>Ga0335080_10006779_pt1 | contig 11843 bp, 13 predicted proteins | sample Lox_Sample_34_FD_206720 | JGI IMG/M metagenome (GOLD analysis project Ga0335080, IMG submission 206720) | Soil microbial communities from Loxahatchee National Wildlife Refuge, Florida, United States - Lox_Sample_3.4 | ecosystem: Environmental > Terrestrial > Soil > Wetlands | place: USA...
ACATCGTGACGCGATTGAGACGTTGGTGCAGCAGCATTCTCAGGCGTCGCCCGAGTTGGTCGAGAGGCTTTACCGGAACGAACTCGGCAGGCTCGAGGCCGATGCCCGAATCACGCACTACCTGCCTGTGATATTGAGCCGGAAGGTACGCGAGCGTCTGCGCCGGGAGCAGCGTTTCGGCTTATCTGCCCATACCGGATTGCCGCGCTAGTTGGGGGAATGCTCACGGAGGCGCTCGCTAATCGAGGATGCCCAGTACACGATCAATCCACAGTTGCGATGACTCAGGGCGTGTGTGTGGTTGCCGTGAGTCGCATTGCGCTAACGTGTCGACGGAATACCCAGTTCGTATTTGCAGATGCATGATGAAGACCATTGCACACGATCGCTTCAGACCCAGCATCGACAAGCAAAGCATCAATGCCGGTTCGACTGAAGTACGCGACGACACCCGTCTGGCGGTTGCCCTTAGGCTTTGTCCGCGTAAATGAGGCGGCCGGGTCCGAGCCTCGTCATGATTTCGGGAAGACTGGAATGGGCGACAGCGAAGCAGCCCAGGCTTCGACCGAGTACACCGAAGTGGCCGATCATCTCCTCATTCACGTACCCAGCAGCATGCACCACGATCGCCCTGGAGAAGGCGTTGCTGTTGCTCGGATCGAGCCCCTCGAGCCGCATCGAGCGACCATGGGCACCGACATAGAGAGAGCCCGTTCGATAGGCTCCCGCGGAGGTCGCGTTAGAGCGCGGCTCGTTGGAGAAGCGCTCGAGCCATCCTGTATGAGAGGGGTCGGAGCCCCTTCCATGTGCAACCAAGTACGACTGCACGCTGCCGTCGTCGAGCTTCATCAAGTGGAATCTCGGAGCGCGCGAGGGAAGAGAAAAGTCCGCCACGCCGATAAAGTCTCGGTAGGTGATGCTGTCGTGATGCCGCTCCAGAGCATCAAGCGCACGCCGCAGCACACCGGGAGCTATCTGGCCATCGACTCTTTCTTCACCTCCGAGAGCGAGCCTAGCTCCTGCAAACCCGGAAGCGAGGCCGGCGAGAGCGAGTCTGATCCAGAAGCGACGGGAAATTGCCAAGACATCGAACTCCAGCGCAGGAACGCCTGCCGGTAGACATCGATCGTTTGGGAAAGTTCACATGTTTGCCATGCGTCGAGCCAGTCATTCACTGTCCCTGATCCTGAGTGTTACGGTCATGGGGCTACAAGCTCCGGCGCTGGCCGACTCAGTGCCTTTTTGGGGCGCCAAAGCGTCCGTCCCCATCGACACACCGATCAATCAACTGAGGAAGGGTGAATTTCTGTGGATGGGCGAAGCTGTGAGCACGGGTCCCCTGGTGATGGTCGTCAGCATCAGCGAACAGAGAGCCTATGTTTATCGCAACGGTATCCTCATCGGCGCCACTACCGTGAGCACGGGCCGCCCCGGCCATCCGACACCTGTCGGGGTCTTCACTGTCCTGCAAAAGCAAAGGGAGCATCGCTCGAGTATCTATGATAGTGCGCCAATGCCATACATGGAGCGACTCACCTGGGGTGGCGTCGCGCTCCATGCCGGCGGACTGCCCGGTTACCCGGAATCGCACGGCTGCATTCACCTGCCCACCAAATTTGCACAGCGGCTCTTCGACATCTCGCCCAACGGTATGACAGTCGTGATTGGAACCGAGGCCACTCTGCCAGAGCGCGTCGCACATCCGGGGTATCTCGCTCCAGTAAAGTCTGTCGGCGGCCAGCCGGTCGAACACGAGCCATTCGCGCCGACTGAAGATGAGCGTTGGCAACCGGAGTTGTCCCCTAGCGGGCCAGTCAGCATCGTGCTCAGTCAAGCTAGTCAACGCGCGGTCGTCTATCGCAACGGGATAGAAATCGCCCGGGCGCGATTAACCGTCACCGGCAACGCGCCGCTCGTCAATCACGCACTGGTGCTCAGCGAAGGCCCGAGCACCGTGCCAGATCCGTACGTTCCAGATCCAACCAAGTTTAGTTGGTTGAGAATCGGCGTGCCTGGGCACATGGGAGAGCAAGGTACACAGGTAGATCCTGTGGCCGTGGCAAGAATCAAACTGCCTGCCAAATTCGCAGCCCGACTCAATGGGATACTGGCACCGGGCGCGACGTTGTTCGTGACAAATGAAGCTCTGTCTCCGCAAACGACTGGACCCATGGTTCAAGTCGTGGACGCCGATCCGCCGACCCCAAACCAGACCGCCGACTCCCGCGGCTCGTAATCCCGTGAGTCGAGTTGATCCGCTGGCACGGGTACTTCCCCATCACATCTCAATAGGGCGCACAGTGGTGCCGCCTCTACAGCTAATACGCCTTCCCGCAGGACAGGGTCGGCTCCAGCTGCGGTGAATCTACCGAGTAGCCACTGCGGGCCCGGCAGCGAACATCGATTCCGGAACCCAGAACGTGACTTCCTGGTCGATGCGCAGATCGGCGATGTCCACTTCCTTTCCATCTACGAGTACGCGAAGTTTCAAATCGCTGACGGTAACCGAGCCCAACGTGTTGCCATACGGGTCCATGAATGCAACCGCGAGCGTGGGCTTGTCGAGAATATAGACCTTGCCCTTCACCTTTAGGTATGTCTCACCTTTGTATACGCGCGCTTCCAGACACGCCGCAGGAGCGCTTGGATACTTGTCCAAGAATTCCTTGGAGTAATGCAGAGATGAACATTCGACTTTGGGCAACTTGTCTGGGTCGACGGCCTTTGATGCAGCGATCGTCACGCTCGAGACAAACGATAGGACTGCGGCTACAAGTACTTGCTGGCTTGAAATTCGCACGAATCATCTCCTCCTGCTTCCGAAAGACTCTGGCTATGGGCACTGCGCCGACAGTACGCGTGCCGTGCTGGAGTGGACCCTACTACGACCGGACTCGCATGTGGCACACCGATCGTAAGCCTCCGCCAGGGCCCGAGGACTTAGGTCGTTTGTGTGTTCGCCGTGAGCCGCATTCCCTCTCTGCGTCCGTGGGACCACATAGCCGGCCCAAGTGATTCCGTTCTCGGCAGGGCGATCACTCGGATGGCACAGATCTCGCAGCGGAGCCAGCTGCCTCGGTGCCGCCGCACCCGGCACCGAGGCGAGCATTGAGACCGCGTTTCGAGCCTCACTAGAGGTACGCCGGCGGGATGTACTCGTAGGGGTAGAGATAGTAGCTGGGAAGGTAAGCGCCGAACCAGGCATCGTCTCGCAGCGCGCTCCAAGTGCGCCGCCGGACAATTCCGCCAAGCTCGCGCATCCGCGAATCGATCGCCAACGTGGAATCCTCGGATACGTCCGCGATAACGGCCGATTGGCCAGCGCTGAGAACGAACGCCGTCTCATCTCTGGCCTGATCGCGACTGTCGGCACGAACCAGATCCGTAGTCAGCCCGACCGCGCCGCCTGCCGCGGCGCCGATACTCGCCCCACCCGCCGCGCCAATTGCGGCGCCTGCCGGTCCCGCCAAGGCGCCTAGCAAGGCACCAACGCCTACGCCCACGGCAGTTGCCAAGGCAGGATGGGTCTCCTTAGTGTCGACCTGGAACTGGCCCAAGTCGTCACGATGGACCACGGTGGTTCCGTGGACGGTGATATCTCCCTCCGCGTCAAGCTGCCAAAGTGCATGCAGGCCCTTGTAAGCTTTGCCGGTGCCGTCGAAGATCACTGCAATGTAATTGTGCATAAAGCTCTCCTATCAGTGGGTTTTGGTGGATTCAGCGAAACGCTTTGCAGCCACGGCTTCGCTCACTTTTTGAACCGAAGCGCGGGCGTCGGCCAGGGTTTTCCTGATCGATCCCTGAAAAGCGTGGCCCGAGTTCTTCAGCGCCTCGGCGACATGCTTCTGTACCCCTTCGAGATCCGTGACGGCCTCTTTCAGGTGCTTCTTTGTTGCATCGTTCTGCACGCCGATGGAGGCCTTGACGGACTCCGTGACCGCCTTGGCTTTCTGTCCGACAGCTTCAAGATCGGCCCGAACGGCTCCACCGCGCTTTGCCGCGGCATCGCTGATCGCTCCATGCAGCTGTTGCGCAGCTGCTCTAATCTGGCTGAGATCTTTGTTCATGCTCATAACAATGCTCCTCGTGATGTAGGCCGGTAAGCGACCGGCACGCTCTACTCTCATGCTCTCGCGAAGGATCGACCGCTTGGAACACCGCGTAGCGCTGCGCCAAAGGCGATCAACCACCCGCCGTCGACAATGAAATCGATACCGATGGCCAGTCCAATGAACCAGAGACTTGATGTCGGCAGCTGATTGAGCAACATGATGCCCAGTGCCGCCGAGACCAACCCGGAAAAGACTGCCCAGCCCCACTGGGGGAACTGCAAAGCGCTGGCGCCAATCGCGCGGAACAGGCCGCCGACTATGAAGAGTGACGCGAGCAGCAGCGTCAGGCTGTACTCCCCGACGAGCGGGTAACGCACCAGCAGGTATCCGGTGAACCCGCGCAGCAGTGCGCTTAAGGAGAAAAGAAAGAACCCGCTCCACGTACGCACTTGGAACGCCTGGATCAGCGCGACGACTGACCCGACGATCAGCAGCCAACCGAAGGCCAGTTCAGTAGCCAGTGTCGCGGTCGCCTCGCCCAGAATGCAGACGGCCCCAAGAACCATGAGCGAGATGCCAAGCGCTACGAACCACCCCCAGGAGTCATGAATCTTCTCGAGTCCAGCCGCGATCGATGTGCCGACGGAGTTGCTTGCTGACATGGTCGTTACCTCTGTGTGTTCGCTACAATTAGTTCCGACTGGGCCGCGGCGCGTACTCAAAATTCGGCGTCGCTTCCAGGGCTTCCTTGCTCGCGCCCGGAAGAACCAGCTTCCCGTCGCGCAATTTGATCTGCGATACCGGGATGGCGACATCGTGACGAGCAACCCCCAAGAAGCCGCCCGCTCCGATGATGGCGTAGGAGATGGCCTTGTCCGGTGCGATGATGACGTCGTCGATTGTCCCGATGCGTGCATTCTTGTCGTTATAGACGGCCTGTCCGAGAACCTGACGCCTGGCGCTCCAGCCGACAGTCACCTCGCGCATCTCAGCCGCCGCAACGCCAAACAGCGTCGACCCCGCAACCTGTGCTGATCCAACAATTGGCAACGCCAAAAGAACACTGATACCCATAATGACCCTTGAGCGATTCATGGATTCCTCCGGAAGCTTCACAGATGACACGCGTTGGCTGCGCGCCTCCGACCGTTCGAGCGTGCCTTTCCTCGGTCGACGCGACCAGCAACTGATCGAGCAGGATCTAACGCCCTCGATCGTTGCTGCGTGTGTGCAAGCTAATGCAACCGCAGCCGCACAATCACTTAGCGTTTTTACGTAGGGCACGCGAACGGGAGCAGATCTCTCACCGAGGGCTCACGGATACGAACAAAGCGCACGCGCACTGCGGGCGTGCGGCCCGATACTCCTGCCGAATGACTACTCTGACGGAAGCGCTAGTGCATGCGCCGCGAACGTCTCTGGTTCTCGATGCAAAGACTGAGCGAGGCGCGGGGCGTGCACGCAAGTCTGAAGCCGCTCGAGCAGCTTGAGTAGCTCGTCCGCGCCGATCGGTTTGCTAGCGATGCGCGTGGTGGCGTCTTGTTTGAGATGCTTAATAGCTGATGACGTGTCGCCGGAGACCAGCAATGCGTTAACTTGTGGGCCGAGCTCGGCGCGCAGAGCGGTAATCACATCCATACCAGTTTCCGTGGTACCGAGGTGATAATCCGTGATGAGGAGATCAATGTCGTGGTGCTCTCGTGCCTCGGCGACCGCCTGTGCATGGCAGGAAACCTCGGTCACCCGGTAGCCCGCGACTCTTAACAGCAAGCTCGTGGCACGTCGCACCGCCTGATCGTCTTCGACGAGCAGCACATGCGGCCGACGCGCCCCCACGCCGGCGATAGCGTTAGCGTCCTGCAACGGTACCACTTCGCGCGATTGGCAAGCGCTACTCGCCGGCACCAGCAGCGAGAAGGTCGACCCCTTGCCAACTTCCGACCGTACCTCAAGTTTCAGATCCAAGAGCCGCACAATTCTCTGAACGATGCTCAAGCCCAACCCGTATCCGTCGCGCACGCTGTTGGGAGTGCCCCCAACCTGAAAGAACTCGTCATAGATGCGAGTCAGTTGGTCCGATGGTATACCGATGCCTGTGTCGCAAACTTCAATGCGGACAAACGCATGCTGCGATAAACAACGAAGCTGCACCGAGCCCGCGCGAGTGTACTTCAGGGCGTTTGCGACCAGGTTTCTCAGAACTTGGCCCAGCAACGACGGATCGCTATGAATCGCGTTGTCCGCGGATTCTATTGACAGAGCCAGACCCTTGTCGGCCGCGAGGTTGGCGAACTCGGCTCGCAGCTCCTCGAAAAGCTTCGTCACGGTGAAATCCGTGATCTCAGTCTTGACGGCGCCGGACTCAAGCTTACTAATGTCGAGCAGCGCGTTGAGAAGGCGCCCCATTGCGCCGATGGCTTGTTCCGCCTGTACCAGCACCTCACGATGATCGTTGTCCCTCACCATGCGGCGCAATCCGCCCGTTAGCAGGGCGAGGGTCTGCAAGGGTTGGCGCAAATCATGGCTCGCGGTAGCGAGAAAGCGCCCTTTGGCAAGATTTGCGCTTTCGGCAGCCGTGCGCGCCTCCTGGAGCTCCATTTGCACACGCCGGCGATCACTCACGTCGCGGATTGCGGCTACGACCAGCGCATTGACACCATCAGTGATGGGACTCAGGCAGATCTCTACAGGGAATTCCGAGCCATCTTTTCGGGCGGCGAATAGATCGAGCCCTGTTCCCATGGGCCGACGTCGTCCGCTTGCGACATATTGCTGCCGATGCATCACGTGTCGCGCGTGAAATCGGCGGGGAAGAAGGATCTCTACTGACTGCCCGACGAGATCCGCTCTGTCATACCCAAAGACCTCTGTGACCTGTTGAGTCGCGAGGATGATGGTACCGGTAGAATCGATGACGACCATCGCATCTGGCGCCGAATCCAGGATGCTGCAGACTAGCTCTGGTGGCAGTGGCAACGGCTCCATTGGGTATCTTGTCGCCATTTATTTCAGCGCGTAAGCTCGCTGGCAGCGCGCCTCCAGATCCACAGCTATCCGCACGAGCTGCGCGAGAGACCGCACGCCCAATTTCTCCATCAGATGCGCCCTGTGGACCTCAACGGTTCGCGGACTCACGCCCAGATCAGCTGCTATCACCTTATTCAGCTTTCCGGTGCCCACCTGCTGCAGCACTTCGCGTTCGCGGGCCGTTAGCGATTTGAGACGCGTGGCGACGCGCTCTACCTCGTTCAGCCTGGAGCGGTTCCTGGCATCTTTATCAAGCGCGCGGCGCACCAGTTCGATCAGGTCCAGGTCCCGAAACGGTTTCTGCAGAAAATCGAACGCGCCATGACGCATCGCCTCGACAGCAATACGGACGTTGCCATGGCCCGTCATAAATACTACGGGGATCGGGATGCCATGCGAGTTTAGGTGCTGCTGCAGCTCAAGTCCGCTCATACCCGGCATGCAGATGTCTAGCACCAGACAGCCCCGCCCACCGTCGTAGGCAGCGAGAAAGTCTCGCGCCGAGGCATGAGGTGAGTTGGGCAAGCCAGTCGCCTTGAGCAAGAACCCTAACGAGTCGCGTACGACCGCGTCGTCATCGACGACATGCACCATCACTGGTGCTTCTTCAGGCGGCGCGGTCACTCTTCGAAATCCGTCCGAGCCATGCGATTGTTCGAAGGATAACGTGTCGATACTCACCTATAGCTCACGGATCGTTGTCCAGTCGCGCTCATCGGATCGGAGGATGGAGGAGCATCGCGACGCCGTGCTCCGTAAAGGCGGCGGCAAGTAGCGCTGACTGCCGTGTTCGGCGCTTGAGGTCCCGAACCGAGACTGCGACCTCAAGCTGGCATTCCGCGGCACTGAGGAGCATGAGACTCACCGGAAAGCGCCGCTGAGTTCGACGTACAGCTGAAAGCTTCGCGAGGCGCGCGCGTAAGCTGACTCCCGCTGATGGTTCAGGTCCAGTCGTCGTCGCCGCCGCCTGCGCCGCTGGAGCTGTCTTCCCACGAACCGGGGTCCTTGACGCCGAAGTCGGCGCCGCCCATATCACGGTTCGTCGCAGAGGCTTCGCTACTATCGGCCGTGGCCTCGGCCGGTGCTTTCGATCGCTCCCCGTCGAGGAAGTGATGGGCAAGCTCCTCGCCGGCCACGATACCGGCGCCGGCTGCCAGTCCTCCGGCGAGGCCGCCGGCGACCGCCGAGCCGGTACCGCCGCCGCCGACCGGACTGCCAGGGCCATAGCCTCCCTGGCTGTAGGTACCCAGCGTTGCGGTCCGCGGGCCGGCGTTAGGAACCTCCAAGTTGGTGGTACGTCGGCGGAAGAACATCCACAATACGCCGACCACGGCCACAAGGATCAGCACGATGCCCCATGGAGGATGGCGCGCCGACTCCGTGGTTGCGCCCATCGGCCGGTGAGCACTCTGAGTGTGCCCAAGCTGGGATTTGAGCTCAGCCACCGAGCGCGGATTCTCCTTCGGGAGACCAGGCTCGAGCTGCTCCGCACGATCAAGCTCTGAGCGCGCCAGAACGATTTGTCCCTCGTGCGCATAGATCTCCGCTTGAACGTAGTGCGCCTTAGCGCTGTTAGGGTGGTCGCGCAGCACGCGATCCATCATCCGTTGCGCCTGGTCGAAGTGCCCACTCGAGGCCGCCTCGTAGATTTGATGCACGGTCGGATCGGTATCCGCCAAGGCCGTCCAACTGAGCGAGAAGCTCAATGCTCCGGCAGCCAATAGTCCCCTAAGACGATTTCGCAAGGGCAGCCTCCATAACCAGCTCGAAAGCATGTGGGGATCCGCGTTTACCGGAAGCTCAACAATGGCTCTAATCGCATGGGGCAACGCAAATTCAATCACTTGCCAATAGACGGCTCGACAGGGACCGGCGAGACGTCGAGTACGCACAAGACCGCAAGGTGCACGCGCCCCTCAAGTGGCTCGTTCCACGCGGGTCGCGATGGATGTCGCAATGGTCGTCATCAGGCGATGTATCGGGCAACGGTGAGCAACGCTCTCCAACATGCGTAGCTGATCCGGGGCAATGTCTCCCTTAATCTCCAGGCGCGCATCCAAGCGATAAGAGCCGTTGCTTTCAAGTGACGCGTCACGCTCCACGAGGACGGTGATCCCTTCAACGGGAATTTCCTTGCGCTTCGCGTACAGCAGAACTGTCATCGCCTTACAGGCACCGAGCGCCGCGTCGTATAAGTCGTGGGGTGTGGGCCCAGCGTCCTCGCCACCGTCTGCCGCTGCGAGGTCAGCGATGAGTTCGTGGGATCTGACCCGCACGGTCACGCCGAATCTCAACCCCGTGCGCTTCTCGATCTGAATATTCATCGACCCTGTTCCTCGTGACAGTCCTGGCGCACTACGATTCACGTTCCGCGTGGACGACGCCGCTCGAAACCAGCGCATCGATCTCGCCGTGCTAGAGCTGAGCTCGTTGAGAACATCCTCACCATGTTGGGCGAGCACGGCGCACACCTCGGCTGCACCTTCCTTATGTCATGGACTTGAATTGGACTGTCATCGCCGAGGTCAACAATTTCCTTCAAGCGAAGTTGTGGTCGCTGATGAACCTGATCGGACCGGCGCACCGGTCGCACCCGCCTCACTCCTTCCGTCGCGGTTGGCATTCGACCGTCTGGCACAGCGACCCCATACGTCAACGAGCCTAGCGCTCACTGCCTCACAGCAAGCTCGCCGTGCATCGCGACACAACGGTTTGCCCCCGCCCTGGTGAGTCGAACCGCAACCCGGCGTTGTTCTCATGGGCCGCTTGGTTCCGGCGAGCCCCCGGTGAGTGCCCTGCACCTAGAATGATGCGCTTGAATCAACCGGAGAAAGCGATGACCCCCAGGGCAACTCCGGTTGATCAACTCAGCCGTCGGTGGTGCATCGTGGTCGCCGACGATTACCGATCCGATGAGACACCGACGTGTGATGGCGCTCGGGGGCGCGTTCCGGTTCATCTGCGGACGCTGGAGCCCGGCTTCACGTTGCTGCAACGCGCCCTGCTTCGGGCGCTCGAGATCGCGCCCCAAGACCAAGTGCTGCTGACGGCAGACGAGTACCTGCGAGACTACTGGGAAGCGTGCTGCTGGCACGTGCGTCCGGCGGTGCGATTCATCGGAGCCGATCGTACTTGCGCACGGGGGACCCTGGTGGCCGCAGTGCTTTATGTCGCGCAGCGCTCGCCCTCAAACGTGGTCACGATCCTCCCGGCTCGAGCGCACGTAGAAAACGAATGGATCCTGCGCCGCGCCCTCATCGGCGCCGCGGACCGGGTGACGCGCACACCTGAAGGCGTCGCGACCTTGGGAATGCTGGACGCCGAGGACAGCCCGGATGAGGACTACTTCACCGTCCGGCTCGCCTCGGACGACATCGGTTTTCTCATCGAGGGTTTTGCGCGACGCCCGATCCCATGGGTCGCGAGAGCGCTCAGACGGCAGGCCGCCCTCGTCGCCTCGGGCATCCTGTTCGGCAACGCCGGTCGGCTGGCCGCCCACCTCGAGCGTCAGTTTCCGGCATTGACCGCGATGGTTCGCCCGCCGCTCCAGAGGCAGACCGTTGAGTACCACGTACCACAGTCGCCTCCCTCAAGCGTCTTGTCGGGAGTCTTCTCGCGGATCACCTGGCATCCCAGGGCGCTCCCGCAGCGCCTGTTTGTGGTGTGTCGTAGCGGATGGAGCGGCCTTAAGTCGCCACAGGCCGATGCCCGCGTGACAGCCTGCATCGCCAACGCGAGCCGGCTTGCGGACGGCGGGCCCGGCGTGAACGGGCAGCCGGTCACTCAGCGCGGGGGCGCCCCCTCCGGCGCAGTACGTGTGCGGGCCCATCCAGTTCTCTGGAACGGACAATAGGTTCTACCAGCGACGCCTGATCTTCGAACAGCCCATCGAGCCGGCTGCGGCCACGCTTCGCGACCAAGGTCTTCGCCGTGCATCGCTGCGAGTTGTGCTCTCGCAGCGATGGGTGCTGACAGAGCAGACGTACGCTCGGCCCAACCCCGAAGCGCGCGAAGCCAACGGCGCCCAAGCCGGTAGTCATCAACACACCCAGGACCATTAGTCCCGTTCCGGCAAAGACGAACAACAGCGGGATCGCTGTGCAGATAGAGCGACACGAATCGCACCAGCACTCCGCACCCTTCGGCAGTAAGTTTTGCCTGCCCCGAGCTCGTGTGCATTCGCCGCGACAGCGATCTCGCTCAAGTTAACAGCACCACGCGGGAGCTCTGCCGCACATCGAGTCTTCGCAAGCTGTATGGCGTTCACGCGTGCCGTGCACACAATTCAGCGCATCGGACGAGCTCAGACATGCACAATTCCGATCTTCGTCGAGTTCCAAGAAGACGACGACTCGCCACATCGCGCGGACCGAAGGATATCCCGCTAAGTCAGCGGTACTCGAGCCTGCCACGCTCGACGAGAGGACGTTGCGGCGCGCCTGCGGACAACAGCAGCACCGCAGCTTCCGGCGACATGGCAGGGTCAGACTGTTGGCAATCGGACGGAGGTCAGTGATGCTGGTGATTGTGGCGGACGGTTACGAAGATGCATTGGAACTCGGCGCGCGCCGCGATCGATTTACCTGCAGCGAATTCTCATACTCAATCGCTCCTGATGAAAGAAGCGGAGTCCTGCTACTCCTTCCAGAGCGACGCGCTGTGATCGTGAGCAGCAATCCTGCGGACTACACGCGTGCCTGGGTCTTCACCCCCAAGGCAGCCCTGGTCGGGATCATGACCTGCGAGCTCAGTGGTCGGGTTCGG
>Ga0335080_10006780_pt1 | contig 11842 bp, 7 predicted proteins | sample Lox_Sample_34_FD_206720 | JGI IMG/M metagenome (GOLD analysis project Ga0335080, IMG submission 206720) | Soil microbial communities from Loxahatchee National Wildlife Refuge, Florida, United States - Lox_Sample_3.4 | ecosystem: Environmental > Terrestrial > Soil > Wetlands | place: USA: Florida...
TGAGAAGATATTTCGGCCGCCTGGACTATGACATTACGCAGAGCAACCGGCTGACGATGTCTGACACGCAAAGCGACACCCCGGCCCTGTATGCCAGTCAGGTATCCGCATGTCCGGTTGGTTGCCAATCGGGCGATGTGGACAACAACAACGCGCAGATCACCGACGTGTGGAACATCAGTCCGCGCACCGTCAACGAAGCCAGAATCGGCTACACCTGGCAGGGCAATTTCTTCGCCGATCTCGCCCTGAACAAGGGCTACGCTGCTCAACTGGGCTGGCAATTCGCCAAGGCCGACGACTTTCCTGCGGTGAACTTCACCGGCTCGTATCCTTACGCCTGGATCGATCCGAGTTCCAATGCAATTTACAAGGAACACGTTTTCGATTTCTCCGACGTCGTGACCATGATCCGGGGCAAACACATTCTGCACTTCGGCGGAGAGCTGCTGATGTACCGGGACAATTCCACCGCGTGGGGCAATACGAACGCAGGCACCGTCGAGTTTTCCGGACAATACACCCAGCACTGGAGCGTTGACCCCAAGACCGGTCTGGCTTCTCCTGACGCCGGAACCGGCATGGAGTATGCGGACTTCCTCCTGGGCTATGCCAACAGTTGGAATGCCAGCGTTACTCCCGAGTACGGTGCCCGTTTGAAAAGCCCGCAGATGTTCGTTCAGGACGACTTCAAGGTGCGTCCCAACCTGACCCTCAACCTCGGATTGCGTTACCAGATCAACCATGGCTGGAACGAGGTTACCGGCAACATGGCCAGCTTTGATCCCGCGGTCACCAACCCTGCAACCGGCACGGCGGGTGCCACCTGGTTCGGAAGCACACATGCGAACGGCCGAACGGCTCTGGAAGCGAACGTCTACAACACGTTTTTGCCGCGCGTAGGATTTTCGTGGGCAGCCCGGCCTGACACTACGATTCGTGGCGGCTTCGGGCTCTATGCCTATAACTTGAGTCTCGATACGTATGGCGGCAGCAGCGAGGGTCCTGCCGTGGGCGCGTCCTTCGGTTCTTCCGGAAGCGTGAGCGACAATACCAACGGCATCACCCCGGTCGTGCTTCTGGGCGGAAACGGCAACGCGATCACTCCGGTTACCGGTGGAGATTCAGGGACGCCAGTGCCTTATACAGCAGCTTCCCAGGATCCAACCCGGTTCAACGGCCAGAACGTCGTCTATGTTCAGTACCACACCCCGATTCCCAAGATTTATCAATGGAACTTCTCGGTTCAGCATCAGGTGATGACCGATACCATGGTTGAACTTGCCTATGTGGGAAGCCATGGCTACAACCTAAACTTTCCCAGCGACCTGAATCAGGTCCCGGAAAGCCAGCTCTCGTCAAACGATTCCGCAAACCGGCCATACCCAATATTTGGAAATATCGTGGGCAGCACCAACAACGCTGTGTCCAACTACAACTCCTTCCAAGCGTCCGTTACCCGGCGCATGAGCAAAGGGTTGAGCCTCAGCTTCAACTACGTGTGGTCGCACTTCCTCGACGATCAGGATTCCTCCGGTTGGGGAAGCCGCGGTGGCCCGCAGGACTACCAGATCGCCAGCGACCCGAGCGCAAACTACAGCAACTCGAACTTTGACGTGCGCCACGCGTTTAAGGGCTATGCGGTCTATGAACTGCCCTTCGGCAAAGGCAAACGATTTCTGACGGGCAGCACTGCTTTGGATGAGGTGGTAGGGGGCTGGCAGGTTTCCGGTACCGTTGTTCTCTCGACGGGAAATCCGTTTACTGTCTACGGAGATCAGAGTACCTTCGCCCTGGCAGGGACGCAGTTTCCAAACTGGAACCCCGGGGTCAGTTGGAGACCCTCTAACCAGACCATCGACAACTGGTTTAACCCCGCCGCGTTCATCGAGCCACCGAATGGAACCTTCGGCAACGTAAGAAGGAACAGCCTGTTTGGGCCGGGAATCAATACGTTCAATCTCTCTGCCGCCAAGACCTTCTCGATGCCATGGGAGGGAGTCAAGCTGGAGTTTCGCGCCGATGCGCAAAACGCGTTCAATCACCCCAGCTTCAGTCCTCCGGCCAGCACCAACCTGGGAGGCTCTTCTGGTCCAGGCACCCCCTATACGGGGTCGTACCCGATTACCTCGACAACCATCCAGGGACGCAACCTGCAGCTTGCGCTGCGGGTAAGCTTCTAAATCCGGGTTAACTCGACTGCGGGAAAAGAGACGGCGACTCATCGCCGTCTCTTTTTTGTGCGCAAATGCTTGACAGCCTCAGATTGGAGAGCCAGGGACGGCCGAGTTGCGGCAATCGCTCTACCGCAGAGACCGTGTTCGCGCGTGTGCTGCGCCACGCAGCGCCAAAGCCCCTATTCACCCCATATTCAACGGATTTTCATCATTTATTAACACTCAGCGGATAGCATTTGCCCTCTGTCCGCATTGCTTATTCGTCCAGGCGCCCCTTCGGGGCTCCGGAAAGGAGTGCATCTTGATGTCTCTATGGAGGAAAAATGAAGCAAGTCATGGCTTTGGCCTTGGCGCTTGCGTTCGCCACGGGTGCACTCGCGGCCCCGGCCCCGCAGACTGCGGGTACTACCTCGAAAAAGGGTGTGCCAAAGAAGAAGGCTCATAACACGGCCGCCGAGGAACTGGCTCGCCGTCTCGACCAGATGCAGCAGGCGATCGATTCGCAGCAGCAGCAGATCCAGCAACTGCGCCAGCAAGTGCAGACGCGCGACGCCGTTATTCAGCAGCTGCAACAGCAAAGCAGCCAAACCGAGCAGAAGGTGGATGCGGCCAGTTCGCAGACCACACAACAACAGGAGAACGTCGTCGCGGTTCGCCATGATGTGGATGACCTGAAGACCAACGCCACCAACACCGCGGTCGCCTTGCAGGAATCCCAGCAGAAACTCAATGGCCTGGCGGCGGTCGAGGGCAAGCTCTCCGACCTGGCCCACGGAAAAGTCAAGATCGGCGCCACCTTCTACGGCGACTACTCCTACTACACGGATACCGGCTTTGGGCCGCAGTTCCTCACCCAGATCAATCAGCCCGGGCCCGGAAACGGAGGATTCAATTCCTTCGACATCACGCGGACCTATATCAACCTGTTCTACACGCCGAATGACGACGTAACCCTGCGCCTCACTCCTAATATCTATCGCCAGGTGGACGTTTCTGCGGCACAGGCTTTCGGGAAGAATGCGGCCATCGGTTCCACCTCCAACGGAAACCTTGGGTTCCGGCTAAAGTATGCCTACCTCGACTTCAATAAGCTGTTCTCGGGAAGCGAAGCCCTCAAGAAGGACAAACTCACGGTCGGGCAAACCACGAATCCGCTGGTCGATTGGGAAGAGGGCCTCTATGGCTATCGCTATGTGAACCTCACGCCGTGGAACTACCTGAGCTTGAGTTCGACTTATACGGGCGTTACCCTGCACGGTCCGATCGAGCGCAATGGAAAGGAATACCTGGACTATCACATCGGGGTCTTCAACACCGCCAGTTTCCACGCGATCGAACAGAACGACAAGAAGCAGGCCATGGCGCGGTTGACCTGGTATCCCTTCGGAACGGTCGTAGATCGCACCGGGTTTGGGATCACCGGATTCTACGACTACGGTTACAACACCCACACGCCGGATACCAAGAGTACTCCGCTTTACCGCGTGGCTCTGCTGGCGCACTACCAGACGCATTCGAAAGCCTATGAGGTCGTCGGAGAATACGACCTGGGCCGGAACGCCTTTGGCACCGGCAACCTGTTCTCAGGTTCCGGACCGGCCGACGAATTCGGGCTGGGGCCGACCCCTTATGCCAACTTCGACGCTCTGGCCAAGGCGCTTCTTGGCGGGACCAGCACGCGGCAGCAAGGGTTCGATTTCTTCGGGCACGCCAGGCTCGGGCATTCGCCATTTTCGCTGTTCGGCATGTACCAGTACTTCCAGCCCAATACCAAAATCAGCGGCACCAATCCGCTGGATTTCGAGCGCGTGGTTGGCGGTCTGAGCTACAAGTACAACGACCACTTCGAATTCTCTGTGGACGACCAGAACCTGACCTACGCCCACAGCCAGTTCAATATGACGGCCGACCAGATCGCTACGTTCAGTTCTTCTCTGGCGGCGGCGAACCCCGGCGGCATTCCCAACGCCGTTCCCACGAGCACGAACGCCATCATGCTCAATCTGCTGTTCAACTACTAAGCCGGCACCCCTCGAAGGGGGCGAATGCCCCCTTCGAGGTTCCTTTGTTTACCGGGTGGCCAACAACCACCGTGCACATGTGATGCCGCCTCGGGCAACTTTTTCAGTCCGTTAGCGTCAAATATGGCATAATACCGACCGTTAGGCTCGCAAGGATGCACCACAAGAAAAGCCAGCTACGTTCGAAGTGTGCAGCGGTCTTTTCCGTTGCCGTAATCGGTCTGGCAAGCCTGAGTTTATGCATAGCTCTGGCAACACGCACGTTTCATAGCTCTACCTTTGGGTTCGTCAACGCCCAATCCACTGCTTCCCAGGGCATAAGACAGCACCTGGACCGCGACGCGATCCAGTGGACGCCCTCGGTCGCGACCTTCAGCGTACTGGAAGCCCCCACCTTTTATCCCCGTCTGCGGCCAGCCGGGCCTCCTGTGGCCGCCACTCTCTTTCACAAGAGCCTGTATAACCGACCTCCTCCGCCTTCCTGCTGACGTTCTTCACCTCCACACCTAAGTTTTGCACTTGAACTCTGCCTGGTCTGCTATCGGGACCAGTCGGCTTTGTGCTACTGGCGCAAAGCCGAAGCCGAGTTCATAACCGGGCCGAGTCTCAGAGTTCGGGATTCTCGCGTTGAACCTTCTGACGCGGTTCCGGCCAATTCTCGGGCCGTCGTGCACGGAGGAAATCATGAAACGGAACTGGTTGTTCCTGGTCCTGGTACCCGGCGTTCTGCTGGTTTGCCTGTTCGCGAGTGCGAAACAGGACTCAAAGCAGGGATACCAGACTGCGAAGGTGGTCAGCGTGGAAAAGCACGAAACCTCCAGCAATAACGTGGGGGGCAATCCCAGCGATGCTCCCTTACAGGCCGAAGACTACTCGTACGACATCGGCATTCGACTGGAGTGCGACGTTTACGTAGGCCGCTACCAATCGGCGATTGACTACCTGCCCTCAGTTTTCGCCCCCAACCATGAGGTGGACGTGCGGCTGCAGAAGCACATCCTGTACGTCAGCCTGCCCTATGGTGATCGGGAAGTGAAGATGGGGATCGTAAGTCATCGCCGTTTGAAGGAAAAGGATTGCCCCGTCAGCAGTTAACGGCAGGGCGCCGGCTGCCGTGGAGGGCGTTGTCTGCATGAGCGCCGCTTCGAACCACGGCAGCCCGAACTCCCCGCCCCGGGCTCCCCGTGCCTGGGGCGGGGGATTCTGAGAGGACTCGATCGGAAGGTTGAACGGATGAATCAAACGCAAAAATATCTGGCTTGGGCAGGAATTGCCGTGGTTGTGATTGCTCTCGTGTATTTGAAGGCCGCAGAGAAGAACGCGAAAGCCGCGGCGCCGAAACTGGACTCACTTCCGCCGGTAGCGGTGGTGCTGGCGAAGAGGGCTCCGCTGGTGAATTCGCTGACGCTCTCGGGAGCGTTCCGCCCATACCAGGTAGTGGACGTTCACGCCAAAGTGGCCGGCTACATTCATCAGATTTTTGTGGATGTCGGCGACAAGGTGAAAGAAGGCCAGGTGCTGGCCATTTTGGAAGTGCCCGAACTCACGGCACAGATTCTGGGGGCGGAAGCCACCATCAAGCGCAGCCAGGACGCCATTCGCCGCGCACAGAGTGAAGTCGAACGGGCGGAATCGTCGCACGAAGCCAACCACTTCGCCTACATCCGGCTCAAGCAAGCCTCCGCGGCACGGCCGGGGCTGATCGCTGAGCAGGAGTTGGAAGATGCCTTAGCCAAGGACAAGGAATCGGAAGCGCAAGTGGACAGCGCCAAGGCAGCCCTTTCCGAAGCGCAGAACGAACTTTCCGTGTCCGAAGCCAGCAACAAGCAACTGGCCGCCATGGAAGCCTACACCCATATCACAGCGCCGTTCGCGGGGGTGATCACCAAGCGCTATGCCGACACCGGAGCGCTCATTCAGGCGGGCACGTCATCGAGCACTCAAGCCATGCCGGTGGTGCAACTGGCCGAGTGGTCGCGGCTTCGCCTGGTGGTGCCGGTGCCGGAATCTGCCGTGCCGCAGATCCATCTCGGCTCCGCCGTGGCAGTTCAGGTGGGCGCTCTCCATCGTTCCTTTCAGGGAAAGGTGGCCCGCTTTGCCGATGACCTGGACCAGCAGACCAGAACTATGGACACAGAAATTGACGTGGAGAACAGGAATGGCACCCTGGTGGACGGAATGTATGCCGAAACCACCCTTACCTTAAGCCAAAGAAATAACGCTCTCACCGTGCCCGTCCAGGCGGTGCAGCGCGAGGGCAATGGCGCCAGCGTCCTGATGGTCACTCGCGACGGCCGGATTCAGCCCCGAGAGGTGAAGCTAGGCGAGGAAGGCAACGACCGGGTTGAAATTCTTTCCGGGCTGGCCGACGGAGACGAGGTTGTGGTGGGCAATCGAAGCCAATTTCAAGCAGGAGAAAAGGTGCAGCCCAAGATCATCGAGGCCAACAACGGAAGTGCGGGGGAAGGCTTCTAATGTCTGGCTTCGCCATCCGAAATCCATATTTCATCATTGTCTGCTGCCTGGTGATAGCGATCGTCGGTACGACGGTGCTGGTGCGCATGCCGGTGGATTTATTTCCGCCGATCAATATCCCAGTCGTGGTGGTTGCAACGTTCTATTCGGGAATGCCCCCGGAGCAGATCGAGACCGACATCACCGGACGCTTCGAACGCTTCTTTACCCTGGGAAGCAATATCGATCACATCGAATCGCGCTCGCTGCCGGGTGTAAGCCTGATCAAAATTTATTTTCAGCCAGGCACCGATGCCGACGCGGACCTGAGTGAAATCTCAAACCTGGCGATGGCAGACCTCAGGAAACTTCCACCCGGCACCCTGCCGCCGGTAGTGCTGAAATTCGACGCCTCCAGCCTGCCGGTTTGCTTGATTACTCTCAAAGGCCAGGGACTGAACGAAACCCAACTGCGCGACCTGGGCCAATACGACGTTCGCAACCAGGTAGCGAACGTGCCCGGGGCGTCGGTGCCGCAACCCTTTGGCGGGCGCTATCGCCAGATCATGGTGTACGTCGATCCCCTGAAGCTCGAGGCCCATAACCTGAGCGTGATGGACGTGGTGCGCACCGTCAACGACAGCAACCTTATCCTCCCTGCCGGCGACGTGAAGATCGGCCCCATCGACTACAACCTGTACACCAACAGCCAGCTTCCCACCACTTCGGAGATCGACCATCTTCCGCTAAAGACAGTAGGCAACGCTTCAGTGCTGGTGCAGGATGTCGGCCGCGCCCTGGACGCGCACGAAATCCAAACCAACGTAGTGCGGGTCGATGGGCAGCCCTCGGTTTATTTGCCCATCCTGAAACAGGGCGGCGACACCAACACCATCTCGGTGGTGAATGGAATCAAGAATGCCGTCGCCGATTTGACCGACGTTCCCAAACAGCTCATCGCCAAGGTTGTTTTCGATCAATCGATATTCGTGAAAAAGGCGATCGAGAACCTTCTGCATGAGGGCGCCATCGGCCTCGTGCTGACCGGATTGATGATCCTGCTTTTTCTGGGCAGCATGCGCGCCACGGCCGCCGTGTTCCTCTCGATTCCGCTGTCCGCTCTGGCGGCATTCCTGGCGATTAGCGCGATCGGCGGCACGGTAAACACGATGGTGCTGGGAGGGTTGGCGCTGGCGTTCTCCCGCCTGATCGACAACTCGGTGGTGGTTCTGGAGAACATCTTCCGTCACATGGAAATGGGAGAAACCCCGGAAGTGGCCGCGGAGAAGGGCGGGCAGGAGGTCGCGCTGCCTGTGCTGGCGGCTACGCTGACGACCGTCGTCGTCTTTTTCCCGGTCGTCTTCCTTTACGGCGTAAGCCGCTTTCTGTTCATTGCCCTGGCCACGGCAGTCGTGCTCTCGATGCTGGCCTCGTTTTTCGTGGCGATGACAGTAGTTCCGTTGTTCTGCGCCAAGCTGATCCGCTCGCCGCATCTGGTGAGCGAGCACGAAATCGATCAGTCTCACTTCGCAGCGATATTTACAGCTTTCAACCGGCTCTTCGAGCGCCTGCTGCGCTTCTACGACCGCACCGTGGGACGCTCGCTGATCAAGCCGGCGGCCACAACCGTTGGGCTGGTGGGCGTCGCTCTGCTCAGCTTCTGCCTATATCCCTTGCTCGGGGTCGCTTATTTCCCCCGCACGGACCCGGGGCAATTCGTCATCAACCTGAAAGAACCTTCGGGCACGCGCCTGGAGTTGACCGAACAGGATGTAGCGCGCGTCGAGAACGAGATTCGCCAGATTGTTCCGGCAAATGAGCTGGGCATGATCGTCTCCAACATCGGTGTGACCCCGGGCTTTGCGGCGATCTACACGCCAAATTCGGCTGAGCATACGGGATTTGTTCAGGTGAGTCTGCAGGAAGGCCACAAAGTAGGCAGCTACGAATATATGAACCGGGTGCGGCTGGCGTTGCGCGACAATCTGCCGCAACTCAGCACTTACTTTCAATCCGGAGGTCTGGTGGATTCGGTGCTGAACCTGGGCCTCCCGGCGCCGATCGATGTGCAAGTCAGCGGCATGAACCTGGACGCCGCTTACCGCACTGCCACCAGCATCGCCAACCGCATCCGGCGGCTCCCCGAAGTGAGCGATGTTCTGGTTCCCCAGGACATCGACTATCCGGCGCTAAGAATCAACATCGATCGCGAGCGCGCCAGTCTGGTGGGCCTGAGCCAGAAGGAAGTCGTGGATAACGTCATCACGGCGCTCACTTCCAATCAGATGATCGCTCCCAGTTACTGGGTGGACCCCAAGAGCGGCAACGACTACCTGCTGACCGTGCAATATCCGGAGAATGAGGTGCGCTCCCTGAGCGACTTGCGGCAGATTCCCATTCGCGCCGCCGACGGCCAGCGGACCACCCAGCTCGATTCTGTGGCCAGCATCAAGCCGATTGAGTCTCCGACCGAGGTGGACCATTACCAGCTTCGCCGCGTTATCGATCTCTACGTCGCGCCGAAAAACGAGGATCTGGGAAGGCTCAGCAGCGCAATCGACAAGATCGTCTCGCAGACGAAAACCCCTGAAGGAGTTCGCATCACCCTGCGCGGCTCAGTGGAGGGCATGCACTCTTCCTTCAAGAGCTTTGGCATCGGGCTTCTGCTTTCGGTGGCGCTGGTCTATCTGATCCTGGTGGCTCAGTTCGCATCGTTTCTCGATCCATTCATCATTCTCTTCGCGATTCCGCCCGGGTTGGCCGGTGTGCTGTACATGCTGCTGCTCACCGGAACAACCCTGAACATCATGTCGTTGATGGGCCTGGTCATGATGGTGGGAATTGTGGTGTCGAACAGCATCCTCATCGTGGAGTTTGCCCGGAGCCTGTGGCGACAGGGAACGCCGCTGCACGAGGCGGTGGCCGTGGCTAGCCGCATTCGCTTGCGCCCGGTGCTGATGACTTCCCTGGCAACCATCATTGGTTTGATACCGATGGCCTTGAAGCTTGGGACGGGCGCGGAAGCCTATGCGCCGCTGGCGCGAGCCATCATTGGCGGACTGATTGTCTCGGTGGTGGTCACCGTCTATCTGGTTCCGGCAGCCTACCTGTGGGCGCACCGCAGAGAGGCGGGCGGCGAGGAGCAAGCGGCATGAAATGGTTCTGCCTGATCCTCATCGCTTCCAGCGTGTTGCCCTGTTGGGCGCAATCGACCCTCATCCTGCAGAATCCATCCGACGCTCCCGTGGGTTCGTTTGGTCCCTCGGAAGACGAGCAAACCCCGTCCGCGCCTGCGCCTCAAGCCCAGGCAACTCCGTCGCCGACGCAGCCGCCGCCGGCACTCCGCATTACCGTGAAGGATGCGGAAGCGCTTGCCCTCAAAAACAATCCGGCGATCTCGGTGGCACGGCTGAGCGCCCTTGCGGTGCACCAGGTAACCCGCGAGGTGCGGTCAAATCTGTGGCCATCTGCTTACGCCAACCTTACCGGGGTTGACGCGCAGGAGAACAGCCGGATCAGCGCGGGGGCGCTGAACAATCCCATCATCTACGAGCGGGCCGCGGCTGGCGCAACTGTCAGCCAACTGATTACCGACTTCGGCCACACCACCAACCTGGTCGCCAGCGCCCGCCTGCACGAGAAAGCTGAGGATCAGAACGCTCTCGCCACCAAGGAGGAGATCCTGCTGGCTGTGGACCAGGCCTTCTATGAAGCGCTGCAAAGCGCGGCCGTTTTGAAAGTGGCAGACCAGACGGTGGCTTCCCGCCAGATGCTTAGCGATCAGGTGCAGGCTTTGACCAACAGCAAGCTGAAGTCGGCGCTGGACCTGAGCTTCGCCAACGTAAACCTGGCGCAGGCCAAACTGCTGCAACTGGACGCGCAGAATAACAACAAAGCTGCCATGGCCAGCCTTTCCGCCATTCTGGGCTTTAACACCCTGCAGAATTTTGAGTTGCTGGAAGACACCAGCCCCTTTACCCAGCCCCCGCCCTCGGCCGACGAACTCATTGCTGAAGCCTTCAGCCAGCGCCCGGAGATTCTGGCGCTGGAGTTTGAATCGGAATCCGCCGCCAAGCTGCACAACGCCGAGCGCGACGCTCTTCTGCCGACTATCAGCGCTTTGGGAGCCATCGGCGAAGCGCCGGTGCGCAACGATCACTTGTCCAGTTGGTATGGCGCGGTGGGCGTGAACGTCCGCATTCCGGTTTTCAACGGCTTTCTGTACACGGCAAGGACGCATGAGGCGGATTTGCGGGCCCAAGCCGCAAATGAGCGGCTCGTCGATCTGCGCAACCGGATTTCTCGCGATGTCCGCACCAGTTGGTTGAACGCGAACACCAACTATGAGCGCGTCAGCGTAAGCCAACAGCTTCTCGACCAGGCGAACCAGGCTCTGAACTTGGCTTCCACTCGCTACCGGCTTGGCCTCAGCTCAATCGTGGAGCTGAGCCAGGCACAACTTCAACAGACGCAGGCGGAAATTGGGAGCGTGACGGCCGGCTACGACTACCGGCTGGCCCTTTCCATACTGCGTTATCAAACGACAGGACTGTGAACCGTACCACAAGGAGGTACAAAAAGTATGCAAGCACAACGAAATGAGGGGACTCTGTTCGAACTGCTCGGCCGCACCATCAAAGACCTGCAGAAAATAGAAGACGATCCCGCAACACTGAATTTCATAGCTCGCCGGCTGGGCAACATCGTGAAACACATGAAGGACCTCCGCGACGACCTGCAGCCGAGAGGAAATCGGCACAACCCTTTGCCCGGCAACGGTACAGAGGACAGGTCCCCGCAACGGATTGAGGCTTTTCGCTAGACTGGAGTTGCCCGGCCCACAATAAGATTACGGATCAGCGGCGCTGAGTACCATGGCACAGCGGCGAATGCCCGTCATTGTGGAGCCAGGGTTACGTACCTGCGCGTATAGCGTGACGGATCAAGCATGGCCAATTGATTCGGCGGCAGGTCAGGCTTGTCTAATGACTCGTTACCGGCACGGTCAAGTTGGTTAAGTTCCATCCGCGCACTTCAATTTGTGCCGCTCCTGCCGCGACGGCGGAAGGGTATTGGATATCGATGACCCGCGTCTCCCCGGGGAGCAACGAAACGTAGTTGTCGCTGAAGTAAGCGGGGAGAATTCGCGCGCCGTCTGCGGGCTTTTGCAGCGTAAGCTTGATCGCCAAT
>Ga0335080_10006781_pt1 | contig 11841 bp, 4 predicted proteins | sample Lox_Sample_34_FD_206720 | JGI IMG/M metagenome (GOLD analysis project Ga0335080, IMG submission 206720) | Soil microbial communities from Loxahatchee National Wildlife Refuge, Florida, United States - Lox_Sample_3.4 | ecosystem: Environmental > Terrestrial > Soil > Wetlands | place: USA: Florida...
GGCTGACGATGCGGCGAACGGCGAGCACCTCGCTGCGAACGGGCTCGGGCACCTCGATGACCACCCACAGCTCCGGGGTGCGGGCGACCCGCAGCGGAGCGGCACGGGCATCCGGTCCGGGGCGGTGATCCTCTCCCATCAGCCGCTCCGCGCCGGGCGAGGCGTGGGCGGTGGACGGCCATCCGGAGCGAGCCGGCGGCCGGCGCGGACCTCATGGGGGGGAACCGTGACGCCTCTCCTGCCCGAGCGAGGTACCACGCGGGTATGACGCCACGGAGCGGCTCGCGGCTTGTATCTCAGTCCGCGCGCTTCCGGAGCAGGTCCCACGACTCGCGCCGCTCGATGAAGCCGGTGATGCGGCCGGTGGCGTCGCGCTGGAAGAACCGGCGGATGCGTGGCTCCCCGGGGACGAAGAAGACGTCGGGCGACTCGGGAGACCCCGGGGAGACGCCCGAGGCCAGGTCAGGCGCTCGACGCGCGGCGAGCGCTCGCCCGCTCGAAGCGGGGAACGGCGCGGCTCACGCCAAGGCTTGCTTCTGGACCGGCGGCTCCACCGCGGCGACGACCTGCTCGGTGGGCACGCGGACCTCGAACGTCGTTCCCTGCCCCACGGTGCTCTGGACGGAGATCTTCCCGCCCAGCTTCTGGACCACCGCCTGGCACACCGAGAGGCCGATGCCGGTGCCGATGCCCACCGGCTTGGTGGTGAAGAACGGCTCGAAGATGCGGCCCTGCGCCTCCTCGGGGATGCCGCAGCCGGTGTCGGAGACGCTGAGCACCGACTCCTTGCCGTCGGTCCCGGTGAGGACGCGGATCTCGTTCTCGCGGGGATCCTTGTCCCCGAGCGCCTGCATGGCGTTGACCAGGAGGTTCATCACCACCTGGTGGAGCTTTCCGCGCGGCGCGCTGGCCACCGGGGCCGGGCGGAGGTCCTTCACCACGCGGGCGCGGCTGGCCAGCTCGCGCTCGGTGAGGAGCAAGGTCGACGCGGCGATGTCCGCCAGGTCCACCGCCTCGAGCACCTGGTTCTCGTCGGCGCGGCTGAAGGTCTTGAGCTCCTGGACGATGGTCCGGACGCGCTGGCCGCCCTCGCTGGTCTCGCCCAGGAGCGCGTCGATGTCGTCCAGGGTCTGCTGGAAGCCGATCCGCTCCTCGAGCACCCGGCCCGAGTCCGGCGAGACGCGGTAGGCGGCGATGATCTGCTTCACGTCGTCCACGTAGCTCTTCAGCGAGGTGAGGTTGCTGAGGATGAAGGCCAGCGGGTTGTTGATCTCGTGGGCGACCCCGGCGGCGATCTGGCCGATGGCAGCCAGCTTCTCGCTCTGGGCGAGCTGGGTAGCCATGCGGCGGTCGCGCTCGGCGTCGGCGAGGCGGATGAGATTCCGGACCCGGGCCACCAGCGCGCGCCGCTGGATGGGCTTGTGGAGATACTCGTCGGCTCCGGCCTCGAGGCCCTGGAGCTCGCTGTCGGCGTCGTTGAACTCGGCGGTGAGGAAGACCACCGGCATGCGGGCGCAGGCCGGGTTCTCGCGGATGCGCCGGCAGACCTCGAAGCCATCCATGTGGGGCATCCGGATGTCGAGCAGGATGAGGTCCACCCCGCCCTTCTCCACCAGCTCCAGGGCCTCGGCGCCGCTGAAGGCCCCGAGGACGCGGAACCCCTCCGCCTTCAAGTAGGCCTGAACGAGGCGAACGTTGGCGGGCTCGTCGTCCACCACCAGGACCTGAGGCGGCTGCTGGTCCCGGTGTGGGCCCTCGTCGTAACGCCCCTTCAGCATTGAGGAGAGGATCGCGTCCGGGCCCGCTGGCTGCAAGGGGTGGCTGCGGGGCTCAGGCGGCGGTGGGGAGCGCCGACGTCGCCAGGACGCCCACCTCGGCTGACCTGGGTCCGGCAGGGCAGAAATCCGACAGATCGGGCGGCAGGGGAGCCTCGAAATCGAGCCGCCGAGAGGTAGCCGGATGTGGGAAAGCGAGCCGCGCGGCGTGCAGGGCGTGGCGCGGCAGCCGGAGACGGGCCCAGGCCTCGGGCTCGAGGCACCGCTTGCTGAAGCGATCGAAGTAGCCCGGGTCGGGGCCGTAGATCTTGTCCCCCACGAGCGGGAAGCCGGCCTCGCGGGCGTGGACGCGGATCTGGTGCTGGCGGCCGGTCTCGGGGAAGCAGCGGAGGAGCGCGAACGGCGCGGCGTCGCGGACGAAGCGGCGCTCGACGGCGAAGCGGGTCCGGGCAGGCTTGCCGGCGCGGTGGTCGATCCGGACGGCGATCCGGACCTCGGCGGTGCCCTCGGCGATGGGCGCGTCGACGACGAAGGCGTCCGGGGGGTGGCCCTCGACGATGGCCAGGTACTCCTTGTGGACGTCGCCGGACTGGAAGGCCCGCATCAGCGCCCGGGAGGCCTCGGCGCCGCGGCCGCAGACGAGGAGCCCGGAGGTCTCGCGGTCGAGCCGGTGGGCAGGGTCGGCGCGCAGGCCGGGCCCGTGCCGGCGCTCGAGCAGCTTCACCAGGGTGTTGTGGTGGTAGCGCGCGGTGGGGTGGATGGGCAGCCCGGCGGGCTTGTCGAGGACCAGGAGGTGCACGTCCCGGTACACCTCGACCACGTTCGCGGGCACGTCGGGCTCGGCCTGGACGCGGCGGCGAAGCCTGAAGGTGAGCCCGGGGTGGACGCGGGTGCTCGGCTTGAGAGGGCGGTCGGCGACCAGGCTGCGCTCGAGAATGCGCTGCACCCGGGTGCGGGACAGCCGGCGGATCTTCTCGCAGAGGTACCGGTCCAGGCGCCAGCCGTCGTAGTTCGGCTCGACGGTGAAGGTGACGTCGACGAAGCCGGCGTCCGGAGGAACGAGGGACATCGCCCTCCTTCCTACCGGGAAGCGGCGGCCGGATTCAACGCGCCGGCCCGCCCGTCGCAGGGGACCCGGCGGCGGGTCCGAGGTAGCGGGAGAAGAATCCCACCGTCTCCACCGTCGCGCGGATCCGGTTCGGGAGCTTGCGGAAGCCGTGCCCCTCGTCGGGGAAGAGGACGTACTCGACCGGCACGCCGTTCTTCTTCAGGGTGGCCACCACCTGCTCGGCCTCGACCACCGGGACGTTCGTGTCGTTGGCGCCGTGGAGGACGAGGGTCGGTGTCCGCACCTTGTCCAGCTTGTGGATGGGCGAGAGCTGCTTCAGGAGGTCGGGCTGCGTCTTCGGATCCCCGTACTCGATGGTGGAGATGGCCGCCATCCAGGGCTCGGTGTCCCGGAAGAAGGTCTCGAAGTTCACGATGCCGAAGAGGTCGACCCCGGCGGCGAACAGGCCGGGGAACTCGGTGAGCCCGGCCATGACCATGTAGCCGCCGTACGAGCCACCCATCACCCCCAGCCGCTTCGGATCGCCCACCCCGTTCTTCACCACCCAGTCCGCGCAGTCCTTCAGGTCCTTCACCGCCTCCACCCGCAGGGGCCCGTTGTCGAGGTTGACGAAGCGCTTGCCGAAGCCGGCGGAGCCCCGGATGTTGGGGGCGAACACGGAGATGCCCTGCGCCAGCAGCACCTGGTAGTCGGGGCGGAAGCCCGGCACCTCCTGCCCCTCGGGCCCTCCGTGGAAGGAGAGCACCACCGGGCCGGGACCGGTCTGCCCCGGTGCCCGGTAGAGCCAGCCGGAGAGCGGGAGCCCGTCGTGGGCCTTGAAGCGCACGAGCTCCGGGCGAACCAGACGGTCCAGCGCCACTCCTGGGTGGGCGCTTCGGGTGAGCTGCCGGAGCCGGGCGGTCTTGCCGTCGAGCAGCCACACGTCGGTGGGCCGGTTCGCCCCGGCGGCGCTCAGGGCCCAGACCCGGCCGTCGCGGGAACGGGACAGCGAGCCGACCACGTCGAAGGGTGCGCCGGTCACCGGACGGCTGCGACCGGTCGTGAGATCGAGCAGCCCCAGCTCGGAACGTCCGGCGACGTTCCAGACCAGGAGCGCGTGCTTGCCGGTCTCGTCGATCTCGAAGCCATCCAGCCCGGCGTCGGCACGCTCGACGACGACCTCGATGGGCCCGGGGCGACCGTCCGCGCCGAGACGGATCCGTGCGAACGCGGGCAGGTCGCGATCCCGGTCGCTGGACAGCCACACCGTCTGCCCGTCGGGCGACAGCCGCCCCTCGAAATTCCCGGGTCCCTCGTGCGGCGTGAGGAGCGTCTCGGTGCGCGAGGCCGGCTCGTAGAGCAGGAGGTCGTTGCTGCCCCGGGAGATCAGCCGGTTGACCAGGATCCGCCGCCCGTCGCGCGCCACGTCGTCGGCGCCGTTCATCCCCTTGCCCACGTAGGCGGGCGTTCCCAGCGCGTCCAACCCGGGGCCGAGGAGGTAGAGGTCGGTCGACGACGGGTCGCGCTGGTTGCTGGCGACGACCAGGGCACGGCCGGCGTGGTCCCACCCAACGAGGCGGTTGGTCTCCTTTCCCCCGGCGGTCAGGCGCCGGGCCTCGGAGCCGTCGGGGCGCATCCGCCAGACTTGCTGGTTCATGCCGCCGCCCGGGGCGACCTGCACCGCCAGCCAGTCACCCGCCGGGGACCACTCGACGGAAGTGACCGGATCGTCGAAGCCCGTCACCAGCTCCGGCCAGCCGCCTTCCGCGGAGACGGTCCAGACCTGGTTGGACCCGGTGACGTTGGAGAGGAACGCGACCCGCCGCTCGTCGGGGGACAGGCTCGGGGCGGAGGAGGTCCTGATCCCGACGAGCGCCCGGACGTCGTCGGCGAGAGGACGGGGCTGCGCCGCGGTCAGCTTCGCGGCGAGGAGCACCAGCGGGAACGGCGTCATGGCGGCCACCTCGGTCGAGGAGGCGGCAGCCTAGGACGGCGTCCGGGAGCCCGGGCTACCGATGCAGCCAGTTCCGCAGGGTGGCCAGCAGCTGGTCGGTGTTGACCGGCTTGGCCAGGTAGTCCGAGGCGCCGGCGTCGAGACACTTCTCCCGGTCGCCCTTCATCGCCTTGGCGGTGAGCGCCACGATGGGCAGGCGGCGGAAGGACTGGTCGCGGCGGATGACCTGGATGGTCTGGAAGCCGTCCATCTCGGGCATCATGATGTCCATCAGCACCACCGCGACGTCGGAGGTGTTCTCCAGCAGCGAGATGGCCTCGCGTCCGGTCTGGGCGGTGAGGACGTCCATCCCGTGGCGTTCCAGCACGCTGCCCAGGGCGAAGATGTTCCGCACGTCGTCGTCCACCACCAGGACCTTCCGGCCACGGAGGTCCTCGTCGGATCGGTGCAGCTTCTCCAGCATCCGCTGCTTGTGGGGCGGCAGATCGGAGACCACCCGGTGGAGGAAGATGGCGGTCTCGTCGAGCAGCCGCTCGGGCGACTCCACCCCCTTGAGCACCACGGTGCGAGCCAGTTCCTGGAGCTGCCGGTCCTCGTCCGGGGTCAGCTCGCGGCCGGTGAAGACGACGACCGGGAGGTCGGGCAGCGTCCCGCGGTCGCGAATGCGCGTGAGCACCTCGAATCCCGAGATGTCGGGCAGGCGCAGGTCGAGCACCATGCAGTCCACCCGCTCCTGCTCGAGGATCTCCAGCGCCCGCGCCCCGGTCCCGGCGCTGACGATGTCGATGTCGTCGTGCTCCAGGAGCTCCTGGATGCTGGTGCGCTCCAGGTCGTTGTCCTCGACGATGAGGAGCTTCCTCCGCCGCGGGGTGGTGTACTCGCGCAGCTTCTCGATCGCCGACGACAGGCCATCGGTGGTGGCCGGCTTGGTGACGAAGGCGAAGGCACCGCGGGCCAGGCCGTGCTGCCGGTTCTCGTCCAGGGTGACCATCTGCACCGGGATGTGACGGAGGGTCACGTCCTGCTTCATGTGGCTGAGCACCGTCCACCCGAGCATGTCGGGGAGGAAGACGTCGAGCGACACGGCGCTGGGGCGGAACTCCCTGGCCAGCTCCAGCGCCTCGGTGCCGCGGGAGGCGACCAGCACCTTGAAGCCCTGGTCACGGGCCAGATCGGCCAGGACGCGAGCGTAGTGCGGGTCGTCCTCCACCACCAGGAGGCTGAGATCTCCCGGCTGGAGGTCGGCCCGGTCGTCCGGCACTGGCTCGGGGGCCGAGGACTCGACCACCCGCACCGGCGAGGTGGCGCGCTCCACCAGCGCCGAGCGCACCGACTCGCGCACCATCGTCGACGGGCCGACGTAGCGGACCGGGAGGTAGAGGGTGAACGTGCTGCCCATCCCCGGGGTGCTCCGCAGCTGGATCTCCCCACCGAGCAGGTTGGACAGCTCGCGGCTGATGGCCAGACCCAGGCCGGTGCCGCCGTACTTCCGGGAAGTGCCGGCGTCCGCCTGCTGGAAAGCCTCGAAGATGATCTTCTGCTTCTCCGGTGCGATGCCGATGCCGGTGTCCGAGACCTCGAAGCCGACGACCACCGGCGACTGATCGAGCACCGGGTGCTCGCTGGACCAGCCGCCCTTGGCCGCGGAGACCTTGAGGTGCACCCCGCCGTGCTCGGTGAACTTGAAGGCGTTGGAGAGGAGGTTCTTGAGGACCTGCTGGAGCCGCTTCTGGTCGGTGAAGAGGCTGCGGCCCAGCTCGGGGTCCAGCGAGACCTCGAAGGACAGGCCGCGGGTCTCGGCGTCGTGGCGGAAGGGCCGGGCCACGGTGTCGAGGAGGTTGCTGAAGTAGACGTCCGCCGGCTCGACGGTCACCGTGCCGGATTCGATCTTCGACAGGTCGAGGATGTCCGAGATGAGGTTGAGGAGGTCGGTGCCCGCGCTGTGGATGGTGCGGGCGAAGTCCACCTGCTTGGCGGTGAGGTTCTCCTCCGGGTTCTCCGCCAGCTGCTGGCCGAGGATGAGGATGGAGTTCAGCGGCGTCCGAAGCTCGTGGGACATGTTGGCCAGGAACTCGGACTTGTACTTGGAGGTGAGCGCCAGCTCCTCCGCCTTGTCCTCGAGCGCGCGCCGGGCCTGCTCGATCTGCTGGTTCTTCCGCTCCACCTCGGCGTTCTGGTCCGCCAGCTGCTGTGCCTTCTGCGCCAGCTGCTCGTTGGTCTGCTGCAGCTCCTTCTGCTGGGCCTGCAGCTCGGCGGCCAGCTTCTGCGACTGCTCGAGCAGCGACTCGGTCTTCATCGTCGCCTCGATGCTGTTGAGCACGATGCCGATCGAGGCGGTGAGCTGGTCGAGGAAGGCCAGGTGCGAGGCGGTGTAGGGGCTCAGCGAGGCGAGCTCGATGACCGCCTTCACCTCGCCCTCGAAGAGCACCGGGAGGACGATGACGTTCCGGGGCAGCGCGATGAAGAGGCCCGAGCCCACCCGGGTGGTGTCCGGGGGCAGGTCGGTGATCAGCATCCGGCGCTTCTCCACTGCGCACTGCCCGATGAGCCCCTCGCCGAAGTGGAAGGTACCGGGGTGTCCGGCCTGTCCGTCGTCGGCGTAGGAGGCGAGGAGCCGGAGCGAGGGGCTCTCGCCGGCGTCCACGTCGGTCGTCCGGTAGATGACCCCCTGGTGGGCGGTGATCAGCGGGGCCAGCTCGGAGAGGAGCAGCTGGCCCACCCGGGTCAGGTCGCGCTGGCCCTGGAGCATGCCGGTGAACCGGGCGAGGTTGGACTTGAGCCAGTCCTGCTCGGTGTTCCGCTCGGTGGTGAGCCGGAGGTTCACGATCATCGTGTTGATGTTGTCCTTCAGCTCGGCCACCTCTCCGCGGGCGTCGACCTGGATCGACCGGGTGAGGTCGCCCTTGGTCACCGCGGTGGCCACCTCGGCGATGGCGCGCACCTGGGTGGTGAGGTTGGCGGCGAGAAGGTTCACGTTGCCGGTGAGATGCTTCCAGGTGCCGGCCGCGCCGGGCACGTTGGCCTGACCGCCCAGGCGTCCCTCGACGCCGACCTCGCGGGCCACCGTGGTCACCTGCTCGGCGAAGGTGGCCAGGGTGCTGGTCATGTTGTTGATGGTGTCGGCCAGCGCGGCGACCTCGCCCTTCGACTTGACGGTGAGGTTCTGCTTCAGGTCTCCGTTGGCCACGGCGGTGACCACCTTGGCGATGCCGCGCACCTGCTCGGTGAGGTTGGCGGCCATGACGTTCACCGTGTCGGTGAGGTCCTTCCACGTTCCGGCGACGCCCGGCACCTGCGCCTGGCCACCCAGCTTGCCGTCGGTGCCCACCTCGCGGGCGACGCGGGTCACCTCCGCGGCAAAGGCGTTCAGCTGGTCGACCATGGTGTTGATGGTCTCCTTCAGCTGGAGGATCTCGCCCTTCACGTCGACGGTGATCTTCTTGGAGAGGTCGCCCCGGGCGACTGCGGTCGTCACTTCGGCGATGTTCCGCACCTGGGTGGTGAGGTTTCCGGCGAGGAGGTTCACGTTGTCGGTGAGGTCCTTCCAGGTGCCGGCGGCGCCGGGCACGTTGGCCTGACCGCCCAGGCGTCCCTCGGTGCCCACCTCGCGGGCCACCCGGGTCACCTCGCCGGCCAGGGAGCGGAGCTGCTCCACCATGGTGTTCAAGGTCTCCTTGAGCACCAGGAGCTCGCCGCGCACGTCGACGGTGATCTTCTTGGACAGGTCCCCGCTGGCGATGGCAGTGGCCACCTCGGCGATGTTCCGCACCTGGGCGGTGAGGTTCTTCGCCATGAGGTTCACGTTGTCGGTGAGGTCCTTCCAGGTGCCGGCCACGCCCGGGACCTCCGCCTGCCCGCCGAGCTTTCCTTCCGTGCCCACGTCACGGGCGACGCGCGTCACCTCGGAGGCGAAGGCATTGAGCTGGTCCACCATGGTGTTGATGGTGTTCTTCAGCTCGAGGATCTCGCCCTTCACGTCGACGGTGATCTTCCGTGACAGGTCGCCGCGAGCGACGGCGGTGGTCACCTCGGCGATGTTCCGCACCTGGGCGGTGAGGTTGCCCGCCATGAAGTTCACGCTGTCGGTGAGCGCCTTCCAGGTTCCGGCCACGCCCGGGACCTGTGCCTGACCGCCGAGGCGTCCCTCGGTGCCCACCTCGCGGGCCACCCGGGTCACCTCGCCGGCGAACGCGTTCAGCTGGTCGACCATGGTGTTGATGGTCTCCTTCAGCTGGAGGATCTCGCCCCGGACGTCGACGGTGATCTTCCGGGAGAGGTCACCGCCGGCGATGGCGGTGGCCACCTCGGCGATGTTCCGCACCTGCCCGGTGAGGTTGGCGGCCATCGAGTTCACCGAGTCGGTGAGGTCCTTCCAGGTGCCACCCACGCCCGGGACCTCGGCCTGGCCGCCCAGCTTGCCGTCGGTGCCCACCTCGCGGGCCACCCGGGTCACCTCGGCGGCGAAGGCGTTCAGCTGATCCACCATGATGTTCATGGTGTTCTTCAGCTCGAGGATCTCGCCCTTCACGTCGACGGTGATCTTCTTGGAGAGGTCTCCACGGGCCACCGCGGTGGCCACCTCGGCGATGTTCCGCACCTGCCCGGTGAGGTTCGAGGCCATCGAGTTCACCGAGTCGGTGAGGTCCTTCCACGTGCCGGCAACGCCGCGCACCACCGCCTGACCGCCGAGCTTTCCCTCGGTGCCGACCTCGCGGGCCACCCGGGTCACCTCCCCGGCGAAGGCGTTGAGCTGGTCGACCATGGTGTTGATGGTCTGCTTCAGCTGGAGGATCTCGCCCGAGACGTCGACGGTGATCTTCTTGGAGAGGTCGCCGTTGGCGATGGCCGTCGCCACGTCGGCGATGTTCCGCACCTGGCCGGTGAGGTTCGCGGCCATGAAGTTCACCGAGTCAGTGAGGTCCTTCCAGGTGCCGCCCACCCCCGGAACCTGCGCCTGACCGCCGAGGCGTCCCTCGGTGCCGACCTCGCGGGCGACGCGCGTCACCTCCCCGGCGAAGGCGTTCAGCTGGTCGACCATGGTGTTGATGGTCTCCTTCAGCTGGAGGATCTCGCCCGAAACGTTGACGGTGATCTTCCGGCTCAGGTCGCCGCTGGCGATGGCGGTGGACACCTCGGCGATGTTCCGCACCTGGGCGGTGAGGTTGGAGGCCATGAAGTTCACGTTGTCGGTGAGGTCCTTCCAGGTGCCCGCCACTCCCGGCACCTGCGCCTGACCGCCCAGCTTCCCGTCGGTGCCCACCTCACGTGCCACCCGGGTCACCTCGCTGGCGAAGGCGTTGAGCTGGTCCACCATGGTGTTGATGGTGTCCTTGAGCTCGAGGATCTCCCCGCGAACGTCGACGGTGATCTTCCGCGACAGGTCGCCGCGGGCGACGGCGGTCGTCACCTGGGCGATGTTCCGAACCTGGTCGGTGAGGTTGCCGCACATCGCGTTCACCGAGTCGGTGAGGTCCTTCCAGGTCCCGGCGACGCCGGGCACGATGGCCTGACCGCCCAGCCGCCCCTCGGTGCCGACCTCGCGGGCCACGCGGGTCACCTCCGAGGCGAAGGAGCGGAGCTGGTCGACCATGGTGTTGATCGCCTCCTTCAGCTGGAGGATCTCGCCCCGGACGTCGACGGTGATCTTCTTGGACAGGTCGCCCGAGGCCACGGCGATGGTCACCTCGGAGATGTTGCGGACCTGTGCGGTGAGGTTCGAGGCCATGTAGTTCACGGACTCGGTGAGGTCCTTCCACACGCCGCTCACGTCGGGCACGTCGGCCTGGCCACCCAGCTTTCCGTCGGTGCCCACCTCGCGCGCCACGCGGGTCACCTCGGAGGTGAACACGCCGAGCTGCTTGATCATCGAGTTGACGATGGTGGCCGAGCGGAGAAACTCGCCCTGGAGCGGGCGGCCGTCCACGTCCAGCCGCATGGTCTGGGCGAGGTCGCCCTGCGCCACCGCAGCCAGGGCGCGGGTCACCTCGGTGGTGGGCCAGAGCAAATCGTCGATCAGCGTGTTGACCGATTGCTCCATGTCCGCCCAGGCGCCGGACTGACCGGTGAACTTCACTCGCTGCCGGGTCTGCCCCTCCTTGCCCACCACCTGGCCCACGCGACCGAGCTGCTCGGCCATGCGCTGGTTCGCGGAGACCACGTCGTTGACCGCATCGCCGATCTTCCCGAGGAGCCCCGTCCAGTGGCCGGGGACCCGGACGGCGAAGTTGCCGTTGCGCACCTCGAGCAGCACGCCCAGCAGCTCGCGGAGCTGCAGGGGGACGTCGGGCTCGAGCGGAGGAGCAGCCGGAGCCGGTGCGGTGCGGGGCACGCCTCCGTTGTCACGCGGCTCGCTGGATTTCGGGGGGAGGGTGGCCATGGGGACCTCGACGCCTCAGGAATCGGTGGGGAGGGAGGACTCGGACTCCTGGCGCTTGCGGCTGAGCTCGACGAAGACCGCGACCTTCTTGCGGACGATCTCCGGGTCGAGCGGCTTGACCAGGTAGTCGGCGCCGCCGGCGGCGTAGGCCCGGTGGATCTCCTCGGGGTCCTCGCCGAAGGCGGTGATGAAGATGATGGGGATGTGGCGGCTGCGCTCCAGCGCCTTGAGATGCGTCGCCACCTCGAAGCCGTTCATCCGGGGCATGGCCACGTCGATCAGCGCGGCGGCGAACCGCTCGCGGAGGGCGAGGCGCAGCGCCTCGTCTCCCGAGGTGGCGGAGACGAGCCGGTAGTCGGGCCGGTCGAGGATGGCGGCCAGCGTGGTGAGGTTCTCCGGCTTGTCGTCCACGAGGAGGATGGGTGCGGGCTCGGTCGTCCCCGGCGCGGGCCCGGGGGGGCCGGAGGCGGTGGCCAGGGTGAAGAGGAAGGTGGCGCCCTTCCCTGCCTGGCTCTCGACCCAGATCCGCCCTCCGTGGGCCTCGACGATGGCCTTGCAGATCGCCAGACCCAGGCCGATGCCGCGGCGATCGGCGGCGTGCCCCTGCCAGAAGCGATCGAAGACGTGGGGCAGGTGCTCGCCGGAGATGCCCGGGCCCGTATCGCGGACCGAGAAGAGCACCCGTCCA
>Ga0335080_10006782_pt1 | contig 11841 bp, 10 predicted proteins | sample Lox_Sample_34_FD_206720 | JGI IMG/M metagenome (GOLD analysis project Ga0335080, IMG submission 206720) | Soil microbial communities from Loxahatchee National Wildlife Refuge, Florida, United States - Lox_Sample_3.4 | ecosystem: Environmental > Terrestrial > Soil > Wetlands | place: USA...
GACGCCTACGCTGGCGCCGTGATCAATCGACTCCGCCTGCTCTTCCTCCCCGAGGAGGGCGACGCGCCGCCGGCGCAGCGCTCGAGGCGCGACTGGATCGCCGACTGGGTGATCTTCCTCGTTGCGATCGTCGGCGGCGCCGCCTCGCTTACGAGCAGCATCCAGCACGGCTTGCACGGGACGCTTGTCGCCGTCGATGTCGTTCTCGGCGCAGGAGTCACGATCGCCCTGTGGTGGCGGCGCCGCTGGCCGGTCGCGCTCGCGCTCGCGCTGCTTCCGATCGGCGCGCTCTCGTCCTCCGCCGGCCCGGCCGGGATCTTCTTCCTCTACACCGTAGCCGCCTACCGTCGATGGCAGGCGGCCGTCATCATCGTCGTCCTCGGATTCGCGCTTCTCCCGGCAGACAAAGCCGTCCACCCGCAGGGCGACTCGCTCTCCTCGCCTGTCCAGGTCTTCGCGGGCGTCCTGTTCGCGGCGGTGGTCGTCGCCTGGGGGATGTACCGGCGGAGTCGCCGACAGACGAAGCGCGAACGCCACAGGCGTGCGCAGGCCGAGGAGCAGCTGCGGATCGAGGAGATCCGGCACGCCGAGCGCGAGCGGATCGCGCGCGAGATGCACGACGTGCTCGCCCATCGCATCTCGCTGCTGAGCCTGCACGCCGGGGCGCTCGAGTTCCGCCCGGATGCGTCGCCGGACGAAGTCGCGCGCGCGGTCGGCGTCATCCGCGCGAGCGCGCACCAGGCACTCGAGGACTTGCGCTCGGTGATCGGCACGCTCCGCGACGGTGCCGCCGGCGAGAAGCCGCCGCCACCTCAGCCGACCCTTGCGGCACTGCCCGGGCTGCTCGAGGAATCGCGCGCGGCTGGGATGATCCTCCACGCCGACATCCGCGTCGCCGATCTGGCTGCCGTCCCGGACGGGATGGGGCGGCATGCACTGAGGATCGTGCAAGAGGCATTGACGAACGCCCGCAAGCACGCACCGTCGGCGGAGGTAGACCTGCGCGTCGAGGGCGCGCCGGGCCAAGGGCTCACGATCGAGACCCGCAACCCAGCGCCGGTCCTGACTGCGGGTGCGACCGAGATTCCCGGCTCCGGGACCGGACTCGTGGGCCTTGCCGAGCGCGCTGCGCTCGCGGGCGGACGCCTCGACCACGGATTCGATCGGCGCGGCGACTTCTACCTGCGCGCGTGGCTACCTTGGCCGGAGTGATGGATCGGATCCGGGTACTGCTCGTCGACGACGACGCTCTAGTGCGTGCCGGGCTGTCGATGCTGCTCGCCGGAGCCAAAGATATTGAGATCGTCGGCGAAGCGGCCGACGGGAGCGAGGTCGCCGCTGCCGTCGCCGAGCATCAGCCGGACGTCGTGCTCATGGACATCCGCATGCCCGGGATGGACGGCCTCGCCGCAACCGAGCTGGTGCGCGCGCACGACGACGCACCGGAGGTGATCGTGCTCACGACCTTCGAGGCCGACGACTACGTCCTCCGCGCGCTGCGCGCAGGCGCCGGCGGCTTCCTGCTCAAGGACACGCCACCCGCAGACATCGTCCGCGCGGTGCGCGCCGTCGCCGCTGGCGAGCCGATGCTCTCCCCCACGATCACGCGCCGCCTCATCGGCCACGTGACCGAGAGCGAAGGCGACGAGCGCCGCCGCCGCGCCCGCGCGCAGCTCGACCTGCTCACCGAGCGAGAGCGCGAGGTCGCATTAGCGATCGGGCTCGGCAAGTCGAACGCCGAGATCGGCCGCGAGCTCTACATGAGCGTCGCCACCGTCAAGGCGCACGTCTCACGTGTATTCGAGAAGCTCGAGCTCAACAACCGCGTCCAGATCGCGCTGCTCGCCCACGACGCGGGCGAGGCCTGATCGAGCGACGCACGACGGTCCGGCAGTGGTGGTGGGCCGCCGGGCGTCGGCCCACCTGCGCCCTCAGCTTCAGTCAACGTCTCAGCGAAGCGGCTCGTCGGCTTCGACGAAGACGAGATCTCCGGACTCGCCGCCACGGCGTCCGCCACGATCGAAGACGAGAGCATCTAACGAACGCAGCGACGAAGGCGGGCGAAAGTCAGCTCGTCAGATCTTCTTGAAGTCGAGTCCTGCGAGCCATCAGGTTTCGCAGGACTCGACACCTTTCATCGGGCCCAGAAGGTCGAGCTCCTCCTTTGTAGGGAGGGGGTCAACCAGGCTTGGAACGCCCTGTACAAGCCAAACAAGCCGCAGGGAACACCCCTCGTGGGTACCTCAGAAACACCGCCGTCGCTGGGCATGATGACGGGAGCAGTCCAAGAAAAGGCGCATTTGCAGGCCTTTCGAGGAAGCCCTCTGACGGACTCGAACCGTCGACCCCCTCCTTACCATGCGCTCCGAAGCGGTTGCCGTGGGTTGCCACGGGTTGCGGATCGGCTTGTTTGAGCGGTTTCGGCGGTGTCCCGTTTGCCACCCGTTGCCATCGGTTGCGCCCGCTGGGCTCCATAAATGCTCCATCCATTCGTGCTGATAGCCAAAGGGATTCGGGCGTCCGGCCATCTGCGGTCGAGTGTTGAGCCTTTCTCCGTAGGAGGGGGTCGTTTGTTCGAAGGGGATCGACTGAAGGCGGTAGTCCTCGTTTCTGGCGCCCGTCGGCCGGCCGCTCGGCTCAAGCGGTGAGTGCGGTGTGGTGCTGTTGGGGATGCGGTGGCTGGAAGTAGTGGCCCTGCTCGAGATCCTCGATCAGGCCGGGCTGTGTCGGTTGCCAGTCGAGAAGGGCACGGGTGAGCGCGCTCGAGGCGGGCGCGTCGACGCTTAGGAAGTCGGCGAGCCAGGTGAAGTGGTCGGCGGCTTCGTCCTTCGGGATCGATGCGACGGGGATGTCGAGGTGACGGCCGATGATCTCGGCGATCTCGCGGACGGGCACGCCCTCGTCGGCGACCGCGTGCAACGTCGAGCCGGCAGGTGCCGATTCGAGCGCGCGGTGGAACGCCTTCGCGGCGTCGAAGCGATGGACTGCTGGCCAGCGGTTGGTGCCGTCGCCGATGTATCCGGAGACGCCCTTGTCGCGCGCGACGCTGACGATCGTCGCCATGAAACCGTGGTCCCCGTCGCCGTGCACGGTCGGCGGCAACCGGAGAACTGATGAACGCACGCCGCGTTCGGCGAGCGCGAGTGTGAGCTCTGCGGTCTCCCAGCGTGTGCGAGGGCCTTCGGGGAGAGCGGCGGCCGCGCTTGGGTCGTGCCCGTCCCGCTCGGTTGCGAGCCGTCCCGGTGCAGCCAACAGGGTTCCGGAGGCGACGACGAGCGGGCGGTCCGAGCCGGCGAGAGCGTCGCCGAGCACCTCGACGGCGTGACGATCGGAGTCGGCGGCTCCCTGGAAATTCCCGGCGAAGGCGAGGTCGTGTCTGAAAGCGAGGTGGATCACGCCGTCGGACGCGCCGGCCTCGTCGCGCAGCGTTTCGAGGTCGTCGAGGCTGCCGCGGCGCACCTCGGCGCCGGCGGCGGCGAGGGCGGCGGCAGAGGCGTCCGAGCGGGCGAGCCCGACGACCTGGTGGCCGGCGTCGAGTAGTTCGGGGACGACCGCTGAGCCGATCCAGCCTGATGCCCCGGTAACGAAAACGCGCATGATGACTCCCTTCGAATGGTGATGTCAGTTCCTGACGTCACCCTAGCAAAGTCATGTCAGCGGCTGTCGTCAGTACGATCAGGGTATGGCTCGCTGGGAACCGGATGCGCGTGGCCGCCTGGAACGGGCGGCGATGGAGCTTTATGGCGAGCGGGGCTTCGACCAGACCACGGTGGCGGAGATCGCGGCCCGCGCCGGACTGACGGAGCGGACCTTCTTCCGGCACTACGCCGACAAGCGCGAGGTGCTGTTCGGCGGCGGTGAGATGCTGGCGGAACGGTTGGCCGCGGCCGTCGCTGGCGCGCCCGACTTGGCGAGGCCCCTCGACGCGATCGCGGCCGCGCTCGAGGAGGTCGGCGGCCTCATCCAGGCGGCCCGCGGCCGGGACTTCGCGCGGGCGCGCCGCAGCATCATCGCCGCGAACGCGGAGCTTCAGGAACGCGAGCTGATCAAGCTCGCTTCGTGGGCCGACACGCTCGCCGGGGCGCTCAACGCCCGCGGCGTAGACGACCGCGTGGCGAGGCTCGCCGCGGAGACCGGCATCGCCGTCTTCCACGTCGCGTTCGACCGCTGGGTCGGCGACGACGAGGACCGCGACTTGCCGACGCTGATTCGCGAGTCATTCGGCGAGTTGAAAGCGCTCGCCGCCGAACGTCGCACGCCCGCAACAGCGCGCGGTTAGTCGAAGAACGCGAGCATCGCTTCGGCGAGCCGGTCGGGAGCTTCCATCGCGACGTAGTGTCCGATCCCCTCGATCGACGCCGAGGTGACGTTGGTCGCGACCTGCTCGAAGGTCGATGCGGTAAAAGCACCCGACCCCCCGCCGACTGCAAGCACAGGCAGGCTCAAGGGCGTTTCGGCGAGTGCGCGGATCTCCTCACCCTCGCTGAGCAGCGACCGGTAGAGCCCCTCGGCGCCGCGGAATCCTTCGTCGCGGGCGTAGACGCGGACGAACTCGTCGACCTCGGCGTGGCTGAACGCGTCGGGAGTCCCGTTCATTGACGGAATCGCGTAGTCGACGAGGAACGCCCGCTCGCGGCCGGCGAGCAGCATTTCGGGGTTGCCGGGCGCGGCGAGGACGCCGATGTGCCAGGCGCCGCCGTGGGTCACGTCAGCGAGCATCTCGAGTCCGAATCCAGGAAGGCCGGTCTCGATCGCGGTGTAGCTCCGAACGAGCTCGGGGCGCGAGGCGGCGACACGGAACGTCGTCGGGCCGCTGATGTCCTGGCCGCTCAGGTGAACCGGCCCGAGATCGAGGCTCTCGATCAGCGCCGCGAGGTCGTTGGCGGCGACGGCGCTCGAGTGGTCGGCGTCCGCGACCGACGAGTCGCCGAAGCCGCGCAGATCGACGGCGAAGACACGGTGATCGTTGGCAAGAAGCGGAATCAGCTTGTGGAACGTCCACCAGCTCTCCGGGAATCCGTGCACGAGCAGCACGGGCGATCCCGTTTCCCCGGCTGAGACGTAGTGGAGCTCCGTGCCGTTGAGATCGAGGCGGTGGTGGGTCACCGTGAGATGAGTGGCTGGCGGAGTGGCGTTCACGTCGGATCTCCTTCAAGGTAGACAACCTGGTTGTCCAATACTGTAGCGTATAGACAACCGTGTTGTCGAATCCCGTCCGCGAGCTTATAATCCGGCCCATGGCGACCTCGAAAGGGCCGGAGTTGGCGCTCCTTCTTCTTGGCGGCTTTAACACCATGGTCGAGGAAGTAACAGTCGAACTCGACGCTCGAGGGCATCGGGGTGTGCGACCAGCTCACGAGTTCGCTCTGCGCGCCATCGACGGCGGCGCCGACACCGCCTCAGAACTCGGGCGCCGGTTGGCGGTTTCCAAGCAAGCGGCGGCGAAGACGCTTTCGGCCCTTGAAGAGATGAAATATGTGGACAGAGAGGTTGATCCCGACGACGCTCGCCGGAAGCGGATACGCGTCACTCCTCGCGGCCGTGAGCTGATGGCGGTCGGCGGGAAGCTGTTCGATGATGTGCGCCGACGGTGGGCCAAGCAGATCGGCGCCGGCGAACTCGCGAATCTTGAAGCGCAGCTCAAGAAGCTCGTCAGCCACCGCACGCTTGTCGCCGATGACCTGGCGCGCGACGCCGAGTCCTCGTAGGCCAGAGGACACCGGAGCGCCGCACGCCCCTCTTCACGACGATGAAAATGTCCGCACTGTTGGACACTCGCTTACGGTCGCGGCAATGCCTGAAGCTCTCCGCTGATGCGCGCAATCTCCGCCGTCAGCGCCGTGTGATCGACACGTTCGCCAGCGAGTTCGACGACGGCGAGGAAGAGCGCGCTACCGACTGCGTACGGATCGGGGCGCGGGCCGGTGGGCGAGATTCCAACGACGCGCAGTCTGCGGTGCACGCGCGTTTTGAACGTGCGCCCGTCGGGGCTCGGGTGACCCCAGAGCATGTTGATGTATTCAGCGATCTGGCAGAGGCCGCGCGCGACGCTCGGCGGGTAGTCGAAGGAGTGGTCGTCGGGGTGTGCGGCCCAGTTGCGCAGCTTCACGAGTGACTGGTCGACTGCACGCGACCTGCGCCCGGGCAGCAGCTTCACGCGTCGTGCCCAGGCAAGAAGCGGGGCGAGGCTGGTCGGTAGCGGCCGCCTGGGTTCGCCTGGCATGGCGAGAGATCCCAGTCGCGAGCGCCCTCCCAGATCTGCTCGAACAGCCGAACGAGGAGAACAGCCCGCGTGCCCTTTGTCGGGCCGCGGCGGCGAATGACGGGATGCGCCCGTCGTAGAAGTCGACGAAGCGACGGCGGAGCGCGCCTTCCAGCGCTAGGAGTGCGAGATCGGCGGCGGCCGAGAAGAACTCGTACTCGAGGACGCCGTGCTGGTGGAGCAGCCGCACGCGTTCCCAGTAGTCGCGGATCCCGTCGGGTACATCCTCGGCGAGCTTCGCCGGCTCGATCGTCGCCGCTTGGAAGCGTGCTGCCTGCTCTGGCGGCATTCGGCCGCCTAGCCCGAGCGGGTTGAAGACGAGCGCCCGCTCGTCCGGCTCCTGCAACCGAGTGAGGAGATCTTCGGGAATTGGCTCCATCTGCCGAGTGTAGGTGGGGAGTACGTCGTGATCCGAATGGCGACCGGGGAGGGAGAACCATGCAGCAGGGCCAGGTATTCCAGCTCAAGCGCACGGGGCGGGATGGGGAGCCGCAGTGGGCCTATCGCTACCGCGCAGGCGGTCGCGACTCGCAGCGCGTCCAGCGAGGCGGCTTCGCGAACGAACGCGACGCAACCGACGCGCTCGAGCGTGCGCTCGACCGCGTCCGGCGTGAGCAGCGGATCCCGCGCAGCCTGACCTTCGCCGAGCTCGTCGAGGTGTACCTCGCACAACACGACGTCCAGCCGGTGACCACCGAGAAGCTCCGCTGGCTGCTTAGCAAAGCAATCGCAGTATTCGGCGACCGGCGCATCGGCGAGCTCACCTCACAAGAGATCGCCGAATGGCGGATGAACCTCTCGCCCGGCTACCGCTTCGAAGCAACCCAAGCAGTCCGGCAGACGCTCGGCCGCGCCGTCGTCTGGGGGATGCTCGACGTCAACGCCGCCAAAGTCGGCGTCGACAACCCGACGCCGCGCCGGAAGGAACAGCATCCCTTCGAGAGCTGGGAAGAACTCGAGGCTGTGGCTGCTGCGCTCGGCGAGCGTTATGGCCCGATGATTCTGTTCGCGGCCGCGACCGGGCTTCGGCCGGCCGAGTGGGTCGCGCTCGAGTGGCGCGACATCGACCGCGACGAGCGCGTCACATACGTACGCCGCTCGTACACCCGGCGCGAGCTGAAGCTGCCGAAGACCGAGGCCAGTCTCAGGGCGGTGCCGCTTCAAGGCCGAGCGATCGATGCGCTCGACCAGCTAGCCGAGAGCGACTCGCCGTTGGTGTTCCCGGGCGAGCGCGGCGGCTATCTCGACATGCACAACTTCCGCCCCCACCAATGGCGGCCGGCACAGAAAGCCGCGGGCATTTCGCGGCTACGCCGGGTCTACGATCTCCGGCACACCTTTGCGACCTTTGCTCTCCGTGCCGGAATCTCGACCTTCGATCTGTCCCGATACATGGGCGCGAGCCTGACGATGATCGACCGCCACTACGGGCACCTCGCCCGCGACGGACGAGAGCACGCCATCAAGCTCCTCGACGCGCTCAACGCGCCGGAGTTCCAGCCGTGGACGCTGGTGGACGCTGCGTGGACGTCGCAACGCCAGAACGGCGTGATCCCAGAAAACAAAAAGGTCGAACTACCAGCCTGAATAGCGAAGCCCTCTAACGGACTCGAACCGTTGACCCCCTCCTTACCATGGAGGTGCTCTACCAGCTGAGCTAAGAGGGCGAGGAACGTAGCCTAGCGGCTCACGGCGTCGGTGCTGTGAGTCTCGCTAGCACGGGAGGCGCTTCGCGGCCTGGTCGATGATTTCCTCCGCCTCGTTGGCTGCCGACCCTCTGAGCGTGTAGGCCGCGCTGAGGTGCTCCCGCAGAGCTTTGAGCGCGAACTTCTTCAGACCACAGGGCCCCGTCGGGTTTACGACGACGTTCTCGGCCTGGGCGCTGGTGAGGATGATGACGTCGAGGTTCTCCCCGGCCGCGCGCGACGACTTGGCTCGCTTCGTTGCGAGATTGTTGATCCCGACGACGATCGTTGCCTTCGTCACTCCGCCTGCCGTCACCGCTTTGCCCACTGCGGCTGCGGCGCGAATCCCGGCCGGAAGGCCGGCGGTGTTCTCCGAGATGTTGCAGATCGCCGACGCGCTCGCACCCGGCTTCAGTGTCGCCGTGAGGAACGTGAGCGATCCGGTCTTCGGCAACGGCAAGACGAACGAGTGCTGTGTCGGGACGAAGCCGGAGCACGGCGGCTGCGGCGGGCCGCCGGCGACGGCCGGCGTGGCCGCGACACCGATCACGGCGAGGATGGCCGCAAGCCACATCCTGCGCATCGGGCCACGATTGCAACTGCCGCCGGCTGCGTCAAGAGCTCGCCCTCGGTCACGCGACGGCTAGAATCCTCCCGCTCCGGGGGAGTGCCCGAGCGGCCAAAGGGAACGGGCTGTAAACCCGTCGGCTCAGCCTACAGAGGTTCGAATCCTCTCTCCCCCATCGCGAAGCTGCATAGGATTTCGACATGCCACGCTACGACGCGATCGTCGTCGGCGCGGGGCCCGCGGGCTCCACGGCCGCGTACAGGCTGGCCGCGGCGGGCGCCTCGGTGCTCCTGCTCGACCGGGCCCGGTTCCCGCGCGACAAGCCGTGCGGCGGCGGGGTCACGATCCGGGCGCTCCGCCAGCTCCCGTTCCCGATCGACCCGGTCGTCGAGGACGTCGTCGACAGCTTCGAGCTGAGGATCGGCCACAGGCGCGGGTTCGAGCGCACGGCGCCCGAGCCGCTCGCGCTGATGACGCAGCGCCGCAGGCTCGACGCCTACCTCGTCGAGCGCGCGGTCGCCGCCGGCGCCGAGATGCGCGACGGCACAAGAGTCACGCGCGCGAGCGACACCTCCGTCGAGGCCGACGGCGGCCTGCTCGAGGGGACGGTGCTGATCGCGGCCGACGGCGCGAACGGCGTCGTCGCGCGGTCGCTCGGCCTCGCGGTGGACTGTGACCGGCCGGTTGCGCTGGAGGGGAGCATCCCCTACGGCCGGGTCTCGCGCGAGCGGTACACGGGCAAGCTCGTGCTCGAGTTCGGCACCGTTCCGGGCGGGTACGGCTGGGTCTTCCCCAAGGGCGACCACGTCAACGTCGGCGTCGGCGGCTGGGCCTCGGAGGGGCCCCGGCTACGGAGTCACCTCGCCGAACTCTGCGCTGCGCACGGGATGGACGCCGACGAGCTCGAGGGGCTGCGCGGGCACCGGCTGCCGCTGCGCCGGCCCGGCTCGGCGCTAGCGCGCGGGCGCGTCGCGATCGTCGGCGACGCCGCCGGGCTCGTCGACCCGCTCTCGGGCGACGGGATGTACGAGGCGTTCCTCTCGGCCCGGCTCGCGTCGGAGCAGGCGCTCGCGATCCTCGCGGGCGACGCCGACGGGTTCGAGCCCTACGCCGAGCGGCTCGAGGCCGAGCTCGCGCCGATGGTGCGCGCCTCTTGGGGGGCCAAGCGGGCGCTCGACCGGTTCCCGCGGCTCACCTTCACCGCCGCCCGCTCGCCCTACCTCTGGGACGTCGTCGTGCGGCTGATGCGCGGCGACCTCGCCGCGCCGGGGCAGGCGACCGGCCCTGCGCGGGTGCCGCTGCGCGTGCTCAAGCGGATCGCGCGGGCCGCGACGCCGTAGGCGCTCCTACTAAAGCGATCCGGCACGGGTGCCGATGCCAGGCCTGGCCCCATGGACCTCAACTCCTGCCTGCGGCTCGCCGTCGAACTCGGCGCGAGCGACATCCACCTCAAGATCGGCCAGCCGCCGGTCCTCCGGCGCGACGGCTCGCTCGCGCCGATGGAGGGCTGGGCCGTGCTCACCGAGGCCGACCTCGAGAGCGCGCTGCACATGGTCGGGGCGGGCGCGCCGAAGCGCCTCGAGGCCTTCTACGACTCGGGTGACCTCGACGTCGCCTACCAGGACGGCGACCTGCCGCGGTTCCGCGTCAACGCGTTCCGCCAGCGGGGCGCGATCTCGTTCGCGTTCCGGGCGATCCCGAGGATCGTGCCGTCGTTCGCCGACCTCAACCTGCCGCCGGGCGTGCAGCGGCTCGGCGAGGAGCACCGCGGCCTGATCCTCGTCACCGGCGCCACCGGCTCGGGCAAGACGACGACCCTCGCCGCGATGATCGACCACATCAACCGCTCGCGGAAGCAGCACATCGTGACGGTCGAGGATCCGATCGAGATCCTCCACGACGACCACTCCTGCATCGTCAACCAGCGCGAGGTCGGGATCGACACCGAGGGGTTCCAGCAGGCGCTCCGCCGCGCTCTCCGTCAGGACCCCGACGTGATTCTCATCGGCGAGCTCCGCGACAGCGAGACCGCGCAGACCGCGCTGCAGGCCGCCGAGTCGGGCCATCTCGTTTTCTCCACGATGCACACGATCGACTCGGCCGAGACGATCGGGCGCATGATCGAGTTCTTCCCCGCGGCCAAGCAGCCGCAGATCCGCTCGATCATGGCGGGAGTGCTGCGCGGCGTCGTCAGCCAGCGCCTGCTCCCGAGGATCGCCGGCGGGCGGGTCGCCGCGGTCGAGGTGATGGTGATGAACTCGCGCATCGCCGACCTGATCCGCGAGACGAAGGAGGATGAGATCCTCGAGGCGATCGCCGAGGGCTCCTTCTTCCAGATGCAGACCTTCACCCAGGCCCTGATCGACCACGTGCTGCACGGCCTCGTCGACAAGGAGGTCGCGGCCAACGCGGCGACGAACCGCCACGACTTCCTCGTCGCCCTCGACCAGGCGATCAAGCGCCAGGCACACGCCAACGCCACGGAGGAGGAAGAGCGGGAGCGCCTGCAGACAGAGGCTGACCGCGAAGGCATGCCCGAGCTGCGCCTCGCCGCCCCCGCGGAAGGATGAAGCCGCTCCTCGCCGCGCTCGCGGTCGCGCTCGCCCTCGTCGCGGGCACTGCGCGCGCGGACACCTTCACGATCGTCCCGAGCTCGTCGCCGGCCAGCGCAGCCCTCCCGAACGACGCGTCGTTCATCGTGCCGGCGAACCTGCTCACGCCGCCCGCCGTTCCCGAGACCGTCTCGCCGGCCGCGCTCCAGGAGCTCTGGCAGCAGGCCGGGACCGAGTACGGGATCCCGTGGCAGGTGCTCGCGGCGATCAACAAGGTCGAGTCGAACTTCGGCCGGAACATGGGGCCGAGCTCGGCCGGGGCGATCGGCTGGATGCAGTTCATGCCCTCGACCTGGCTCCGCTGGGGCACCGACGGCAACGGGGACGGGATCGCCGACCCGTGGAACGCCGAGGACGCGATCACCTCGGCCGCGCGCTACCTCGCCGCGGCCGGCGGCCAGACCGACATCAGGCGGGCGGTCTTCTCGTACAACCACGCCGACTGGTACGTGAACGAGGTGATGTCGATCGCGAAGCTCTTCGGGTCGGCGGGCGCGGGGGAGACGTTCCAGCTCGACCAGATGCAGCAGTCGCTCGCGTCGGCGCAGGAGGCTCTCGCCGAGGCGTCGTCGCAGCTCACGGCGGCACAGCACGTCGAGCGTGCCCTGAGCCGTGCCTACGAGCGGCGGCTCGCGAAGGTCGCGAAGGCGCGTCTCCTGTCCGACCAGCTCGCGCTGCAGCGCCTCGCGGTCCTCGCCGGTGTCCGCCGCGACG
>Ga0335080_10006783_pt1 | contig 11840 bp, 10 predicted proteins | sample Lox_Sample_34_FD_206720 | JGI IMG/M metagenome (GOLD analysis project Ga0335080, IMG submission 206720) | Soil microbial communities from Loxahatchee National Wildlife Refuge, Florida, United States - Lox_Sample_3.4 | ecosystem: Environmental > Terrestrial > Soil > Wetlands | place: USA...
CGATGGCCAGGCGCACGAACTCGACTCCAGCGCCCGTCTTCGCACTGACGCGAAGGCGCGAAATTTTACCATACTCGTCGCGCTCGAACCCCGCGGACAGACGGGTGAGATCGGCCTTGTTGAGCACGATGACCTGCGGCAGCTTGCCGGCGCCGATCTCGCTCAGCACGCGGTCGACCTGTTCGATCTGCTCGTCCTGCGCCGCACTCGAGGCGTCCACTACGTGCAGGAGCAGATCGGCTTGTACCGTCTCCTCCAGCGTGGCGCGAAACGCCGGGACCAGCGTAGGCGGGAGGTCTCGGATGAAACCCACCGTGTCCGACAGAACCACTTCGCCATCCGCGGGCGTGCCGTTGCCGGCGTCGGCCAAATGCAGTCGCCGCGTGGTCGGGTCGAGGGTGGCGAACAGTTGATCGGCGGCGTACACGCTTTCGCGCGTCAGCCGGTTGAACAGCGTCGACTTGCCAGCGTTGGTGTAGCCGACGATCGCCACCGACAGCACCTGCGCGCGCTTGCGCGCGCGGCGCTGCACTTCGCGCTGTCGGGCCACGGCCGCGAGCTTGTCCTTGAGCACCTTCACGCGCTTGCCGAGCAGCCGCCGGTCGGTCTCGAGCTGAGTCTCGCCCGGGCCGCGCAGTCCGATGCCGCCTTTCTGCCGCTCGAGGTGAGTCCAGCCTCGCACCAGCCGTGTGGACAGGTGCTCGAGCTGAGCAAGCTCGACTTGCAGCTTGCCTTCGTGGCTGCGCGCACGCTGGGCGAAGATGTCCAGGATGAGGCTGACCCTGTCGATCACGCGGCAGGACAGCGCGCGCTCCAGGTTGCGCTCCTGCGCGGGCGACAGCCTGTGGTTGAACACCACGAGCGCGGCGCGCTGAGCGGCGACTGCATCGGCCAGCTCGAGCACCTTGCCCTTGCCGGCGAAGGTGGCCGGATCGGGACGCGCGCGACGCCCCCGCACCAAGCCGATCACGTTGAGGCCGCAGCTCGCCGCCAGCTCCTGCAGCTCGGAGATGCGAGCGGGCTGGTCGGGTTCGCCGAAATCGAGATTGACCAGCAACGCGCGGTCCCCGCCCCGGGGGCGTTCAAACATGGGAGCTCAACCGCTGCCGGCTGCAAAAGAGACAAAGCCGAGAAAGGCGGCGCAGACCACACGCTCGGCGCGTCGCGTCCGATGCGGACATCCCGCCGCAGCGCGATGTCGAGCGGACCACCCGCTCAGTTGTCGGAGGAATGATCCAGCGAAAGCGTGACCGCGCGCGCGGGGACCACAGTCGAGATGGCGTGCTTGTACACCATCTGTGTCACCGTGTTCTTGAGCAACACGACGTACTGGTCGAAGGATTCGATCTGCCCTTGAAGCTTGATGCCGTTCACCAGATAGATCGAGACGGGCACATGTTCTTTGCGCAAGGCATTCAAGAACGGGTCTTGTAGCAGTTGCCCTTTGGCGCTCATGCGGCCTCCTTGTTTTATCTTCTGGTCCCGGGTGGACCACTGTACTTGAATTCGACGGCCGTTGCCACATCAGCGGCACTTCGCTGCCCGGCGCACGACGCGCTTCACCCGCGCTCGGCATAAGGATTTGCGCCGACCTTGAACCGCAGCCGCACCGGCGTGCCCTGCAGGCGGAATGTGTCAATGAAGAAACGCTCCAGATAACGCCGGTAACTATCTGGCAAACCGCCGAGCTGGTTGCCGTGGATCACGATCACGGGCGGATTCATACCGCCTTGATGGGCGTAACGCAGCTTGGGACGGAACAATCCGTGTCGCGGCGGCGCCTGGCGCGAAGTGGCGGCGATCAAAGCGCGCGTAAGCTTCGGGGTGGGCAGCTTGGTCATGGCGGCGGCATAGGCCAAATCTATCGATTTGATAAGTTCCGTCAGCCCCCGGCCCTCGCGCGCCGAGATGTAATGCACGGAAGCGAAGCTCAGGAAACCCAGCTTGCGCACGAGCTCGCGCTTGACCTGCTGGCGCCGTGCCTCAACCACGCCGTCCCACTTGTTCACCGCCACCACGAGCGCGCGGCCCGCCTCCAGGATGAACCCGGCGATGTGCGCGTCCTGCTCGGCGATTTCGCGTTCCGCGTCGAGCACCAGAACGACGACATTGGCGTCCTCGATCGCCTGCAGCGTCTTGATCACGGAAAACTTCTCCGCGGTTTCCGCCACCTTGCCGCGCCGCCGCACACCTGCCGTATCGATCAGCGTGTAGGGCCGGCCCTGATGCTGGAAGTCGACGTAGATGCTGTCGCGCGTCGTGCCCGGCTGTTCGAACGCAATCACGCGTTCCTCGCCGATGATGGCGTTGACCAGCGTGGACTTGCCCGCATTGGGCCGCCCCACGATGGCGATGCGCGGCGCGCGCTGCGCGGTCTCGGCCGGTTCATCAGCGTCTTCCGCGGAGGCGAACTCGCCCAGCACGTGCTCGATTAGCTCTTGCACCCCACTTCCATGCGCCGCCGAGATCGGCAGCGGTTGACCGAGCCCAAGCTCGTAGAACTCCGTGCCGGCGTCATTCAATCCTTCGCTCTTGTTCACCGCGAGCCAAAGCGGCCGGCCCGTCTTGCGCAGGCGTGCTGCGATTTCCCGATCGGCCGCCGTCAAGCCGCTTCTCGCATCGACCATCAACACGACGGCATCGGCCTCGTCCACCGCCTGCAGCGTCTGCCGCGCCATAGCGCGAAAAATGCCCTCCTTCGCGGCCGGCTCCAGACCGCCCGTGTCGACCACCAGGTAAGGCCTGGGCCCCAGGCGCCCATGGCCGTAGTGTCGATCGCGCGTGAGCCCGGGAATATCCGCCACCAGCGCGTCGCGGCTGCGCGTCAAGCGGTTGAACAAAGTCGACTTGCCGACGTTCGCGCGGCCGACCAATACGATCGTGGGCTTCATCGGGAGGGTTGTTGGGTGCGGCGCCAATCGCCGCGGTCGCGCATGCGAGACTTGATCAGAGCTTCCCTAAAGCGTCTTGACGGAGACCAGGTAGACACCGCCGTCCAGTGTCTGCACCAGCACGTTCTGGCCTATGCGAATCGGGCGTGCGCGGATACCGCTGCCGTCGGTGGACAGCCGGACGGCGAAATTCCCGGTGTCACGGTCGAGGAAGTGGAGGTAGCCCTCGAAATCGCCCAGCGCCACATACAGGCCCACTTCGACGGGGGCGCTCAGCTCCCGAGCGAACAGCTTCTCCTGCTTCCAGATGGTTGCGCCCGTATTCCGGTCCAGCGCCAGCACCGAACTGCGGGTATCGCTCATGTACACGGTGATGGGATCGGGTTCGAGCCCGACGTAAGCCGACGCGTCGCGGCTCCACAGCAGCGTACCGCGTGCGACCTCATAGCAGCCGACGCGTCCCTGGTAGGCCACCGCACATGCCTGATCGCCTGCGATCACCGCGGACGCGCCGATGTCCGTGATGCGCTCCAGCTCGTTGGCGCCCTTGGGCTGCGCCAGCGTCGACTCCCACAGCACGCTGCCATCGGTGAGATTCAGCGCGACGACCCGGCCCGCCGACAAGCCAGCGAGCACCGTGCCTTTCACGATCGTCACGCCCGAGTCCGAGCGCAGCAGCAGCGGCGGCAGCGTGAACCGATACTCCCAGCGCTGCTTCCCGTCCTTCGCGTCCAGCGCGAAGATTTTGCCGTCGCCGCTCCGTACCACCACCAGACCCTGCGCCGCGCGCGGTGCCATCAGAACTTCGCTGCTCACCTGGGATTTCCACAGCGGCTTGCCGTTCACATCGTAGGCCAGCACGGCGCCTTTCCGGGACCCGACGACGACCACGCCGGCATCCGCACCGACGCCGCCCGACAGCTCCTCCTTGGTTTTGACGCGCCACATCCGCTTGCCGCTCGCCGCATCGAAACGAGACAGCCTGCCGTCCGCCCCGGCGGCATAGACTGCCCCCTCATAGACGGCTGGAGTGAAGATATAGACGTCGGCCTCACCGACCGAGGAATGCCACACGACTTTGGCGCGCGCCGTCGGCTTGAACTTGACCAGCTCGGCCGGCTTGACCGTCGGCGAACCGCCGCACGCAGCCGCGAGCAGCCCGATGGCGAGCATGCCGAAGCAAGCCCGCATCCGGGCAAAATTGGAGCGGCCCGCGACGTTCACTTCTCGCCGCCGAGGCCGTCCAGCTTGACCTGAACCAAGTTGCGGTAGCTGCCTCCGAGGGGCAGCTTGTCGAGCGCCGCCTTGTAAGCGGCTTTTGCCTCGGCCATCTTGCCCTGCGCGACGTAGATGTCGCCTTTGCGATCTTCGAACAAACCGATGAAAGCGTCCGGGTGCTTCGCGTCCAGCAACTTCAGCGCGTCGTCGTACTTGCTCTGGTCGAGCAGCACTCCGGCCAGCCGCAGGCGCGCGGTGGCAGCGATGCTCTCGTCGCGGGTGTGATCCATGGTCCATTGCAGCTGTGCCGCGGCGCTCTTGCTGTCGCCCGCCTCGAAGTTCACTTTAGCCGCAGCCAGCGCGGCCATCGGCGCATAGGCCGTGCCGCTGTACTTTTCCATGAGCTGGCTCGACACGTCCCGGATCTGTTTGAGGTCGTTGGCCTGCAGCGCTTTTTCCAGCGTGCCGTAGAGGCTGGAAGCCTGGTCCGCCTGAGTACGCTTGTACCACTGCCAGCCAGCAGTGGCTGCGGCACCCAGGCAGGCGGCAATGGCGACTGCGATGACAAGCTGCCCGTATTGTTTCCACCAGGCTTTGAGCTCGTCTATCTTTTCCTGCTCTTCCAGATCGTACATTGAGGCTCCCGTTTGTTACGGTGCGGGCTGCGCGCCGCTGCCGCGCCGGCTGCGGATCAGACCTATCGCGTCGGCCACCGGCAGGGTGACCTGGTCGCCCAGCTCGCGCAATGGCTTGACCGCCACACGCTGCAAAACGGCCTCGTCGTCGCCGATGATGACCGCGAAGCGCGCCATGCTGCCGTCTGCCTTCTTCATCTGCGACTTGAAGCTGCCGCCCCCGCAGTGAAACACGAGGCTCAGCCCGGCGTCGCGCATCTGCTCGGCCGCGCGCCATGCGAGGCGTGTGGCTTCCGATCCGCTGTGAACCAGGTACGCGTCTGGAGGCTGCTCGTGCGCCGGCGTGCCCGATTCGACCATTACAGCGATCAGGCGTTCTACCCCCATGGCGAAGCCGCATGCCGGGGCGGGCTTTCCTCCCAGCTGGCCGAACAATCCATCGTAGCGCCCGCCTGCGCACACCGCCGACTGGGATCCGAGCCGGTCGCTCACCCACTCGAATACCGTGTAGTTGTAATAATCCAGCCCGCGCACGAGCCGGGGGTTGATCTCGAACTCGACGCCGGATTCGCGCAGGATGCTCTGCAGCTGCTCGAAATGCCTGAGCGAATCCTCGTCGAGATCGTCGTACAGGCGCGGAGCGGCCTGGATCACCGGCTGCATCGACGGGTTCTTGCTGTCCAGCACGCGCAGCGGGTTGCTCGTGAGCCGGCGGCGGCTGTCCTCGTCCAGCGCGTCGAGGTTGTGCTCCAGATGCTGCGTGAGCCGCACCCGGTAGCGCGCCCGCGCCTCCGGACTGCCCAGCGTGTTGACCTGCAATTGGACGCGATCGAGGCCCAATTGTTTCCACAGCCGCGCACACATGACGATGTGCTCAGCGTCGACGTCAGGACCGGGGAAGCCGAGCGCTTCGACCCCGATCTGGTGGAACTGGCGAAAGCGCCCTTTCTGCGGCTTCTCGTGGCGAAACATGGGGCCGGTGTAATAAAGCCGCTGCGGCCCGTTGTACAGCAGATGGTGCTCCAGCGCCGCACGCACGCAGGAGGCGGTCCCCTCCGGCCGAAGAGAGATGCTCTCGCCGTTCAAGTCGGTGAAGGTGTACATCTCCTTCTCGACGATGTCGGTGACCGCCCCGATGGAGCGCACGAACAGCTCGGTCTTCTCCAGCAGCGGCATGCGGATGGCCCGATAGCCGTACGCGCGCAGCCAGGTGCGCACGCTGTCCTCGAACAGGTCCCAAAGCGGCGCCTGGTCCGGGAGGATGTCGCTCATCCCTCGGATCGATTGAATCGTTTCGCTCATGCGTGGGCTGGGGGTGGCTCGAACCTTTTGCGCTCAGCCGACGCTGCCGACCGGCTCGCCCTGCGCGGGCGAGCGCCGCGCCGAGCGGCCATAGCGCTCGAGGACATAATCCGAGACGATGCTCTGGAATTCTTCCGCGATGCGCTCGCCTTTCAAGGTGACGGTCTTGACGCCGTCCACGTAGACTGGAGCAACCGGGCTCTCGCCCGAGCCGGGCAGACTGATTCCGATGTCCGCATGCTTGCTCTCGCCGGGCCCGTTGACGACGCAGCCCATGACCGCGACGGTGAGCGATTCGACGCCCGGGTACAGCCCGCGCCAGGCCGGCATCTGCGCGCGCAGCCAGGTCTGGATCTTGTCCGCCAGCGTCTGAAATGTCGTACTGGTCGTGCGCCCGCACCCCGGGCATGCGACCACCAGCGGAGCGAACGAGCGCAGCCCCATCGTCTGCAACAACTCCTGCGCCACCACCACCTCGCGGGTCCGATCCCCGCCCGGCTCCGGCGTGAGCGAAACGCGGATCGTGTCGCCGATGCCCTCCTGGAGCAGGACCGCCATCGCGGCTGTGGAGGCGACGATGCCCTTGCTGCCCATGCCGGCCTCGGTGAGTCCCAGGTGCAGCGGATAGTCGCAGCGCGCCGCGAGATCGCGGTAGACGCCGATCAGATCCTGCACGCCGCTCACCTTGCACGACAGCACGATGCGGTCCCCTGCCAAGCCGAGCTCTTCAGCGCGGCGCGCGCTGTCGAGCGCAGAGATCACCAGCGCCTCGCGCATGACCTTGCCCGCATCGAGCGGCTGCGCGCGGCGCGCGTTCTCGTCCATCAGGCGAGCGAGCAGGTCCTGATCCAGGCTGCCCCAGTTGACGCCGATGCGCACGGGCTTGCCGAAACGGCACGCTACGTCGATCATCGTCGCGAACTGCTCGTCGCGCTTCGAGCCACGGCCCACGTTGCCCGGATTGATGCGGTATTTGTCCAGCGCCTGGGCGCAATCGGGGAACTGCGTGAGAAGCCGGTGACCGTTGAAATGGAAATCGCCCACCAGCGGCGCAGAAACCCCCATCGCCGACAACCGGTCTTTGATGCGCGCGACCTGCGCCGCCGCTTCAGGGCTGTTGACCGTGATACGCACCAGCTCCGAGCCCGCTTCGGCCAATTGCGCGACCTGACGCACGGTGGCATCGGCGTCGGCCGTATCCGTGTTGGTCATCGATTGCACGACGATCGGGGCACCGCCGCCCAGTTCGACGTGCCCGATCCGGGTCCGGCGGGTGGCGCGGCGCGGCAGCTCGGCAGAAGAAGCGGACATCGGAGGCACTACTCGAGCGTGATGCGCGCGACGTCCACGCGCGTGTGCGGGCCGAGGTCGATGGGCTTGTCCTCGTACAGCAGCTTGACGCGATGCGCGTTCCCCACGATCACGTCGAACGGCGGCAGCCCCCTGACCACCCGCTCCGTTCCCGGTGCGTTGAGCCGCGAGAAGATCGTCGTTCCGCTGCCGTCTCGCACCTCGACCCAGGATTCGTCCGCGAAGATCATTCGGATGCGCCCCGGGCCGGTGCCGACGACAAGCACCTTGGGTCCGGCGGAAGCTGTGCTCTCTTCCGGCGGCGAGTTCCCGCTTCGCGGCCAGTCGGAGCCAGGCGGGCGCGCAGCGCTGGTCATACCGCTGTCCTTCGACTCGGCGCTCGCGACGGCGCCGGTTGGGGCATCAGCGGCGGCCGGCTTGTGCTCCGCCGCGGATGCGGTGGAGGCCGCCGGTGCTTCAGGCGGCGGCTCGGGAGTCTGCTCGGCCGGCACCGCCGATTCTGCCTGAGGCGCTGCGGCTGCAGCCGGTGTGGTCGACGCAGACGGCTCGCGCGTCACATGCCCGGCGCGTTGCTGCTCCTTCGATGCGTTGGAGGCGAGCAGAATAACCACGAGCGCGGCGAGCGCCGCGAAACCGCCCCAGCTCAGCACCCGAAGACGGCGCTCGGGGTTAGGCGCAACCCTTTGCTCCGGCGCGCTGGGCGCGGCGCGCACCACGGCCGGCGCAGCGGCCGGACCAGCCGCCTCGAGCAGACGGTCGGGTTCGAGCCCGAGCAGCCTTGCGTAGTTGCGCAGGAATCCACGCACGAACACCGTACCTTGGAAGCTGTCGTACTCATCGCGCTCCAGCGCTTCCACCTGCCGAACCGAGAGCTTCAGCTGGCGCGCGATGTCGCCCAAGCTCAGTCCCTGGTTGCGCCGCTCGGCGAGCAGGAGCGCCCCGGGGCTGCGAGCTGCATCGCTGCCGCGCTCGAGATCGGACTGACTCATTCGAAGCGGCCCTCGAGGAAGGCCTTGGTTTCCGGTGCCGAAGGATAACGCCGCCGCAATTGCATCCCGTAGTTGGCGAGCGCGGTGCGATCACCGAGCTTGCGCTCGACCCGCGCGGCCAGCCACAACGCCTCGGGCCCCGGCGGCTCCGCGACCGCGAAATAGCGAACGACGTATTCCTTTGCCACCGCGTAGTCATCGCGGAGGTAGCTGATTTCCGCCATTCCGTACAAGGCCTGCGGTTGCTTGGGGTTGAGCTTCAAGGCGCGCTTGAAATACTCTGCGGCGGCCCCTTTGTCGCCGGCCTTGCGAGCGCACAGGCCGGCATTCTTGTACGCCACGTCGGGCGTGGGATAAAGCGGATTCTTCAGCGCCTCCAGCAGCTGGCGGATACCCTCTTCCTCGCGCCCGCGCTGACACAGAAACATGCCGTAGTTGTTCTTCGTCTCCGAGCTGGACGAATCGAGCCTGATCGCCTGACGGAAGCTCTTTTCCGCCTTGTCGTCCTCTTTCAGCTCCATGTATACGAGCCCGAGCGCGTTGTAGGCGGGTGCATAGGTTTTGTCCGCCGACACCGCGGTCGACAGCTCTTCCAACGCGACGCCGAGCTGGCCGTTCTCGAAGTAGCTCACGCCGAGCTCGGTGTGGATCTTGGCCCGCTCCAGCGGCGAGCTGATGTTCGGCCGCGTCTCGCCTGCTGGGCGCTCAGCGCTACCGTCCGGTTTCTGCGAGCTGCACGCGGCCAGTAGGAACACCAGCGCCGCCAGCGCAACTCGCATCATGCAGCCTCCTCGGTCTCGCGGCGCAGGCGTCGTCGTGTGCGATCGACCACCTGGCCCGCCAGCTGACCGCAGGCGCCATCGATGTCCTCGCCGCGCGTCTTGCGCACGGTCGCGATCAATCCGGCCGACATCAGCGTCTCCTGGAAGGCGCGAATCTGCTCTGGCCGGGAGCGCTGGTAGCCCGAGTCGGGGAACGGGTTGAACGGGATCAGATTGAATTTGCTGGGCACATCGCGAGTGAGCGCGATCAGCTCGCGTGCCTGCTCGATATGGTCGTTTACTCCATCGAGCATGACATACTCGAAGCTGATGTACGGGCGCGGACCACCCTCGCGTTGCCATTTACGCGCGGGATCGTCAGGAGCGCGACTCGCCGCCGCCTCCGCGTCCGGCGTGGGCGCGGCGTCGACATAGCGCTGGCATGCAGCCATCAGCTCCTCGAGCGGATATTTGCGATTGAGGGGAACCAGCACATCGCGCAGCGCGTCGTTCGGCGCATGCAGGGAGACGGAAAGCGCCACCGGGCAAGCCGCGCGGAGCCGGTCGATACCAGGCACCATCCCGGCCGTGCTGACCGTAACGCGCCGGCGCGACAGCCCGTACGCGTGATCGTCGAGCATGATGCGCAGGGCAGCCACCAGGTTGTCGAAATTGGCCAGCGGCTCGCCCATCCCCATCATGACCACGTTGGTGATGATGCGTTCGCGGCTCGATCCCTGCGCGTCACGGGCCTGATCCAGTGCCTTGCTTGCCAGCCAAAGCTGGCCGACGATCTCGCCGACGCTCAGGTTGCGGTTGAAACCCTGCCGACCGGTCGCGCAAAACGAGCACTCCAGCGCGCAGCCGACCTGGCTGGAAATGCACAGCGTCCCGCGGTTTACTTCCGGGATGAACACGGTCTCGATCCCATTGCCCGCACCCACCGACAGCAGCCACTTGCGTGTGCCGTCGGCCGCCGTGGATTCGGACATAATGCCGGGGGGTTGAACGGCCGCCAGCTGAGCCAGCTGCTCGCGCAGCGATTTCGCGAGATCGGTCATGCGAGCGAAGTCCGATTCGCCGCGCTGGTGAATCCAGCGCAGCAGCTGGCGGGCTCGAAATGGCTTCTCGCCCATGCTCGCGCACAGCTCGGTCAAGCCGTGCAGGTCGTAGTCGAGCAGGTTGATGGACATGCGTGCGTCAGCGGGAATGGATCTCGATCGTGGGAAAGAAGTAGGCGATCTCAGTCGCGGCGGTGCCGGGGCCGTCTGACCCGTGCACCGCATTGGCATCGATGCTGTCGGCGAAATCCGCGCGGATCGTGCCCGCAGACGCTTTCTTGGGATCCGTGGCGCCCATCAGATCGCGGTTCTTCTGGATCGCACCCTCGCCCTCCAGCACCTGCACCAGCACCGGCCCCGAGGTCATGAACTTGACCAGGTCGCCGAAGAAGCCCCGCTCGCGATGCACCGCGTAGAACCCTTCAGCCTGTGCCCGGGACAGGTGCATCATACGCGCCGCCACGATCTTGAGGCCCGCGGCCTCGAAGCGCGCGTAGATCTGCCCGATCGCGTTTTTGGCCACCGCGTCGGGTTTGATGATCGACAAAGTTCGTTCTAGCGCCACTGAAGATTCTCCAACCACTTTCTTTTTTGCAGGCAATTCATAAGGATAGCACGAAGACTTGACGGTCACCAAGGGCGGGATAGACAGGCCCCAACGCTGCGCCCGCGCTCGTACGCACTGTTTCGACCAAATCTCCTTCGATCTCGAGACTTAGACAAATGAAGCAAACGTTTTGCGTCGTTCTCGCTGCTATCGCGCTCGCCTGCGGTGCTCACGCACGGGCGCAGCAGCCCATCGTCATTCAGTTCAGCCACGTCGTCACGCCCGACACGCCGAAGGGCAAGGCCGCCGAGCGCTTCAAGCAGCTGGCCGAAGAGCGGACCAAAGGCAGAGTCAAGGTTGAGGTGTATCCCAACAGCCAGCTGTACAAGGACAAAGAGGAGCTCGAGATGCTGCAGCTCGGCTCGGTGCAGATGCTGGCACCATCGCTCGCCAAGTTCGGACCGCTCGGCGCGCGCGAATTCGAGGCTTTCGACCTGCCCTATCTGTTTGCGAGCTACGAAGAGCTGCACAGGGTCACCGAGGGCCCGATCGGCGCCGGCCTGCTGAAGAAGCTCGAGGCCAAAGGCATCGTCGGACTCGCGTATTGGGACAACGGCTTCAAGGCGATGACCGCCAACAAACCGCTGCGCAGGCCGGAAGACATGCGCGGGCTGAAGGTGCGGATCCAGTCGTCGAAAGTGCTCGACGCGCAGATGCGGGCCGTGGGCGCTATTCCGCAGGTGATGGCGTTCTCGGAGGTGTACCAGGCGCTGCAGACCGGGGTGGTGGACGGAACCGAGAACACGGCCTCCAACATCTACACGCAGAAGATGCACGAGGTGCAGAAATTCCTGACCATCACCGACCACGGCTATGTCGGCTACGCGGTCATCGTCAACAAGAAGTTCTGGGACGGGCTGCCGCCAGACATCCGCACTACTCTGGAGGGGGCGATGCGCGACGCGACCAGCTACGGCAATCATATCGCCAAGCAGGAAAACGACGTGGCGCTGGAGGCGATCAAAAAATCCGGCAAGACCCAGATCATCGCGCTCACCCCGGAGGCAAAGCACGCCTGGAAGGCCGCGCTGCTCCCGGTGCACAACCAGATGGCGGACAAGATCG
>Ga0335080_10006784_pt1 | contig 11840 bp, 10 predicted proteins | sample Lox_Sample_34_FD_206720 | JGI IMG/M metagenome (GOLD analysis project Ga0335080, IMG submission 206720) | Soil microbial communities from Loxahatchee National Wildlife Refuge, Florida, United States - Lox_Sample_3.4 | ecosystem: Environmental > Terrestrial > Soil > Wetlands | place: USA...
CGCCGGCGTCGCGCACGTCGCGCGGGCGGCCGAGGCGCCGGGCGCGCCGAGCAGCGCGAGCACGAGCAGCGGCAGCAACCGGCGGACGGACGGGGGCACCGTGCTCACCGTATCCTGCGGCCCGATGAGCTCGCACGCCCGCTTCCGGCCGCCGCCGGCGTTCAACGAGCCGGTGCGGGAGTACGCCCCCGGCAGCCCCGAGCGCGATAGCCTTCGCCGCCGGCTCGAGGCGATGCGCCGCGAGCGGATCGAAGTCCCGCTCGTGATCGGCGGCCGTGACGTCACCACCGTGACGACGAGGCCGGCGGTCGTCCCGCACGACCGCGAGCACGTGCTCGCCGACGTCCACCAGGGGAGCGCGGAGCACGTGCGCCAGGCGATCGGCGCGGCGAGCGCTGCCTGGCGCGACTGGTCGCGGTGGCCGTGGGAGGAGCGTGCGTCCGTCTTCCTCCGCGCCGCCGAGCTGCTCTCAGGCCCGTGGCGCGACACGGTGCTCGCGGCGACGATGCTCGGGCAGTCGAAGACCGCGCACCAGGCCGAGATCGACGCCGCCTGCGAGTCGATCGACTTCCTCCGCTTCAACGTCGAGTTCATGGCGCGGATCTACGAGGAGCAGCCGGCCTCCTCGCCGGGCGTGTGGAACCGGATGGAGTACCGCCCGCTCGAGGGCTTCGTCTTCGCGGTCTCGCCGTTCAACTTCACCGCGATCGCCGCGAACCTGACCTCCTCCGCGGCGCTGATGGGGAACGTCGTCGTCTGGAAGCCGGCGTCGACCGCGATGCTCAGCGCGCACTACCTGATGCGGCTGTTTCAGGAGGCCGGACTGCCCGACGGCGTCATCAACCTCGTGTACGGCTCCGGCGCCGAGATCGGCGCCGCGGCTCTCGCGAGCCCCGACCTGGCCGGGATCCACTTCACCGGCTCGACCAGCGTGTTCAACGGGATGTGGCGCACGGTGGCCGGGAACATGGACGCCTACCGCAACTACCCCCGAATCGTCGGCGAGACCGGCGGCAAGGACTTCATCGTTGCCCATCCCTCCGCCGACCTTGAGGCGGTCGCAACCGCGGTCGTGCGCGGCTCGTTCGAGTACCAGGGCCAGAAGTGCTCGGCCGCCTCGCGCGTCTACGCCCCTTCGAACCTTTGGCCCGACCTGCGCGACCGCCTGGCCGAGCAGGTGGCGACGATCAAGATGGGCGACGTCTCGGACTTCCGCAACTTCATGGGTGCGGTGATCGACTCGGCGTCGTTCGCGACGCAGCGCGAGGCGATCGAGGAGGCGCGCTCTCACGACGAGACCGACGTCGTCGTCGGCGGCGGGACCGACGACTCGAAGGGTTTCTTCGTCGAGCCGACCGTGATCGAGACCCGCGACCCCGGGTTCCGCCTGCTTCGCGACGAGCTGTTCGGCCCGGTCGTCACCGCCTACGTCTACGACGAGGCCAGGTGGGACGACACGCTGGACCTGATCGACTCCTCCGCCCCATACGGGCTCACGGGCGCAGTGTTCGCCGAGGATAGGGCGGCTGTGCAGGAGGCCTCCGACCGGCTGCGCTACGCGGCCGGGAACTTCTACGTCAACGACAAGCCGACGGGCGCCGTCGTCGGCCAGCAGCCCTTCGGTGGCTCCCGCGCCTCGGGGACGAACGACAAGGCGGGCTCGATCTGGAACCTCATCCGGTGGGTGACCCCGCGCACGATCAAGGACCTGTTCGTCTCGCCGACCGACTACCGCTACCCGTTCCTCGACGAGTAGCCGAGCTGCAACAAAACCGGTGCCAGGCCCCGGTTTGTTGCATCCAGGGCGCGGTGGGCGCTAACGTCTGCGCCGTCGGAGGCCGGGGGTAGGAGCAAATCGCCAGCGCGGTGACCCAATCGAGAAATCTCGTCCTCACGGCGATGATCTTCGCCGTCTCGATGATGTTCATCGACCAGACGATCGTCTCGATCGCAGCGCCGAGCATCCAGAAAGAGCTGGGGCTCACGAGCACAGGCGTGCAGTGGGCGATCAACGCCTACCTGCTCTCGCTCGCCGCCTTCTTCGCCTTCGGCGGTCGGCTCGCCGACACCGTCGGTCATCGCAAGATGGTGACAATCGGCGTGATCGTGTTCGCCTGCGCGTCGGCGCTCTGCGGCCTCACGCCGAAGGGAGGGATCGCCGAAGCATGGCTGGTCACGTTCCGTGCCGTCCAGGGCATCGGCGGCGCGCTGATGTTCCCGGCGGCGCTTGCGATCGTCGTGCAGACGTTCTCCCTGCACCAGCGGGGCAAGGCTCTCGCGCTTTTCTTCGGCATCGCCGGGGGCCTCACCTCGGTCGGCCCGGCGCTGGGCGGCTTTCTCACCCAGTGGACGTGGCGCGCGATCTTCTGGGTCAACATTCCCGTCGCCGCGATCGCCCTCATCCTGATCGTCGTCTCGAAGCCGGTCACGGAGCACCGGCCGGCCCCGATCGACTACCGCGGGCTGGCCCTGATCGCGAGCGGCGTCGCGATCAGCATCCTCGGCTTCCAGCAATCCGGAACCTGGGGTTGGCACAGCCCCAAGACGATCGGGTGCATCGTCGTCGGCGCAGCGCTGCTCGTCCTGTTCGGGTTCCTAGAGCGTGGCGTCCCCTCGCCGCTGATCGACATCAGCATCTTCAAGATCAGACCGTTCTTCGTCGAGAACCTCGTCCTCGGCGTCTCGAACCTCGTCTTCGTCCCGGTCTTCTTCTTCCTGAGCGAGTACGCCCAGATCGCCCTCGGCAAATCGGCCTCGTCGGCCAGCCTGGAGCTCCTCTACTTCTTCGTCGGCTTCGTCACCGCGGCACAGATCGGCGGGCGGATGCTCGACCGCAAGGGAGCGAAGCGCCCCGTCGTGGTCGGATGTGTGCTCGCCGCGGTCGGATTCTGGCTCTGGGCGGGAAAGGTCACCGGCCTCGACGGGGGCTCGGAGATTCCGTTCATCATCCTCGCCGGCGCCGGGATGGGGATGATGCTCGGCCCGTCGAACACCGATGCGATCAACCGGGCATCGAGGCTCTCCTACGGTGAGGCCACCGGCATCACGCAGACCGTCCGTAACTACGCCGCCAGCCTGGGCCTCGCAGTCCTCGGCAGCCTGCTCGTCTCGCAGATGCACTCCCGCGTCACCGAGTCGCTCGTGTCGCAGGGCCTGAGCCGGCCGGCGGCCTCGGCCGAGGCGTCCAGGATCGCCCAGTCCCAGGGCGGATCCGGGCCCATTCCGCATTTCATCCAGCTCGACTTCGCCTACGCGACTCGGTCGGTGCTCTACGTGATGACCGGGATCATGGCCGCAGCCGCGCTCATCGGATTCGTCGGGCTTCGGCGCGGCCTTCAGGAGGAGACCGTCGACGGCGTCGAGCTCGCCGAGAGCCCGGCCGCCTGACGTGAGGGAACCGGCAGCTGTCCGCGGGGAGCCCCTCGGTTTCGATCCACCGCGAGTCGAAGCGTTACTTGACCGTGAAGACCCAGGCGACGGCGGCGCCGCTCTTGTCGCTTCGCGCGTAGCCGACCGCCACGTGCGGCCCGGGCTTCAGCGCCGCCGCCGGGGCGCCGAAGATGTCGCCGTCGGTCGGCGTACCACCGCCCTTCTCGACGAGCTCGTTCCCGTCGACCCAGAGAGCCGACTCGATGAAGGGCGCACCCGTCGACTTGAAGCCGATCGCGATCTGCGGGATCCTCCTCGCGGTGGCGCCCGGCTGCGGGCCGAGGATAGTGATCGTCACCCCGCGCGACCTGTCCTCGTGCCACTTGTTGCCGACGAGCCTGAGCACGACGGCGTGGGCCTTGGCGCCCGCGACCGACTCCATTACCGCCCACGGCCCGCCCTCGTACAGCTTCGTCAGCTTGCCGGCCAGCGCGGGCTGGGAGGCGACGAGCGCCCGCATCGCGGCGAGTGCACTTGGCACCGGAGGCGATGCAGTCGTGGTCGTCGTCGTAGTCGTCGCCTTCGAGCCGCCACCGCAGCCGGCAAGCGCTGCCAGGGCCAGCACAGGGGCGAGCCGCTTCACGGGCGACAGGGTACTGCCGCCTCAGGCTCTGCCGGCCCGGTGGAGCTGGGCGTAGATGCTCCGGGCCGTCTTCGAAGGCACGCCCGGGACACCCTCGAGCTCCTCCGCGCTCGCGGAGAGCACCCGCTCGGCCGAGCCGAAGTGGCGCAGGAGCGCGCGGCGCCGCGCTGGCCCGACCCCGTCGAGCTGGTCGAACATCGACTCGCGGGCCGCCGAGTCGCGTCGTGTGCGGTGGAACGCGATCGCGAAGCGGTGCGCCTCGTCTCGTAACCGCTGCAGCAACTGCAGGCCCGGGGAGTGGTCGGGCAGCACGACCGCCTCGGAGCGGCCCGGAAGGAAGACCTCCTCGACCCGCTTGGCGAGAGAGATGACGGCGACCCGCGGAAGATCGTAGGCCGCCATCGCCTCGAGTGCAGCCCCGAGCTGGCCCTTGCCACCGTCGATCACGACGAGGTTCGGGCTCGAGCCGAACGACTCGTCCCACTCCTCGGCAGCATGTCCGGCGGAGAGCCGCGCGAAGCGGCGCGACACCACCTCGGCCACCGCCGCGAAGTCGTCCTGTCCGGCCTGGCCGCGCACGGCGAACTTGCGGTAGTGCGCCTTCTTCGCCACGCCGTCCTCGAACACCACCATTGAGCCCACGATCTCCTGCCCCTGGATGTTCGAGATGTCGAAGCACTCGATCCGGATCGGCAGCGACTCCAGGTTCAACACCTCGCGCAGCTCCTCGAGCGCCTCGACCCGCCGGAGCCGCTTCGTCTCGGCCACGAACGTCTCGCTCGAGAGGGCGAGCACCGCGTTCTCCTGCGCGAGCTCCTGCAGCCGGCGCTTCTCGCCGCGTTCAGGGGCCCGCACCTCGACCCGCGACCCGCGTAGCTCGGAGAGGAAGCCGGCGAGGGTGTCGAGGTCGCCGAGCCCTCTCGGGACGAGGATCTGCGGCGGCACCGACGGGGCGGCGCCGTAGTACTCGAGGCAGAAGCCTTCGAGCACCTCGAGCGGGTCGTCGCCGGCTGCGTTCTCGAGGTGGAAGGAGTAGCGGTCGACCATCCGTCCGCCACGCAGGGGGAACACCTGCACAGCCGCCCGCTCCGGCCCGACCGCGACACCGATCACGTCGATCGTCCCGATCGAGGCGCGCTCCACTGCCTGCCGCTCGGCGAGCCGCTCGACCGAGTGCAGCCGGTTGCGGTAGCGGGCCGCGTCCTCGAAGCGCTCGTCGACCGCCGCCGCCCTCATCTCCCGCTCGAGCTCGGCCCTGATCGGCCGATCGTTTCCGGACAGGAACTCGACCACGCCGTCGATCACCTCGCGGTAAGCCTCCTTGGACACGTACCCGACGCACGGGGCCAGGCAGCGCTCGATGTGGTAATCGAGGCATGGGATCCCGCTGCGACGACCCGGCTGCGGTCCCTCGCAGGGCCGATAGCGGAAGACGCGGTTCAGCACGTCGAGCGTCTCGCGCACCTTCTTCGCGTTGGCGTACGGGCCGAAATAGAGGACGCCGCGGCGGTGGCGCTTCCGCGTGAACATCACCCGCGGGTACTCGTCCTCGAGCGTGACCGCGATGTACGGGAACGACTTGTCGTCGCGCAGTCGGACGTTGAACGGAGGGCGGTGGCGCTTGACCAGGTTCTGCTCGAGGTGCAGCGCCTCGACCTCGGTGCCGGTGACGATCGTCTCGATCCTCGCCACGCGGTCGACGAGCTGGTCGATCCCGAGCCGGTTGTCGGTGCGTCCCGCCTGGAAGTACTGGCGCACTCGCAGCCGCAGCGACTTCGCCTTGCCCACGTAGAGGACGGAGTCGCTCTCGTCGCGGAAGAGATAGACCCCCGGGCCGGCCGGGAGCCGTTTCAGCTCGGCATCGACCCGATCGGACGGCACCGTTCCAGCCTAGCGTCGCGAGTCGTGATGGAATCCCGGGCGATGCGGCGAAGGGCGATCGCGCTTCCCCTCCTCGCAGCGGCCCTGCTCTCGGGGTGCGGCGGAGGCCATGGTCACCTGGTCGTGGGCGGTGTCGAGGACGCCGCGAAATGGGCCGATCCCGGCGGCAACATGGCTCTGGCTGCCCGGGCCGGCTTCCGGGTGATCGTCCTCAGCTCGGTCTGGCGCCCGCCGCTCTGGGCTCCCCCGCCGGGCGAGGTCTACCGGCTGCGGACTCCGATCGACATCGCCGAGACCGACGGGATCCGGCCGATCGTCGCGGTCTACTCGTTCAGCCGCGACACGCCGCTCACCTCGCGCGCCCGCGCCCAGTTCTCGTCGTATGCTGCGGCACTCCTGAGGGCGATCCCGGAGCTGCGTTTCATCAGCCTCGGCAACGAACCCAACTCGAACCGTTTCTGGATCCCGCAGTTCGGGCCGCGCGACTTCGACGCTGCGGCCGCCGCATACTTCAGGCTGCTCGAGACCGCCTACCCGGTGGTCAAGAAGGCGAACCCGGACGTCACGGTGATCGGCGGCTCGCTCGCGGCTCGGGGAGGCGACAATCCCAGGAGCAGCCGGCCGACCCACTCCCCCACCCGCTTCATCGACGACCTCGGCGCCGCCTACCGCGCGAGCGGCCTGCCGCGGCCGCCGCTCGACCTGTTCTCGATCCACCCTTATCCGGCCAACTCGTCGATCCCCCCGTCGGCGACCGACCCGCACTCGACCTCGATCGGCATCGCCGACTACCCGAAGCTCGTCCGTCTCCTGACCCGCGCATTCCGGAAGCCGCCGCCGATCGTCTACGGGGAGTACGGGATCCAGACACGGATCCCGCGGTCGGAGCTCGATCTTTACTCGGGCGTGCGGCCGCGCTCGATCCGTCCCGTCAGCGAGACACGCCAGGCCGACGACTACGTCGACGCGATCCGCCTGGCGGCCTGCCAGCCGCTCGTCAGGATGCTGATCTTCTTCCACGTCACCGACGAGTCGGCGCTGACAGGTCTGCAGACCGGACTCTTCTATCCGAACGGCCGGCCCAAGCGCAGCCTCGGTCGGGTCGCCGCTGCTGCCGGGGCGGCAGAAAAGGGCAAGGTAAAATGCGATTCGTGAACGAGCAGCAGCCTGCCGATGCCGTCGGCCAGTATCTCGCTTACACGTTCTTCCGTGTCCGGCCGGAGTGGCGCCTGCTGCCGGTCGAGGAGCGTGCGGCCGGAAAGGATGCCTTCGCGGAGGTGATCGAGGAGTTCGCGCCCCGCTTCGACTACCTGAGTGCGTACTCGACCACCGGCGTGCGCCCCGAGACCGACTTCTTCTTCTGGAAGATCACCCGCCGCTACGAGGATCTCGGCGAGCTTGGCGCGGCGCTGAACTCGACCCCGCTCGCAGCCTGGCTCGATACGCCGTACTCCTACCTCGCGACGACGAAGGCCTCGCAGTACACGCGCGCGAGCCGGGCGCGCAAGATCATCCCCCAGCACCAGCCGTACGTGGTCGTCTACCCGTTCGTGAAGGTGCGGCCCTGGTACTTCCTACCGAAAGAGGACCGGCAACGGGCGATGGACGAGCACATGCGGATCGGTCACGAGTTCGAGACGATCAACAACCACACCACGTACTCGTTCGGGATCGACGACCAGGAGTACATGACCGTGTTCGAGTGCGATGAGCCGGCCGACTTCATGCACCTGATGGCCCGCTTGCGCGAGTCGGAGGCCTCTCGTTATACCGAGCGCGACACGCCGATCTTCGTCGGCCAACTGATGGACGTGCGCGCCGCCCTCGACCGCCTCGACGGCGTCAGGGCAAGCGTCCCCGCATGACCGAGGACGCGTGTCGGACTCGAGTCCGACCCGTGGCTCAGCTGTACCTGTGCTGGTCGCGCCACGTGCGGACACACGCGTATATGCACGCTGCGCCGACGACGAAGAAAGCGAGCAGGTCGCGGCCGCCGAGCGGGGTCGCGAAGTACCAGCCCAGGTCGACGAGGAACAGCGCCACGGCACCGTAGAAGACCCATTGCTGCCGCTGAGGCCAGAGGGAGATCTCGCGTCGGCCGAAGTCGCGCCAGAGCAGGTACGCCGCGAACGCGATCGCGATGTAGAACGCGAACCTCAGGAGCGTCGAGGCCGTGGTCAACGATCGCTCCTGGTCGAGGACGACGATCAGGCCAGCGACGATCGCGATCAGCGCCATCCCGCGCCAGAACGGCGAGATCCTGTTCATGTCGCGGTCATGTACGCCCGAACACCGAGCGCGGCGGCGAGCAGGGTCGCGATCCCGAACCAGAGCAACCTGGCACGCGGGTCGGAGGGGGCGTACAGGAAGGGAGCAAAGACGGCCAGCAGCGCGAACGTCCCGTACGCGTAGTGGAGCTTCTCGGCGGCGCGTTTGTGCTGGGCCAGCAGGATCAACCCGAACAGCACCTGCCCGACGACGAGCGTCTGGGCGAGTGCCAGCAGATGTGACACCCAGCGGCCGGCCCCGCGCCGCCGCGCCACGAACGCGGTGACGCTCGCCGAAAGGCAGACGGCGATCACAAGGAACGCGTTGACGTGGTGGATGGCTAACATCGGCGTCTCAACTCAAGCTACCGAGGACGTTTCGTGGTCGAGGAAGGCAAGCCTGCACCCGACATCGAGCTCGAGAACGACGCAGGCGAGACGGTCCGCCTCTCATCGTTACGCGGAAAGCCGGTCGTCCTGTATTTCTACCCCAAGGACAACACTTCCGGCTGCACGACCCAGGCGTGCGGTATCCGGGATGCCTGGAGCGAGTTCGAGCGTGCCGGGGCCGTCGTCCTCGGCATCTCTCCGGACGGCGTCGCCTCCCACGTGAAGTTCAGGACCGACTTCGACCTCCCGTTCAACCTACTCGCCGATCCCGACCACGTCGCGGCCGAGGCCTACGGCGTCTGGCAGCAGAAGACGCGGAACGGGCGCACGTACATGGGCATCGTGCGCTCGACCTTCGTGATCGGGGCAGACGGGAACGTCATCAAGGCGCTCTCCAAGGTCACACCGGCGACGCACGCCGACGACGTGCTCGCGATCCTGAACGCCCAGTGACTACGCGCCGACGAGGACGACCGTCTGCTCGCGGCGGGCGTCCCAGTAGCTCTCGCCGAGCCTGTCGACAAGCGTCTGCTCGAGCTCGCCGGAGCGCTCCATCTCCTCGACGATGTCGGCGCCGCCGATCAGCTCGCCCTTGACGAACACCTGCGGGATCGTCGGCCAACCCGAGATCGCCGACAGGTCCTCGCGGATGCGCATGTCGAGTAGGACATCGACGGCGGTGACCGGGGCTCCCGCACGCCGGAGCGCACCTAGGGCTCGCTCGCTGTTGCCGCACATGATCGCGTCGGGCGTGCCCTTCATGAACAGGGCCACGTCGGCGTTGTCGATCACGTCCTGGATCTTCTCGGTGTAGCTCACTGTCTCGTCGATCACGGTGCAGTCCCCTTTGTGTTGATCCGCAATTCGTGGATGCTGCCGTCGTTCCAGGGCTCGTCGAGCGCCCGGTAGACGAGCTGGTGCTGCTGGATGCGGGAGAGCCCGTCGAAGTCGGGCGCGGTCACGCGCACCTCGAAATGGTCGCCGCCGCCGCGGTCGATCACCTTCACCTCGGAGGCGTTCGGAAACGCGCTCTCGAGGAGCGATCGCAGTCTCTCCGTGCTCACCGCAGCGCATGGTAGCGGCGGTACGGAGCCTGATAGCCCGGCGGTAGACTGCCTCCACCACGCGGATGTGGCGGAATTGGTAGACGCGCACGGTTCAGGTCCGTGTGTCCTATGGGACGTGGAGGTTCAAGTCCTCTCATCCGCACTCTGAGATCCTCATTCCTCCTTTGTGCGGCGGCGCTGACCGCTGCTTCCCTTTCGGGCAGCGTCATCGCCGCACGGCCGGTGCCGACCTCCGAGGTGATCGTCACCCTGGATGCGCCGTCGCTCGTCACGCTCGGCCGCTCGCTCACCTCGGCCCGTCGAAGCGCCTACGGCCACGAGATCGTGGCCGCTCAGACGAAGGTTCAGCAGCGCCTCCTGGCACGCATCCCGAGCGCGCAGATCGTGTACCGCTACCGCATCGTCGCCGACGGGTTCGCGCTCGTCGTCCCGACCCGCGACGTGTCGCGGCTGACCACGATCCCCGGTATCGCCAAGGTCTGGCCCAACGTCGCCTATCGCGAGCTATCAGCCATGAGGACGACCGTCACGAAGGCGGAACTCGTCAACCAGGGCCCCCAGGTGATCGGCGCCGACAAGCTCTGGGGCGCGGGGCTCACGACCGCCGGCGAGGGGATGAAGATCGGGATCATCGACGACGGCGTCGACGCGAAGCACGTGTACTTCGACCCGGCGACCTTCAGCTACCCGACCGGGTTCCCGAAAGGCTTGACCAGCCTCGCCACGCAAAAAGTGATCGTGCAGCGGACCTTCGCACCGTCGTCGCCTCCGTATGCGTTCGCCAAGGCCCCCTTCGACCCGTCCCAGAACGGCTCGTTCCATGCCACGCACGTCGCCGGCATCGCCGCCGGCGACTACAACACCCAGGACGGCGCGCTCTACCTCTCGGGCATCGCGCCGGACGCGTATCTCGGCAACTATAAGGCGCTGACGATCCCCACCCCGGGCTTTGGGCTCGACGGAAACTCGGCACAGATCGGGGCGGCGATCGAAGCAGCCGTCGGCGACGGGATGAACGTGATCAACCTGTCGCTCGGCGAGCCCGAGATCTCGCCTCAGCGCGACTTCGTCGTGCACGCCATCGACGCGGCTGCCGAGGCGGGGGTGGTGCCGGTGATCGCTGCCGACAACCAGTTCGACGAGTACGGCTACGGGTCGATCAGCTCACCCGCCAACTCCCCCGACGCGATCACGGTCGGGGCCACCACCCTCAACCACACGATCGCCGACTTCTCGTCGGGCGGGCCGACGCCGGTGTCGCTCCTGCTCAAGCCGGACGTCGCCGCGCCCGGCGTCGCCATCACCTCGTCGCTGCCGGTCAACCAGGCGGGCCCGTTCGGTGCCCTCTCGGGGACGAGCATGGCCGCCCCCCAGGTGTCCGGCGCGGTCGCGCTCCTGCTCGAGCGGCACCCGACGTGGACGGTGGCCGAGGTCAAGTCCGCGCTCGTGCAGACCGGCGACCCGGTCCGAAACGACCACGGACACGAGGTATCGGTGCTGCGCGAGGGCGGCGGGCTGATCGACCTCGTCCGCGCCGACAACCCGCTCCTCTTCGCAGAGCCCAGCTCGATCACGTTCCCGGTCGACGGCGGAACTGTGCCGATCCAACTGAGCGACGCCGGGGGCGGCGCGGGCACCTGGAGGGTCTCGGCGCCGCTGCAGGAGAAGCACGCGGGCGTCAGCCTCTCGGTCGACTCGACGGTCTCGGTCCCGGGCGAGCTCTCGGTGACCGCCACCGTTGCGCACAACGCCCCGAACGGCGATGTCACCGGGTTCGTCCTACTGACGCAGGGCGAGAACACGCGCCGGATCCCGTTCTGGGTGGAGGTGAACCATCCACTCCTCGGCCGTGAGCCGGCCAAGACACTGACGACGTCCGGCACCTACCACGCGACCACCGTTGGCGGACTGAAGCTCGTGGACAGATACCGCTATCCGACCGCCGGCGACGGCCTCTACCCCGGCCCCGAGGTCGCTTATCTGTTCCGCGTCAGCCATCCGATTGCCAACTTCGGGGTCGCCGTCCTCTCCGGCCGCGCCATCCCGCACGTCGTATTCGCCGGCGACGAGAACCATCTGGTCGGCTTCACCGGACTACCGGGGAACATCAACCCGTACCTGAGCTCTTTCGGCGAGCCCAGGCCCGTAGCGGGGACGGTGCTACCGGCAGACGGCCTCTACGAGATCGTCTTCGACACGCGGGCGGTCGCCCGCGCTGGGCCG
>Ga0335080_10006785_pt1 | contig 11839 bp, 10 predicted proteins | sample Lox_Sample_34_FD_206720 | JGI IMG/M metagenome (GOLD analysis project Ga0335080, IMG submission 206720) | Soil microbial communities from Loxahatchee National Wildlife Refuge, Florida, United States - Lox_Sample_3.4 | ecosystem: Environmental > Terrestrial > Soil > Wetlands | place: USA...
GAGCCGACGTCGCCGGTCAGGTTGAGCCACTGGCCGCCCGCGCTGACCAGCAGCAGGAGCAGGACGATGGCGGGCACGGCCACGACGAACTCCACGGCCATCGAGCCGCGGTCGCGCCGGAGCCAGCCCTTGAGGTACCTCATCCGCCGCAGTCCGTTCCCTGACTGGCCTCGGTGCGGAAGCACTCGATCGGCCCGCTGACGCTCTCGGTTACCGTCAGCGGCCAGACACCGGTCAGCTTCCCGGTCACGGTGACCCTGACCGTGCCGGGGCCGTCCGGGACGGCCCGCGCCGTCAGGCCGCTGATGAGGCTGGTGTCCAGGCCCTGGTAGTAGCTGACGGCCGCGCGCTGGGCCAGGCCGGGCCATCCGGCCTGGTTCGTCGCCGCGTTCTCCCGGGCGACCAGGTCGCCCTCTTGCGCGGCGGCCAGGGCCGCGTGCCGCGCGTCGAACCACAGCGCGAACTGCACGATGAGCAGGCTGGCGACGATCAGCGCGGGCGCCAGGATGGCGAGCTCCACCGCGCTCGCGCCGCGGTCGCGGCCGAGCGAGCGAGCTACCTCCAGCCGCCGGCCGAACCAGCCCAGTCTCACCTTCGCGTCACCCTCGCCTGCTGTCGTTTCTCCTGGTTGCCTTGGTGACTCCTAGTTGCCGCCGTTGGCCGGATTCGGCACGGTGGTATTGGTGATGTTCGTGCTCTGCTGGTCGGCGAACTTGACGATGACAATCAGGATGGCCACAGCCAGGCCGACCAGCACCGCGGTGATCACCGCGAGCTCCACCGCGGAGGCGCCGCGGTCCCTGGAGGCCACGGCCGCGCGCAGGCGGGCCATGTGCCAGCCAGTGAGGGCCTGCACGTAGCGGGCCAGTTCCGTCCCTGGCGGCTTGATCATGTTCATCGGACTCCTCTTCGTCACGCTTCGTCTCGCCTGTTCCTGTCGCCCGTCCCTGTCATGCCTGGAGCAACATGTGGACGGCCGGGTACATGAGAAAGACCAGGAACGCGGCGGCCAGCAGCATCTGGGCCAGTAGCATCGACTGGGACCTCTCGCCCGCTTGCCCCTCGAGGTCGGCGAGCTCGCGGCGGCGGAGGCTGACCGCGCGGGCGGTCAGCGATTCCCTGACCTTGGCGCCGTCCTCTGCCACCAGGCTGAGCGCGGCGGACAAGTCCTTCAGCTCGCTCACCTGCACTTCCTCACCGAGCACACCCAGCGCCTGCCATGGGGTCTGCCCGGTGATCCGCGCATTGGCCAGCGCGTCCCGGATCCGCCAGAAGGCCCAGCCCTCGCCGATCTCGCTGGCGGCCATCAGCGCCTCGGGCACGCCCCGCCCGCCGGCCAGGTTCATCGCGACCAGGTCGAGGAAGGCCCCGATGGCGTGCCGGAAATCCCGCTGGCGCTTTTCCACCTGCTGCCTGAGCTCCAGGTCGGGCAGGAAAAAGAAGATCACGGCGAAGATCAGGCCGGCCCAGACCGGGATGATGACCGACAGGTGCACCCCGGCCAGCGCGAGGATGCCCAGGAGGACGGGCGGGAAGATCAGCCCGAACAGCCCGAGCAGGACCTTGGTCGCGAGGAAGTTCTCGAAGGACCTGCCGACCAGGTTGAGGTTGGACTGCAGCGACCGGAACTCCCAGCCCTGCTCGGCGCAGAACCGGGCTAGGGCCGCGCCCAGCCGCTTGCTGGACGCGCTCTCGGCCGAGTCGCCGGGGTAGCGCGCCGACCGCAGCGAGGGCGACCGGTCCGCGTCGAAGGCAGCGACCCGGCGGGCCAGCCCGACCCGGCGCGGGATCAGCGCGAAGATCAGTACGAACAGGGCCAGGCCGGTGCAGGCGCCGATGATGACCGCGGGGATCATGCCGCACCTCCGCGCCAGGCGGCTACGGTCTCGGGTTCGGCCGCGGGGGTGGCCGGCGTCACCGGGGCGGCCGTGCCGAGCAGCCGCTGCGGCATATCGAAGGTGGCCAGCCTGCGCAGCCACCAGATGCCCAGGCCGTAGATGGCCACGATGATGGCCAGCACGAACTGGCCGAACACGCTGTCGTAGGGCTGCAGGAAGGAGCGGTCGAGCGCGGCCAGGAACAGCGCCATCAGGACCGAGACGGCGATGACGATCTGCACGCTGCGCCGGGTGGAGCGGCGGCTCGCGTTGACCTTGCGGCGCATGTCCATTTCCTCGCGCACCGAGACGGCCAGCGCGCCGAGCAGGTCGCGCAGGCCGGGACCGCGTAGCCGGGAGTTGATGATCAGCGCCGCGATGATCATGTCCGCGCTGGAGTCGTCGAGGTCCTCGGCGAACCGGCGCAGCGCCAGGTGCATGGGCATCCGGGTGTGCAACCGGTCGACGAGGCGCATGAGCGGCTCGCGGATGGAGGCGTCGGCCACCCGGATCGAGGCCGGGATGGCCTGCTCGAGCCCGACCGCGCCGGCGATGGTGTCGCGCAGCGACTCGGTCCACGTGGCCAGGCCCTCCAGCCGGGCCATGGCCCGGCGCTCGGACGCGGCCCCGCTCAGCGAGCGCCAGCTGTAGGCCAGCAGTGCCATGCCGATCGCGGCCACGACCCAGCGGGTGATCAGCAGGACCAGGATTCCGACGATAAGCGCGATGCTGCCGCGCAAGCTGAAGGCGTCCCTGACCGCGCGGGTCAGCCGGTCCGCACCTGAGTTCCGTGCCCGGGGCGGCAGCCCGCGGATGGCCACGATGAGCAGGAACATGCCAACGCCGGCCAAAGCGCCGGCGCCGACGGCCAGGATCGGGAGCGCCGGGGAGATCATCGCCAGCCTCCCCTCGATGGGTCGTAGCCGACGGCGGCTAGTTCGCCGACGCAGGAGGCCGGCGCGTGCGGCACGGCCTGGCCGTCTCGGCCCGGGGCGAACACCTCGCTGGACAGCACCCGGCCGTCCACGCCGGTCACTTCCCGGACGCTGCTGACGAACCGGCGCAGCCGACCACCCTGGGTGAACTCGTTCCGCTTCTCGGTGAACACCACGAAGTCGATCGCTCCCGCGATCAGCATGTGCGTGGCGTCGACCGGCAGCCGCTCGGAGGACTGGATCGCGTAGGTGGAAATGCGGTTGAACACCTCCAGCGAGGAGTTCGAATGGATCGTGGACAGCGAGCCGTCGTTGCCCTGGGTCATCGCGTTCAGCATGGTGACGATCTCGTCGCCGAGGACCTCGCCGACAATGACCCGGCTGGGGTTCATCCGCAATGACCGGCGGACCAAGTCGGCCATTGAGATCGCGCCCTGGCCCTCACTGTTCGGCAGCCGTTCCTCGAACGCCACGACGTTCGGGTGCAGCTCGGGAAAGTGGTCCAAGCCGAGCTCGAGCGCACGTTCCACGGTGATCAGCCGCTCTTCGGCCGGTATCTGGTTCGCCAGCGCGCGCAGCAGGGTGGTCTTCCCGGCGTTGGTGGCCCCGGCGATCATGATGTTCTTCCGTGCCGCTACCGCGGCGGCCAGGAACGAGCCCAGGTCCGGGCTGAGTGTGCCGTTGCCTACCAGGTCGGCGAGGAAGACCTTGCCCATACGGGCGCGCCGGATGGAGATGGCCGGCCGCAGCGTCACGTCCATCACCGCGGACAGCCGGGACCCGTCGGGCAGCCGCAGGTCCAGCTGGGGGTGGGCGGTATCGAAGGGCCGGCTGGACAGGCCGGAGTAGGCGGCCAGCACCTGGATCAGCTCGACCAGTTCCTCGTCGCTGTCGGCGATCGGCTCACTCAGGATCTCGCTGCCGTCCGCGTACCCGATGAAGACCCGGTCGCAGCCGTTGATATCGATGTTCTCGATGCTGGAGTCTTCGAGCAGCGGCTGCAGCCGGCCCACGCCGAACAGCGCCGCGTGGATCGCCTCGGCGAGATCCTCTTCCTCCTGCGCGTTCAGCGGCGGGCGGCCAGCCAGAATCTCGCTCCGGGCATGTTCCTCGAGCACCTGGGAGATGATGGCCCGGGCGAACTGGCGCTCATCCTCGCCGGTCATCGGGGGCATTCCGGCTGCGGCGTCGAGGCGACGCTGTTCGGCCAGCCGGTCGCCGACGTCGCCGCGAAGGCGCTTAACCAGGCCGTGGTCCATGTCGCGTTACCCCCCGCCGGACCGGCTCGAGCCCATCGGCCCTGTCGGCGGCCGCGAAGGCAGGTCCCACCCGGACTCGTCCGGCCGGCGCTGGTCGCGGCGGGAGGATATATCGGACCTGTCGGCGACCGCGGGGGTCGCAGGCGTTCCGGATGTCCCTGGGGTCTCGGAGATTTCGGGGTCCTGGGGGATTTCGGTGATCCGGGTCTCGGGACCGGAGCCGGGGGGCGGGCGGCTGGTGTCCGCGGAGCTGGCGCCGGATGGGATGCCTGCACCGGACGCGGCGTCGGCGCCGGACGCGGTGAGCGGGCTCATCGGGGTCCATGTGTAGCCGGAGCCGGCCGGGCGCGCTGGATCGTGCGCGGGCCAGACCCCGGACCACGGGTCGCTGAATGCGGCCGGGGTAGCGGTGGCCGGGGTGCTGGGAATCGGGGTACTTGAGTCCGGCGTGGTGGGGTTGTGGGTGCCGAGGCTGGGCGTGGCGGGTGCCGGGCTCGCGGGAATCGGGCCCGCGGAGGTCGGCCGACCACCCGGACCCTGATCGGAGTGGTGTCGGCCAGTGCGGGCGCCGAGGACGCGGCTGAACGCGATCCGAGGAGCCGATGCGGACGCAGTGCCCGGAGAAGAGGCGGCCGGGGAACGGCTGACTGCAGACAGGGCCGCCGGAGCGGCGGGTGAGGAGGCCACGGACGCGGGGCGGAAAGAGGGCGGAGCCTCGGGCCGCGAAGCGGCGGACGGTGCGCCGACGGGGGACAGGAAGGACGGCGGGACCGCAGGCTGCGGGCCGGTGCCGGTAGCGGTGGCGGGCGACCTGGACGCGCTGCCGACCGGCGGCAGGCCCTCGGTGAGTTGCCGGGCTACGCTACGGGCCGTCTTGATTAGTGCGGTACGGTCCAGATTACCGCCCCACTCACCGCTCAGCAGGTCGGCGCCCTTGGTGTCGTGAGCGATGCCGCCGAGCACGGTGGCCGGGGCGCTGGCCTGGCTAAGGACGTGCTGCACCTCGCCGAGCGAGGCCTGGAACTTCTTGTGGTCAGCCACGGCTACCACGCCGACCCCGAAGCCGCGTCGGCCGCGGCTCTGCGCGGCCGCGGCGAAGGCGATGGCCCGGTCCCGGAGCCTGATCACGTCGGCCACGTGCACCCGGGTTACCAGGACGACCGTGGTCGCCTCGGCAAGCAGGTCGTAGAGCGGGCCGTCAGCGCCGAGCCGGCCGCAGTCGGCGATCACGTCCGCCTGTGACAGCGAGGCCAGAACCTTGCCGATCGGTCCCCACAGCAGGCTCAAGCCCGCGCCCTGCTCGGCGTTTGTCACCCCGGCCAGCACATCCAGTCCGCCGTGCAGCTTCTGCGTGTGCTCCCAGAACTGCTGCGGCTGCATGCCGCGGCGGGCCGCCACGGCCAGGCTGAGCACCCCGCGGCGCGGGTCAAGATAGCCGCCGCCGGCCGCGGGGAACCGGTACACGAGATCGCCGCCAGCCGGATCGCATTCGGCCAGCAGGACCGGTCGGGGCCACACAGCGGCGAGCGCCAGTGCCGCCGTCGTGACACCTGGCGCTCCCTTGTCGGACGCGATCGCGATCAGCGCCATGCTCAGCCCGACCCGGTGTTGGGCACTAGTGTGATCGCGACGTCACCCGCTGACGCGTAGCAGGCCAGGGTGCCCGCGTCCGCCTCGGGCACTGCGAGGGTTACTGCGGCGGTGCTGCCGCTGGCCGACGCGCTGCCGGACACGCTGGCGATGGTTCCGGTGGTGATGGGCACGCTGGACACGGCGCCGTTCGCGTTTCCGTTGCCGTTACCCGCGTTCCCGCCGGTGGCGCAACCGCTGCCGCTACCAACCGGGAACGCCTCGACGGTGTCGCCGATCAACAGGTTGCCGGGGACTTGGCCCTCCTTGAGCGACAGCCCCACCTCGACCTTGCCCGCGGCCAGGTTGTTCGCGGACGACGTCATGGCCTGCGTGAGCAGGGTATTAGCCGGTATCTCGGTCGCGGCGTACACGCCGGCGACCTTGCCGGCGTACTGCCACGCCACGTAGTTCAGTCCTGAATCGGAGGCGATCTCGACCTCGCGCAGCGCGGACGCCGGGATCTGCTGGCCCTGGCCGATCTCCTGCACGACTTCCACGGCCCCCACCCGATGCCCGGCGTTGATGACCAGGTAACCGGCGGCGATCGCGCCTAGGGCCACTAGCAGCACGGCCAGCGCGGCCAGGGCCGGCTTACGCTCACGCGGCGCGCTGGGCATCCGCCGCCCGCCCGGTGCGGTCGGCTCGGCCCATGACGCCTGCTGGTCGGTTACCGCACCGCGCGGCAGCGTGCCTCGGTCGCTCACCATAAGCTCGCGGGTCTCCCCTGGGTGTGCCGCACGCGCTACGTCTGCGAACGCGCACTTATGTCGCTGCTATGTCGCCACATCCCCCAGCGGCCGAAGATATCGTGATGCGCCCGCGCCTCGACCCCATATGAGAAATCTGTAACCACAAATGACCCGACTCTCCCGGATAGCGACAATGAGTAGCTGACGAGGCAGGAGTGCGTTTTAACCGCCCACGTTGGCCTGAACCACCCGAATCCCGTTGCTCACGCCCCGGGCGCTTCTAAGCTGTGGCAAAGCGGGCACGCGGCGATCCCGGGCCGACGCCCGGGAAGGGGATAGCATGCGTCTGGCGCTGACGGTGGTGTCGCCGGCCACGCGACGCTGGGCGGATGTAGTGCTCGACGCGGACCCAGCGACGCCGGTCGCGGAGGTGGCGGCCGAGCTGGCCCGGATGGCCTACGGCAGTGCCCGCGCGGCAGCCAGCACGATCCCGCCCGATCCGGCTTCCGGTGCGCAGGTGCTGCGGTTTCCTCCGCCTCGGGCATCGGGATCGGCGGCCTTGGCGAGCCCGTCCGGCTACGCCACTCTGCAGGCCCAGCCGCCGCAGGCGCTGTCAGCGGGCGCCCCCGACATCCCGCTCTTCGTGGACTTCCACCTGGTTTCTCCCCAGCTCACGCTGGCCAGCTCGCCGATCAGGGACGGGTCGGTGGTCAGCCTGGGCGACGCGTCGGGTTGCCTGCAGCCGGAGCCGACCGGGCTGGTCGAGATCCGCCTGACCGGCGGCCCGGCCGCCGGCGGGGTGCACCGGATCAGCCTGGGCCGCGCCGACTTCGGCAGCGGCGAGACGGCCAGCATCAGGGCCGGTGACCAGACGGTCCCCCCGCTCGCACTGCAGTTCGACGTCCAGCCGGACGGCAGCTGCCAGGTCACCCCGTACCCGGACGTTGCCGCCACCTTGGACCTTGAGCCGCTGAGCGGGACCGCGTCGTGGCGGCCCGGCCAGCTGATCGCCGTCGGCAGCACGCTGCTCGGCATCGCCGCCTACGAACCGCCGGACGCGGCCCTGCACCCCTCGCCGGATGGCGGGGGCATCGACTTCAACCGTCCGCCCCGGCTGCTGCCGCCGGCTCGGCGGACCCGTTTCGCGCTGCCGAGCCCGCCCGACCGGCCCGACCGGCGGCCGCTGCCGATCGTGATGGCCGTCGCGCCGATACTGCTCGGCGTGGGCATGTGGTACATGACCAAGGCGGTCTACATGCTGGCCCTGTGCGCGATGAGCCCGGTCATGATAGTCGGCAATTACCTCTCTGACCGCAAGCGCGGCCGGGTGACGAACGCGCGGCGGACCGCGCAGTACGAGGAACACAAGGCCCGCATCGAGCGCGACGCGCAGCAGGCGCTGGAGGCCGAGCGCAGGCAGAAGCGGGACGATTGCCCCGACCCCGGCGCCGTGCTGTCCATCGCCTCCGGCCCGCGCCGCCGCCTGTGGGAGCGCCGCCGCACCGACCCGGATTACCTGCTGCTTCGGGTGGGCACCGCGGACATGCCCTCCGCGGTGGAGCTGAGCGATCCCACCCAGGACGAGCACCGCAGGATTGTCGTGCGGGAGATCCCGGACGCCCCCGTTACCATCCCGCTGCCGCAGCGAGGTGTGGTCGGAGTGGCCGGCCCGGCGGACGCGCCCCGGGCCATCGGCCGCTGGCTCGTCGCCCAGGCCGCGACCCTGCATAGTCCTAATGACCTGCAGATATACATCCTGACCGACGCCAGCGGGCAGCCCGGCTGGGAGTGGGCCCGCTGGCTGCCGCACCTGCGGCCGGCCACGGCCGGGACCGTATCGGGATCGGCCGCGTCGCCACCGCCGAACTGCGTCGCGCTCATCGGCAACGACGCGGAGACGGTGGCCGGGCGGATCGCCGAACTGCTGGCGATCATCTCGGCCCGTCGCGACGCTCTGCGCGAGCGCAACGGCGAGCCGCCGTCGTTCTCCCCCGATGTCATTGTCGTGTTCGACGGGTCGCGCAAGCTCCGGTCGCTGCCCGGCGCCATCCAGATCCTGCGGGAGGGACCCTCGGCCGGGGTGTACGCGATCTGCCTGGATGGCGACGAACGGCTGCTCCCGGCCGAATGCCAGGCGGTCACCGTGGTCGAGCCGGACGGCCTGCGGGTGCAGCAGATGCGCGGGGCCACCTTCGGCGAGGTCCGCCCGGACCACGTGAGTCCCGGGTGGTGCGCGCACCTGGCCCGGCGCATGGCGCCGGTCCGGGATGCCAGCGACGACGAAGAAGTCGCCTCGCTGCCCGATACGAGTCGGCTGCTCGACGTGCTGCACCTGGAGCCGCCGGGACCGGGGCTGATCACTGCGCGCTGGATGACCGGCGGCCAGTCGACGGTGGCGGTGCTGGGCGAGTCCTACGACGGGCCATTCGCCATCGACCTGCGGCGGGACGGCCCGCACGGCCTGGTGGCCGGGACCACGGGGGCGGGCAAGTCCGAACTGCTGCAGACGTTCGTTGCCTCGCTCGCCGTCGTCAACCGCCCGGACGCCATGACGTTCGTGCTGATCGACTACAAGGGCGGCAGCGCGTTCAAGGACTGCGCGCGCCTGCCGCACACCGTCGGGATGGTGAGTGACCTGGACGGGCACCTCACCGAACGTGCGCTGTCTTCCCTGTCCGCCGAGCTCAAGCGCCGCGAGGAGATCCTGCTGCACGCCGGGGCCAAGGATATCGAGGACTACGGTGACGCCCGGCGGGCCGACCCGGCCCTGGCGCCACTGGCCCGGCTGGTCCTGATCATCGACGAGTTCGCGTCCCTGCGCGCCGAACTGCCCGACTTCGTCACCGGCCTGGTAGGCATCGCCCAGCGCGGGCGTTCGCTCGGCGTGTACCTGATCCTGGCCACCCAGCGCCCGGCCGGGGTGGTCAGCGCGGACATCAGGGCCAACACCAACCTGCGAATCGCGCTGCGCGTCACCGACGCCAGCGAATCCGCCGACGTCATCGACGTGCCCGACGCGGCATGGATCTCCAAGGCCACGCCAGGACGGTGCTACGTACGGTCCGGCGCCGCGAGTCCGGTCGGCGTGCAGTCGGCCAGGATCGGTGGCCGCCGGCCCGGCGTCGCCACCGCGACCAGGAATCCGGCCCGGCTCATCCAGGTGACGTGGCGCGACGTCGGTCGGCCGCTGCCGCAGTTCAGGACGGCCGGGACCGACGACGGCAACCCCGTGACCGACCTTTCTGTCCTGGTCGACGCGATCCGGGCCGCGGCCGAGCAGATGAACTGCGCGCGCCAGCCGAGTCCCTGGCTGCCACCGCTGCCGGACCTGGTCACCCTGGACGAGGTGTCGGCCGGGCCGCAGGTTCCGGCCGGCGACGTCGCGCCGATACCGTTCGGTCTCACCGATGTGCCAGCCCGTCAGTCCCGCGAGGCCATGACGCTGGATCTGGCCCACGGCGGGCACGTAGTGGTGGCCGGGGCGGCCCGCACCGGACGGTCCACGCTGCTGCGCACCATCGCCGGGTCGATCGCCGCCCGCGCTTCAGCGGACGACGTGCATATCTACGCCATCGACGCGGGCAGCGGCGCGATGCTGCCGCTGACGGCGCTGCCACATTGCGGCGCGGTCGTCACCCGGGACCAGACCGACCGGATCGAACGGCTACTCGGCAGGCTGCGTGCCGAAATTACCCGCCGTCAGCAACTGCTGGCCAACGACGGGTTCGCCGGCGTGGCCGAGCAGCGTGCCCGGACGGCGGACCCGGCCCGGCGGCTGCCCTGGATGGTGCTGCTGGTCGACTGGTGGGAGGGCTACTTCGCCGGGTTCGAAAAATATGACTACGGGCGGCTGGTCGACGGGCTGCTGCAGCTGATGCGCGAGGGAGCGGCGGTGGGCATGCGCGTCGTCGTGACCACCGACCGGCTGGCCCTGCTCGGCCAGACCGGTACCGTCTTCGCGCGCCGCCTGCTGTTGCGGCTGAACGACCCGAGCGACGCCGGGCAGGCCAACATCCGCGAGCGGTCGCTGCCGACGCACCAGCCCCCGGGGCGGATCATGATGGAGGGCGTGCCTGACCCGCTCGAGGTCCAGGTCGCGCTGCTCGACGGGGACCCGTCCGGGCCGGCCCAAGTTGCGGCGCTGCGTCGGCTGGGCCAGGCGTCGGTCGCCAGGCACGGATCGCCGGCCGGCCTGCTGCGGCCGCTGCGCGTCGACATGCTCCCGGCCCGGATTTCGCGGGCCGAGACGCTGCGGCTGGCCCCGGGCTTCGTCCCGCCCTCGCCGCTGTGGGCGCTGCTCGGGGCGGGCGGAGACGAACTCGTGCCGGTTGGACTCGACGTGCGGGACGAGGGACCCGGACTGACCGTCGCCGGGCCGCCGCGGTCCGGCCGGTCCACCACCCTGCTCACCATGGCCGTCTCCTTGCTCGAGCAGGGCACGCCGGTGCTGGTGCTCACCCCGCGGCGGTCACCACTGCGGTCGCTGGCAGGCCGGCCCGGGGTGCTCGGGGTGCTCGACGGCGGCACGGCGCCGGACGAGATCACCACCGCGGTGGTCGGCCGGGACCGGTTCGTGGTGGCGGTGGACGACGCGGAATTGCTGTTCAACGGGCCGCTCTCCGCGCCGCTGGAGAAGATCCTGGCCAGCGGACGGGACGGAGAGCACGGGCTGATCATCGCGGGCGCCACCGGCGACCTGGTCCGCGCCTACTCCGGCTTCATCAAGGAGACGCTGAAGTCACGCTGCGGCATCCTGGTCGCGGTCGACTCGCCCAACGACGGCGACCTGTTCGGGGTCCGGCTACCGCGCAACGCCGGGCCTGGGCCGCTGGGCCGCGGCCTGCTGGTGCGGCCGGGCACCACCGCGCCGATCCAGATCGCCCTTCCGGACTGAGGTGCGGCGCGGCCTGCCCCTCCCGGAGACCGGCGGGGGGCGGACGCACAAGGGCCAAGGGCCGGATGGGAAACGGTCCGGACACGGCAAGACGTGGGGCCGCCGAGGTCCCACGTCTTGGCCAGGCTGGTGCGGCCGGATCAGGCCCCTGCGACCTGCTCGACTCCCTGGACCAGCTTGTTGGTGTCGGTCTGGTACTGCGTGTGCAGGTTGGTGTGGTCCGACTTGATCTTGTTGGTCAGGTCCTCGCACTGGCCGTTGAGGTTCTGGAAGTGCGCGCCGCTGGTGACGTCGTTGAACCCCTGCGCCGTGGCGCGGTAGTTTTCGTGCGCGTCCATGACCGCCTGGTGCGCCTGCTCGAGCTTGCTCATCTGAGCCTGGACGCCTGCCGGGTCGTAACCAATGTAACTAGGCATGCCAGAACTTACCCTCCGTGATCTCGTGGGCGCCGTGCTCCACTTGCTGGCACCGGCCCCCGGACAAGTGGTCGCCCACCATAGTGGCGCAAATCATTGGCCAAAAGGTCCTTATCACATAACTTGACGGCGCTTAC
>Ga0335080_10006786_pt1 | contig 11837 bp, 16 predicted proteins | sample Lox_Sample_34_FD_206720 | JGI IMG/M metagenome (GOLD analysis project Ga0335080, IMG submission 206720) | Soil microbial communities from Loxahatchee National Wildlife Refuge, Florida, United States - Lox_Sample_3.4 | ecosystem: Environmental > Terrestrial > Soil > Wetlands | place: USA...
CGCCATAGACCGCGACATGCAGCAGCGCCTCCTTGACCTCGTCCATGGTGGCGCCGGTGTTGCGGGTGGCGTCGACATGGAGCGCCAGTTCCTCGTCATGGCCGAGGGCGGCCAGCAGCGCGATGGTGATCAGCGAGCGGTCGCGCCGGGAGAGCCCCGGCCGCGACCAGAGCCCTCCCCAGGCGGTCTCGGTGATGAAGGCTTGGAAATCGGCGTCGAAGCGGGATTTCGCCTTCTCACGGCCGGCGACATAGCGGTCGCCCAGCACCGCACGGCGCGTCGCCATGCCGACGGCGAAGCGATCGGCGTCGGCGCGGAGTTTCGTCTTGGCGGCGTGCTTAGGCAAAGGCGGTCTCCCCGGTGAAGGCACAAACCAGGCCGGCAAAGCGATCCGGCCTCTCGATGCATGACGCTGTCCATCCGGAGATTCTGAGCCGCAGGAGTGGTTATGTATAGTAAGTTTCGCGCGGACAAATATGGCCAACTGGGCGTGAAACAATGGCGCTGGTGCTGATGCAGGCGATCTGCGAAGCGGCGCTGCCGTCATGACGGCGCCCGCGAGCCTCGCCCGCCGCGCCTGGGCCGGCTTTGCGAAATTCCTGGTCGTGCAGGCGGTCGTGGTCTTCGTGCCGGCCTGGACGCTCGACTATTGGCAGGGCTGGGCGCTGATCGCGAACTTTACGCTCTGCTCCGCCCTGAGCTCGCTCTATTTTCTGAAGTATGACCCGGCGCTGGTCGAGCGGCGCCTGTCGGTCGGGCCAGGGGCCGAGCGGAGACCGCAGCAGAAGCGGATTCAGGCGGCGACCAGCCTGCTGATCCTGGCCCTGGTTGTGGTCGGCGCACTCGATCACCGGTTCGGCTGGTCGCGAGTCGGCGGGGCGGGAATCCTGATCGGGCATCTGCTGATCGTGCTCGGCTATGCCCTGATCTTCGTCGTCTTCCGCGCGAACTCCTTCGCCGCAGCGACGGTGCAGGTCGCGCCCGGGCAGCGCGTCGTCTCCAGCGGTCCCTACGCCGTGATGCGGCATCCGATGTACGGCGCTGCGATCATCCTCTTCGCCGGCGTGCCGCTGGCTCTGGGCTCGGCCTGGGGATTGCTGGTGGTGCCGCTGCTGGTGTTTGCAATGGCGGTGCGTGCGCTGGACGAAGAGGCGTATCTCGCCGAGTCGCTGCCCGGCTACTCGGCCTATCGCAGCCGTGTGCGCTGGCGGATCCTGCCCGGGTTGTGGTGAAGGCTGCAGATGCGAGAACGGAGGGGATGGGCCCCTCCATTCCGCGGTTCACTCTCCCTTGTTGTACGGGTCTTGTCGGCTCTGCGACTCGGCGCAGACTCTAGTGCTGGCCGCCCTTGCGACCGGCCGCTGCCGCGCGAGTGCGGTCGTGCTTGAAGTTGCCGCCGCTCAGCTGCCCGCCTCTGTGGCCGGCCTCCGCGGCGCGCTGCGGATCATGGCGGAAGTTGCCGCCGCTCTCATGGCCGCCCTTGGCCGCGATCTCGCGCTGCCGCTCCGGGTCCATGGAGGCAAATCCACGCCTGTCCTGGCTTGGCCTGTCTTGGTTCTGGGCCATTCAGTCTCCTCCTTTCGCAAAATGAGATAAGCGACGAGGGACGCCGCTGTCTTATGAAATGAGCCGGCAAAACGGTTGTTCCGTTTTTGCCTCGCGCAATTTGCCCGCGCAGGGGCCGAAACGGCGCTGCGAGCGGAGCGGACTGCTCCGCCAAGCGAAGCGCGCTGGTCGCGATTGCCGCATCCGGGATGTGGAATCCCTCGGTCGCCCGTTTCGGAACCGCATCGAATCGGAGTCGTTGGGATCCGAAGCGTCTTTTGGAAAGGAGACTCGGGAAGGCGCAGGGGTGAACTGCTGTTTGCACAATGGAGGTACAAGTATGCGTGTAGCCGAAGTGATGAGCCGAAACGTCTCGGTCGCGAATCCGAACGAGAACATTCAGGACGTCGCGCGCCGGATGGTGGCGGACGACGTCGGCTTCCTGCCGGTCGGTGACAAGGACAGGCTGGTCGGCACGATCACCGACCGCGATATCGTCGCGCGCGCCGTGGCCGCGGGCCACGACGGCCAATGCAAGGTGCGCGACGTCATGAGCAGCGATGTGAAGTATTGCTTCGACGACGAGGACGTCGACGACGTCATCCACAATCTCGGCGCGCTGCAGCTGCGCCGGCTGCCGGTGGTCAATCGCGCGAAGCGACTGGTCGGCGTCGTCTCGCTGGCCGATGCGGCACTGAAGGCGGATCCTGCCGGCGCCGGCACCGGCTTGAGCGGGATCGTGACGCCGGGCGGGCGCCACAAGCAGTAGCGCACATCCGCGCGCTGGGCGAGCTATTCGTCCAGCGCGGGACGGAGGGTGACGGTCTTGATGCCGCCGTGCATCACCGTCAAAGGCGTCGAACGATCGGCGATCTCCGCGGTCAAGAGGCGATGGAGATCATCGACCGTAAAGATGCCGGTGCCGTCGAAATCGAGGATGACGTCGCCCCTGGCGATCCCGGCCTCCGCGGCCGGGCCGCCGGGCTGGACGTCCAGCACCTGGACCGCGGAGGGCGCGGCGCGCTTCAGGCGTCGCGCCAGCCGCGCATCCAGCATGATGGTCTGCGCCGAGAGCCCGAGCCGGCTGCGACGCACGCGGCCGTCGCGCATCAGGCGCGTGGTGACGTCGATCGCGGTGTCGATGCCGATCGCAAAGCACAGGCCCTGGGCGCCGCCGATCATCGCCGTGTTGATGCCGACGACGCGGCCCAGCCCGTCCGTGAGGGCGCCGCCGGAATTGCCGGGATTGAGCGCCGCATCGGTCTGGATCACGCTCTCGATCAGGCGGCCGCTCGGGGAGCGGAGGCTCCGCCCGAGCGCGCTGACGATGCCGGCGGTGACCGTCGCGTGGAAGCCGAGCGGATTGCCGATCGCCACCACGAGCTGGCCGACGCGCAACTTCGCCGAGCTGCCGAAGGCGGCATGCGGCAGGCCGGCGCCCTGCAGGCGCAGCACCGCGAGATCGGTCGCGGGATCGTCGCCGATCAGCTGGGCCTCGAACTGGCGGCCGTCGGTCAGGCTGCCGCTCAATCGCGTCGCGCCGGAAACCACGTGGCTGTTGGTCAAGAGATAGCCGTCCGGCGCGAAGAGGACGCCGGAGCCGGTGCCGCCGCCGCCGCGCTGGCCGCCCGGCCCGCCGCCTTGCGCCAGAATGTGCACGACCGCCGGTCCCACGGTCTCGAATGCGTGGGCGACGCGGGCGGAATAAGGATCCAGCAACTCATCGGGCTGCCGGGCTTGGTCGGAATGTTCAACTGAATCGTAGGGCATGGCGCTCAAATGGGCAGCGAGGCCGACCGCCACAAGGCCTGCTCCTGCCACCTTCAGACCGTTGCGAAACGCCGGCGGAACCGGCCATCATGGCCACAACGGCAACAGATCACAGGCCATTGGCCATAGGGGAGAAACGATCATGGCGATGCTGCGCGGCGGCTTGATCCAGATGGGCCTGAAGGCGCCGACCGAGAAATCGCCGGAGGAGATCCGGAAGGCGATGCTGGACGCGCATCTGCCGCTGATCGAGGAAGCGGGCAAGCAGGGCGTGCAGGTGCTCTGCTTCCAGGAGGTGTTCACCCAGCCCTATTTCTGCCCCAGCCAGGACGCCAAGTGGTACGCCGCCGCCGAGGCGATCCCCGACGGGCCGACCACCCGGCTGATGCAGGACCTCGCGAAGAAGCACCGCATGGTGATCGTGGTGCCGATCTACGAGGAGGCGATGACCGGGGTCTATTACAACACCGCCGCGGTGATCGATGCCGACGGCACCTATCTCGGCAAGACCCGAAAGACGCATATCCCGCAGGTCGCCGGCTTCTGGGAGAAGTTCTTCTTCAAGCCGGGCAACACCGAGTATCCGGTCTACAAGACCCGCTATTGCAAGCTCGGAGTCTATATCTGCTACGACCGGCACTTCCCGGAGGGCTGGCGCGCCCTCGCGCTCAACGGCGCGGAGTACATCGTCAACCCCTCGGCGACGGTCGCCGGCCTTTCCGAGCACCTCTGGAAGCTGGAGCAGCCGGCCTCGGCGGTCGCCAACGGCGTCTATATCGGTGCCGTCAACCGGATCGGCAAGGAAGCGCCCTGGAACATCGGCGAGTTCTACGGCCAGAGCTATTTCGTCAATCCGCGGGGGGTGATCGAGGCGATCGCCAGCCGGGACAAGGACGAGCTCATTGTCCACGACATGAACATGGACATGATCCGCGAGGTCCGGAACACATGGCAGTTCTTCCGCGACCGCCGGCCCGAGACCTATGGGCCGCTGACGGCGGTGGAGTGACGACGCTCACCCTTTCGTCCGGCTGAACAGTCCATTTCGCGTCCCGACCGTTCTCAAAGCGCTCGGCCGCGCCCATCTGCAGGTCTGTTGGAGCCGCAGAGACTGCCCGCCGACCCATGCAAAATCGTCAGGACTCCTTTGACGCATTGCAGCATGGCCGGCGGGGAAAGTTGGACTACGTATCGGTCACCGGCTTTTCGGCCGGGGCCGTTCGGAAGATCTCCGGAGACGCGCCATGGACAGCTATCAGGAAAACATCGGTCGGGCTCGCATCGCCGCGGGATTGATGATCGCGGCCGTGCTCCTGGCCCTCGTTGCGCCGGTGGCTGAGAAGAGCCAGGCGGAGCGCCAGATCCCGGTGCTGACCGACGGCGTCATGGCGGCGAACGGCGAATAGCACGCCCGGCCGCGCCCATTGCGGTGGGCGCGAGACTCAAGAGGAAGCATGAAACGGAGATTCAGCCGCGCCTTGGGCGCGATCAGCGATCTGTTGGCGCTGCAAGGCGCCGCGCAAGATACGCGGCAGGATGCGGAATCGGAACTCGACCTGGTCGATGCCGCCGAACGCCTGCATCGAGAAGTCAGCCCCAGGCTGATGCGGGATGTGATCGGCGAGGTGGAGTTCGAGTAGGCGCTTCAGGATAGGCGCGTCAGGCCGTCGCCTCGGCGGCAATTTCCGCCAGCATCGCCGTCATCGCAGCCAGGACCGGATCGGCGCCGGTGACGCCGTGACGCCGGGCCAGCCAATGCGGGTCGTTCACCCCGAGCCAGGTCCTCCCCTCCCCGTCCTTCCAGACCAACGCCTTCAGCGGCAAATCGATACCGATGGTCTGCACCGCCTGCATCAGCGGCGTGCCCGCCCTGGGATTGCCGAAGATCAACACCGTCGTCGGCCGCAATTCCATGCCGGCCTTGCCGGCCGCCGCCGCGTGATCGATCTCGGCGAGGATCGCCGCGCCGCGTGTCGTCACCGCAGCCCTGAGACGCCCCAGCGTCTCCTCGGGGCTGTGGGCGCTCGCGCGAACGAGCAGACCGTCGGACATTGCGCCTCCTGAAGAGCAGCGGGTTCGCTACATTTAACACAGAGCTATTCCGCCGTCGCGTCCAGCGCCAGGTTGAGCTTCAGCACATTGACATGCGGCTCGCCGATGATGCCGAGGAAGCGGCCGGTGGTATTGTCGGCCACGATCTGGCGGACCTTGTCCTCCGGCAGGTTGCGCGCCTTGGCGACCCGCGGCACCTGGAACAGGGCGCCGGCCGGGGTGATGTCGGGATCGAGGCCGCTCGACGAGGCGGTGGCGAGATCGGCCGGCACCGGCGCGTTGGGGTTTTCGGCCTTCAGCTTATCGACGTCGCCCTTCACCCGGTCGATCAGCGCCTTCGCCGTCGGGCCGTAGTTGGAGCCGACCGAGAAGCCGGCGTTGTAGGGAACGGTGGTGGTCTTGGTCGGGTCCTGCGGGTCCGGGCCCGGCGTGACCGAGGGCCGGCCGTGGAAGTACTTCTCGGAGGCGAAGTTCTGCCCGATCAGCTCCGAGCCGATCGGCGCGCCGTTCTTCTCGATCAGGCTGCCGTTCGCCTGGTGCGGGAAGGCGACCTGGGCGATGCCGGTCATCGCCAGCGGATAGGCGAGGCCGGTGATGATGGTCATGACGGCGATCATCAGGATGGCGGGGCGGACTTGGCTCAACATGGTTCTCACTCCTCAGGCGAGGCCGATGGCGGTGACGATCAGGTCGATCGCCTTGATGCCGATGAAGGGCACCACGATTCCGCCGAGGCCGTAGATCAGCAGGTTGCGCCGCAGCGCCGACGCGGCGCCGATCGGGCGATACTTCACGCCCTTCAGCGACAGCGGGATCAAGGCGATGATGATGAGGGCGTTGAAGATGATCGCCGACAGGATCGCGCTCTGCGGGGTCTTCAGGTGCATGATGTTCAGCGCCTGGAGCTGCGGGTAGAAGGCAATGAACATCGCCGGGATGATCGCGAAGTACTTGGCGACGTCGTTGGCGATCGAGAAGGTCGTCAGGGCGCCGCGGGTCATCAGCAATTGCTTCCCGATCTCCACGATCTCGATCAGCTTCGTCGGGTCGCTGTCGAGATCGATCATGTTGCCGGCCTCGCGGGCGGCCATGGTGCCGGTATTCATGGCGACGCCGACATCGGCCTGGGCGAGCGCGGGCGCATCGTTGGTGCCGTCGCCGCACATGGCGATCAGCTTGCCCTGGGCCTGCTCGTCGCGGATGAGCTTCAGCTTCGCCTCCGGCGTCGCCTGGGCGAGGAAGTCATCGACGCCGGATTCGGCGGCGATCGCCGCGGCGGTCAGCGGGTTGTCGCCGGTGACCATCACGGTCTTGATGCCCATGGCGCGCAAGGCCGCGAAGCGCTCGTGGATGCCGCCCTTGACGATGTCCTTCAGATGGATGACGCCGAGGAGCTTGCCGTTCTTGGCGACCGCGAGCGGCGTGCCGCCCGACTTGCCGATGCGCTCGGCGATCTGGTTGACCTCGCGGGCGACCGGGTCGTTGGCCTGCGCGCCGACATGGGCCAGCACCGCATCGACGGCGCCCTTGCGGATCGAGGCGCCACCGGCGTCGATGCCGCTGATGCGGGTCTGGGCGCTGAACGGCACGAAGATCGCATTCGCCAGGTTCTGGCCGCGGATACCGTATTTGTCTCCAGCCAGGGTCACGATCGAGCGGCCCTCCGGCGTCTCGTCGGAGAGCGAGGCGAGCTGCGCCGCCTCGGCGACATCGCGGTCGCTGACGCCCTGCACCGGGGCGAACTCGGTCGCCTGGCGGTTGCCGATCGTGATGGTGCCGGTCTTGTCCAGGAGCAGGGTATCGACGTCGCCCGCGGCCTCGACCGCACGGCCCGACATGGCGAGCACGTTGAAGCGCACCAGCCGGTCCATGCCGGCGATGCCGATCGCCGAGAGGAGCGCACCGATGGTGGTCGGGATCAGGGTGACGAAGAGGGCCACCAGGAGCAGCACCGGGATGTTGCCGCCGGCATAGGCGGCGAAGCTCGGGATGGTCACCACCGCGAAGACGAAGATGATGGTCATGCCGGCCAAGAGGATGTTGAGCGCGATCTCGTTCGGCGTCTTCTGGCGCTCGGCGCCCTCGACCAAAGCGATCATGCGATCAAGGAAGGTATGGCCGGCCGCGGCGGTGATCTTCACCTTGATCTGGTCGGAGATCACCTGGGTGCCGCCGGTCACCGCCGAGCGGTCGCCGCCGCTCTCGCGGATGACGGGCGCCGACTCGCCGGTGATGGCCGCCTCGTTGACCGAGGCGACGCCTTCGATCACGTCGCCGTCGCTGGGGATGAGGTCGCCCGCCTCCACCAGCACCACGTCGCCGACCTTGAGCGCGGTCGCCGAGACTTGGGTCATGCCGCCGTTCTTCAGCAGCTTCGCCGTGGTGTCGGTCTTGGTCTTCCTGAGGGTCGCGGCCTGGGCCTTGCCGCGGCCCTCGGCCACGGCTTCTGCGAAGTTGGCGAAGAGGACGGTGAACCAGAGCCAGAGATTGATCTGGAACGAGAAACCGTAATTGCCGGCGCCGGTCACGAGATCGCGGATGAACAGCACCGTGGTCAGCATGGTCACCATCTCGACCACGAACATCACGGGGTTGTGCATCATCTTCCGGGGATCGAGCTTGCGGAACGCCGCACCGATCGCCGGGATCAGGATCTTCGGGTCGGTCAGCGTGGCGGAGCTTGACCGCTTGCGGGTCTTGGCGCCCGACAGGGTTGAGGTCATCGTCATGATTGGATCCTCGATCTTAGAACAGGTTGCCGGCGTTCATCGCGAAGTGCTCGACCACCGGGCCGAGGGCGATCGCCGGGAAGTAGGTGAGGCCGCCCATGATCAGGATCACGCCGACCAACAGGCCCACCCAGAGACCGCCGGTGGTGGGGAAGGTGCCGGCGGAAGGCGGCACGATCTTCTTCGCCGCCAGCGAGCCCGCGACCGCCAGCATCGGCACGATCATGGCGAAGCGGCCGATGATCATCGCAAGCCCGATGGTGGTGTTGTAGAACAGGCTGTTGGCGGTCAACCCGGCGAAGGCGCTGCCGTTGTTGCCGGTGCCGGAGATGTAGGCGTACATGATCTCGCTGAAGCCATGCGGGCCGGAATTCTCGAGGCCGGCCAGGCCGGGTGCCACTACCACGGCGATCGCAGTGAAGCCGAGGATCGACAGCGGCAGGATCAGGATGGCGAGCATCGACATCTTCACCTCGCGCGCCTCGATCTTCTTGCCCTGGTATTCCGGCGTGCGGCCGACCATCAGCCCGGCGACGAACACCGCGACGATGCAGAACAGCAGCATGCCGTAGAGGCCGGAGCCGACGCCGCCGAAGATGATCTCGCCGAGCATGATGTTGACCATCGGGACCATGCCGGCGAGGGGCATCAGGCTGTCATGCATGTTGTTGACGGCGCCGCAGGATGCATCGGTGGTGATAGTGGTGAAGAGCGCGGAGTTCGCGATGCCGAACCGTACTTCCTTGCCCTCCATGTTGCCGCCGGATTGCAAGGCACTGGCGGTCTGGTCGACGCCCATGGCGGCATAGGCCGGGTTGCCGGGGGCTTCCGACGCATAGGTGATGAAAACGCCGGCCAGGAACAGCACGCCCATGGCGGCGAACACCGCCCAGCCCTGCTTCTGGTTGCCGACCATCCGGCCGAACACGTTGGTCAGCGCGGCGCCCAAAGAGAAGATCAGCACGATCTGGACGAAATTGGTGATGCCGTTCGGGTTCTCGAACGGATGCGAGGAGTTGGCATTGAAGAAGCCGCCGCCGTTGGTGCCCAGCATCTTGATCGCTTCCTGGGAGGCGACCGGGCCCTGGGCGATGGTCTGCTTCACGCCTTCCAGCGTGGTCACGTCGGTATAGGCGCCCAGATTCTGTGGCATGCCCTGCCAGACGAAGAACAACCCGGCCACCACCGAGATCGGCAGCAGGATGTAAAGCGTGCAGCGGGTGAGATCGACCCAGAAGTTGCCGATGGTCCGTGCCGAGCGTCGGGCAAAGCCGCGGATGAAGGCGATCGCCAGCGCGATGCCGGTCGCGGCCGAGACGAAGTTGTGGACCGTGAGCCCCGCCATCTGGGTCAGATAGCTCATCGTCACTTCCGGCACGTAGGACTGCCAGTTGGTGTTGGTGACGAAGCTGACCGAGGTGTTGAAGGCGAGATCCTGCCCGACCCCAGCCTGTCCGGCGGGGTTGAACGGCAACAGCGCCTGCAGGCGCTGGATCGCGTAGAGCGAGAGGAAGCCCATGAGGCTGAACAGCAGCATGCCGACCGCATAGCCGGTCCAATGCTGTTCCTTGGTCTCATCGACCCCGCAGATCGCATAGGTGATCCGCTCGATCGGCCGCAGCACCGGCGTCAAGAAGGTCCGCTCGCCGGCGAAGACGCGCGTCATATAGCCGCCGAGCGGCTTGGTGATCGCGATGATCACGAGGCAATAGATCGCGATCTGGATCCAGCCGTTGATTGTCATAGTTCAGAGCTCCCGATGATCGCGACTTAGAACCGCTCAGGGCGGATCAGGGCGTAGACGAGGTAGACGAGCAGGCCCAACGAGACCAGCGCGCCGAGAACGAGATCGAAGGTCATGGCCGCCTCACATCCGGTCGCAGGCGTAGGTGTAGAGAATGAGGATCGCGAAAGACGCGCAGCCGATTGCGATCATGGCGATGTCAAACATTGATAGAACTCCTCTTCCGGTCGATGGGCACGCCGGCTGTTCGGTAAACTGCTACTGATCAGAAGGTCCGCCGCGCGATCCGTCCGGACCTCGATGCTCAATATTCTGACACCGAAGTCCGATCGTGGGCCTGATCCATGTCAAGGCTCGGTGGTTAGTGCTGGCGCGCCCCCGTCTCGGACTCCGCGTACGTGCCGGCCCAATCCGGGCTCGCGGCAGGAAACGTGGTCCGGTCCGACCACGTCGGAACCATCCAGCTTCCGGCGAAGAGCAGGAAATAAACCGCCTGCCCAATGAAGAGCGTCGCACCGAGCGTATAGAGGATGAAGTCCAACATGATGCCACCTCCCGGGTGTTGGGTTCCCCAGGGACAATCCGAGGGGACGATCCCCGCGAGCGGGGTCCAGGAGTCGGATGCCAAGGTGGCGTTTCGGCCCGTCATGAAGCCATATCGATCTCGCCGGCGGGAAATAAGGATCGTGTTAAGACGGCGCCAACGGATTGGAAGACAAAGCCATTCTTCCGGTATATGCCGCTCGGTCATAGCAGCCATCCAGGCCATTACGGCCTCCGCACGCTCGTGTATATGCCGCCGATATACGGCTTCCTTATCGGCGATTGCGCTGATCCCTATCGAATCCTTACGGCCGAATCTCGACACTTCCCGGACGGCAATATCGCCGACCGGATCGTGAGCATTACCGAGCCGATCATGCAGCCCTTCATCTCCAGACGACTCTCCATCAGCAATGCCGCGGATCTCCGAACGAGGCGGCAGCCAACCCATCCACAGGCGCCGGCATTCGGCGAGGTGATGAGCGAGATGGGCTTGATCCTGCTCGCCTGCCTGGGCGTCGCCGTCGCCGCGGCCGTGCTGGTCGGCACTCTCGGAGCAGCCTGAAGGAGGCCGCGCGATGCCAAGCCGTCTCGCACCCACGCTCAGGGAACGTCCGATCGAGTATTTCATCCTGATGGAGCCACGGCCGGACGGGCCGACTGTCGGCTATCTCGACGGCCGGCCGATCGCCGCCGCCGTCGTCGACTTCTTCGGGGCACACTACGCCTATGTCGGCGCTGCACCGCGACGGCCGGACGGTCGCTACGATGTCGAGGCCTTGAAGGCCGGCGAGTGGCTGGTCGAACCCGGTCTCGTCTATTACGCCGATCCGAAGACATCGACTGGCCTGATTTCCAAATTGCTGCGGTCGCATTGAGGCCGGAATGATCATGACCGACTCACGGGAGAATCACGAGATCCAGGAGATCCGCAGTGCCCTTGGCGCCGTAGCGCTGGGCGAGCCTTCAGTGTTCTGGCTCTTCCGCGGCGAGGACGGCGACTGGCATCTGCGCCGGGAGGGCGAAGACGGCGACCGTACGTTCTCCGACCGGGAAGCGGCGCTGAAGGCGTTGCGCCTCGCGGCCGTGCGATGCGCCTCCTATTGCCTCTACATCGAGGACCTTTCCGGCCGGTTCGAGCAGGAATGCTTCAACTGGCTGCCGCCGCAATCGCGCCGCGGCTGAACGATGACCGGTTTCCGATCTCATTTGATGGAAGCGTGCGTGCCATCACATGCCATCCCCTCATGCCAGGCATGTGGATGGAAGCTACGCACTTTCCACATCTTGATCCGGCGACGATTCCGGATTTTGATCGGGCGCTGATCGTGACGAGTAAACTATGCGCCTTCCCTCCAGACCAAGCGATGCCAGCCATGCGTAGCATGACGAATCTCAACCGGCGGGGGCGTTCCCCCGAGTTCAACCGCTTGATGGGCCCGCAGCCGGACGGC
>Ga0335080_10006787_pt1 | contig 11836 bp, 14 predicted proteins | sample Lox_Sample_34_FD_206720 | JGI IMG/M metagenome (GOLD analysis project Ga0335080, IMG submission 206720) | Soil microbial communities from Loxahatchee National Wildlife Refuge, Florida, United States - Lox_Sample_3.4 | ecosystem: Environmental > Terrestrial > Soil > Wetlands | place: USA...
CCCCTCGCTCCCGCCGAGCAGCGCCATCATCGGTGTTGCCGCGACGGCCTATCTCATCGCGCTGCTGGCCACCGCCCGAGAACGCCTCAGCTCGAGGCCGCGCACCACTGTCCGCTACGCGAGCCGCTGATCAGTTCGGGACTGTCCCCGTGCGTCGCGCGCTCAACTGCGCAATCGACAGAGGGCGCATGACGTCCCGCCGGGTCGGGAACTACGAGGACCAGAACGGCAGCGTCCTGATCGACCAGCTCTGGGTGCGCTGAGCTTCTTCGCCCGGCCGGCGGCGAACAGCGCGGCCGGGCTCTTGCCCGTCTCTTGCCGGGATCTTGCCTCGCTCTAGAAGCACGTTCCTACCGTCGCAGCGACATGGACAACGTCGTTCGCGGCGCGTGTCGCGTGCGCGGCGAGAAAGGAGTCGATCGTGACGACCTGGATGAGATCCCTCGGATCCCAAGCGGTGAAGCACCGTTCGGGCCTACGGCCTTCCAACGCGACGCTCTTGGCGGCGATCGCCGCGCTCGCGCTCGGCATCGCGCCGGCCGCCCTCGCCGGCGGGATCGCCCCGCCGAACGCCAACGGATTCGCGGCTGTGCTCGTCACCTCGACGAGCGAGTACGTGAAGGCGCACGGAGCGTCCCTGAAGGTCGAGCGGGCCGACTGTGTCGAGCCCAAGCCGGGCCGCTACATGTGCTCGTACGCCCTTCGGGCTCCCTCGGGCCCCGACAGCTGCCACCTGGTGCAGGCCCGTTGGACGCCGGCCGGCTCCTCGCTCTTCACCGTGACCCTCGCCGGCCGCACCCGCAGCTGCGCGAACCTCTCGGATGCCCTCCACTCGCTGGGCTGAGTAGGCGCCGGCAGCGCGCCCGCGAAGACGGTCGACCCCCGCTACCGCCTTGGATCGGTGAGTGCGTAGTTGTCCGAGGGCGGTTCCGGTGAGTCCCCGACGGCGGCGGTGCGGTCGCGGGTCTAGGGTCGAAGTGGAGGTGAGCGAACGATGCGTATACGGCCATATACGGTGTTCTTCCTCGGCCCTGTCGTGGCCTACCTGGTGGTGTTGCTCCTGATTGCCGTATTTGTCGTCGAGCCCACAACACTCGGCTGGATTGGTTTCGGCGTCGCGGCCGCGGTTGGGCTTCTGATCGGCGGGGCGGCCACGTTCCTCTACCCGCGCTCACGGACGAACGCGCTCAGACTTCGCCCCCAGACGGATGGGACGCTTCGACTGCTAATCGTTGCCGACACTCGCTGTGAGGGAACGACTCTCTGCGAGGCGGCGCAGCGGGCCCTTGCGGGCCGAACCGGAGAGGTGCTCGTTGTCGCGCCGGTGCTGGCCTCGCCACTTCACTTCCTCACCGACGCAGAGGACGCTGAGAGCGAGGATGCACGGGTGCGACTGACCGAGGCGCTGCAGGCGCTGACGCGGCTCGGTATTCCCGCACAGGGAACGCTCGGAAGCGACGATCCTCTGGAAGCGATCGGAGATGCCCTGACAGGGTTCCCCGCCAACGAGATCCTGCTCGCGGCGCCGGAACAGGGACGACGCAGCTGGCTAGAGCGTGACCTCGAGCACAAGGCTCGCCACGTCTACGGCGTCCACGTCTCCACGGTCACCCTCGAGACCGCATCCCCCGCCCCGGCGCCTTGATCGCGGCTCGACCGCCCTACGACCATCGAGCTCGACCCGGCATCCGCTCTCGTCGAGCAACAAGCCGCCGTGGACTCGCCGCCAGAGAGTTTGTCGTCACACGGTTGCCACCGCATGCTGCGCCGCGGGGGCCCGGGGTGTAAACGGCCGCAGCTCGTCCTGTCCCTCCTTGACGACACCGTAGCTCGACTCCGGGACCTCGTTCCAGACGCCTGCGAGGTCGCCGAGCGGCTCCGAGACGATGACCCGGGTCTCCTCGGAGAGCTGCTGGAAAACCGGATTGTCGGGGTACTCCGCCCTTAGCGTGTCGACGAGGGTGCTGTAGAAAAGCGTCCGCGACGAGCCCTCGCTGGAGTAGCGGAACGCCCACACGGTCGCCCCATCGGTCGTGGCGACGGTCATCTGGATCGGATGCTCGACGCCGTGACGCTCGCCGGTCTGCTCGATGAAGCCGACCGCCTGCTCGACCGCAGACGGCGGATCATCCTCGAGCCCGAACGTCAGCGCCAGGTAGAAGAACAGCTCCGAGTCGGTCGACCCCTCGATCTCGGGGTACAGCGACGGATCGACGGCAAACGCGAGCTCCCGCTTCACGACAGCGAAGTCACGGATCAGGCCGTTGTGCATCCACAGCCACTTCCCGTGCCGGAAGGGATGGCAGTTGGTCTGCTGGATCGCGCCGCCCGTCGAGGCGCGGATGTGCGCGAACACGACCGGCGAGACGAGATGCCGCGCCAGATCCTTCAGGTTGCGATCGTTCCAGGCGGGCTCGATGCTGTGAAAGACGCCTGGGGTGTCGCCGACGCCGTACCAGCCGATCCCGAACCCGTCCCCGTTCGTTGTCGTCGCACCCATCCTCGAGTGGAGGCTCTGATCGATCAGCGAGTGGTCCGGCTTCAGCAGCAGATCCTCCAACAGCACGGGCGATCCCGAATAGGCAAGCCAGCGACACATGATTCCTCCCTCTCCTCGTTGAGCCGGCGGCCACGGCGTCGCTCCAGCGGCCTTGATTTCTTTCCATGCTAGGAGACACGACAAGGACCACCGCCGGCGGCGCCATCATCCCGCCCGCAAGCTGCACCGGCATCAATCAGCGCCGCCTCTCGCGGTGTACCTGTGGGACCGTCCTGTCAGAGCCGATCGGCGTCGCCCTCGGCCATCGTCAGGCCGAGATGGGCACGACCCGGCTGGCGCCGCTCGCGGCCTCGTCTTGCGACCGCCAGCTCCTGATCGGCGATCGTGAGCGCCTCGATCGGATCGCTCGCCTCCCTCGGGAGAAACGCCATCCCGAAGGAAACGGTGACGAACGAGGGCGCACCTTCTTCTCGAAGCGCCGCGGCCGCCGCATCGAGGACCGGTCTCGCCTTGTCGGCCGGCGCATCGACGATCGCGCACAGCTCGTCCTGCCTCGAGCGATAGCACCTCCCCTCGTTTTTCATCGCGCGTACGAACACCCTCGCCAGCCTGTCGGTGAGATCGTCCCCGGCGAGCACGCCGTGGACGGTCCGGTATTCGTACAACCCCGCGAGGTCGAATACAGCCAGCACGCGAGAGGGGCCGTCCGCCTCGAGCGACAGCTCCAGATCGTCGATCAGTTGGCCGCGGCTGCCGAGCAATGAGATCGGGTCGACCTCGGAGACCGCTCGGCGGCTCTCGCCCGGATCGCCGCCCGTGATTCCGTCCATCGCTGTCTCGAACCCCCTATCCGTCTGGAGACAAATGTCTCCCAGGTCCGGGGGTTTGACTTTTGTGCCCGGATTCCTCCCGGCGCTCGTCGGCGTCAGGCGACAAGCGCCGAGGGCTTCGTCCAGAGCTCGTACATGGTCACGGTCTCGAATCCGAGTCCCGAGTAGACGCCGACGGCCATCGGCGAGGACTGCAGCCAGGCTGTGTCGGCGCCGGCCTCGAACGCGTCACCCACAACGCGCGAGGTCACGGCGGCGGCATAACCGCGCCCGCGATCGGCAGGCGGTGTCGCCACGCTGAAGACGCCGGCCGACAGTCCGGTCGAAAGGAAGAGCGCCGTCGTCACCGGGCTCCCGTCGGAACTGCCGACGTAGATGTGGGCACCGTGGTCGAGCATCGGAGAGGTGTACAGCTCCTCGAGCATCTCTCGCGGAATCTCGAAGCCGGCCGAGGCCACCTCGAGCGCCACCTCGAGACCACGGGCGTCGAGCACGCGGACGATCTCGAGGCTCGGGGAACTGAACGGCCGGAACGTCGACTGCGTCACTGCCATCCCGGGAACCTCGTGACGTTCGGTGAGCTCGAGTCGACTCGCCAGCTGCTCGAGCGAAGGCGCCTCGCCGTCCCGAATGCAGACCCCAGGTTGGGCGCCCGTCGCCTCGATCTCGTCGAGGAGCCCGGCGAGCTCGTCGGCCGAGAGCGCGGGATCACCGGCCGACCAGACCCCGTTGATCAGCGCCGAAGGGAGCCGCGGGTAGGAGATGACCACGTACCCGTCGCGCCGCTCGAAGCGGACCGACGGCAAGATGCGTGTGAGAGCGCCCCAGACGGAGGTGAGATCACGGTCGAGCGCGTCGCCTCGAGAAACCGCGCCCTCGTCCACGGCGGCTCAGCGCTTGCGCTCGCGGAAGAGGCGAGCCGCCTCCTTGAGACGGTCGCGGCTCTCCGGCGAGCCCGCCGCCTTGCCGGCACGGGCTGCAGTGCTCGTCGCCTGGGCGATGAGCCTGCGTCCTTCGGGACTCGCCGCCAGCAACCGGGCCTGCGCGAGCGCCTTACGGCCCTGCTCGCTGCGCGCGATCACGATCGCGGTGGTGATCACCTTTCGGCCACGCGGACTCGCAGCCAGCCCGATGCCCTTGAAGATCGGCCCGAACACGACCACCACTGTATCGGCCTATCCGTGCGAGACCGCGACGAGCCCGGCGATTCCGAGCGCAAACACGAACAGGACGATGATCGAATCACGTCCGAGGCGCGCGAGGCACCCTTCCCGTCGAACGATCACCCCCCACGCATAGATCGTGGTCAGGACGATGCCGAGGCCCGCGAGCCATGCGTTGAGGTTGCCCGAGGACGGCAGCACCGGCTTGCCCGCGACGATGTCCGCCACGAGAAAAAGGCAGACCTGGAAGGCGTTGCCCCCGAAGATGTCGGCGACCGCGAGCTGGTGGTCGCCGAGAGCCACGGCGGCGATGCCCGAGCTGATCTCGGGGAGCGCCGTCGCGAACGCGAGGACCGTTGCGCCGAAGATCACCCCGTTGACGCCTGCGCGGTTTGCAAGGGTGTTCCCACTCTCCTCGAGCAGGACGCCCGCGACCAGTGTGACCGCCGATGCGCCGACGAAGCCGGCGATAGCCTTCCCCGCAGACCCCGGCTTCGCGGGCTCCTCTGCTGGATGCGGCACCCTCCGGTGAGGGCGCCCTGGCCGCGAGCCCGGCATCTCGATCTCCCATGCCGGAGCCACCCTCACTCGGTTCACCACATAGATGCCGGCTACCCAGGTGACCACGATCCCGATCGACGCGGGGCTCACCGGGCCGACCGCGATGTGCTCGGGCAGCAGGGCGCCCATCATCGTCTCGGCGACCACGGCCACCACCAGCAGCCCTTCGAGCACGGCGACGAGCGAGCCGACCAGGAACGTGAGCGACTGCGTCCGCGAGGCGGCGGCGTCGCAGAGCACGATCACCAACGTCTGGATCGCGATCCCGCCGATCAGGTTTCCGGCGGCCAGGGGGAGGTTTCCCTTCGCCGCTGCCGTGACCGTGATCGCGAGCTCGGGCAGGCTGCCGGCAAGCGCAAGGAGGATGACGCCCCCGAGCGCCTCACCGAGCCCGAAGCGGCGATCGATCGTATCGGTCGTCTTCGAGAGCGCGATCCCGGCGATCCAGGTCGCCGCCGCAGCTGCGCCGAATATGCCGACCAGCAGGGCTGTCGAGAGCGAGCCGATGTCGGCTCATTGTCCGCCCGCCGTCAGACGGAGGGCGGCCGGCGTTCGGGGTAGCGCGGCACGCCGTCATCCGAGATCGGATCCCAGGGCGCGGCGTACGCGACGAACTGCCGGTAGCCGGCCCGGATCCCCGGATCGGAGTCGAGGACTCCGAAGCGGACGCTGAAGGTCTCGCCGTCGCGGCTGCGGCTCCACATGCTCGAGCCGCACGCAGAGCAGAAGATCTTCGCGAAGCCGTCGGGAGGCTCGTAGGCACGGAGCAGCTCCTCGCCCTGCACGACGCGCAGAGCACCCGGGGCGACACGACCCTGCATCGACGCCGAGCTTCCGGTGCGCCGCTGGCAGCGGGTGCAGTGGCACCAGCCCGCCGACACGAACGGCTCGGTCACCTCGAAGCGAACACCGCCGCAGAGACAGGACCCGGTCAGCGGGTAGGTCGCCATCTTGCCGAGTCTAGAGACGCATCGGCGTCAGCGGAACGCCTCGAACAGCCGCGTCGATGAGCTCGACCGGGTGCACCGCCGGAAGCGGCCGTCTCGCGCGGCGAAGCGACGCCGAGACCTGGAGTAGGCAGCCGGGGTTCGCGCTCGTGTAGACGTCGGGATCAACCGCGAGCACGTTCGCAGCCTTACGGTCGCCGAGCGTCCGGGCTGCAACGGGCTGAACGAGGTTGTAGATGCCCGCACTGCCGCAGCAGAGCTCCTGCTCAGCGGGCTCGAGGAGCTCGATTCCGGGGATCGAACGCAGCAACACCCGCGGTGGCTCTCGCACGCGCTGGGCGTGCGCGAGATGGCAGGACTCCTGAAAGGCAACCCGCAGCTCGACCGGGGACAGCGCCGGGGGCCGTCCACCGACGAGCGCCTCCGAGATGTCGAGCACCGGCAGCCCGAGGCCGGCCTCCTTGAGGTGCGACCCGCAGCCGGCCGCGTTGGTAACGATCGCCTCGGCCCCGGCGGCCCTGAACGCGCCCTCCACTCCGGCCGCCTGCTCAAGTCCCTGCTTGCGGCGGCCGGAGTGCAGAGCAAGCGCTCCGCAGCAGCCGGCGTACGGCGCGGCCACCGCGTAGCCGTAGGCGGACAGCACCCGCGCGGAGGCCCGGTTGACCTCACCGAAGAGCACCGACTGCACGCAACCGGTCAGCAGGCCGACCCGGGCGATCTGCTCCCCGGTCGCCGGCGTCTCGGCGGGCGGCGACACCGACTCTCGCCACGGGGGTGCCAGCTCCTTGAACACCCGCAACGGTCCCGGAGCGGGCAGCGCTGCAAATCGGAGCGCGATCGAGAGACGGCGGGGATGGGGCAGGACAGCGAAGCCGAGTCCGCGGAGCAGCCGGTCGCCCACCCTCCGGGGCACCTCCTGCTCGACGCGCTCCCGCGCGAGCTCGATCAGCCGGTCGTACTTCACACCCGACGGGCACGAGGTCAGGCAGGCCATGCAGCCGAGGCAGCGGTCGAAGTGCTCGGCCACGGTCCGGTTCAGCTCGACGGTTCCCTCGAGCGTCGCCTTCATCAGCCAGATCCGGCCGCGCGGCGAGTCCATCTCCTCGTGCCAGAGCTCGTAGGTCGGACACGTCGGCAGGCAGAACCCGCAGTGCACGCAGTCTGAGATCAGCCCGGCGTCCATCAGACGAGGATCCCGTCGGGGTCGAACGACCTGCGGACGCGCTCGGCAAGCGGCGACCACTGCCGAGAAACCTCCTCGGCAACGAACGCGATCCCCGGGCCGGGGCGTGCCAGCGGGCACTCCTGCCACTCGAACGGCGCACGGCCCGGTGCCGCGGTCTGCGCCCGCGCCGCGTCGTCCCAGACCCCGGGGTCGGCCGGCTTCCCGGGACAAGCCGCCGCTTGCGCCTCGACGGCCGAGGCCGGCCCTTCGAAGAGAACCGCAACCCGGCCCGGTAGCAGGTCGACCGCGCTCGGCTCGAGCTGCGAGCGCGAGAGCTCCTGCCACACGGCCCGCGGATCGCCGGTCTCGGCGACCACGGTTGCCTCGGTCTGCGGCCGAGGGTGCAACCGAAGCGCCACCCGCGCGATCAGCCCAAGCCGCCCACGCGAGCCGGAGAAGAGCTTTCCCAGGTCGTAGCCGGCGACGTTCTTGACCACCTTGCCGCCCGAGCTCGCGACCAGCCCGCCCGGGAGCACGACCGTAACCCCGATGACGAGGTCGCGCATCGCCCCGTAGCGGTGCCGCCGGGGACCGGAGAGATCGGCGGCGAGGCACTCCCCGACCGTCGGATCTCCCGGAGGATCGAGCGCCAGCATCTGTCCATGGGCCCCGAGCCGCTCCTGCAGCTCCGAGAGCTTCAGGCCCGCCTCGACGATGGCCGTCAGGTCACCCGGCTCGTGCTCGAGCACCCGCGTCAGCTTCGCCGTCGACAGGCGTACATCCCCGCCGTCACGGTCGATCGAGACCCGGCGCTCCGCCGCCAGCACCTCGGCGGCCTCCTCGAGGGAGGCCGGCTCAGAAACGCTCGGCAAGGCCCGCCCGCTCCAACGGATGCGTCCGATACGGCCCCGGCACCTCACCGCAGAGCCGCGGGGTCGGGAGCACCTTCCCGGGATTTGCGAGGCCGTCGGGGTCGAATCCTGCGCGCAGTAGTCGCATCGCCTCGAGATCCCGCTCGCCGAACAGCTTCGGCATCGAGCAGGCCTTGTCGACCCCGATCCCGTGCTCCCCGGTCAGCGACCCGCCGGCGTCGATGCAGGCGTCGAGAATGGCGGTGGCGAGCCCCTCCGCGCGCTCGGCCTCGCCCTCGACCGCTTCGTCGTAGAGCACGAGCGGGTGCAAGTTGCCGTCGCCTGCATGGAACACGCTCGCGACTCGGAGGCCGTACTCGCGGGCGAGCGTCTCCGTCTGCCGCAGCACCTCTGGGAGCTTGGTCCGCGGCACGACCCCGTCCTGGACGTAGTAGCTCGACGAGATCCGGCCCATGGAAGCAAACGATGACTTGCGCCCCAGCCAGATCCGCGCGCGCTCCTCCGGCGTCGCGGCGGCATGGAGCTCGAAGGCACCGAGCTCCCGGCAGATCGCCTCGACGGCTTCCGATTCCTCGACGACCTGGGCGGCGGAGCCGTCGAGCTCGACGATCAGGACTGCGCCGGCGCCGGCCGGGTAGCCGGGCGAGACGGCGGCCTCCACCGCCTCGATCGTCAGCGCGTCCATCATCTCGATCGCGGCCGGCAGGATCCCCGCCGCGATCACACGCGAAACGGCGTCTCCGGCTGCGTCGAGGCTGACGAACCCTGCCAGGAGCGTGCGCACGGTCTCGGGCACGCGCAGGACACGCACCGTGATCCGCACCGCGATCCCGAGCGTACCCTCGGAGCCGACGAAGACGCCGAGCAGGTCGGGCCCGTCGTCGTCGCGCGACAGCGTGACGAGGGATCCGTCCGGAAGGACGACGTCGGCGGCGAGCACGTGGTTGACCGTGAAGCCGTGCTTGAGGCAGTGGGCGCCGCCGGAATTCTCGGCCACGTTCCCGCCGATTGTGCAGACCTGCTGGCTCGACGGGTCGGGCGCGTAGTAGAAGCCGTCCGGCGCCACCGCTTTCGTGATCGCGAGGTTCGTCACGCCGGGCTCGACGACGACGCGGCACCGGTCGAGGTCGACGTCGAGCACCCGGTTGAGGCGGGCGAGCGAGATGACGACACCGTCGGCAACCGGAAGCGCGCCTCCCGAGAGGCCGGTGCCGGCGCCGCGCGCGACGAACGGAACCCTGTTTGCATGGCAGAGCGCGACGACTCCGCGGACCTCCTCGGCCGACCCCGGAATGACGACGAGCTCGGGAACGGCGCGGTGGCCGGTCAGCGCGTCGCACTCGTAGGTCCGGAGCTGCTCGGGTTCCGTGACGAGAGCGCCCGCGGGAAGGGATTGCGCGACGGCGGCGCGGAACGCGGGCGGCAGCGGCACGCCATGACGATAGTGGCTACTCCGGAACGTCGAGCGCGTGCACCGTGGTGGTGAGCTCGGCCTGCCCCGTCGACAGCAGGTCGCCCGCGCCGCTCAGCGGGTCGAGCGTGTCGAGCTCGCCGCCGTGCCTGATCCTCCCGACCACCACCTCGACTGCTCGCTCACCCTGCTCGAGGCTCTTGCAGGTGCGGAGGGCATACCGGCCCGCGATCGCGAACGCCGGCGGCACGGGTCCCAGGCTGCGGACCGTCGTCGTGCACCGGACGAGCACGCCTTCGAACAACTCGAGGGAGACCGACGCCTTCGACGTGAGGGTGACGAGCTCGGTCAGCGCTCCGTCGGTCGAGAACAGGATCGAGAGCCCGTCGAGCGCGTGCTGGGTGCTCCGATGCCACCGAAGCAGGCCCTTCTTCCAGTGCACCTCTGCCGCGTGCTGCTGCTTGACGTTGCCTCTCGAGGCGCCGTTCCCGCCGCAGGCGGCGACTCCCAGCGCGAGCGCGGGGATGACGAGAGCCAGTGCCGCTGCGCGTCGCACGTCCATCCCGAGCCTTCGCCGACGAGCGTAGCGCCCCCGCAGGCGGATTGCACATGGCCTCAAACGCCAAGTCCCGCGAACCCTAGGGTCCACAGGACTTGGCGGCACGACCCTTTCACATCATTCGAGGCATGTCAAGCGAACCGGATCAGCCGCCGTTCGCCGAGAAGTGCTGGTAGTCGGGCGAACCGGTCCAGCGGCCTCCCCACCGCCAGCCGACCGCTGCGAACGCGTCGACAAGTGGGCCGCCGGCAACAGCCATACCGGGGCGGACCTCCAACCGGTCGAGGTAGCGACGGCCGGCGGGGGGATAGACCCTGCTGCCTAGAAGATAGGGGTTTTCGAGCGGATCGACGTCGATCGCCTCGCCGTAGGCGTGGACCGACCAGCGCTTCGGACCCGGGGCGACCGCGTAGCGGCAGTTGAACGCGGAGGTGTTGTCGGCTGCCATCGAGCGGTTGTCGCTCCCGGCGAAGGCGTCGATCGGCTCCATTCGGCGGATCGGGAAGCGCTCGGCGAAGAGCCGCGAGAACACCTTGCGGACCGAGGGGACGACCGCCTGGTCGACGACCAGCGCCCCCTCGTGGGGACGCCCGTCGAACGCCCAGTAGGTGAGGTGGAGAAGGCGGAGCTCGGCAGGCCCCACCGGACAGCCCGGCCGGTACGACCAGCGCAGGTCGGATGCCGTGACCGTCGAGACGGAGGACTCGAAGCGCGGCACCCCGGCGCCTGCAGCTTGCCCGGTCACTGCTACGAGTCCGAGCAGCGGCGCGAGCCATCGCATCCGGCCCATATCGTTCGAGGGTACTCGCGACGCGCTCAGCATGCCTCCTCGCCGTCTTCGCCGCACTCGCGGCCGGGCCTCCGGCCCGCGGGCACGGCAGCAGCTGCTTGGACCTCGCCGGCGAGCTGGCTTCCACCCGCTCCGCAGCCCAGGTCGTCACGGTCGAGGCGGCGACGGCCGCATCGACGTCGGGGACGATGCAGCTCTGGCAGCGCACCGCGCGTTGCTGGCGGGAGGCCCGCGGGCCCTGGCAGGTCCACCTCGGCTTCGCGGGCGTCTCCGCCCACCACCACGAGGGGGACGGCACCACCCCCGAGGGGGCCTTCGGGATCGGCCCCGTCATGTACGGGATCGAGGCGAACCCCGGCGTCCGCTTCGGCTACCACCTCCTCGTGTGCGGCGACTGGTGGGACGAGGACCCGACATCGGCCGGCTACAACACCCTGCAACACGTCACGTGCGGGACGAAGCCACCCTTCGGCGGCTCGAGCGAGGCTCTCTGGCGCTCGACCCGCGCGTATGCGCACTTCGCGTTGGTCGAGTACAACGTCGACCCGGCGGTGCCGGGCCGCGGCTCGGCAATCTTCATCCACCGCGACCTCGGCCATCCGACGCACGGGTGCATCTCCCTGCCTCCGGACGAGCTCGTCACGCTGATCCGCTGGCTTAGTCCCGCCGCCCATCCGCTCGTCGTAATCGGAACGGTCTCGACGATCCGCAGCTACTGACCCTTGCACACCACACCCGTTCTGCGAGCATTGGGTGGATGAGCGCCTCTCATCCGTCGGCCTCGTTCAGCGCGACGCTGCGGGTTCACCTCGACGACCGGCCCGGCGCCTTTGCCGAGCTGGCGCGCGCCATCGCCGACACCGGCGGCAGCCTCGGCGCGATCGACCTCGTCAGAGTCGAGGAGGGAAAGAAGGTGCGCGACGTCACCGTCGACGCCGCAAGCGCCGACCACATCGAGCAGATCGTCGCGGCCGTCCACTCACTCGCGGGAGTCGAGGTCGAGCACGTCTCGGACCGCACGTTCCTGCTGCACCTCGG
>Ga0335080_10006788_pt1 | contig 11836 bp, 8 predicted proteins | sample Lox_Sample_34_FD_206720 | JGI IMG/M metagenome (GOLD analysis project Ga0335080, IMG submission 206720) | Soil microbial communities from Loxahatchee National Wildlife Refuge, Florida, United States - Lox_Sample_3.4 | ecosystem: Environmental > Terrestrial > Soil > Wetlands | place: USA: Florida...
CTCGTCGATCGTGAATCGGAAATCGTGAATAGTGAATCGTAAGAACCACCCTCGGTTTTACCATTCACTATTTACCATTCACCGTTCACCGCCTTTCACATGTTTCTCCTGTACTGCCCGCCGACCTCGAACAGCGCCTGCGTGATCTGCCCGAGCGAGCAGCAGCGCACCGTTTCCATCAGCTCGGCAAACAGGTTGCGGTCCTCGACCGCCGCGCGCTTGAGCCGCTCGAGTGCCATGCCGGACTCATCGGCGTGGCGCGCCTGGAATTCGCGCAGCCGGCGCAGCTGGCTCTGCTTCTCCTCTTCGGTCGAACGCGCCAGCGCGATGCCCGCGCCGGCCTCCACCGCGGCCGGATTGCGGAAGGTGTTGACGCCGACGATCGGGTAGCTGCCGTCGTGCTTCTTCATCTCGTAGAGCATCGACTCTTCCTGGATCTTGCCGCGCTGGTAACCGGTCTCCATCGCGCCCAGCACGCCGCCGCGCGCGGACAGGCGCTCGAACTCGGCCAGCACCGCCTCCTCGACCAGATCGGTCAGCTCCTCGATGATGAACGCGCCCTGGTTCGGGTTCTCGTTCTTCGCCAGCCCCCATTCGCGGTTGATGATGAGCTGGATCGCCATCGCCCGCCGCACCGACTCCTCGCTCGGCGTGGTGATCGCCTCGTCGTAGGCGTTGGTGTGCTGGCTGTTGCAGTTGTCGTAGACGCCGATCAGCGCCTGCAGCGTGGTGCGGATGTCGTTGAAATCGACCTCCTGCGCGTGCAGGCTGCGCCCGGAGGTCTGCACGTGGTACTTGAGCTTCTGCGAACGCTCGTTCGCGCCGTAGCGGTGCTTCATCGCGGTCGCCCAGATACGGCGCGCGACCCGGCCCATCACCGCGTACTCCGGCTCCATGCCGTTGGAGAAGAAGAACGACAGGTTCGGCGCGAAATCGTCGATCGCCATGCCGCGCGCAAGGTAGGCCTCGACGTAGGTCAGGCCGTTGGCGAGCGTGAACGCGAGCTGGGTGATCGGGTTGGCGCCGGCTTCGGCGATGTGATAGCCGGAGATCGACACCGAGTAGAAATTGCGCACCTGGTGCTCGACGAAGAATTGCTGGATGTCGGCCATCATCCTGAGCGCGAACTCGGTCGAGAAGATGCAGGTATTCTGGCCCTGGTCCTCCTTCAGGATGTCGGCCTGCACCGTGCCGCGCACCGTCGCGAGCGCGTCGGCGCGGATGCGCGCCGCTTCTTCCGGGCCGGGGGCGCGGCCGTGCTCCCGCCGGTGGCGTTCGAGCTGCTGGTCGATCGCGGTGTTGAGGAACATCGCCAGGATCGTCGGCGCCGGCCCGTTGATCGTCATCGACACCGAAGTGTTCGGTGCGACCAGGTCGAAGCCGTCGTACAGCGCCTTCATGTCGTCCAGCGTCGCGATCGACACGCCGGAATTGCCGACCTTGCCGTAGATGTCGGGGCGCTCGTGCGGATCGTAGCCGTACAGGGTCACCGAGTCGAACGCGGTCGACAGGCGCTTGGCCGGCATGCCCTCGGACACGCGCTTGAAGCGCCGGTTGGTGCGGAACGGGTCGCCTTCGCCGGCGAACATGCGCGTCGGGTCCTCGTTCTCGCGTTTGAACGCGAACGCGCCGGCGGTGAACGGAAATTCGCCCGGCACGTTTTCCTTCATCAGCCATTCGAGGATTTCGCCGTCGTCGCGGTAGCGCGGCAGCGCGACTTTCGGAATGCGCGTGCCGGACAGCGAGGTGGTCGCGAGCAGCGTGCGGACCTCGAGGTCGCGTACCCTGACCACGCGCTCCTCGCCGGCGAACTGCTCGCGCTTGCCCGGCCACGCATCGAGCAGCGCGCGGCTCGACGGATCGAGCAACGCTTCGCGCCGGCGGATCAGCGGCTCGAGCGCGGTATCGTCACCGCCCTCGGCGCGCAGCATCGCGGTCGAGGCGCGCAACTGCTGCAGCTCGCGCGCGATCTGCGCCTGCGCCGCCACGTTGCCGTGATAGCGGCGCACGGTCGCGGCGACCTCGGCGAGATAGCCGCTGCGCGCGGGCGGCACGATCGCCGTGTTGCCGCTGGACGCCTTGCCCGCCGCCGGCGCGAGCTTGCCTGGCCGCGACGCGAGACCGTTCGCGGCGAGCAGCGGCAGCAGCCCGTGGTAGAGCGCGGTGACGCCGTCGTCGTTGAAGCGCGCGGCGATCGTGCCGTAAACCGGCATGTCCTCGGCCGCGGTCCCGAACGCCTCGCGGTTGCGCTGCACCTGCTTGCGCACGTCGCGCAGCGCGTCTTCCGCGCCGCGCCGGTCGAACTTGTTGATCGCGACCGCGTCGGCGAGGTCGAGCATGTCGATCTTCTCGAGCTGGGAGGCGGCGCCGAATTCCGGAGTCATCACGTACAGCGAGACGTCGGCGAGCGGAACGATCGCGGCGTCGCCCTGGCCGATGCCGGAGGTTTCCACGATGACGAGCTGGTAGCCGGCCGCCTTGCAGGCGGCGACCGCATCGGGCACGCAGTCGGCGATTTCGGATCCGGCGTCGCGCGTCGCCAGCGAGCGCATGTAGACGTTGCCGCCGGCGATCGCATTCATGCGGATGCGGTCGCCGAGCAGCGCGCCGCCGCTCTTGCGGCGCGACGGATCGACCGCGATCAGCGCGATCCGCATCGCGTCGCCCTGGTCGAGCCGGAAGCGGCGCACCAGCTCGTCGGTGAGCGACGATTTCCCCGAACCGCCGGTGCCGGTAACGCCGAGCGTCGGCGCGGTGTTGCGCGCGGCCGCATCGAGCAGTGCCTTGCGCAACGCGGCCGGCAGCGTGCCGGCTTCGAGCGCGCTGATCACGCGCGCGAGGTCGCGCTGGCTGCCTCCGAACAGACCGCTCAGATCGGCCGGCAGCGCGCCCGCCAGGTCGGCGTCGGCGCGCGCCAGCATGTCGTCGATCATGCCGTTCAAGCCCATGCGTACGCCGTCTTCCGGCGAATAGATGCGCGTGACGCCGGCCGCGTGCAGCGCCTCGATCTCGGCCGGGACGATCACGCCGCCGCCGCCGCCGAACACCCTGACGTGCGCCGCGCCGCGCTCGCGCAGCAGCTCGAGCGTGTAGCGGAAGAACTCGACGTGGCCACCCTGGTAGGAGCTGATCGCGACCGCGTGCGCGTCTTCCTGGATCGCAGCGGTGACGATGTCGTCCACCGAACGATTGTGGCCGAGATGGATCACTTCGGCGCCGCGGGCCTGCAGGATGCGGCGCATGATGTTGATCGAAGCGTCGTGGCCGTCGAACAGGCTGGCCGCAGTGACGAAGCGCAGCCGCCGGCGCGCCGTGGCGCCGGTCCGCGACAAGCCCTGAACGCTGAGATCGGTCATTGCGGTCCCCCGCGCCCCTCTCCGGCGACGGGAATTACAATACTAACAGGTTGTTGAAGCAGGGGGCCACGCCCCCGCCGAGTCCCTGGAACCGGAGCCCGCCCTGAACGATTCCGCGCTGATCGATGCCATCGGCACCCGCCACCGGCGGGCCGGCGACGGCGCGCGCATCGTGTCGCTGGTGCCGAGCCTCACCGAGCTGGTCTGCGATCTCGGCCTCGGCCCGCGACTGGTCGGCCGCACCGGTTTCTGCGTGCATCCCAGGGCGACGCTGAGCGTCGTGCCCAAGGTCGGCGGCACCAAGTCGGTCGATATCGACAAGGTGCGCGCGCTCTCGCCTTCGCACCTGATCGTGAATATCGACGAGAACGAAAAGCCCACGGTCGACGCGCTGGCGCGCTTCGTGCCCCACGTCATCGTCACCCATCCGTCGCATCCGCTCGACAACCTCGAGCTGTATACGCTGCTCGGCGGCATCTTCGGGCGCGAGGACGAATCGGAGCGGCTCGCGCGGCAGTTCCGCGCCGAGTACGAGGCGGCCACGGCGGCCGCGCGCGGCTGGCCACGCGAGCCGGTGCTGTACCTGATCTGGCGCGAGCCGTGGATGACGGTGTCGCGCGACACCTACATCGCGCGCACGCTGGCGGCAGTCGGTTGGGACACGCTGCCGGAAAGCGCGGACAAGCGTTACCCGGAGATCGAGCTGAACGACGCGCTGCTCGGCAGCGTAAAGCGCGTGTTGCTGTCGAGCGAGCCGTACCGCTTCCGCGAGCGGCACGTCGCGGAACTGCGCGCGCGATTGCCGGCGGGTGTGCAGGTCGAGCTGATCGACGGCGAGATGACTTCATGGTACGGTAGCCGCGCGATCCGGGGACTGCGCTACCTCGCCGATTTCCGCGCGCAGCACCTCGACGGCTGACCCACCCCTCGTGACCCCGCTCTCGCTCCCGCCGACGATCAAAGTCATCGTACGCGACTGGCTCAATGCGAATCACGTTCTGCTCGCGGGCCGTGATTCCGCCGTGCTGATCGACAGCGCCTACTGCACGCATGCGCGGCGCACGCTCGAACTGCTGCGCGCGCCGGGCGTGCTCGGCCAGCGCCCGCTCGACTGGCTGATCAACACCCATTGCCACACCGACCACATGGGCGGCAACGCCGCGCTCAAGCGCGCGTACCGCTGCCGCCTCACCCTGCCGCAGGGCGACGCCGAGCTGATCGACCGCTGGGATGACGCCGCGCTGCTGCTGGAGTACGCCGACCAGCGCATGGAGCGCTTCGATTACGACGATACGATCGCGCCCGGCGACGAGCTGCGACTCGGCGATACGACCTGGCAGGCGCTCGCCGCACCTGGCCACGCCATGGGCGCGCTGGTGCTCTACAGCCCGGAGCACCGCGTGCTGATCTCGGGCGATGCGCTGTGGGAAAACGGCTTCGGCGTGGTGGCACCGTCGGAAGGCGCCGGGCAGCCGGCACTCGAGGCGGCACGCGCCACCCTCGAGCAGGTCTCCGCGCTCGACGTCGCGGTGGTGATCCCCGGACACGGCGCGCCGTTCGGCGAGGTCGGCGCGGCGCTCGATCGCGCGTTCAAGCGTGTCGACGCATTCGCCGCCGACCCGCTGCGCATGGCGCGCAACCTGGTGAAGTCCTGCTTCGTGTTCATGCTGCTCGACCGCGGCAGCTTTCCGCTCGAGCAACTGCCGGATTACCTCGGGCGGATCGGTCTGTACCGCGACGCCAACGCGAAATTCTTCAAGCTCGCGCCGGCCGAATACGCAGGGATGCTGGTCGGCGAGCTGGAGCGTGCCGCTGCGGTGAAGCGAGAGGCGGGTCTAGTGCTGCCGCTTTGACCCGGCCTCGGGATGAGGCCGGGGGTGGTGCGCCGGGGCATGGGTCTTGTCGAGCCGCAGCTTGGCGAACGAGCCGGGCGCGTCTTCGATGATCTTGAGCCGGCCCTCGCCGGGCGCGTGCGCAGCGACCTTGGCATCGTCCAGCGCGGTGATCCACTTGTGCCAATCGACCCACCACGAGCCCGCCTCGTGCTTCGCCGCGGCGAACCACTGCTCGGGGTCGTCCGGCAACGCGGTGTGGGTCCAGTAACCGTACTTGTTGTCCGCCGGCGGATTGATGACGCCGGCGATGTGCCCCGAGCCGCCGAGCACGAAGCGCAGCGGCCCATGGAACAGCTTCGCGCCGGCGTAGGTCGCCTTCCACGGCGCGATGTGGTCCTCGACCGTCGACAGGAAATACATCGGCACGCGGACTTTCGACAGGTCGATCGGCACGCCGGCGAGCGTGATGCCGCCCGGCTCGCGCAGCGCGTTGCGCATGTACATGTTGCGCAGGTAGAAGCTGTGCATCGTTGCCGGCATGCGCGTCGAATCCGAGTTCCAGTACAGCAGGTCGAACGGAAACGGGTCGCGCCCGAGCAGGTAGTTGTTGATCACGAACGACCAGATCAGGTCGTTGGAGCGCAGCATGTTGAAGGTGGTCGCCATCTCCGAGCCTTCGAGATAGCCGCGGCGGTGCATTTTCTTCTCCAGCGACCGGACCTGCTCCTCGTCGATGAACACCTCCAGCTCGCCGGCGTTCCTGAAGTCGATCATCGATGCGAAGAACGTCGCCGATGCGATGCGCTCGTCGCCTTTCGCCGCCATCCAGGCGAGCGTCGCGGCGAGCAGCGTGCCGCCGAGGCAGTAACCGATCGCGTTGACCTGCTTCGCGCCGGTCGCCGCCACGATCGCGTCCACCGCCGCCAGCGTGCCTTCGATCACGTAATCCTCGAAGTTCTTGTGCGCGAGCTTCCTGTCCGGATTCACCCACGAAACCACGAACACGGTGTGGCCCTGCTCGACCGCCCACTTGATGAACGAGTTCTTCGGCCGCAGGTCGAGGATGTAGTATTTGTTGATCCAGGGCGGCACGATCAGCAGCGGGCGCTCGAGCACGCGCTCGGTCGCCGGCAGGTACTGGATCAGCTGCATCAGCGGCGTCTGGAACACGACCTTGCCCGGCGTGGTGGCGACGTTCTCGCCGAGCTTGAACGCCTCGGTGTCGGTCATCTTGATGCGCACCTGCTTGCCGTCGCCGCGCTCGAGATCGTCGAGCAGGTTGGACAGGCCCTTGAGCAGGTTGGCGCCGCCGGACCTGACGGTCTCCTCGATCGCCTCCGGGTTGGTCAGCAGGAAGTTGGTCGGCGCGAGCGCGTCGATGTACTGGCGGGTGTAGAAGTCGACCTTCTTCTCGGTTTGCGCGTCGAGTCCCTGCACCTGGCCGACCGCCTCGTGCAGCCGCCGCGCGGTGATCAGGTACGACTGCTTGACGAAGTCGAACAGGAAATGGCTTTCCCACGCCTCGTGCCGGAAGCGGCGGTCGCCCTTGTGCGGCTTCGCCACCGGCTCGGTTTCGGCGCCGAGCATGCGCATCATCGAACCCTGCCACAGCGCGATGTAGTCGTTCCACAGCTTGAGCTGCACCTCGTACAGCCGCATCGGGTCGCCGAGCAGCTTGGCGCTCATCTCGAAGAACGCCTTGGCGATGCCGAGCTCGTCGGCCGATCCGGGCTCGCCGTCGCTCGCGTGGCGCTGAATCGCGTCCGACAGCACCCGGCTCGCCTTCTGCGCAACGTCGGCGAACAGCCTGGGCAGATCGGCAGGGCTGGGGGGCGGGGTTTCGGGCTCGGCCATGCGAATGCTCGGGGCGGCTTGGGTAGACGGTTCGACGACGCTCGCTAGGCCGTGGACCTGAAGCGGTACAGTCCGTCGGCGCCGGTTTCGCGCTCGACGCCGCCGTCCAGCATCAGGTAATTGAGGTGAGCGATCGCTTCGCCCATGGCGAAGAACCACTGCCGCGCATCCAGCTCGCGCGGGAACAGCACCGGCGCCACCTCGGCGGCGGTCGCGGGCTCCGTCAGCGCGCGCTTGAGCGCATCCAGCCGGTCGGCGTGGTGCGCGAGCAACTGGTCGATGCGACTGTGCAGTCCCCTGAACACCATGCCGTGCGAAGGCAGCACCAGCGCCTCGCCCGGCAGCGCGCGGTAGCGCAGCAGCGAATCGAGAAACAGCTTGAGCGGATTGCCGTCCGGCTCGGCGGCGCGCACGCTGACGTTGGTGGTGATGCGCGGCAGCACCATGTCGCCGGAGATCATGACGCCGAGCGCATCGCAGTACAGCGCCGCGTGCTCGGGTGCGTGGCCGTGACCGACGGCGACGCGCCAGACGTTGGCGCCGATATCTATGGCTTCATCGGGCAGGATGCGGCGGAACCGGCCCGGCAGCTCCTGCATCCAGCGCCGGTACGAATTGCCGAAGTCGGCCATCTCGGCGATGCGCGACTCGGCCAGCCCATGGCGCCGGAACAGCGCGAACAGCTCGTCCTTGCCGTGTCCGGCGGCGCTGTCGAATACCGCGTGCGCGGTCAGGTACTCGGCCTCGGTCATCCACACCTCGACGTCCCAGCGCCGCGTGAGCCAGGCGCACAGGCCAAGATGGTCGGGATGAAAATGCGTCACGATCAGGCGCCTGATCGGGCGCCCACCGAGGCAGGCGGCGAACACGCGCTCCCACAGCGTGCGCGTCTCGTCCGAATTGAAGCCGCAATCGACCACGGTCCAGCCGTCCGCCTGCTCGAGCAGCCAGAGGTTGATATGGTTGAGCGCAAGCGGCAGCGGCATGCGCACCCAGAACACGCCGGGCGCGACCTGGAGCGCGCACCCCGGCGCCGGATGCTGCGCAAACGGCAGTTCCAGCTCGGGCGGACGTTCGGCTATGCCGACTGGTGACATGAAGTTGGGACCCTGACTCCGCTCGATGTTGTATACAACTGCGCGGGCTCAAAAAAACATATATTTTACCGGCCTTTGCTGCATGGCACAATAAGCCCTTTCAGCCCCCTCCGGCGACGAACCCAATGAACCTTCCAGACCGCTACGCCGAGCGCTTCGATGAGTATTTCGATGTCGTCGTAGTCGGCTACGGCTTCGCCGGCGCGGCCGCGGCGATCGAAGCGCACGACCACGGTGCGCGGGTGCTGCTGATCGAGAAGATGGCGGCGCCCGGCGGCATCTCGATCTGCGCCGGCGGCGGCCTGCGCATAGGCAACGATCCGGACAAGGTGTTCGCCTACCTGGAAGCGGCCAACGCCGGCACCACGCCGCCAGAGATTCACCGCGCGTTCGCCGCCGGAATGGCCGAGCTGAAGGCCTACTTCGAGCGCCTCGCCGAAGTCGACGGCGCGCGCATCGTTTTGCGCGAGCGCGAGGGCAACTACCCGTTCGCCGGCCACGACAGCCTGTGTTTCCTCGAAGTCGAATCGATTCCCGGATTCGACGCCGGGCGCGACTACCCGCATGCGCACTCGCTGCGCGCCGGGCCCAACGTATTCAAGCTGGTCGACGACAACGTGCGCCATCGCGGCATCGAGGTGCGGCTGTCGACTCCGGCGCTTCGCCTGATCACCGGCCCGGCCAACGACGTGCGCGGGGTCTGGGTCCGCAGCACGCGCGGGCTGCAGGCGATCGGCGCCCGGCGCGCGGTAGTGCTCTGCTGCGGCGGCTTCGAAAACGCCGCCGACCTGCACAGCCAGTTCTGGCAATTGCGGCCGGTGCTGCCGGTGGCGAGCCGCGGCAACACCGGCGACGGCGTGCGCATGGCGCAGGACCTCGGCGCCGCGCTCTGGCACATGTGGCACTACCACGGCTCCTACGGTTTCCGCCACCCGGATCCGGCGTTCCCGTTCGGCATCCGCATGAAGCGGCTGCCCGACTGGACGCCCGGCTCGACGCCGCCGCGCGCGCGCATGTCGTGGATAGCGCTCGGACGCGACGGCCGGCGCTTCATGAACGAATACCATCCCTATCTTCAGGACACCGGGCACCGGCCGCTCGACCAGTACGACCCGGCGCTGCAGCGCTTTCCCTACGTGCCGGCCTACGTCGTGGTCGACGACGCCGGGCGCGGGATGTATCCGCTCGGCAAGGCGACGTTCAACGACCCGGACGTCGAGATCTACTCGTGGAGCGACGACAACCTGCGCGAGGTCGAGCTCGGCATCCTGCGGCGCGCCGAGTCGGTCGAGGCGCTCGCGGCGCTCATCGGCGTCGACGCGGCCGTACTGCGCGCCACGCTGACGCGCTGGAACGAAGCCTGTGCCGCCGGCGTCGATACCGACTTTCAGCGGCCGGGCGAGACCATGGTGCCGGTCGCTACGCCGCCGTTTTTCGTCGGCGAGATCTGGCCGGTGGTGTCCAACACCCAGGGCGGTCCGGTGCACAACGCCCGGCAGCAGGTGCTGAACGCGTTCGGCGAGCCGATCCCGCGCCTGTACGAAGCCGGCGAGCTCGGCGGGATGTGGGGATTCCTCTATCTGTCCGGCGGCAACCTGTCCGAGTGCTTCGTCGGCGGCCGCATCGCCGGCCGCGACGCCGCGCAGCTCGCCCCCTGGAACGCAACCGCGGCAGCAAAGAATGCCGCCTCGTAATCCCTGCGCCGAACGACGATAATGGCCCGCATGGCAAGCTTCTCGACCCTGAATTTCGGCCTCGGCGAAAGCATCGACATCCTGCGCGAATCGGTCGCGAACTTTTCCGCCAGGGAAATTGCGCCGCGCGCCGCGCAGATCGACCGCGACAACGCGTTCCCGATGGACCTGTGGCGCAAGCTCGGCGATCTCGGCGTGCTCGGCATCACGGTCGAGGAGCAGTACGGCGGCAGCCACATGGGCTACGTCGCCCACGTCGTCGCGATGGAAGAGATCAGCCGCGCCTCGGCTTCGGTCGGATTGTCGTACGGCGCGCACTCGAACCTGTGCGTGAACCAGATCCGCCGCAACGGCTCCGAGGCGCAGAAGCGCAACTACCTGCCGAAGCTGATCTCGGGCGAGCACGTCGGCGCGCTGGCGATGTCCGAACCCGGTGCCGGCTCCGACGTGGTCGGCATGAAACTGCGCGCCGAGAAGCGCGGCGATCGCTACGTGCTCAACGGCAACAAGATGTGGATCACCAACGGTCCCGACGCCGATACGCTGGTGGTCTACGCCAAGACCGACTCCGCCGCCGGCGCGCGCGGCATCACCGCGTTCATCGTAGAGAAGGGCTTCCGCGGCTTTTCCACCGCGCAGAAGCTCGACAAGCTCGGCATGCGCGGCTCCAACACCTGCGAGCTGGTGTTCACCGACTGCGAGGTGCCCGAGGAGAACGCGCTCGGCGCGGTCGGCGGCGGCGTCAACGTGCTGATGAGCGGGCTCGATTTCGAACGCGCGGTGCTCGCCGGCGGACCGGTCGGGTTGATGCAGGCGTGCATGGACGTGGTGCTGCCGTTCGTGCACGAACGCAGGCAGTTCGACCAGCCGATCGGCGCGTTCCAGCTGATGCAGGGCAAGCTCGCCGACATGTACACGACGATGAACGCGTGCCGGGCCTACGTCTACGCCGTCGCCGCAGCGTGCGACCGCGGCGAGGTGACGCGCAAGGACGCCGCCGGCGCGATCCTGTACTCGGCCGAGCGCGCGACCTGGATGGCGCTGCAGGCGATCCAGGCGCTCGGCGGCGTCGGCTACACCAACGACTACCCGACCGGCCGCCTGCTGCGCGACGCGAAGCTCTATGAGATCGGCGCCGGGACGTCCGAGATCCGGCGCTGGCTGATCGGCCGGGAATTGTTCGAGGAAGGCAGCTAGCCGGTGCCGCAATCCGACTGGAATGCCGCGATGGACGCAGTGCGCGCCCGCGCGACCGGCCCGGCGGTGATGCCGCCCGAGCAGGCGCGCGGCCTGGGCGGACTGGAGATGCTGCAAGGCATGATCGACGGCAAGCTGCCGTATCCGCCGATCTGCGACGCGCTCGACTTTCTGCTGCTGGAGGTCGCAAAGGGGCGCGCGCTGTTCCAGGGCCTGCCGCAGTTCAAGCACTACAACCCGATCGGCTCGGTGCACGCCGGCTTCCACGTCACGCTGCTCGATTCGTGCATGGCCTGCGCGGTGCATTCGCTGCTCGCACCCGGACAGGGCTATACCACGCTCGAGGTCAAGATCAACTTCACGCGCGCGCTGACCGGTGCGGTCGGGCCGGTGCGCGCCGAAGGCAAGGTGATCCAGTCCGGCCGGCAGATCGCGACCGCGGAAGGGCGGCTGGTCGATGCCGCGGGCAAGCTCTACTCGCACGGCACCACCACCTGCCTGATATTCACCCTCTAGAGGAACGCGCCATGCCGGATGAAACCATCGTCGTCGTGTCCGCCGCCAGGACGCCCATCGGCGGCTTTTTCGGCGAATTCAAGAGCACTCCGGCGGCACAGCTCGGCGCGGCCGCGATCAAGGCGGCGGTCGAGCGCGCGGGAGTGAAGCCCGGGGACATCGACGAGGTGATCATGGGCAACGTGTTGCCGGCGGGACAAGGGCAGGCGCCGGCGCGCCAGGCTGCGCTCGGCGCCGGGTTGCCGCTCGCGACCGGCTGCACCACGATCAACAAGATGTGCGGCTCG
>Ga0335080_10006789_pt1 | contig 11835 bp, 7 predicted proteins | sample Lox_Sample_34_FD_206720 | JGI IMG/M metagenome (GOLD analysis project Ga0335080, IMG submission 206720) | Soil microbial communities from Loxahatchee National Wildlife Refuge, Florida, United States - Lox_Sample_3.4 | ecosystem: Environmental > Terrestrial > Soil > Wetlands | place: USA: Florida...
CAGCTCGCATCTGAATTACGGCCTTCGCCTCTGGTATCCAGTTGAACATCAGGAAGATCACCGGCGATTTTCCATCACGGCGGCAACGGCTTGTAATACGCCGTTGACTGCAACCTCGGTCGAATACTCCTTCAGTTTCTGCGATGCTGCCTCGCCACGCTTTCGCAGCACGCTGCGATCGACGGCGAAATCGCTCATCAGGCTCGCGAGCTGTTCTGTATCGCCGAGGCGGAAAACCGCGCCCGTCTGGCGGTCAACCAGGTCCGGACCGCAACCGACTTTGTCGGATACGATGCACGGCAGGCCGCACGCCATGGCTTCGTTTACCACCAGGCCCCAGGTTTCTCCTCCATCCGAAGGAAGAACCAGCACGTCCGCGGCGACATACGCCTTAATGATTTCGCTTTGATTCAGAAAACCGGCGAATGTGACCGGCGCATGATGGTCACTAGCCCATATTTCCGATTCCGCGCGTAATGGACCATCGCCAACCATCAACCCATGGACGCCAGAATTTTTTGCAGACGCCAGGCGCAATGCGCGGAGGAAGTCCAGCGGGCGTTTCTTGGAGATGAACTTCGCCACCCAGAGAAACACAACCGAGTCTTGCGGCAGCTTCCAATCGGCACGAAGTTGTTGGCGGCACGGAGCAAGGTGCGCAACTTCTGCGCCGAACCGCTTTTCATCGATGGTGTGCGGAACAAGAAAAATGCGGTCATCTCGCGCACCGAAGTGGCGGAAGTATTCTCGCGCCCACTTCCCTACCGCCAGGCAGGCGTTCATGCGCGGGATGAAGGCGTTGTAACCGGCAAACTTGACCGCCGATTTCAGTGCCGAGCGCTCGGTGTGCAGATGCGAGTCGCTGCGCACCATCACCGGCGTCCCTGTCCTCAGGCATGCGAGGATCGACTGCCAGTAGCTCTTGCGATGCCAGCCGCAGTTGATCACCGCATCGTAGCGGCTGTTGCGGATGATGTCGCGGATTTCGGGCGTATCCAGTCCGCCAAAGCGGTTCAACGATGGATCGCGCGCAACATTGTTCAGCCAGCGGTAAGGATATCCATCGAGCAGGGGGATGTCCCAATCGAATGCCACCCCAAACCCGGCGTCGGCCTGCTGCTGGGGAGTTGCGCGATGACAGAAGAAGACGTCGAGGTCGATGCCGGGATGGGTCGCCATCGCGCGAAACCAGTGCGCCTGATACTGAATGGGGTGCGTGGTGACGATGGCAATGCGCTTCAAACGCTCAGTCTAGCGGATGTCTGACGCACGAGAGCGAATTCGCTGTTGAATAGTTAGGCACAGAAGCGCGCTGGATTGCAGCGCGCTGCAACATCGATCACGCCGGGCAGCCGAAGACGGCTGCCCTACGCCTAGAAGCTGTACCTGATCGAAACGGTTCCGACGTTCGCGTGAAAGTCTCGCGGAGCGGTCACGCGGAGCAGAACCAGGCTCGGGACCTCGTCCTTGGAGTTGTAATCGTAGTAGTTCCACACTCCTTTGAACTGCAGGCCCTTGGCAAAATCGTACCTCACACCGCCGGAGACCTTGTGCCAGTTGATGGCCTGCGGTCCCAACGGCTGGTCGGGAAACGGTCCGGCAAAAACGCATCCCGCCGCGACCGATGCGCCCGGACATGGCGAGATCGCGTTTCCCGGTTGTGCCGGCACGTTGCCGAAGATGTCGCCCACTACTTGCAGGGGTGCGCCGTTGTCTAAGCGCAACCAGTCACTGCGACCGTTGTCGGCAGTGATTTCATATCCGACATCCAGAGACAGGCGCTTGGTCGCACGGAAAGAAATATTGCTGTGCACGGAATTTGTGGTTTCGGAGTAGACCAGCATCAGAGGCCGGGCGGTCGCGCCGGTGCCGCAAGCTGGTGGCGCAGTCAGGCCGGTGAAGGCGTTGGCCGCCAGCGGCATGCACGTCGCCGAGTGGATATTCTGGTCCAGCAATGTCCACCCCAAATCGAAGAAAATTCTTGAGCTGGGGTTCATGGTGAATCCCGCCGTATACCAGCGCCAGTGGTCCTTGTGACCGAACGGCGGGACAGTCAAATTGACGGGAAACACCAGCGTGCCGGTTGTGGAACCCTCGACTATGTCTGTCGCTGCGAAGTTATTGCGGGTTTCCACCAGGTGCACTCCGCCGTTGAGCTTCAACCAGCGCGCCACCTTCAGATTCGTGTAGGCACGCATTCGTTCTTGACGCCGCAGCGGCCCGATGTTGATGAAGGCGTTGTCGGCGGAAAGTATTTCCACGTCGCCATTAATTCTCCAGGCGTCCATCGGGCGCAGCACCACGCCGAACAGCGCCGTGTGCTGGGACAGCTTCTCGGTATCAACCTCCGGCGCCGTGCTCAACACCGGTAGCGTGGAAGTGGAGCAGCCGGCGGCGGCTGGATTGAGCTGGCAGACATTGGAAATGGTGGTTGTGTTCGTCAGGAAGATATCCGGAGGTGGATTCAGCGATGCCGTGCCCGCTGCGTTAAGTCCGGTTCCGGTACGCAGCTCCCGGTTCCCGTAGCGATATCCGATGTAAGCGCCAAACTGGCGGCTGGGCTGCCAGTTCAGTTTAGCGGTGTTGAAGTACGAGCGCTCGCCGACCAATGTCCCGTAGGTGCTAATGCTCTCGAAATTGCCGGTGGTCGCGTTGCCGGCCAGCGATGCCGCCGAATTCGTCCCGGTGATCAACGAGAAGAGATTGGTCGCCTGGCCGCAGGGATTCAGGAACGCACTGAGCAACGTCGCCCCGGTCGCATGGCTGCAGGTAAACGTGGTCTGCACCAACGCTCCAGAGTCCCGCCAGTTCAGCCAGCGAAATTTTTCGGAAATGTACCAATGCTTGCTGAGGTGGTAGGTCACACTGAAGTCGGAGTTGGCGGAGTTGCGGATACTGTTGGATGGACCGGTCAATAACGTCGGGGAACTTCCGTAGTAGAACTCCTTGAAGTTGTTCAGATCGGAATCTGAGCGGCTGTAAGTTCCGCTGACGACAATGTCCAGCTTCCGGAAGTAATTCGAGACGAGCGACAGCTGCCCGGTGGGAATGTCGGTACGGATGTTCCCGGTCTTCGTCAAATTCAGAGCAGCGCTGGTGCAAGAGGAGTTGAGTCTCAATACCGCCGGCGGACCGGGGCTGATGATGCACGCCGGGTTCACGGTAGATGGAAAGAACTGCAGGCCGATATCCACCGGCAGACCGGTCGCGCTGCCCAAGACAAACTGCGGATTGAAGTGAAAGCCGAGGTCGTTCTTATCGTGCTCGAAAAACACATCTCCACTGATTGTCGTTCGCGGCAGCAACTTCACGTCTACCCCGAACTGGTAGCGGTCCGAACGCCATCCAGATTTTTCTGACAGGATCGTCACGAATGGCTGTCCAGCCGTAGTGTCGATGGTTCCGTTGGTGTTATTACGTGCGTACCCGAGGCGGAAGCTCACCGACGATTCCGGCAGCAGCGTCAGGCTGAAGTCACCCATGTTGCGCGTCGTGGCCTGCAGGTGAGGACTATCGGTGTACCACGCCAGGTTCGCCGGATTCACCAGGTTCACGCATCCAACTGCGCATGTGGTCACGCCCGGGTTCAGGTTGAGCGGGTTGGCAAACAGGTTGTAGTCGAAAAAATTCCGGTCGCGCCGGTACAAGGCGACGAAGTTGTACCACTTCATCTTCGAAATGCGCAGCCGCGCCACGTTTTCCGGATCGCCGCCGAAGCCATAACTGCTCAGGTACAGATTGTCGAACAGCAGGCCCTCATGCCGGTTCGATTGCATCGACAGTTCCTGCTGCAGAAGCCGGAAGCCACTATCCACGTTGACGAACGTCGAGTACATCTGGCGGCTTCCCTGGATGTCCGCTATGTGCCCGCCGATCTCGATGAATTGGTTGACGGTGTAGTCGCCCCATACGTGGCCATGCTGATCCTGGTCATCCTGCGCCAGGGCTCGGGGCGCAGCCACCAGCGCCAACATCACGAGTAACACGACAAACCTGCAGTTCATAGGTTGGCTCCCGTAAGCCGGCTCTTGCTCTTGCAAGGAAGGCCGCGTTGAATTTTGCATCTCGCTGTTCATCGCTCCTCCTTCCTATCTGCGCAGCGTGGTGCTGACGTTGGATCCATGAATCGCCGCGTGGCACATGATGCAGTCCTGTCGCGCCAGGTTCTGCGGGTGCGGGCCGGTCGGAATTTGATCGTGACACTGCAGGCACAGGCTGTTGATCCGGGCCGTGAGCAATAGCCGCGGATAGACCGACGAGTGCGGCGTGTGACAGGCCATGCATCCGTCCACCCGGACCGGTTCATGCTCAAAGACGAAAGGACCGCGCTTGTCAGCGTGACACTTCAGGCAAATCAGGTCCTGATTCGGCGTGGACCGAACCATCCGGTCTCTCGTGCTGCCGTGCGCGTTGTGGCAGTCCGTACACTTGATCAATCCTTCATCCACGCGGTGCCGGAAGGTTTTTTGGAAGTCAGCTTTTTGCTCCATATGGCAGGTGTAACAAAGCCCCGGCTGCGTACCGGTCAGCAGGTATTCCTTCCGCTTCGCATGATGGATGGAGTGGCAGCTCGTGCAGCTAACGCCGTTGTCATTATGCGGGGACTGCCTGAACCAGCGCTGCTCCTGGTTGTTTTCATGGCAAGTGAGGCAGCGACTGCTCACCTCTTTACTGTTGGCCTCGGAGAAGCGAAAGATCTTGCTCTTGTCACCCCCGCCTTCAACGTGCGCCGCACCCGGACCATGACACGACTCGCAGCCATGAGCGCCGTGCGTGGCTTTCGTCTCCTGGGTCGTTATCCAGTGCTGTGAGGCCTCGAATTTCTTGTAAATCTCGTCGTGGCAGCCCTGACAAGTGCTGGCGCCAACGTAGCCGACGTCGTTCTTGCCTTGCGCGTCGCTCGGTGACGCTTGCGGCGCCGCGATCTGGGCAAATGCCGTTCCGGTCATAACCGCTGTTAAGCAGGCGGCCAGCGTGAACTGCACAGATAAGTAGGAAAGGCGGAGAAATAACCTGTTTCGAGTCACAAGTTTCTCCATCGACTGCTCGGTTGATGGTCCGTTCCGGCGCACACGCTGCGGTCAGCGAATGGAAAACGTCAAGTTGCGCCAGGGATGCGCAATAAAATACACCTGTTTCCCAACTTGCGAAATGGCACAGCTGTGGACAAACAAAAATTGCTCTGGCGGTTTGGCACTTCGGTGGACGCTATTCGTCCCAAACGACGATTGTGTGATGAAGAATTCAACACCTTGATAAGCGACGCGTGCGATTGAACAATAAGGTACGATAAGCCGCTTCAAAAGGTCGCATCATGCAAACTGCGGATGTCGCCATCATCGGCGGAGGAATCGTCGGCTCCAGCATTGCCTACCACCTCACCGCAGCCGGTTGTCGCGATGTGCTGGTGATCGAGCGTGAAACGTCGCAGGGCAAGGGTTCGACCGGCAAGAGCATGGGCGGCGTTCGCGCGCAGTTCGCCACGCCCGTCAACATCCAGATGTCGCTGTACTCGATTCCCTTCTACGCGGCCTTCGACGAGCTACTTGGTTATCCCTGCGACTATCGGCCGCAGGGATATCTGTTTATGGCGACCCGCGAGTCTCACCTTGGGTACCTGCGCAAGAATTTGGAATTGCAGGTGTCCCTCGGACTAAGAACGGCGCGCTTGATCGCCGCTGATGAGATCCGGTCGATGTACCCGCAACTGCGCGGCGACGACATCGTCGGCGGAAGCTTCTGCTCAACCGATGGCTTCGTGGATCCTTACAGCGCCATGAACGGCTTCATGAGCTGGGCCGTCGACCACGGCGCCCACATTTGGAAGAACACTACGGTCAACTCGATCACCGTTGAACGCGGCCGGGTGAAATCCGTCGAGACGAGTCGCGGTACGGTGGAAACACGAACCGTCGTCAATGCTGCGGGCGCCTGGGCGGCGGACATTGCAGCAATGGCAAACATTGACCTGCCCGTTGTTCCGCTGCGCCGGATGCTGGTGCCGACAGAGCCATTCGATCGATTCCCGCACACCGCGCCGATGATCATCGACATGAGCAACGGCTTTCACTTCCGTCCTGAAGCTCTCGGCTTTCTTCTTGCGTGGAACGATCCGGAGGAGACACCGGGATTCAAGACCGATTTCGAGCCGAGCTTCATTGAAAAAATCCTGACGCGCGCCGCCGATCGCGTCCCGGTTTTCGAGAACCTTGCTGTAAACCCGAAGCGCGCGTGGGCGGGGTTGTATGAGGTGTCGCCTGACCATCACTGCATACTTGGCCCGGTGGATGACGTGCAGGGCTTCTATCTCGCCAACGGCTTTAGCGGGCACGGCGTGATGCACGCGCCATCAACCGGCAAAGTTCTCAGCGACTTGATCCTGACCGGCTCAACCAGCATCGTGAATCCGGAACTGCTGAGCCTGAGCCGCTTCGCGACTGGACGATTACTGGAAGAGACAGCAGTTTTGTAAGGGGGCAAGCGGCTAGGGGCTGGGAGCTGCAACTTGGCTGAATGCACGTCGAGATTGCATTCCTCGCCGCTAACCCCTAGCCCCCAGCCCCTAGAATGAGAATTGCAGTCGATACCGGCGGCACCTTCACCGATTGCGTTTACCTGCGCGACGGCAAAACGCAAGTGCTGAAGGTGTTTTCGACGCCAGCCAATCCCGCTGAAGCCATCGTTGCTGCGTTGCGAAAGATCGCGCCCGGTGCGCGCCCCGAACTGCGACACGGCACCACGGTCGGAACCAATACGCTGTTGGAGCGCAAGGGCGCGCGCGTTGCCTTCGTGACGACGGAGGGATTCGAGGACACTATCGCCATCGGACGCCAGGCGCGTCCTCGTCTGTATGACTGGTTCATGGTGCCGGATCCGCCGCTGGTTCCGGATGAACTGCGGTTCGGCGCGGCTGAGCGCACATCGTCAACCGGCGAGATTCTAAAGTCAGCAACCCCGCAGTCCTTGCGCAAAATGGTTGCTGCGATTCGCGCGGCGCGGCCGGAATCCATCGCAGTTTCTTTGCTCTTCTCATTCGCAAACCCACAGAACGAAAAAGCGGTGGCAGACGCGCTGGCCCGTCTCGATGTTCCAATCTCGCTTTCACACGAAATATTGCCCGAATTTCGCGAGTACGAGCGCGCCTCCACGGTGGTGGTGAATGCTTATCTCGCGCCGAAGATGGGCCGCTACATCGGCGGCCTTCAGCAGGCGCTGGGGCGCGAGTTTCGCGGCGGGAGATTGCACGTGATGCAGTCATCCGGCGGGATCGTGTCCGCTTCAGTCGCCGCGAAAGAACCGGTGCGCACGGTATTGTCCGGCCCTGCCGGTGGCGTTGTGGGCGCGTATGCGGTCGCGCGCATGGCCGGCTTCGACAAGATCATCGGCTTCGACATGGGCGGCACTTCGACTGATGTCGCGCTCGTCGACGGCAGCGAAGGTTTGCGCACGACGAACGAATCTTCTATTTCCGGTGCGCCGATCAGCGTTCCGGTTCTTGACATCCACACGGTTGGCGCCGGTGGCGGATCGCTCGCGCGCTTTGACGCCGGAGGCGCGCTGCACGTCGGCCCGCAATCGGCCGGCGCTGATCCCGGACCGATCTGCTACGGTCGCGGAAAGGAGGCGACGGTTACCGACGCCAATCTGCTGCTCGGCCGCCTCGATCCGGACTTTTTTCTCGGCGGCGAGATGAAACTGGACGAAGCACGCGCCCGTAGGTTCCTCGAGCGCGCAAAGGGTCCGCTCGCATCGGTGGAGGAATACGCTGCCGGCATCATTCGTTTGGCCGAAGCAACCATGGAAAAAGCCATTCGCGTGATCTCGGTCGAGCGGGGCCATGATCCGCGCGATTTCACGCTCGTCAGCTTCGGCGGCGCAGGCCCGCTGCACGCCTGCGCGCTCGCCAAGGCGCTGCAGATTCCGGCTGTGCTGGTGCCGCAGATGCCCGGCGCGCTCTCCGCGCTCGGCATTCTCATGTCGGACGTGGTAAAGGACTACTCGCGCACGGTCATGCTGTCGGCAAATGAGTGGCTCGGGTCCTCGATTCGTGAACTCGAAAACAACTTCCGCGACCTTGAAAAGCGTGGCGCGGCCGACATGCGAGCCGAGGCCCTGAAAGCTGTTTCCACGCGCTACGTCGATGTGCGCTATTCCGGCCAGGGGTTCGAACTGAGAGTTCCGTTCTCTCGAGCTTTCGTGAAGCAGTTTCACGCTGCGCATCAGCGGCGGTACGGTTACGCCGATGAACAGCGTCGCGTGGAGGTCGTAAACGTGCGCGTTCGCATGGTCGCCACAACCCAGCCCGTGCCGTTCTCGAAAAAGAGTATGGCGCGCGGCAGCGGCAAGCAGGCGATTGCAAAGCGTCGCCAAATCATCTTTGATGGACGCGCTGTAAATGCGCCTGTCTATCGTCGCGAACTTCTTCGCGCCGGTGACGCATTCGCAGGTCCCGCCGTGATCGCCGAATACAGCGCCACGACCGTGTTGCCACCGAACTGCCGCGCGCACGTGGACGCACGCGAGAACATCGTGATCGAGGTGAAGTGATGGCTCGCAACGCGAAAATCGATCCCATCGAACTCGCAATCTTCCGCAGCGCCTTCCACTCCATTGCGGAAGAAATGGGCGCCACGCTTCGCCGCACTGCGTTCTCTCCCAACATCAAAGAGCGCCGCGATTATTCGTGCGCGGTCTTCGACGCTGATGGCGAGGTCGTCGCCATGGGCGATCACATGCCCGTGCACCTCGGCTCCATGCCGATGTCCGTGCGCGCCGCCATCGACGCACTTCAGTTCGAGCCCGGCGACATCGCCATCCTCAATGATCCCTATGCCGGCGGCACGCACTTGCCTGATATCACCATGGTGCTGCCAGTGTGGAACGGACCTTCAACTCGCAAGAATTCGAAGCCTGCCTTCTACGTCGCAAGCCGAGCTCATCACGCGGACGTTGGCGGAACCTATCCGGGATCGATGGGCCTATGCCGCGAGATCTATCAGGAGGGCATACGCATTCCGCCGGTGAAGATCGCGCATGGCGGTGAAATCGACCGCAACGTGATGGCACTCCTGCTCTACAACGTGCGAACTGCGGCCGAGCGTGAGGGCGACCTGACCGCGCAGATCGGAAGTTGCCGCGTCGGCGCGCAACGACTGCAGGAGCTGACCGCCAAGTACGGCCTGCCCAAACTTCAGCGAGTCATGCGCGAGTTGCTCGACTACTCGGAGCGCCTGGTGCGCGCCGAAATCGCCAAATTGCCGGCCGGCGAATTCATCGCCGAAGACTTCATGGACGACGACGGCGTCAACGACGAACCCATCCGCATTCGCGTCATGCTGCGCATCAATCCTCGCAAACGGACAGCGCAAGTGGACTTCACCGGAACAGATCCGCAAGTCGCCGGCAGCATCAATGCGGTCGAGGCCATCACTTTTTCCGCGACGTACTACGTCTTCCGCTGCCTGCTGGGTGAAGACGCGCCCGCGACCGCCGGCATCATGCGGCCCATCGAACTGATCGCGCCTGCTGGGACGATCGTGAATGCCAAGCCTCCGGCCGCAGTTGCAGGCGGCAACGTCGAGACATCGCAGCGCACGGTGGACGTGCTTATGCGCGCGCTCGCGCAAGCGGCGCCCGATCGCGTGCCCGCCGCCAGCACCGGCACCATGACGAACGTCACTATCGGCGGCATCGATCCACGCACACAGCAGCCTTTTGCGTACTACGAAACCACTGCCGGTGGCATGGGCGCGCGTCCGACGCTCGACGGCGTCTCGGGCGTGCACACGCACATGACGAACTCGCTCAACACGCCGATCGAGGCGCTGGAATACGCCTATCCGTTCCGCCTGCGACGCTACGCCTACCGCCGGGGCTCCGGCGGCTACGGCAAGCATCGCGGAGGCGACGGCCTGGTGCGCGAGATCGAACTGCTCACCGATTCCCAGGTCACGATCCTCGCCGACCGCCGCAAAGTCGGGCCATACGGACTGTCCGGCGGACAGCCCGGTGCTGCAGGAAGAGCAGCGCTCATTCGCCGCAACGGCGACCTCGAAGAACTTCCCGGCAAGTGCAACCGCGAAGCTCGCGCCGGCGACGTGGTACGAATCGAAACACCCGGCGGTGGCGGCTGGGGCGAGCCGAGTTAACACTTCGCGAATTTGCGTCCGAATTCCTGCTGCTTCCTGCGCTTCCAAGCATCTTATGTCTGGTGCCCCGGCTCCGGGGTGAGCTCATGGCCACGCGCGGAATCGAAGCCGGGATGAAGACGCCAGCACTGGCGCAGAAATACTCCCACGTCCGCGCCACCACGTTGCGCCTGGCGCAGCCGCTCTCCGCCGAAGACCAGATGCTGCAGTCCATGCCCGACGCCAGCCCGGTCAAGTGGCACCTGGCGCATACCACGTGGTTTTTCGAGACATTCATCCTTGCGGCGCACGCGGACGGCTACGTTCCCATCGATCCTCGCTTTCGCCGGCTGTTTAACTCCTATTACAAGCAGGTGGGGGCGCATCCGTATCGCGGAGCGCGCGGGCTGATGTCGCGTCCGTCGCTCAGTGAGGTGCATGCCTATCGACGCGGCGTGGATGACGCGATGCTGGCGCTGATCGAGGTTGCCACCGACGAGGTTCATGCGCTCGTCGAGATCGGGCTCCATCACGAGCAGCAGCACCAGGAGCTGATTCTCACCGACGCGAAGCACGCGTTGTGGTCGAGCCCGCTGCGGCCCAGCTATCGTCCGCGGCCGCTTGCTCGTGCGGGCGGGGCGCCGCAGTTGACTTGGCAGGACTTTGAAGGCGGCACTCACCGCGTGGGACACGCCGGTGAAGGCTTCGCGTTCGACAACGAAGGCCCGCAACACGATGTCCTGCTGCGGCCGTTCCGCATGGCATCGCGCGCGGTGACCAATGGCGAGTGGCTGCGCTTTATGGAAGACGGCGGATATCGCCGCGCTGAGCTCTGGCTCTCCGACGGATGGGACACGGTCAACGCGCAACAGTGGAACGCGCCGCTGTATTGGGAGTGCCTTGAAGACGGCTGGTGGCAGTACACGATGAACGGTCCGCGAGCGGTCGATCCGAGCGAGCCGGTTTGTCACGTCAGCTTCTACGAGGCAGACGCGTTCGCGCGCTGGGCCGGAGCGCGGCTTCCGTTGGAAGAGGAATGGGAAATCGCCGCCATGCGCAATCCCAGCCGCGGAGCGATGCTGGACGACGAAGTATTTCATCCTCGCGCGGTCTCGATTTCGCGTGCGGGAGATCCGCGACACCCGCTGCTGCAGATTTTTGGCGACGTGTGGGAGTGGACTGCGAGCCCGTACGTCGCGTATCCGGGGTTCAAGCCGGCGGCGGGCGCGCTCGGCGAGTACAACGGCAAATTCATGTGCAACCAGATGGTGTTGCGCGGAGGCTCGTGCGCCACGCCGGCGAGCCACATTCGCGCCACCTATCGCAATTTCTTCCCGCCGCATGCGCGGTGGCAATTCTCGGGAGTACGGCTTGCGAGCGATATCGACTGACCTGGGGCCCTCGCGATCGATTGCCGCCGAGGTCCGCGCCGGACTTAGCGCGCGGCCGAAGACGCTCTCGCCAACACTCTTCTACGACGCGCGCGGCTCCGAGTTGTTCGAGCAGATCACCGCGCTTCCCGAGTACTACCTGACGCGCACGGAAACCTGCATCCTGCAGAAGAACGCACGGGAGATGGTGATGTCCGCGGGTCTTCCGCCGAGCGTCATCGAACTTGGCGCGGGCACGGCGACGAAGACGCGCTTAATCCTGGCTGCGCTGCAGGCGTTGCGCGGATCTGTCCAGTTCTTCCCGGTCGATGTATCCG
>Ga0335080_10006790_pt1 | contig 11834 bp, 10 predicted proteins | sample Lox_Sample_34_FD_206720 | JGI IMG/M metagenome (GOLD analysis project Ga0335080, IMG submission 206720) | Soil microbial communities from Loxahatchee National Wildlife Refuge, Florida, United States - Lox_Sample_3.4 | ecosystem: Environmental > Terrestrial > Soil > Wetlands | place: USA...
ACGCTCGGCGAACTTGGCAGCAAGGCCGAGGTCCTCGGTGCAATCGCGCTCGCGATGAGCCACGTCGCCGATGAGACACTCGCGCCCGCTTAGGGGCTGAGGACCATCCCGGGGTTGGGAGACCCCACGACCGGGGCCCCGAGGAGCTCATCACCGCTCGCGACTTCGAGCGATCGCTGCGTGGGCTCGAACCGCCGGCCCCACAGTGCAAACGGGATGAGCGCCACGGAGATCCCAGCTGCCAGGAGTACCGTGGCGCGGAACCCGACCCACACCAGCATGTGTGGGAGCAGCAGCGTGTTGACGCCGATGCAAAACCGCTGCAGCCCGGTCCCTAACCCCTGCGCTCGCCCGCGCATCTCGGTGGGAGCCAACTCCGAGGGCAACGGCCAGCACGCCGACGCTCCCCACCACGTGACGACCCCGAGCAGGAAATACAGCGGTATCAACCACGCCGTCCCGAAGGCGACGGTGACCATCAACACATACACCACGACAAACCCGACCAGCGCCCCCACGATCGACGAGATCCTCCCGAGCCGGTCGAGTGTCCGCCACGCCAGATACGAGCCGGCCAGCGCGCCGATCCACAGCACCGACCCCGCCAGAATCGACGAGACCCTGCTCAGGTGACCGCCGAACTGGTCCAGAACATACGTGACCAGCACACTCTGCCCGATGCCGTTCAACGGGATTAGCCCGATCATCAAAATGGCGAATATCACCGCCGCGCGGCGCTTGCCCGAAAACAACTTCGCGTAGGGCTCGAGCCGGCCCCGAGCGCGTGCCCGGCGCCGTACAACCGGACGCGAGGGCGCCGTTGCCAAGCGTGAGTGATCCCGCACCCGGACGCCGAACTGTTCGAACCCTGCCACTGCCTCCGTGACCCGCCCTTGGGCCAACAGCCACCGCGGCGAATCCGGCAACGACCTGCGTACGAGCAGAACCACAACCGCCGGGATCGCGCCCAACGCGAACGCCAGCCGCCACGCGTCCGCACCCATCAACGCGTACAGCCCGGCGTCGACCAACACAGCGCAGATCGCGCCCAACGACCAGGTGATCTGCGGCATCGCGCCTGTCCACCCGCCGCGAGATCCCCGCGGCGACAACTCCGCCAGGAATGAGATGCTGGCGGCGATGTCCGCACCGATCGCCACCCCGATCAAGACCCGAACCACGAACAGCATCCACACCTCGGTGACCACCGCCGACAGCAGCGCCAACCCCACGAACGCGATCAGGTTCACTACGAACACCCGCCGACGCCCGATTCGGTCTACGAGATCACCGAAGAACAACGCACCCAGCGCCGAGCCGAAGAAGGCCGCCGCGCTCAACCAGCCCAACTGACCCGCGCTCAGCTGAAAATGCGCCTTGAGGGCGAAGACAAGCCCACCGATCACGATCAGGTCGTAGGCGTCGACGAACTCACCCAGGCCGATCGCCACGAGGGCGCGCCGGCGCGGTCTCGTCATCCGCACCTCGTCGTCGAACGCGCCCAACCACGATCCGGCCGCGTCCCCAAACGCCGGCTCTCCGTCCATCGACAGGGAAGTTTAGGTCGCCCAGCGCCGGCGATCAATCGAGCAGTGCGTCGACCTCGGCGGCCGTCGGGAGCGACGGCTGCGCGCCGGGACGCGACGCCGCGAGCGCGCCGGCGGCGCAGGCCCGCTCGAGCGCCGCGCCGCGCTCCCTACCCTCGAGCAGCGACACCACGAGCGCCGCGCAGAAGGCGTCGCCGGCGGCGGTCCCATCGACCGCCTCCACCGCTGGCGGCCGAGCGCGCGCGACTTCCTCGCCGCGCTCGAGCAGCACCGCCCCCTCGGCCCCGAGCGTGAGCGCGACGAGCGCGTCGCCCGCATCGGCGTGCTCGTACTCGTAGCGGTTGACCACGAGCAGGTCCGGCTCGAGCTCGCGCCAGGGCAGGTCGCGGGCGGGAGCGGCATTCAGGCAGAACCACGGCGCCTGCGACCGCGCCGCCCGGACTGCCTCGAGCGGGATTTCGAGCTGCGCGATCACGGCGTCGGTCGGGCCGACCGTGACGTCCTCGGAGTCGAGCCGCCGGTTGGCCCCGGGCGCGACCACGATCACGTTCTCGCCCGCGGCGTCCACCAGGATCAGCGCGACGCCGGTCTCGCCCTCGTCGCGCACCACCCCGGCGGTGTCGACGCCCTCGTGCTCCAGTGAGCGCAGCACCAGGTCGTCGCTGCCGATTCGGCCGACGAACGTGACCTCGGCGCCGAGCCTCGCCGCCGCGACCGCCTGATTGGCGCCCTTGCCTCCGGGGACGCGCTCAAACTCGGCATCAGTGATCGTTTCTCCGGGGCGCGGCAGGCGCTCGCAGCGAGCCACGTGATCGATGTTGGCCGAGCCGACGACGGTGACCCGAGGAGGCACGTTCGGGACACTAACCGCGATGAGCGAGAGATCACAGCTTCCCTACGGGGGCGCCGGCGACGCCCAGGCCGGCCGCCTGGAGCTCTCGGCGCGCTTTCGCCGCCACGCCGACGCGCTCGTACGGTCAGAGCGCTCGCCGCTGTACGTCCGCCTGATGCGAGCCGCCGCCGACGACATCGACGCGGGAGGCGTCGTGGCGCGCCTGTTCGCGGGCATCTCGACCCCTCCCGGCTCGGTCCCACAGCTGCGCCTGATGGGCGCTCTGCACTACCTCGTACTGTCCGGACAGGCGCCGACCCTGGCCGCGTTCTATCCGAGCGCGGGCGGCGATCGACAGGGCGACGGGGTCTGGCCGGTCGCCGAGTCGGTCATCAAGGAGAACTTCAGCCAAGTCCGTGAGCGCCTGCACCGCACGGTCCAGACCAACGAGCCGGGCCGGTCCGCCGTCCTGTTTGCGGGTCTCTTGTGGTTGACCGACCGGCACCGCCGTCCGATCCGCCTGCTCGAGGTGGGGGCGAGCGCGGGCCTCAACCTCTTGGCCGATCGCTACTCCTACTCGGTCGATGGGCGCGAGCTGGGCGATCCGGGCTCGCCGCTGCGGTTCGTCGATCCGTGGATCCCGCCTCCCCCGATCGACCTCGATGCCACGGCGGCGGCGTTGCGGATCACCGCCCGCGCCGGCTGCGATCTGTCCCCGCTCGACCCGACCCGCACGGACGATCAGCTGGCCCTGCTGTCTTACATCTGGCCTGACGAGCTGCACCGGATCGAGCGCATGCGGGCCGCCCTGGCGGTGGCCGAGCGGGGTCGGGTCCCGATCGACGCGCGCGGCGGCTCGGAGTGGCTGCCCGACGCCCTCGGCGCCGCCGGCGACGACGAATTGATCGTCGTGTGGCACTCGGTCATGCGGCAGTACGTCGCGCCCGAGGAATGGGCGGCGATCGAGCGAGCGCTCGACGAGCACCCGGAGACCGTGAGGCTGAGCATGGAGCCCGCCCGGAACCGGGAGGCGCGGATGCAGCTGACCGTTCACGACCCGGTCGGCGCGCCGGAGATCAGGCTTGCTGCGTGCGACGACCACGGGCTCCCGATTCGCTGGGCAACGTAGAGTCCGCCGGCGTGAATCTGATGGATATGGATCGGGCAGGGCTCGTGTTCGCGCGCACGCGCGGCCACACTCCTGGACTCGACCGCGTCGCCGTGACGTACTCCCGTGCCGGCGAGCACGCTGCCGGGTGGCTCGCGCTCGGGCTTGCGGGCGCCGTCGTGTCGCGCGACGCCGACCGGCGCCGCGCCTGGATACGCGGGGTCGGGATCGTCGCCGCTTCCTACGGCATCAACCAGGCCATCAAGTTCGCCGTGTGCCGGCACCGCCCGAACCTCGACGGCCTGCCGCCCCTGTCGCCGGTCGTCACCCAGCTTTCGTTCCCGAGCGCGCACGCCACGACCTCGTTCGCCGCCGCGCGGGCGTACCGGCATCTCGCGCCGGCGTGGGCGCTGTACCTCGCCGCCGGCGCGCTCGCGGTCAGTCGGCCGTTCCTCGGCGTGCACTACCCGAGCGATGTGCTTGCCGGCGCCGCGCTTGGAACCGCGGTGGCGGACCTATGGCCATGAAGGTCGGGATCGTGGGCATGCCCAACGCGGGCAAGTCGTCGCTGTTCAGCGCGCTCACCGGCGTCGCGGCCGAGGCCGCGAACTACCCGTTCACGACGATCGAGCCCAACATCGCGGTGGTTCCGGTCAACGACGAACGACTCGACGCGGTGGCCGAGACCGTGAAGGCCTCGAAGATCGTCCCCGACACGATCGCGTTCCACGACATCGCCGGGCTGGTCGCCGGCGCCCATCGCGGCGAGGGCCTCGGCAACCAATTCCTGGCCAACATCCGCGAGACCGACGCGATCGTTCACGTCGTCCGCGTCCACAACGACCCGAACGTGGTCCACCCCGAGGGACAGGTCGACCCGATCAAAGACATTGAGACGATCGAGACCGAGTTGATCTACGCCGATCTCGAGCAGGCCGAGCGCCGGCTCGAGCGTGTCGCGAAGACGGCCAAGAGCGGCGACCGGCACGCCATCGCGGAGGCCGAATGGCTGCGGCGGGTGATCGAGGCGTTGCAATCGGGACGGCCCGCGCGGACCGTGCCGCCACCCGCCGACGCCCCCGACGCCATGAAGCTGCTCTCGCCGCTGACCGCCAAGCCGGTGCTGTTCGTCGCCAACGTCGATGAAGGCTCGAGCGAGGTTCCGCCTGCGATCCTCGAGCACGCCCGCGAACACGGCGCGGAGGCGGTCGCGATCTCGGCGCGCTTGGACGCCGAGCTCGCCGAGCTCGACCCTGAGGAGGCGGCGGCGATGCGCGAGGAGCTGGGCGTCGCGCACTCGGGGCTCGAGACGGTGATCCGGGGCGCGTTCTCGCTGCTCCACCTGATCGCGTTCTTCACTGCCGGCGAGGACAAGCCTGCGCAGTCCTGGCACCTTCGAAAGGGGCTGTCGGTGTGGCATGCGGCGGGCATGATCCACTCGGACATCCAGCGCGGGTTCGTGCGCGCCGAGGTCGTGAGCTGGGACGAGCTCGTCGGCGCCGGCGGGTACGCCGGCGCACGCGACCGCGGGACGCTCCGTCTCGAGGGCCGCGACTACGAGGTGCAGGACGGCGATGTGATCACGGTCCGCTTTACTCCGTAATGTGGTCATGAGCGGCGCGTCGGAGTCCGAAGCCCGAGAGTTCGCGGCGGTATTTCGGTCGTTCCTCGAGTGGGTGCATTCGGACGAGGCGTTCGGGCGCGACCGCAACGAGGTCGTCGCGCTGGTCGGGGACTATCTCGGCGAGGATCGAAGCGCGAAATCGGTCGTGAGCCGCTCGCTCGCGGGGTTCGAGCACGTGAATCTGCAGACCGCGCTGAACGACTGGTCGGACGAACCGGGACGTGACGTGTCGGTTCACGGCTTCACGATCCCGCCGCATCACCCGCCCGTGACGCTGCAGCAGATCCTCACTGGGCAGGGGATGCCGTGGCTCACGCTGTCTGCGCCGAGCTTCGCGGACCTGGCGAACGGACCGGGGTCGACCCTCGCCTGTCTGGAGCGCGCGGTGCTCCTGGTCAGCGACACCGACGGCCGGTACGTGGTCATGGTCAGCGCCACGGCCGACCACGGGCCGCCGTCGATCGAGGTGGAGATCGCCGGCCTGCCCGTCGAGACCGCGCAGGCGGTGCACGCTCGCCTCGCCGAGCTCCGCCACCAGCTCAACGTGTATCGCGGGCACGTGATTGAGGTCGGCCTCAACCCGATGGGCGGGGTTTCGCTCGACTTCGGCGAGGTTCCACAGCTCGCGCGCGACGACGTCGTGCTGCCGGAGGCGGTAATCGGCCGGGTCGAGCGGCACGCGCTCGGCATCGCCGCGCACCGCGACGCGCTGCTCGGCGCGGGCCAGCACCTGAAGCGCGGGCTGCTGCTCTACGGGCCACCCGGTACCGGCAAGACCCACACCACTCGCTATCTGATCGGGCAGATGACCGGCTACACGCGGTTCGTCCTCACCGGACGCGCTCTGCAGGCGATTGGAGGGGTGACCGAGTTCGCGCGCGCCCTCCAACCCGCCGTGATGGTGCTGGAGGATGTCGATCTCGTCGCCGAACATCGCGGCTTCGGCCCGGGAGCGAGTCCGGTCCTGTTCGACCTGCTCGACGCGATGGACGGCGCCGCCCCCGACGCCGACCTGCTGTTCGTCCTCACCACCAATCGCGCCGACCTGCTCGAGCCGGCGCTGGCGGCCCGCCCAGGCCGGGTTGACGTCGCGATCGAGATCGACCTGCCTGATGAGAATGGACGCCGGCGGCTGCTCGCGCTCTATGGCCGCTCGCTGCCGCTCCGCCTGTCCGAGAGTGAGACCGGCGAGGTCGTCGAACGCACCGACGGTGTCACCGCGTCGTTCATCAAAGAGTTGCTCCGGCGGGCGATGCTCGAGTCGCTCCACGACAACGCCTCTGAGCCGGTCGTGACCGCCGCCCACACCGCGCGCGCCCTCGACGATCTGCTCGACGCCCACCAGAAGCTGACCCGCAGCCTGCTCGGCGTCGGCACCGATCCCGAGACGCTGGCGACAGGCGGGGGCGCGGGTTCGCTGCCGCCGCCCCACCCGAGACGGGGCGGGATGCGCTACGGCCGGTTCATGCGCTAGGCGGCTGCGGCTACAGATCGGCGACGCTGCCGGCGGCCTCCAGCCGCTCGGCCAGCCGCCGGAGCCCCAATCCCCCCGCCGCCGAGGCGCCGCCCTCGAGGTCAGTCTCGCGATCGGCCGGCCGGTCCACCGAAACCGTCTGCAACGTGGCGATGTCCCGGAACGCCCGCAACTCTGAAGCCGATTCGGTGAGCGCCGCCGCCAGCTTCGGCCGCTCCGAGTCGGCGCCGGCGATCACCCCATCGAGCGACCCGTACTTCGTGAGCAGTGTCGCCGCAGTCTTCGGGCCGATCCCCGGGGCGCCTGGGAGCCCGTCCGACGGATCGCCTCGTAGCGCGATGAAGTCGGGCACGAGCGCGGGCGACACGCCGTAGCGCCGCTCAACCTCGGCCGGGTCGACCTCGTCGAAGCCGCTGATCCCGGACTTGAGGAACAGGACCGACACCTCGCCTGAGACGCACTGGTACATGTCGCGGTCGCCGGTCACGATCAGCGCCCGCCCGCCCGCGTCAACCTCGACTGACGCGAGCGAGCCGAGCAGATCGTCGGCCTCGTAATCCTTCGAGGACTCGACGTGCCAGCCGAACGACGAGAACAGCTCGGGCGCATGCGAGAACTGCCACGCAAGTGCGTCGGGCACGGGCGGCCGATCCGCGTGGTAGGAAGGGAACAGGTCGACCCGATACGAAGCGGCCTCGGCGCCGAAGCACATCACGATCGCCCGCGGCCGGTAGTCGGCCGCCGCGCGCAGCAGCAGGTTGACCGCGCCGAGCAGCGCGTTGACCGGTTTGCTGTCGAGCCCCAGGATCGAGTCCGGAAGCGCGAAGAACGAGCGGTAAAGCACGTACGGCGCGTCGACGGCGATCAGCGGACCGGGCATCTGGCGCCCGAGCCTAGTGCACTCCTAGGGAACGGTGACCGACAGGCTGTCGAGGCCGCGGTAGACCACGCGGTAGGTCCCCGCCTGGGTCACCCGCGCCGCGTAGGTCCCGCCCGACCCCACCCGGGCGGCACCGGCGCGCCGCCAGTGCTTGCCACTGCGTAACTCGATCGTCACCCGCGTGCCCTTGCCCGCAGGGAGGATCGTCCCGTGGAGCGTCTGCGACGCGTTGGCCATCTGCCCGAACGCTCGCTTCATCTGGGCGATGACGGCCAGGTCGCCGCTCGCGTCGCCCGCCGCCGCCGTCGGCGTCGGGTGCGCGGAGGCGGAGATCGTCGTGAACTGCGCCCAGGTGCTGAGCAGCCCGAACGCGCCCTCGAGCTCTGAGCCCGTGACGGTCGTCGTGCCCTTGGTCCCGATCACGTTGGCGGAAATGATCCGCGGCGAGGCGCCGTGCTGGGTGACCTTGATCCCGATCAGCTTGCCCTTGACGAGTCGCCCGAGCTGCTTGGTCGCCGAGGTCAGGCTCAGCTGGCGCGTCCAGTGGTGGTACGGGTCCCCGCCGGCGCCGTCGTAGGGATCGGGCACACCCCGCAACCACGGATCAGCGGTCGCGCCCGGCCATGCGTCCTCGACGTTTTCGGTGTATCCGCCCGAGCTTGCGAAGAAGTAGGTCACCGCAGGCGCGCCGTCATACGTGACGATCTGACCCGACGTCGCAGCCACGGCCGCATCGGTGGCCGGCGTCTCGGCGGCAAGCCCGCGATACATCTGCGAGCGGGTGTCGGGATACAGGTTGTAGAAGCCGCCGGCGACGTCGGTGGTGATCGCGTACGTCCTCGCCGCGACCGCCTGGGCCTTGAGCGCCTCGGCAGACCAGGTTGACGGCATTTCGGCCGCGATCACGCCCTGGACGTAGTCGTCGAGCGAAATGACATTGACCGTGTAGACGCCGCCCGAGCCGTTCGGCCGGAACTCGAGCGATCCGCGATAGCCACCGAGGCCCGCGAGGCTAAGCGGGCCCAGGCCGGTCGCGGTCAGGGGCGCCGGGAACGTCCCGACGGGCTTTCCGGTCGACTGGTTCACGATCTTCAAGGATCCGTTGGCCAGCGGGACCACGTCGTACGTCAGGCTTGGGTTGAGCGTCTTGTTGGCGACATTCGTAGCGCCCGCAAACGCCGCCGATCCGCTCCCCAGCAACACGCGAACGGCCTGGGCGGGGTTGGTCTGGCCGATCGTGGTGCCGGTGTAGTAATGGCCCAGGATCTGCTTGTAGGTCCAGCCGTGGAGCGCGTAGCCGTACGCGCCGTACTGGCTCATCCCGATCCCGTGGCCGTCGCCGCCACCGGTGACGTAGAGGGTGGTTGCAGCCGACGCCGTTCCCGCAAGGGCCAGCGTCGCCGCCATCGACAGGCCCACTGCGAGCGCGCGCATCTTCTGGAGAGGACACATAACACGGCGCCGCGTTGCGGCGTGTGTCCATGTTGATTTCGTTTTGTAGGGTGTCGATATGGCCGAGCGCAAGGCTTCTGAAGTTTTCGTCGAGTGCCTGGAGGCAGAGGGGGTTCGCTATGTCTTCGGGATCCCGGGCGAGGAAACGCTTGACCTCAACGAGTCGCTGGCCGACTCGACAGTCGAGTTCATTCCCGTCCGCCACGAGCAGGGTGGGGCGTATATGGCCGACGCCTACGGCCGGCTAACCGGCCGAGCGGGCGTCTGTCTGGGGACCCTCGGCCCAGGAGCGACGAACCTGGTCACACCCGTGGCCGACGCTTTCCTGGATCGCGCTCCTCTCGTCGCTCTGACCGGACAGTCCGACATCGAGCGCATGCACAAGGAATCGCACCAGTACATAGATCTCATCGGCATCATGCGCCCGATCGTTAAATGGAACGCGCGCGTTGCAAGCCCGGAGATCATTCCTGAGGTCGTACGCAAGGCATTCGCGGTGGCTGAATCCGAGAAGCCCGGATCGACCCACCTCGAGCTACCCGAGGACGTCATGCAGCGCCCGCTCGACGCCTCACCGCTCCCCCGCCACACACCCGTCCAGCCCGAGCCGGGAACCAAGGAGCTCCAGCACGCGGCCGACCTGATCGACGCCGCCGCGAACCCGCTCGCGCTCGCCGGCAACGGCGCGATCCGCGGCCACGCCGGGCGCGCCCTGCGGGCGTTCATCCACAACACCGGGATCCCCGTGGCCGAGACGTTCATGGCCAAGGGCCTCGTCGACTACGAGGACCCGAAGGCGCTCGGGACGGTCGGCCTCCAGGCGCGCGACTACGAGATGGCCGGCTTCGAAGACGCCGACCTGGTGATCGCGATCGGCTACGACCTGGTCGAGCACTCCCCCAAGCACTGGAACCCGCGCCGCGACAAGAAGATCATCGTGATCGACTCGATCGCCGCCGAGGTCGACCAGTACTTCGTCCCCGATGTCGAACTCGTCGGGGACATCGCGCACGTGCTCGCGCGCCTCGCAGCGGGCTGCTCGCGGAGCCAGACCACCGCCGGGACCAGCCGCCTTCACGAGGTCGTGATGGGCGCGCTCCGCGACGCTCGCGACGATGACCACTTCCCGGTGCGCCCGCCGAGGGCGCTGTGGGACATCCGCGAGGCTCTTGGCCGCAACGACATCCTGGTCTCGGACGTCGGGCTCCACAAGCTGTGGATCGGGCGGATGTTCCCCGCGCACGAGCCAGGCACGGTCCTGATCGCCAACGGCCTGGCCGGGATGGGCTTCGCGCTGCCCACCGCGATCGGGGCCAAGCTCGTGCACCCCGACCGCAAGGTGGTCGCGGTCAGCGGCGACGGCGGCTTCCTGATGAATTGCCAGGAGCTCGAGACGGCCCGCCGCCTCGGCACCGCGGTCGTGAACGTCATCTGGGAGAACGCCCAGTTCGGCTCGATCGTGTGGAAGCAGGATAAGAAGTTCGGCCGGCACTTCGGGGTCGACTTCGGCAATCCGGACTTCGTCAAGCTGGCCGAGGCGTTCGGGCTGCCCGCGTGGCGCTGCTCGAGCGCCGACGAGTTCCCCCGGCGGTTGAACGACGCTCTCGCGCTCGACGGCCCGTCGCTGATCGTCGTCCCGATCGACTACTCGATCGACGTCGCGATCTCCGAGACGCTGGGCGCCGAGACGGTCGCCACCTGACCGCACCCCTGCAATCCGCCGCCCAGGTGTCGCCGGTCTCGCCCGAACTGTGTTAGGGTCCCCTAATAAGGGTGCCCTTACGCCATGAGTGACGACCCGACAGCCACTTCCCCCCGGGCGAGCGAGCGTACTCGCCGGGCCCGGGAACGCGTCAACTTCTACGTCTGGACCGCCGTAGTGCTCGTGGCGGCCGTGGTGCTGGTCGTGATCAGCTGGCACGCCCAAGGCGGCACCGCCGACCCGACCGACGCCGCCGGCGGACACCGGCTCGGCAGCACGACCGTCGTGATCGACAGCGCGATCCTCGTGTTCCGTGAGGGTCTCGAGACGATCCTCGTGCTCGCCGCGGTGATGGCCAGCTTCCTCGGCGGCAACCGAATCTACCGCCGGCCCGTGGCCGGCGGCGGCGCCGCCGCGATCGGCGCCGGCGTGCTCACCTGGTTCGGCATCATCTGGCTGATCGGGCGCTTCCACGGCTCGGAGCTCTCGATCCAGGCCGCCACCGGGATCCCCGCCCTGATCGTGCTGCTGATCGTGATGAATTGGTTCTTCCACAAGGTCTACTGGACCGGGTGGATCGCCCACCACCACAAGCGCCGGCGCGGCCTGCTGTCCGCCGACGCCGAGACGAACAAGCGGCGGATGCTGCTGGGCCTCGCCCTGCTCGGCTTCACCTCGGTGTACCGCGAGTGCTTCGAGGTCGTGATCTTCCTCCAGAACCTGCGCGAGCTGTACGGCGCCGGCGTCGTCCTCGAGGGCGTGACGATCGGGTTGCTGTTCACCGCCGCGGTCGGCGTGCTCACGTTCGGGCTACATCAGCGCCTGCCCTACCGCCGCCTGCTGATCATCACCGGCGTCCTGCTCCTGTTCGTCCTGCTCGTGCAGGTCGGGGAGGAGGTCAACGAGATGCAGCTCGCCGGCTGGATCGGCACCACGTCGGTTCCCGGCCTGAGCATCCCGGGGTGGATGGGAACCTGGTTCTCGCTGTTCCCGAACTGGGAGACGTTCGCCGCACAGTTCCTGGCGCTGGCGATCGTGGTCGGCTCCTACGTGCTCGCGCAGTACCTGCGTGTCTGGCGCCCGCGGCGCCAGGGGCGCCAGCCGGCGCGCTTCGCGGAGCGAATCCCGGATCGGCCGGCCGACGTCGCGGTTGGCCGGGCGCCGCTCACCAATGGGTTCACGGCTGCATGACGCGCGCCGATAAACCGGCGAGCG
>Ga0335080_10006791_pt1 | contig 11832 bp, 9 predicted proteins | sample Lox_Sample_34_FD_206720 | JGI IMG/M metagenome (GOLD analysis project Ga0335080, IMG submission 206720) | Soil microbial communities from Loxahatchee National Wildlife Refuge, Florida, United States - Lox_Sample_3.4 | ecosystem: Environmental > Terrestrial > Soil > Wetlands | place: USA: Florida...
CCCGGGATCACTTCGACCACATCCCCTCTCACCCGGAATGTTCCCCGCACAAATTCGTAATCGTTGCGCGTGTACAAAAGGTCGAGCAGCTGCTTCAGCACCGTCTGCCGGCCGATCTTTTGATGCCTCTTCAACGCGAGCGTCTGTCCCTTCCAGTCATCCGGCGCGCCGATGCCGTAGATGCAGCTGACGGAGGCCACCACGATAACGTTCGGATCTCCGCTCAAGAGCGCGCTCGTCGCGCGGAGCCGGAGGCGGTCGATCTCCTCGTTCACCGACGAATCTTTTGCGATGTACGTATCCGAGCTGGGGACGTATGCCTCGGGCTGATAATAGTCGTAGTAGCTGATGAAGAACTCAACCCTGTTTTTCGGGAAGAAACTTTTGAACTCCGCATACAATTGTGCCGCAAGCGTCTTGTTGTGAGACAGGACGAGCACCGGCTTGTCGATGTGCGTGATGACATTTGAGATCGTGAACGTCTTTCCGCTGCCGGTCACGCCGAGGAGGGTCTGGTATGGGTCTCCACGCGTGAGACCTTCGACGAGCTGTTGAATCGCATCCGGCTGGTCACCGGAAGGGCGAAGGTCGGAGGTCAGGATGTAAGACACGGGGAAATTGGGAAATTGGGTAATTGGATAACTGGGTAATGTGGTAATTGAGTAACTGGGTGACTGGGTAATTGGGTAATTGAGTAACTGGGTAATTGGGAGGTCGGAGAGTTTGCAGGCCGATTTATCTATTCAGCCGCGCAGTCTTGTGTGAGGCGGCAAAGATGGCTGCAAGTTGCCTGGACTCCTCAATAATTGATCCAAGTTCTCTTATTCCAATCCTTCCGGATTCAACCAACATCTCCAGCCAGAAGATGGTTTCGTCTGCTTCCTCTTCAACTAACCCAATCTTATTGGTGAAGTCCGCCTTGGAACGGGCACGACACGCTGCGCGATAATTTGCTGCGACAGAGCACGACGACCTGATGAGTTGTCGAGTCAAGACGTCTGTTACCATCCCCTTCTGAAGTGTCTCGACAAGGCGCACAATGGCAATGGCATTCCGCTTCGTTCTCCCGACGAGCTCCTCGGATCTCATGTTCCCCCTTGATTGAGACCTACATCAATTACCCAGTTACCAACTCTCCCAGTTACCCAGTGTCACGGTTTTCCTGCGAACATTGTCCATTCCCCGCTCTTCATATCATGCAGGAACTTCGCCTGCCACGCATATTCCGGATGTGCCTTGAAGTACGGAGCAGCGATGAAGTCCTGGCCGCACGGATGCCCCATCCGCGCCCAGATTTTCATCTGGCGGGCGAGAGCGGCAGTTGTCACCTTGCCGTTTACCGAGCCGGCGGGATAGTACGCCCCCCAGCCGAACTCCGGCGCACCGTGCGGGTCCTCGTCGATGTGCCCGCAGATGACGCAACGGTTGTTCTCCACTTTTCCTTCCAGCGCATCGATATGGTCCCCCTCGAACATCTTTGCAACCTCCAGGTTCACGCTCCCTTTTTTCTGCTCGACAATCTGCTCCCATCGGATTTTTCTCGCATTCGGCGAGTTGGTACGATCGTTCGTGTCGAAGGTCGTTTCTTCCGCGACCATGGCCGAGTCGGTCCCAAAATTCGAGCCGACGAAGACGCCGTCGTTCGTCCGCCAGAGTCTGTGATGTTTCAGTCCGAGGTCCAGTTTGCCGATCTCGTTTTTGCGGATGTCTCCCACGAGCCAGGTGTTCGCGTATCCGCCGTTGTTCCCGTCCGTCATGATCCGGACGAAGTCGTCGATCGATTCCGCATACTGCGTCGCCTTGCGCGCGCGCATGAACTCCGGAATTCCCGTTTCATCGAACCCTTTGAATTGCGTGATCGTCGTCTCGGTATTGAGAATACCCGCGTCGTTGACCGCAAAATCGTCTCCGCTGTGAATGAAGCCGGGAAACGAATCCATCAAAATGTGGTGCCCCTTGGCGGGGACGATGTCGGCGATGATGTTCCAGCGCTCTCCGACGATGTATTCGACCCACGAATTGTGCCCCATGACGATCTGCCCGTCTTCGGTGTAATGCCCGGTCGCGATGAACGCGCTGCAGTTGCCCGGAGCTTTGTTATTGCCCGAGCCGGCTTTTTCTTTCTCCGCGAGCGCGGGGAGATAGTACCACGCCAGCTCCATCCATCCGTTCATCGCGGTGATATCGATCTTGTCGTACTGCTTTCCCTTGGCCCGCAGGCCCTCGGCAATTCCGGCGATCTCCTCCTGATACTCCTTGTCGAGCTTCGGCCAGTACATCCGCTGGGCCGCTTCACGGTAAAATGTCCAGTCCTTTTGCGTATTCCCCTTCAGATAATACGCGAACATCTTCAGCGCATCGTCGATTTCGTCCGAGAGAAGAAAGCCGTGCTGGAATCCGACCTCGCCGGGCGTTCCCTCGAGATGAAGATAGATCCAACCCCCGTGCTCCTCGCGCGACGCATTCTTCAGGCGAGGATCGTCTTCGCCGTAACAAAGCGGGATGGAGAACAGGAAAACGAGCAGCAGCGAAATTTTCATGTCGGAGCTCCTACGGGATGAGGGATGTGACCGATGTCGGGACGCTGTGGCGAAATAATATACTCGATGACCGACTGGATTGCAACATCCTTGCCTTGCACCAAACGGTTTCGTACTTTCGTGCATGCGTGCCCGGCAGGCATTTTTTCCTTTTTATTTTTTGATTGTTATTTTTCTTGCCCCGGCCGGATGCCGCCCCGCCCCCCCAACGAACCAGGCGCTCGCCGAGCTGTACGTCAAGGTGCTTCTCCTCAACCAGGAATATGCGCACACCGATTCGTCGTTTTCCCGGCAGGAATACGACAAGCGCATCGGCGACACATTTGCCGCGGCAGGCATAGACCCCGCAGTTTTCCGTTCGCGGCTCGCCGTCGTGGCACAGTCTCCCGACGAGTATGCCGATTTTTATGAGCGCGTGACTACCATTCTCGCCGCGCGCCGTACGAAGGCCCCGGCGCCTCCGGTTCATTCGTGACCGCGTACAATTTCCCGCGACGCCGGCCGCAGTCCGGTGGGGACGAAACGGAGCAACGAATTTGGTGATCGGGGAACGGGAGGGACAATTTTCGATTTTCAGTCGCCCAATGTGGATCGGGGAGGAGACTTGGATTGTTGAGTTTTCAGTTGCAAGTTTCGAGTTCAAAGAGTTCGGCTCTTACCGCTGACCGCTAAACGCTCACAGCTCACCGCCATCAGACCACTGAGTAGTGTCCTCAATTCAGCGGGCTCCAACGTATTAAGGAAGCGTCATGCTGAACTCGTTTCAGCATCTGACGTTCACAGACCCCGAACCTCAGCCAGTGGCTGATGGGCCTTCGGCCCAAAGTTCGGGGTGACGGTTGCTTGGAAATAGGACACTACCGACCACTGCCGCTTTTTGACCTTTCCCCTTCTTAATCGTACCTTCTTCCGCGTCTTTTTTCCGCATCTCCTGTATTGAATCTCACCATCAACAGAGTTCCCGTCCCTGAGGAGCAGTGATGAAAAAAATTTTTCTCTCCCTGATCGCATGTACTTCCTTTTCTCTCTCGTCCGCGCAGAACGGCTTTCGCGACATCGAAAAACAGGTTGTCGAGTTTTCCCTGAAGAACGGTATGAAATTCCTCGTCCTGCCCCGCCATGAGGCACCCGTCGTCTCGTTCCACACGTACGTTGACATCGGCGCCGTGAACGAGAGCCGCGGCATCACCGGCATGGCCCACATTTTCGAGCATATCGCGTTCAAGGGAACGACGACCATCGGAACGAAGAACTATAAGAAAGAGAAGGTGTGGCTCGACGCGGTCGACAAGTCGTGGGCCGCAATGCGGGGGGAAGAAACGAAACCGAAACCCGACTCCGCAAGACTTTCGATTCTGAAGAAAGACTTTGAGGCGATGCAGGACAGCGCCTCGAATTATGTCGTGTCCAACGAATTCGGACAGGCGATCGAGCAAAACGGAGGCGTCGGATTGAACGCAACGACGAACGCTGAAGCGACCCAGTATTTTTTCAGCCTTCCGTCCAACAAGCTCGAGCTCTGGTTCTCCCTCACATCCGACCGCTTCGTCGACCCGGTCATCCGCGACTTCTATAAAGAAAAGGATGTCGTCATGGAAGAGCGGCGGTTAAGGACCGAGAGTAATCCCATCGGAAAGCTCCTGGAGGAATTCCTGTCGGTCGCATTCAAGGCGCATCCCTATCGGGAACCGGTCATCGGGCACATGTCCGACCTGCAGGGAATTTCGCGCGCGGAAGCCGAGGCATTTTACAAGAAATACTATGTGCCTTCTAACATGGTCATGGCGATCGTCGGAGACGTCGACCCCGGCGAGGTGAAGCGGCTGGCGGAAGTTTACTTCGGTCGCCTCGCCCCGGGCCCGAAAACCGACCCGGTGCGTACCGTCGAGCCGCCGCAGGTCAGCGAGCGGCGCGTCACGCTCCACGAGCAATCCCAGCCCATTCTTCTCATCGGATACAAGAAGGGCTCCGCGACGGACCCGGACGACGCGGTCTATGACGTCATCTCCGACCTCCTCAGCTCGGGCCGGACATCGCGGCTCTACCGCTCGCTCGTCCGCGACAGGAAGGTCGCCGTAGCCGTGCAGGGATTCTCGGGCTTCCCCGGCCAAAAGTATCCAAACCTCTTCATGTTCTTTGCCGTCGCCGCCCAGGGGAAAACGAACGATTCTTGTCAGGCGGCCATCGACGGGCAACTTGACTCGCTCAAGCAAACCCTGGTCTCCGACGATGACCTGAAAGCCGTCAAGACCCGGGCGCGCGTCAACCTTATCCGCACGCTTGCATCGAATTCCGGCATGGCGTCACAGCTGACCTTCTACGAAAAAGTGGGCGGCGGGTGGCGCGAGTTGTTCGGCCAGCTCGACCGGCTGAACGCGGTCACGGCGCAGGATGTGAAGCGCGTCGCAAACGAAGTTTTTCGGAATTCCAACCGGACCGTCGGCACCATCGAGCCGGTCAAGCACTAACATCGTCAGGACGGCACGGATGCCGAAAAGGAGAACCGTATGAGATCGCCAAAGTATTTTTCCGCCGCTATTTTGCTTATCGCCGCGTTCGCGCTCTGTCCGGCGCAAACGGCGAAACCGCTGCAGTACAAAAAACTCCATTATCCGCCGCTCCGTTCAGTTCAGATTCCCGAGCCGTCCCGGTTCGAGCTGGCGAACGGGATGGTCGTCTATCTTCTGGAAGACCATGACTTCCCGGTCATCAACGCCTCCGTCATGGTGAAGACCGGTTCGCGATTCGAGCCGGCGGACAAGGTCGGACTCGCCTCGCTGACCGGACAGGTGATGCGCACGGGGGGCACGACAAGCAGGACGGGAGATGAGATCGACGAGATGCTCGAGAGGGTCGGCGCTTCGGTGGAGACGTTCATCGGAACGTCATCGGGGGGAGCGCGTCTCTCGGTGTTGAAGGAAGACATCGACCTGGGACTCGACGTCCTCTCGGATGTGCTGCGGAATCCGGCCTTCGGCGACGGGAAGATCGAGCTCGCAAAAATCGCCGCGCGGACGTCGATCGCCCGACGGAATGACCAGGTCGGCGCCATCGCGAGCCGGGAGTTTAACCGGCTGGTCTACGGGGCCGACAATCCGTACGCACGGCTGACCGAGTACGAAACCATCGAGAACATCACGAAACAGGATATGGTCGATTTCCACAGGAAGTATTTCGTGCCGAACAACACCATCATCGCCTTGTGGGGAGACTTCAACACGAAAGAAATGCGCGCAAAGGTCGATTCGGTCTTCAGTTCCTGGCCCAGACAAGCCGTCGAGCTTCCCCCGCTGCCGGCAGTTCGAAAGGCGACACCGCGGAGCGTCAACTTTATAAAGAAGGACGATGTGAATCAATCGCAGATCTACATCGGACAAATCGGCGGGCGGCTCGACGATTCCGACAGCGCCCCGCTCAACCTCGCAGACGATGCGTTCGGCGGCGGATTCGCGTCGCGCCTCTTCAAACACGTCCGCTCCGAACAGGGACTGGCGTATTCCGTTTTCAGCAGCTGGGGAGAGGATTACGATCATGCGGGATTGTTCCGCCTTGGCGGCTCGACGAAATCCGCCACGACGGTCAAGATGGTACAATCGATTCTCAAAGAACTCCATGAAGTCGTAAAAGACGGAATCACGGACGATGAGCTGAAATTCGCAAAGGACAGCTACCTGAATTCGTTTGTGTTCGAATACGACACGAAAGGGAAAGTCATCAACGAAATCATGACACTCGACTACTACGGATACCCAAAAGACTTCGTACAAAAGCAGCAGCACGACGTCGTGCAGACGACGAGGGAGATGGTCAACGATGCGATCAAGAAGCGCTGGAACCCCGACGCGATGGCGATACTCGTGGTCGGCAAAGAAGCAGACTTCGACGAGGCGTTGAGCACGCTCGGCACGGTCAGGACGATCGACATCGCGATCCCGGCAGCGCCGGAGAAAATTCCGGACCCGACGCCTGCGACAACCGGCAAAGGAATGGATCTGCTGAAGCACCTGTTCGACACCATGGGGGGACCGAAGATTCTCACGGTGAAGGACGTCATGGAGTCCGGCAAGGTGACGGTCCTCGGAACGCCGATGGGGGATATCGAGATGCAGTCGGAGGTGACGAGCGTCCTGCCGGACAAAATCATCAATAAATCTTCGATGATGATGGGTGAGATGACGATGGTGTACGACGGGAAAAACGGATGGGTGAACACACCGATGGGCATGCAGGACCTGCCGGCGTCCCAGGCGGAAGAAATGATGAAACAGGCGGCGCTCAATCCGATGAACGTCCTTCAGTCGCTCGACAAGCCCGCCTACGCGATCTATTATTTCAAGGACGACAAGGTGGACGATAAGCCGGTGAGCGTGGTCATCGTGAAGCATGTCGCCACGGGGGCGGTCGCGCGCTGGTACATCGACAACCAGACAGGGCTCCTTGCGAAAACCATTTCGAGAGGCCGGACTCAGGCGGGTCCCGGAGATATCGAAGAATTCTTCAGCGACTACCGCGATGAAGGGGGGATCAAGCTTGCGCACAAGATGGAGACTTTTTCAAACGGCAAGAAGGCGATTGAGATGCTCGTGAGCACGGTCAAAATCAACGCCGGTGTCGCCGCGGAGGCGTTCCAGAGGCCGAAGGAGTAGCATGCCGGCGTTTCCGTCGAGGGCCGCCGATGCGGCCCTTTTTTTTGTCTTGACAGAGGCGGGAAAAATCGGTAGGTTTACGATACGACAAATTTGTCATCTCCACACACGCTCCATGTCAAAAATGTCCGAGGCCATTCCATGAAAGTCTCTCTCGCAGCTCGGATTCGTGAGGCCCGGGTCCGGCGCGAGCTCGACCAGGCAGCCCTCGCAGCACGCATCGATGTCGCCTCACGGACGGTCCAGCGTTGGGAAAAAGGAGACCAGGTCCCGGACAGCAACTTCCTGCTCCGCATTGCAAAAGTCACAGGCGTTTCCGCGCAATGGCTCCTCTCCGGTGAGGGCGACGTGTATTCCCCGTCGCACCAAAAGCCGAATATCCTCCCCCTTCATCCCGGCCGGCTGAAAAAAATCGACCTCGTCCCGCTCCCGCTCCTCTCGTCCGTCCCCGCCGGTACCCCCGGCTTGACGTTCCACCCCGATTACGTCGAGAAGTACATCACCGTGGACGACGTCCGGGACTCCAGCGCGTTCGCCCTGGAAGTGAAGGGAAACAGCATGGCACCTCGCATCGAGAACGGCGACATCATCGTTGTAAGCCCCAAGCGCGAGGCGCGAAGCGGCGACATCTGCGTCGTGCGCGTGGAAGAAGAGGACACCGTAAAACTCGTTCGCCTCGAGGACCAGTTCATCCACCTCATTCCCCTCAACCCCGAATACGAGCCGATGGTCGTGCGGAAGAAAGATGTGACTTTTGTCTGGCGTGTCGTCAAAGTGATCAAAAGCCTCTGAACCTCCCGCTCCACCTTGCATCTCCGTCGTTTGTTGCATAACTTGGGTTTGTTCCTGTCGATTTCGCCTTCCGGATTCACGACGTGCTGCGCACCGCGCGGAGGAATTGGTCTCAACGCCTGACATTTCTACAAATTCACCATCCATGGCCCGCCCGGACGTGTGTCCATCCGCTCAGAACCAAGCGCACTGCTTGATTTCGATGCGCAGGAGTTTTCCAAAAAGATGGAATGATTTTTGTGGAACGTGCTCGAGCTCATCGATGTCCCTCTTCCGGTCAACGAAAGCATCGGGAAGCACCGAGTGGAAAACCGTCCAGGCTTCGATAACATATTCCCGGCGATGTCAGATCTAACCCCACGAGACGAGGTAAAGAAGCAGGTCAGCGAGATCCTCAAGCGCGTCGACGCGCATTTGAAGAAGGGGGACATCCCGCAGGCGATGGCCGAAATCGGGAACGCGAAACAACTCGACCCGCGGAATATTTACGCCATCGCCTACGAAGAGCGCATCCATCAGCTCGAGGAGCAGGAAAGGAAGAATGCCGAAGCCCGGAAAGTTGCGGAGGAGAATGCGAAGAAGAATGCGGAAGAGGAGCGGCTTCGGGCGGAGGCGCTGCACAAGCTGAATGAAGAACGCCAGAAAGCGATAATCGCCGACCGTCTCCGGGCGGACGAGGAACTGCGAAAAGCTGCTGCGGCCGCCCCAAAAGTGGTGGCTGTTCCTTCGCCTGCTCCGGCGCGGGCGGATGCATTCGATATCTACCGGCGCTTGCTGCGCACGGCTTGGGCCGACGGAGTCGCCACGGAAGACGAGGAGCGACAGCTGCGTGAGCTCAGGACATCTCTCGCGATCGAGCAGACGGACCACGACCGGCTGGAGAAAGAGGTCCGGATGGAATATTACACCGCCGCATTCAAGAAAAACTGGACCGGCGGGATCAGCGCCCCGGGGACGGACGCGCTTCTCTCCAATCTGAGGAAGCGCCTGCGGATCTCGCTGGACGAACATGAGGCAATAAAGGCCCGCATCGTATCCGAAAGGCCCAAACCCGCCGAGAAAAAGCAGACGAGCATTCTCGTGATCGACGACGATGTCAAGCTTCTCGAGATTATCGGTGAGACCATCGAGAGCGGCGGCCATGATGTCCAGACGTTTTCCACATCCGACGATGCGTTCTCCGTCCTCAAAGACGGCTGGACCCCCGACCTGATTCTCTGCGACATCAATCTCGAATCCTCGACGATGGGCGGCTTCACGTTTTACGAAAAGATCCGTGAATTCGAGCACCTCGCGGAGGTTCCATTCGTGTTCCTGACCGGCCTCACCGATGAAGTCCTCATCCGCGCCGGGAAGGAACTGGGAGTCGACGACTATCTGACCAAACCCATATCCGCTGAAAATCTTCTCGCAACCATCAAGGGAAAGCTGAAGAGGTTCAAGCAGCTGAAGAGATCGAAGAAAAAAGATAAGTAACGGTCAGAATGCCTCAAGCCGGCGCGAAAGCAGCGAGCGGCGGTAGAAGACGGAACTGGCGGCGAGGAAATTCATCAGAAAAAGGTTGAGGTAGAAGTAGGGTTCGAGGATATTCGCAAGCGAACAGACCGTCAGAAGCATCAGCTCCGTTCCAAGCCCCGTCAGACCAGTCAATCGCAATCCGGTACCGTCGCAGTACCATCGCTCCAGCAATCTCCCATCTTCCACATCCCTTCTGCACCATCGGTCGATTCTCAGGATCAACCGATCCTGCCAGCCGTAAACAGTCTGAAAGATTTTCTGCAGGACGAGCTCGGTCCCCCCTTTCGCGACATCCTCGGGGGTCGTTTCTTCCGTGATCCTGTTCGTCAGGTATGAACCCTGCATGTGCAGGTACGACGTTTGGTAAAAGACGTGGTATGAAACGCGAAGGGAAGTGCCGAGGACCGATAGAAAGGCGAGGACAAGAAAACGCCAATCCGACGAGCTGCGAAAGAGCATCCACCCGATCGCAAAGAAGACGAGGAGGTTGACAAGAAAGTCACCGATCGAATCGAGGAACCTTCCCATTCGGCTGAATTGCGACCGTGCCCTCGCAAGCTGACCGTCGGCCGAATCGAGAATGTCCTTCGCAAAGATGCAAAGCCCGCCGCATGCGATCGCGAGCGGTTCACCCCGGAGGTATAACGGAGCGGCCGCCAAACCACAGACGACGGAAGCGATTGTCAGGTGGTTGGGAGTTACCCGCGTTCCGTAGACCCCTCGAACGATGAGCCCGGCGATCGGCCGGCTCACGTAGGTTCCGACCCACTCATCAGAGAGCGTGGACTTGATGGATGTTTGATAATCGTACTTCATGCGTGGCGCAGGAGCGGCAGGATTTTTTCTTCGGCGTACGCCAGATCCTCCGGCGTATCGATCTCGGCCGCCGGAAATTCGCTGGTATCGACGGCACGGATGACTGTTCCGCCTCCGATCATTTCCTGAATCGCTGATTCATAATATTCCGTTCGACCGTCTCCATCACGCACGCGCCGCTCGAGGGTCTTGAACAAGAGTTCCGCATCCGGGGGTGCGAAAAGATGAATCCCGACGGACTCTCCCAGGTTCTGTTGGCGCGGCAGATTCTTGCCGATCATTCGGATCACATTTCCGCCCGCGACCGAAACGGACACTTCTTCGTCGTCATGCGGACCCGAGACCCGCACGGCAACAGCGCTGCCGTTCGATTCCTCAATCAGCCTGGTCAGAAGGAGGGGTGAAAACAGGATGTCGCCGTCCATGAAGAGTAGCGGCGGACGGGCTCCCCGTGTGCTCTCCGGTCCCCGATAGAAATCCCGCGCGAGGAGGAGCGAGAAGGCGTTGTTCGTCGAGTCGAATTTCGGATTGACAAGAAGGCGAACGCGCATGGGAGGGACGATACTCTTGAGAAAAACCCGGACAGCGTCCCTCTTGTAGCCAACGACGACCGCGATGTCGCGGATTCCGACCGCACGAAGGTTCTCGTACGTCCGTTGAAGCAGCGTTTTTTCCCCGACGCGAACCAGGCACTTTGGGATATCATCGGTGATTGGCCGAAGCCGCGAAGAAATTCCGGCGCCAAGAATGACGCACCTGGCGGTCGGCCTGATGCCGGGGGACGATTTGGAGTTGGAAGCTTGCACCGGAGTTTGGAGCGGAGGCAGGACCTGGGGTCAGGAATGGCGGACTACCGTCACTCCACAACCCACGGCTCGAGAAGTTTCTCGTCGATGCCCCGGATAAAGCGTGAAGGTTTGGTGAGAATCATGCCGCTTTCCCGGTCGAAAATATTCATCGGATACGTGATGAACAGATTCTCCTTCGCGCGCGTGCAGGCGACGTACATTAAACGGCGTTCCTCTTCCAGCTCTGCGTCCGTGCCGACCGAGCGCATGGCGGGAAATTTTCCCTCGAGGGCGTAAATGATGAACACGGAATGCCACTCAAGTCCCTTCGCGCTATGGATGGTCGAAAGCGTGAGGTACTCCTTCTCCGGGCCCGGCGATTCGACATCGACGATCGACTCGTTCGGCGGCTCGAGCGCCAGGTCGGTCAGAAGTGTCGACATCTCTTTGTATCGCTCGGTGATGTTCTGAAGCATCTCGAGGTCTTTCTTTCTTTTCACGTGGTCGTCGTATCGCGCGCGGAGGATCGGCTCGTAGTATTGCTGGATCTGGAACATCTTCTCGCCGGGGCCGTACTTCGACGGCGAAATCCGTCCGAGGAGCCCGAAGAGCTTCGTGACCGGCTCCGGGTATCCGTGAAATTCGTTCCAGAACTTCGAGGTGACGATTCCTTCTTCACCGGACACCGGATTCAGATGTCTTCGGAGGATTTCGTCAACCACTTTTTCCGCG
>Ga0335080_10006793_pt1 | contig 11831 bp, 2 predicted proteins | sample Lox_Sample_34_FD_206720 | JGI IMG/M metagenome (GOLD analysis project Ga0335080, IMG submission 206720) | Soil microbial communities from Loxahatchee National Wildlife Refuge, Florida, United States - Lox_Sample_3.4 | ecosystem: Environmental > Terrestrial > Soil > Wetlands | place: USA: Florida...
GGCTGTTGCAACGGCCGTGGGAGTGCCGGACACGACGCAGGTGGCGCCGACGGTGCTGACGGCCAAACCGGCGGGAAGCGGCGTAGTCGGATCCAACGAGCAGGTAAACGGCGCGTTTCCGTTCTGGATGGCGATGGCCTGCGTATAGGCGGCGTTGACTTCCCCGTTGCCCAGCACGAATGGAGCAAGAGCGACGCGCGCGAGAATCGTCAAGGTATCGCTGCCTTGCGCACTCACGGGAGCTGTCGACGTGCTGCCGGAATCGGTGGCGGTCAAGGTGAGGCTTGTCGCGGGGAATGCGGCTGTTGGCGTGCCGGAAACCACGCAGGTCGCGCCCATGGCAGCAACCGTCAGACCCGCGGGAAGCCCAGGATTAAAGGAGCAATTCGTGAGCGGCGGAATGCCAGTTCCAGCAGTGGTCTGAATGACAAGGTTGAAGGCCGAGCCGACTTCGCCAACGCCGAGGGTAAACGCGCTCACTTGCAGGGCGGGCACGATGGTCAGCATCGTGGTGTTCATGGTCGTGGACTTGGGCGTGGAAGCGTTGCCGGTGTCCATTCCGGTGAGCGTCACGTTCATCGGACCGAAAGTGGCGGTCGGCGTGCCGGAAATCGTGCAACTCGTCGGGCTGGGAGCCGCCGAGAGGCCCGGGATGACAGGAGACAACGAGCAGGCGCTGAGCGGGCCCGTGCCGCCCATGACGTTAAATGTCTGGGAGAACGGGTGCCCGACCTCTCCGGTGCCCAAAGTGAAGTTGAGGAAAGTGAAAGCCGGGTTGACGACCAAGGTCAGGGTGGTAGTGGCGACCTGAGCGGGCACGCTGCTGTCGCTAACGGAAAGTCCGATCGTGAAGGTGCCGGTGAGGGTGTTGAGCGGCGTACCGCTGATGGTGCAGCCCAATGCTGTGCTGGTGATGGTCAAACCCTGCGGCAATCCGTTGGTCGAACCCACGGGCGCAGAGGCAGCGGAACAGCCGTAGGCAGGAGTACCGCCGCTCACAGGAATGGCCGCGGTGTACGCGACGCCGGCCGTCGCGGGGTTCAGAGGGGTCGGCGTGATGGCGAGCGAGGTGACCGGGGTAACCCTGAACCCGCCCGGGAGGCCCTGCGAGCCGGACGCGCACCCGGCGAGTACAACGAGCGCCGGGAGTATGACGGCCAGTGCGACAGCGCCGGCCAGCGCGGAGCGAGTGGGCGTCAGAACGCTCTTAGGCAGACTTTGGGCACTAACCCGAGGGCTGAGTTGCGACATGCGCGGAGTCTCCTGGACTGAGTGTGCAGACCTGTCTGGCGTAGCTGGAGGCGACCAACCCCGTAGATGCACGAATACCCCTTCTTCCCGCCGATGGCTTCGGAAATTACTACGCGTACCGGCGCGCGTCAAGACTAAACACGCCTTCCAAGCATGTGTTGTCGCAAGACTTACTCACCAGTAGTGGAAGAAATCCTTGACGCGTTCCCGTGCACTGGGTACATTCATGCCAATCGCGCCGACGCTGCAGCGGGACGCGCGACAGGGGATGGTCCCCGGGTGAAAATTGGGTACGCCTTCCATCAACGTGACGGGTGCGCCGCAGTTTGTGGCTTTGCGTCTCTTCCAAATCTCCCCCAGCGAGGTGCAGTGATCATGAGAGGGCGTATCTCCAGAATTGCATTAGTCCTGACCGCCGCTCTACTGACGCTGGCCGGACAGGTTTCCGCACAGACCATCAGCGGCGTCATCGCCGGCCGGGTAACCGACGCGCAACAGAAGCCCCTGTCGAGCGTGGCGATCACCGCGCACAATCCGGGCACCGGGCGCGACTTCCCTGCCAGCACGGACGAACAAGGCTACTTCCGCATCCTGGAAGTGGCGCCGGGACTCTACGAAGTAACGGCGGTGCTGGGCGGCTTTGAAACGGTGAAGCACGTGGACGTGCGCGTGAGCGTGAACCGCACGACGGTCGAAGACTTCATGCTGAAGATCCAAACGAAGGAAGAAGTGGTGGTGGTGCAATCGACAGCGCCGATGGCCGTGCTGGACAGCCCGACGCTAGGCATGGCGTTTCCGGACAAGCCGATCACGGAACTTCCGGTTATCACGCGTGACGTCAACAACTTGGCCCTGCTGGCGCCGGGCGTGTTGAGCGTCCGCACGTTCAGCTTCGCGAGCACGCTGGTGCCATTTTCAGTGAACGGGTCGCGCGGCCGCGACAACAATTTCATCATCGACAGCGTCGACAACAACGAACCTCTGTTCGGCGGCGCGGCGTCGCAGTTCACGAACGCGGAGATTTTTCAGGAGTATTCGATCCTGACCGGCCAGTTGAAAGCGGAGTACGGCCGCAACAGCGGCGCGACGGTCAACGCGATCACGAAGAGCGGATCGAACAACTGGCACGGGACGCTGTTTGCCTACGGCCAGGGCGACGTGTTTGATGCGACGAACCGCGTGGAGCAGCAGGCGTTGCTGACGTCTCCTGAACCGTTCTATGAGACGACGATCGGCGCGACGCTGGGCGGGCCGATCCGCAAGGAAAAATCGTTCTTCTTTGTTTCGTACCAGTGGGACCGCCTCTCGGACAACCTGTCGGATGTCTTCCCCGTTCTTTCGAACTACACGAACACGGTGGCGGACCTGAACGCGATCAAGGGTCTGCCGACGTCGCCGGGCCTGCAGGCCTATCTGGCGACGCCATCGGTAAGCCAAGTGCCGGGACTAACAGGCTCCAACTGCTTCGCGACAAGCCCGCCGCCGCCGACGATGGGGCCGCAGCTCTATAGCCAGCCAAACCCCTGCCTGCTGACTACGACCGCAGTTCCGGTAGCGGGCGACTTCGGCGGACAGGCGGCGACCGCCAATTTCAACGTGTGGAACGTGCCGAACGCCAACACGTTCAACCTGCGCGACCACCAACTTTCCGGGCGCTACGACCAGCGCATCAACAACTCGAATGACTTCTATGGCCGCTACCTGTTTGACGACCTGGCGTCGCCGCGGTCGCCGCTGGTCAGTTCGGGTGTGGGCGCGTTCTCCGACGTGGGATTGCTGCCGGACTGGAAGACGTTCCTGCGGCAGCGCACACAGAGCGTGCTGGCCGACCACCGGTACTACCGCGTGGCGTCACTCAACGAATTCCGCTTCTCGTACAGCCGCGTATCGCAGGGGCAGGGGCCGTTTGACGCCCCGGAGAACACGCTGAACCGGCCGTCTGCAATTGTCGCGGACGCATTCGCGACCCCGGCGACGATCGGAGGTCTGGGCGGACAAGGAAGCATCGGCTCGACGTCGACGCCTCCCGGCGTGTTCCCGTCGGCGGGCGACTTGATCACGCTGGGGCAGAGCAGCAGCCCGAGCCACATTTCGAGCAATACGTACCAGATCCAGGACAACTACTCGTACACGTTCGGCCGGCACAGCATGAAGTTCGGCGTGAACTTCGTGAAGATCGACACGAACTCGCTGGGCGTGCCGGACGACAACGGGTTCTACATCTTCAACGGTTTGCCGACGGGCGGCACGGTCATCCCCGGGTTCGAGACGTTCCTGAACGAGGGGAACTGCGTGCTCGGCGGGACGCCGGTGTCGTGCGCAGGCGTGGTGAGCCAGCGGCTGATCAACGTGCTGACCAACGCAAACGGGCAGGTGACCGGCCAGGGCCCGAACGAAATCAAGATCAAGGAATTCGACCAGTTCTACTTCGCACAGGACGACTGGCGCGCGCGGAAGAACCTGACGCTAAGCCTGGGCATCCGCTACGAGAACTTCGGGCAGCCGATCAACTCAATCCACGACGTGAACCCGAGCGCTCCGTTTGTGAACACGGACAACAAGGACTTTGCGCCGCGTCTGGGCGTTGCGTACAACCCGTGGCAGCACTGGGTTTTCCGCGGCGGGTACAACATCCAGTACAACCCGCCGATTCTGGACATTCCGCTGCTGATCTGGCAGACCGGCCCGGTTTCTCCGCTGTTGACCACGGACGTCTTCGGCCAGGCGCAGCTTCAGTCCACGTCGATCTACCCATCCGCGCCGCTGACAGTCGCGGACCTGCAAAAGACGGTGGCGGAAACGGGCCTGGTGGGAGGCGTGCCGACGCCAATCAGCATCAGCTCGGGCATGGTGCAGGGCTGCAGCCAGTACCTGGACAACTTCAATTCGCTGCTGTTCAACAGCGGCAACGGGCCGATCACGGCGATTGCGCCGGGCCGTTCATACAACGGCGCGGCAGTGGACCCGGTTACATTCACTTCCCTGCCGGCGAACATCCCGATCGCGAACTGCTCCGCGCAGTCCACGGTATCGAAGAACCTGAAGAACCCCTACGTGCAACTGTGGTCGCTGGGCGTGCAGCATGAAATCGGCGCCAATTACCTGGCGGAAGTTAGCTACGTCGGGAGCAAGGGCACGCGGTTGTTCCAGCGCGTGGAGACCAACCCGTTCCAGGGATGGAACAGCAATTGCGTGGCGAACCTGGCGTCGGTCTACCAGATCAACAACGCCGCGAACCTGGCTGTGCCCGGACAGTGCCGCTTTAACCGCATCGACGACAGCCACGGCGACATCACATCAGTGACGAACGGCGGCAGTTCGAGCTACAGCGCGCTGCAAGCGAGCTTCACCAAGCGGTTCAGCCGCAGCAAATACGGCGGCGATTACGCCTTCACGCTGGCGTACACATGGAGCCACCTGATCGACAACACCAGCGAAATCTTCGGCCCCGGCTTCCGCACGCTGCGCCCGGGCGACATTCAGCCGCAGACGAACGCGAACTCAGCTTTCCCTCTGGGGCTGTTGTTCGACCCGCTGGCGAACGCTCCAGTGGAAGCGATCACGCCGCTGGCGCAGGTATACAACTCGACGACGGATGCGGAGCGCGGCAACTCGGCCTTCGACCGCCGGCACCGCTTCGTGATGAGCTTCCTGTGGGAGCCGTTCCCCACGAAGAACGTGTGGATGCGCGGCTGGCAGTTGAACGGCATCTTCACGTACCAGTCGGGGCAGCCGTTCACGCCGATTAACGCTTCGCCGTTCAGCTCCTGCTCCGATTCAAACGGCGACGGCAGTGTAAGCAATGACCGGCCGATGATCGGGAACCCGAAGGCGCCGCTGAACAGCGTGGCGCTGATCAATCCCGCGACGGACCCGCTGTGCCTGCCGGCCGGTGCCTTGGGCGCGCCCGCGGTGCTGGACTACGTGGACCTGAACGGCAACGCGATCAATCCGGCCAACGCGCGCTTCGTGCAGCGGCCCCTTTACGCCAACCTGGCGATTCCGGGCCTGACGGCGACCTCTCCGACGCCCGCGGGATACGCGGGAGATGCGGGACGCAACAGCCTGGTCGGACCCCGCACGGTGAACCTGGACCTGTCGCTGTACCGCAACATCAAGCTGAACGAGCGCTTCACGATGCAGCTCCGCGTGGAAGCGTACGACCTGCTGAATCACCCGAACCCGGGCGACTTCAACGGCAACCCGTACGTCAGCGATGCGTCGGGCGCGCCGGCGTTCGCCTACGCGGCCACGCGCACCGGCGCGGCCATCACCGGCGGCATTCCAGAGAACGCGATCGACGCAGTGGACCAGGTAACCGGGAAGCGTACGTTCCTGAGCCAGTCGAACCTGAATACGAGCAGCCGGAGATTGCAGCTCGGGATCCGCCTGATCTTCTAAGAAAACTGGAAACGGGAATTGCGGGCGTGGCGCGGTCGTGGCCACGCCCGTTTTTTTCGGGGAAAGCGGTTGGGACTCCGGGGGGAGTATCGGGGACGTGCAGACCGCGGCGCGTTCGGGGCGATTTGGATAGGGCTGACGTGGCGGGGCCGGCGCGGGACGCCGGCGCTACTCTGACGCTGCTTAGCGGCGACTACAGGGTGGACTACTCTCGGAGCAGGCGCGGAGGGGCGATGGGGGGCGATCTGCAAGGGCTGACGTGGCAGGGCCGGCGCTACTCTGGCGCTGCCTGTGACGGGCGGCGACTACACATCGGCTGACTCTCCATGACGCTGCTTGGGACGGGCGGCGATCGCAGGGTGGATGCGCGGAGGCTGTGCGGCGCGCTGGAGGCGACCCCTTGCAGGGGCGGTTGGCTAGTTGGCGCGGACGACGACGGCGACCTTGGTCTTGACGGGTTGGCCGTTGGTCTTGGGCGGATCGAACTTCCAGGAACTCTTCGCAGTGGCGGTGATCTTCGCGCCGCCGTCGGCATCGCCGGTAAGCACGCTCACGTCGGTAACGGCACCGCTGGTATCAATGCTGACGGACAGGCGCCACTCGCCGCGCTGCAACTGGGCGACGGACAGGCCGCAGTTCGCGCCGGCGTTGAGCTTCATGTCGCTGTCCAGGAAGGGCTGGCCCATTTCCTGCCCGGCCTTCACAGGCGAGGTCCACTTCATGTGAGTGACGCCCGCAACAGAGCAGGTGGCGCTACGCTGCGAGGTAGTGAAGGACTTTTCGGCCGCGTCAATCTCGGAGCTGAGCGAACTGGTGTCGCCGCCGAGGCTGCGAACGTCCGCGAGCTTGCCGCGTGCGCCGGCGAAATCATGCGCGTTTTCGAGGCGGCGGACTTCGGCAGTAGCGTCGGCGAGTTTCTTGGCTTTATCGGCGTTCGCCGCAGCGACGGCCTTGTTGTCGATTTCTTCGATGTTCTTCGCCACGGTCTTGCTGAGCGAGGCGGCCTCGGCTGCGTGCCTGCCGCCGCCATTGGCGATGGCGTCGAGGGCGCTCTTGGCGCCCTGGAGCGTACCCTTGTCCGAACTGGTGCTCCTGGACTTGGCGTCGGCGAAGCGCTGGTCGTCTTCACGGAACTTCTGCATCTTCTGGCGAAGGACGGGAACATCGTCCTTGTGGGCGTTGCCTTCGCCGACGGCGTCGAGCTTCTGAATGAACTGGTCAGCGTTGGAATAGTCGCCCTGGTCGATGGCTGACGAAGCCTTGCCGTAGAGATCGTTGGAAGTCTGCGCGTTGGCCTGGAACTGCGCGTTGGCCGCGTTCTTTTCCGCGTTGTCAATCTTTCCCGACAGAGGAGTTACGCGATTGCCGAAATCCGGGCCGAGGTTCTGCTCGCTGACGTACTTGCCGAGAGCGTCGGCAGCCTTCCGCGCGTCCGCGTATTTCTTGGTGGCGATGTCCTTGTTCACTTCACCAAGCATGGCCTCAAACTTCTTAACCACGGCGGGCGACGGACCGCTGGGCGGCGGCGGGTTGGCAGGCGTTGTGGCAACCGGAGCGGTGCTGGTCGCCGGAGTCGTGGAGCCCGAAGATCCGGACGTGGACGAACCGGTGACAGGAGCCGGCGTGGAAGTGTCCGTACCGGACTTCTTGCCTGTGAACATGAACACGGCGCCGCCGATCACCGCGACGGCCACAATGCCGCCGATGATGAGGCCCATGCTGCCGCCCTTCTTCTCAGAAACGGCGACGGCAGGCTCATAGGCCGGGGCCTTGGCGGCTTCCTTTCGCTCTTCGACGGCGGGCTTGCGCTCGACGGGCGGAGGCGGTGCGGGAGCCTTGACCTCTGGCTTGACCTCGGGCTTCCTGGGCTCCGGCTTGATCTCGGGCTTGGGCTCGACCTTGGGTTCGGGCTTGGCGACTGGAGGTGGCGGAGCTTCAACGACGGCGGCGGCAACGGGCACATCGACTTTCTTGCCTTTGTCGCGGTCGCGATCCTTGTCCTTCTTCTTGTCCTTCTTGTCGTCGCGCCGGTCTTCCCTTCTCTCGTCTTTCTTTTCTTCCTTGGGCGGAATGACGGTGGTCTTTTCTTCGACGGGCGCGACCACGGACTCGGGCGGACTGGCCGGAACCAGGGGCTTGCCCGGTGGAATGACGGTGGTTTTCTCTTCGGGGGCCTCAACGGGAGGCGCGACTGCGGCGGCGTTGATGCCGGCGGGCACCGGGGCCGGCGGCGCAGGAATAGAAACCAACGGGGTCTTGGACTTGACGGTCTCTTCGCCAATGTCGCCGCCCGGCCGGAATACGCGCGTGGCGCTGCCGGCATCGCCGCCCGCGGGCGCGGTAGATGGCGCGGGCTTGCCACCGCCCAGGCTGCCGACGCGCGTCTTCTCCGTCTCGCCGCCGTCGCCGCCGACGGGCTTGCTGCGCATCAGGGTGAGTTCTTCCTTCGAGGGAACCCGGCGATCTTCTGCAGCACGCAGCAGAACGGGGATGCGTTCGTCGATGATCTCGCCGCGCTCGAGGACGCGGAGGATCTTGGCGGCGTCGTCGAACTTCTTCGATTCAAGCAGGTCCATGGCCTTGATGGCCTGCTCGTCGTGGTTGCGGCGCTGGTCTCGGAGCGAGCGTTCCTGCTTGGCAATCTCGATGAGCTTGGTGAGATCGGTGTCCTTGCCGGTCTGGACGACGGTGCGGTTGCCGAGGTCGATGGCGCCGGTCAGATCGCCGCGCTCGATGGACTGGCGCATGGTGCGCAGGCGGTCGTCGAGCAGCTTCTGGCGCTCGCGATTCTTGAACTCCTTCTGCTGCGTATTGGCCTGTTCGAGGCGCTGCTTGAACTCGGCATCGCCGGGAAATTCCTTGAGGGCATCCTGGCAGGCGGCGATGGCGCCATCGAAGTCGTTGGCCTGGACCTTGGTGTTAATTTCCTGGTTGCGCGCCTGACGGCGTTTCAGCTGGTCCTGCTGGGTGCGCTGAGTCCTGGCGAACTCAACCAGGCGGCCGAGCTCGAAATCTTCGGGGAATTCCTTGAGCAGGGCCTCGCCGCTCGGAATGGCCTCGTCGAATTTCTCCTCATTGACGAGCTTCTTGAGGCTCTCCAGTTCTTTTTGCAGGCGCTGCTGCCGGGTAAACTCGCTGCGCTCCTGCAAGACGAGGTCGCGCAGCTTGACGGCAGCAGCCTCGTTCGGGTAGGTCTGCAACAGAGTATCGAGCTTCGCCAGCGCGTCGTTGAACGACTGGGCCCCCAGGAGCTTGCGGGCCTCGGCAAGCGCCTTCTGCACCTCGTCCTGGGACCTGTCGGCGCGGACCGCATCAAGCAGCTTGGCGACTTCGCCCTCGCCCGGATGACTCTTCTCGAGCTCGCCGAGCACCTTGAGGGCTTCGTCATACTGCTGCGCGGTCCAAAGCTGGCGGGCCTTTTGCACGCCGTCAGCCAGGGCCTTGCGCTTGCCGCGCCGCTCTTTTTCCTCGGCGATCTGCTTGCGCAACTGCTGCGCATCCTGGTTGTCGGGAGAAGCCTTCAGAACCTTTTCGAGGCTCTGTTCGGCCTCGGTCAGGCCGCCTTCGGCCAGACGCTGGCGGGCTTCGCGCATGCCGGCCTGGACAAGCTGGAGCTGCATGGCGGCTTCCTGTACTTTGCCAAGCAACTCGCGGGCGGGCATGAAGTTCGAGTCGAGATGGAGCGCGGCGTCCGCCTCACGGCGGGCGTCCTCGAGTTTTCCTTCCGAGAGGAACTTCTCCGCGTTCGCCACGATGCCGGTGAGCTTGGGCAGGACTTCGCTGCGTCGAATTTCAGAGTTGACCTTGTCGAGGAGCGTCTTGGCATGCAGGTGGGAGGTATCGAGAACGAGGGCCTGCTTCAGCAGTTCCTTGGCGCGCTGCAGGTCGCCGCTCTTGAGCATGGACTCGCCCTGAGTGACGAGCTGCCCGACGCTTTCCGACTGCATCTTGCGAGCGACCGGTTCGAGCTCGCCGAGCAGTTCTTCCATGTTCTGGTAACGCTCGGCAGGCTCTTTCCTGAAGATCCGGCGAACAACGTCGTCGAGCTCCGGGGGCAGGTCGGGCCGGTGCTCGCGAATGGACTTGGGCTCCTGGCTGACGATAGCGAACATCACGGCGGTGATGTTGCCGCCCTGATACGGCTTCACGTACGTCAGGATTTCGTACATCATTACGCCGACAGCCCAGATGTCGGAGCGGCCGTCAACTTTTTCGCCGCGAATCTGCTCAGGCGACATGTAGTCGATGGTGCCGATCAACATGCCGGACGACGTGGAGGAGGTGTCTGTCAGGCGGGCGATGCCGAAGTCGACGACCTTTACCGTGCCTTCATTGGTGACGACGATGTTGCCGGGCTTGATGTCGCGGTGAACGATGTTGCGCTTGTGCGCGTACTCGAGCGCGCGGCACACCTGCACCATGTAGTTGAGCTTGAGAGATGCGGGAAGTGGCGTCTGCCCTTCTTCCCTTTCCTTGTCCACAATGCGTGACAAGTCATCGCCTTCGAGGAGTTCCATGGCGATGTAGGGAGTGCCGCTATCTTCTCCCATGTCGTAAATCGTGACGATGTTGGGGTGTTGCAGGGCGCCCGCCGCGCGCGCCTCACGATAGAACCGTTCGAGAAGGTCAGGGTTGTCGGTGAAGTTGCCGGTGATGGTTTTGATCGCAACAGTACGGCCGATGAACGGGTCCTTGCCACGGTAGACCACGCCCATGGCGCCACGGCCCAGCTCACCCAGAATCTCGAATTTGCCGATCTTCTTTTGGATGACCGCAAACTCCCGGGAAGACGTGTTTTAGCACCGCCACGAGACACACGTCTTGCGCCGCGAGCAGGCAAAAACACACGTACTGCGCGCGCACACGTGCGCCGCAGAGCCTGCCGTCATGCGATAGTGACAAAAGGGATTAGGGGTGTCAATGGCCCCGGACGGGTCTGTACGTAGGTGCCAATCCTTACCGGCGCGGAGCAAACTTTAATACTAGTACCAGTGAAAACAGGCCGACTGCATGGCTTGGTCGCGTGCCCGGATGCGGTCGTGGACGGGCCCTGCGGTGTTTGGTAACGTTGCGCGCCTGGGCCCCCCAAGGAGGAATAGCGTGCCTCGCGAAACATGGCGGATATCCCGGGCGCTGGCAATCGCTCTCGCGCTTCCCTGCTGCCTGAGCGCCGGCCAAGACGTGCATGACCATCCGGCGCCTGAACACCTGGGCGCGGTGACGTTTCCCACGTCGTGCCGGGAGGAGAGCCAGAGCGAGTTCACACGGGGCATCGCGCTGCTGCACTCGTTCGCTTACGCCGCCTCGCAAAGCTCGTTCAGGGCGGTGCTAGCGAAGGACCCAGACTGTGCTATCGCCCGCTGGGGTGTGGCGATGACGTATTTCCACCAGATCTGGGACCCGCCGCTCAGGCCGGAATCGCTTGCGCGCGGCCGCGAGGACCTGCGGCAGGCTCAGCAAGGGGCCGAAAGCTCTGCCCGTGAACGCGGCTTCATCCGAGCACTTGCGGTGTTCTACGAACAGGATCCCAGTCTTCCCTACCTGGGGCGCGCGTCCAAATACGCGGACGCGATGGACGCGGTTGCGACGGCGAATCCGAACGACCCTGAGGCGCAGGCCTTTCATGCGCTGGCTTTGCTTGCCGCCGCCTCTCAGTTCGACACGACGCACGCGAATCAGAAGCGCGCGGCGGATATCCTGGAGCCGCTGTTTGCTAGATACCCGCAACATCCGGGAATCGCCCATTACCTGATTCATGCGTGCGACAACCCGGAGATGGCGCGGCGCGGGTTGCCCGCGGCGCGCGCGTATGCGGCCATCGCGCCTTCGGCCCCACACGCGCTGCACATGCCATCGCACATCTTTACGCGCCTGGGCATGTGGGACGAATCCATTTCGTCGAATCTGGCGGCACAGGCGGCAGCGCGCGCGCAGGGAGACACAGGCGAAGAGCTGCACGCGATGGATTATCTGGTTTACGCGTACCTGCAGGAGGGGCGCGATGCGGACGCGGCTGGGGTGATTGGCCAGCTCCAAACGATGAACGTGACCGGCGGAAGCGACTTCAAGGGTTCTTACGCGTCGACGGCCATGCCGGTTCGATACGCCGTTGAGCGAGGCCGATGGACGGACGCGGCAGCAATCGTCCCGCCGCCGGCCACGGCACCGCCGCACGTGAC
>Ga0335080_10006794_pt1 | contig 11831 bp, 16 predicted proteins | sample Lox_Sample_34_FD_206720 | JGI IMG/M metagenome (GOLD analysis project Ga0335080, IMG submission 206720) | Soil microbial communities from Loxahatchee National Wildlife Refuge, Florida, United States - Lox_Sample_3.4 | ecosystem: Environmental > Terrestrial > Soil > Wetlands | place: USA...
GGATTCGCTCGCGGGTGACGTTGAACGTGCGCCCGATCTCGTCGAGGGTGCGGGGGTGTTGGTCGCCGAGGCCGTAGCGCAGCTCGATCACGCGCCGCTCGCGGTAGGAAAGGTTCTCCAGGGCCTCGCGCAGTGCCTCGTTGGTGAGCGCTTCGACGGCGCGCTCGTAAGGGGATTCGGCTTGCTCGTCGGCGATCAAGCGTCCGAACTCGGTGTTCTCCTCGTCACCGACGGGCTTCTCGAGTGAGATCGGCGTCTGCGCGGAGCGCCGGATCGACTCGACCTCGTCGGGCTCGATTCCGGTCACCTCGGCGATCTCTTCGGCGGTCGGCTCACGGCCGAGCCCGGTCATGAGCTTGCGCTCCGCCCGTCCGATCCGGTTGAGCTTCTCGACGATGTGAACCGGGATCCGGATTGTCCGCGCCTTGTCCGCCAGTGCACGGGCGATCGCCTGCCGGATCCACCAGGTGGCGTAGGTGGAGAACTTGAAGCCCCTGCGGTAGTCGTACTTCTCGGTCGCGCGGACGAGGCCAAGGGTGCCCTCCTGGATCAGGTCGAGAAACGGCAGCCCCTGGTTTCGGTAGCGCTTGGCGATTGAGACGACGAGCCGCAGGTTTGACTCGACCATCCTCTGCTTGGCCTCGAACGACCCCCGCTCGATCCGTTTGGACAGCTCGACCTCCTCCTGAGCCGTCAGCAGCCGCACCTTGCCGATGCCCTTCAGGAACAGCTGCAGGCCGTCTGTCGTTCCCTCCGGCTCGAGATTTAGCGCAGCCTTGCGGCGGGTTCGCTTCTCGGCCGCGCGTTCGATGATCGGGCTTTCCGCGGCGGCCGGATCGATCTCCTCGACCAGCTCGATCTCGCACCGCTCAAAGATCCTGTTCAGCTCCTCGACATCGATGTCCTCGAGGCCGAGCTCGGCTGTGGCCTGCGCGATCTCGGCGTGTGTGAGCACGCCGATCTGCATCCCGTGTGCGATCAGACCCTTGATCTCTTCCAGCTCTTGGAGATCCGCTTCTGACATGTCGCCTCGGTGTTGGGTTCGGTCTGCTCGCTGAATGGGCGATCAGTGGTGGCCAGGAAGCGCTCTGTTGCTCACGACGGGGCGTCAGACATCAATCAGACGACATGGACGGTCAGGATGCACGGCGTCGGGGGTCGGGGCGATGCTGGTTGGTCGCGCGCGAGCTGAACGAGGCCCCGTTAGTCGTCGGTTCGCGTCAGGGACGCGTAGCGGGGATCACCCGGACGGGCCGGGTCTGGCGTGGTCCGGTTCTCGCGCGCTGATCGCGCTATCAAGTGTCGTTGGGCGTCGATCGCCAGGCGAACCCGCCGCGACCCGTGATCACGGGCCAATTCGCCGCGCCGACGCGCCGCCCGATCGTGTTCGGTACGCGTCATCGTCTTCACGCCTTCCCATCCCTCTGTGGAGTCTGCGCGCAAGGAAGAGGGCGAGAGCCCGCGCGTTCAACTAGATCCGGGACAACGCCCCCAAGCCGGTGGCATAGCGCCCGTGGAGCAATACGCCGGCCCCGCAGTCAAAACCAGTAACCCAGGCCTCGCGCCTCGTGGCGCGGAACGCGCCGTTGGTGGCAATCGGGCTTGGGGCGAGAATCCCGCCGCAGGGCCAGCTCACCAACGACTGTACTCCCATTCCCGGCGTTTGCGTGCACGGATCTCAAAAGTCGCTCGAGCCCACGCGCGTCGGCAGGCTCCTACCAGCCGACACCCGGCCGACCGCCCGTTGGGTCGCGCGGAATCATGGTGCTCCGCGACGATCGCGATCGCTCGTCCATCGCGCCCGGTTCCGTGACCGAGCAGGCGCTGCGGAATTGGGCCAGGCGTCCCGCGCCGGGTCTGCGCCATCGCGATCGAAGAGCCGAGCAGCCCGCCGCCGTCCCGCATCAGTGTCTCTCTCGCCCGTGGTCGACGTCGCCATGATGCGCTCGGCGATGTCCTGGTCGATGGTGTGGTGGTGCGACCCTTGCCGGTCCGCGATCGCTGGTGCGGGTGAGCAGACCATCGCATGCGAGATCGCGGTGGCCTTGACGCCACGTCGGGCCGGTTCTGAGTTGGTGCCGGGCACAGCGAGCGCTCTCCGGTCGCCTCTCAAAGGCCCTGGCGCGCAGCCAAGCGTCCACACAACCGAGTGGACGGCAGCCTGCTTGGAGCGTGGCGTGACTCGGCGACAATTCCGAGTCAGCGGGTCGGAACCGTGGTAGTGTGAGTGGTGCGCTCAGCGAGCCCCAGGCCCTTCTCGCTTTCCGGGCGAACATCTTCGGTCAGAAGGGCGGGGAGGCGGTCGGCCATGGGCACCGCACCAAAGAAGTCCCGCGCCGCTAGTCGGCTCGCGGGCCACGCACGTGACGTGCGCGTGCCAGGGTCGATGGAGTTCCTCATCTCTGGGGACAACGGCGGCGCCTACCAATGGACGATCGTCGCCTGCGAGGGCGCAACCCTCGAGCAGTCCGGGAGCTTCGCGTCCTACGAGGACGCTGAGCAGGCCGCGCAGCGCGTCCGGGACGGGGCCGCCTCGGCACGGCCAATCCGTCGCGGCCGCGAGATGGGTGCGGGCGATCGCGCCGCTCGTCGCGACCGACCAGGCGCCGAGTTGGGTGCCGAGCGTTGGTTGGATGAGGGCGGCACCTTCACCCGGGAGGCGGTGGCGAGATGGCCGAACCACCGCTGACCACACCATCCGAGCGGCCCGCGTCGTCCCGCCAGCCCGGTCCAAGACCGAGCTATAGCTGCCCCGGCTGCGGGCATGTTCTCCGCGTGTCCGGCCTGGGGCGACACCGGCTTTACTTCGACCAACCAAACACCCTCGTGATGAACGGGGTCTGCCCCGTCTGCCGCCGCGGCCTGCCGGGCAAGAATGGGCGGTGATCGCATCATGACGCACCTTTGCTGCCCAGACTGTCGGCTGCGCTTTACTCGCCCGACCGGAACGTACCTGGCTGCTTGCCCCGAGTGCGGTGAGCCACCTCAACCCAGCACGGTTGAAGGCACCGTCGGGTTGCGTCTCTTCACCGTCGAGGACGTCCCTCACCTGCTGCCCGAGGCGGCGGTCGTCTCGCTCCCGGTTCCCGAGCCGGGCCGAGCACGATCGTGAGCGACGACGCGCATATCAGGATTCTCCGCGAGGTGGCATCCCATAGGCAGCGCGAGCTCGACGAGCATGACGCTGCGCACCCGAGCGGGGACACGGCATCCAACGGCCGACGGCAAGCCCTCGTGCGCAGCGCGAGGCGGACCCAAGCGCGCGTCGCGGATGCCGAAACACGACGGCCCAACCACCGCCCAGCTCCACCGTCCTGACACGCCCGGTTTGGTCGCGGCCGCACAGGGACAGCCACCGCAGATGCATTCGAGCGTACTGATTGGGCTGCTGCTAGCGCTGGCCGGCGCGTGTGGCGCGAGCCTCGGCGGGCTGTGGAAGCAAAAAGGCGCGGTCCAAACCCGGGACGTCGACATCCGGCATCCACTGCGGAGCACAGCCGCACTATTTCGCTCGAAATGGTTTGTGCTTGGCTGGATCGCCGCAGCTTTCGCTTGGCTTCTACACGTCGGCGCGCTCGCCCTCGCGCCGCTCTCACTCGGCCAGGCGGTGATATCGAGCGGGATCGTGCTGGTGGGGTTGCTCGCCGAGCGATTCTTCGACTTGCCGGTGACTCGACGCCAGTGGGTAGGCCTCGCGCTTCTCGGGGTCGGCCTGGCGGCGCTCGGCGCCACCGCGCACGGCGATAGCAACCGTTCGGGCTACGGCACCCTCGCGATTGCCGCCTTCGAAGTGGGTGCCGTGGGACTCGGCGTGGGCTGCGCCGCGAGTTGTCGCCGCGAGCGGATGCGCGACCTGGACGGTCTGCTGCTCGGGCTCGCTGGCGGGATCTTCTTCGGAGTCTCAGACATCTCGATCAAGGCCGTGACGGGCGGCTCCCACGGAATGCTCGGTCTCGTTGGACCGTCGAGCTTCCTCGGCATCCTGGCCGCCGTCGCCGCATTCTTCGCGACAGCGAGGAGTCTGCAGATGGGAAACGCGGTGGGGGTAATAGCAGCGACCACCTCGGCCGCCGCCGTGGTGGGCATCATCGGCGGGATCGTGCTGTTCGGTGACCCGCTGGGCAGTGATCCACCGATGATCGTCGCCCGGCTGCTCGCGTTCATATTGGTGGTGTGCGCGGTTGCGGTCGTGCCCGCCCCGCTACGCGCACAGGCGAGGCTGCGCACCAACCCATCCGGCGCGGGCACGCTGTAGCCGCGGAAACCGCGTACTGGAGGGCAGCCGGCGTCGGGCGCGAGGTCCTCGTCCTGGAAAGAGAGCGAAGCTGTCGCGGCGGCGCCTGTGCTTCCCGGCGTGGCCGACGACACCGCTGGATCACGCCTACGCGGGTCACGGCGGGTGTGTTGGCCGCTTCTCGGCACATTCAGGAGCGCCGGCCGAGGCCGAGTCTCGGCTGGTGGCCCGCTACACCTCGATTTCACCTAGATGGGATAGTCGGCCGAGGACGGGTTCGATGAACGCGATGGTCTCGCGGGTGAGCGCTAGAGTGCTCTTACGGGTCGACGTTCGTTTCGACCAAAGCGGTGCCCCGCGTTCTCGCAGTTGTTGCCTTGTTGCACCCTCCGCGTCTCGCAGCGCACATACCCAGGAGGGAATTAAGATGGCGACAGGAACTGTGAAGTGGTTCAGCGACGACAAGGGCTTTGGGTTCATCACACCGGATGACGCGGGGAAGGATCTGTTCGTGCATCACAGCGCGATCCAGGGCAACGGCTTCAAGTCGCTGGCCGAGGGCGCCAAGGTGAGCTACGACGCCGAGCAGGGCCCCAAGGGCCCGGCGGCCGCGAACGTCCACGCGCTCTAGAGCTTGATCATCTAGCCAGGCGACGGGAGGGCGGTAACCGCCCTCCCGTTGTCCCATCCTCGCGGCGGGTGAGCCCGACAATGTTGGGTAGGTAACCGCGCCGTGGCGAGGGTGCAGCGCCACGCGCGCTGGCGGGGACCTGCATGCGTTTCCCCGAGTTCGGTGCAGACGACTGGGCGGCTAGCCCCTCACTCGCTGGTGGCTGACTATCGCCGCGCTTGAGACCCAACGAAAGGACAGGCACACATGGCCTCGACGGGCAAGAAGAAGACCACGATGGCAAAGCTCGCCCGGGAGAGCAGACTCCGCGAGCGTCGCGTTGAGAAGCAGGCGAGGAAGGACGCGAGGAAGCGGGCCGCGGCACATCCGCCAAGCCCACCAAGCGATCCCTCCGGCGAGCGATAGCCCAGCTGGCTGCCTGTCGGCAGAGCCGCTCGGACTGGGCCTACTCACTCGAGCGGGTCGGCGTGAGAGCTCGGAGCATCACAACACATGTGGGATTGATCCCGAGAGGTTCTCCGGCGTTAGCGTCAGTCAGCCACGCGAACTGCATGATCGATCCACGCGCCGCGTCGAGGATGAGTCGCTCGACATCCTTGGCTTCGCCTTCCACGCGACAGCGCTCGCCGGTCAGAAATGTGATCTCGGTTATCGAGGTCATGATGTCGAGATACAGGGTGGAGCCGACGATGTGACTCTCGCCGGGCACGGTAGGTACGGGTTGATGGTGGCCCCTCGAATGTCGATCGTTAGGAGTCCGCGACTCAGCGCAGTTGCGCAGAGGCGCGGATCGAACCCAGCTCTGAAGTGCTCGCCCGCCGAGTCAGGGTAGGTTCTGAGCCTATTCGCCGGTGCCCGCGTCGCGCAGTGCCGAGTGCTCGCACTCACAAGCGCGTGCAGCCGTTTGGACGGGATGCTGCGGGTGCTACGGTGTTGAGGGCGGGTGGCGTTGTTGCCCGTGAGGTTCTTTCGGCCGACGCAGCGAATCTCCATCTGACCCAGCCTGATCGCGCCGGCCCGGAAGGAGACACATGTCGAGCCAACACTGCGCGCAGCGGTTGGCGTGTCGGGGTTTCATTCCCGCGGTTGAGGGCGCGTCGGCAGCGATGCTCGTTGCTTCGCCCGGTCGTCTTCCGGAAGCGAGGCGGTGCGGTGAAGACGCTGCGGGAGAACGCCGAAGAAAGCGCCAAGTCAAGCTTGACCTGGTTCGTGAGGAGGTCAAGAACGGCATGCTCGTGATCCGCCAGATGACCGAGGAGGAGCGCCGGCGCTACCCACCGCGAACCACGCAACCCGAACAACCCAGGAGGCGCTACTGATGAGTGAGCGCGAGGGACTGATCGCACGAATCCGCCAGGTTCGCCGCTCGGGGCCGAGTGCAGACGCATCGGCCCGACGCTCGACCGTCGATCCGCAGGATGGTCGCGGCACGCGGGATGAGAGGGTTGACGCGCTCGAAGCGCGGATGGCGCACCTAGAGCGCCTCGTCGAGGGGTTACAGGACTCCGTGCACCGGGAATCCGACCGGCATGCCAAGCTGATCGGCGAGCTCCAAGACCAGGTCCAGCCTGGGACGATGGGCGCAGCCCTCGCCGAGGATGCCCGCAGCCGCGGACTGTAACTCGACGTGGCCACGTTCTTCATCCCCGGTGTCGGCCACGACCCGACTCTCGTCGAGGGCGCATATCGTGACATGAGCGGCGTGATCGAACTCGAGATGGGTCGACGACCGAGCTCCCGTCGCGTCCTGAGGCTGTGGACACGCCGGGGAAGCGCGGACTGCATCACCGAGGTCGGTATCTCCGACCCACTGCGCGGCGGCATCGTGCTGGCGATCTTCGACATGGGCCCTCACGACCCATTCATCGTCTGGTGGCAGCCCGACAGCGGAAGGGCTGACGGCGTGCGCGAAATCCTCGGCTGCAACGCGTATGCGGTGTTGGAGTTCGACTCATGAGCTCCGCCCGCGCGATCGAGCTCGCGCACGCCGACGTGCGCGACTGCCACGACCGGCTTAGCGCTGCTGCGCGCGAAGCTGTACAGGCGGGGTCTCCGACCCAACGCTCGCCTGAGGCGGCACGCGTGGGGTCCCGCGCTCAGTAGCTCGACCGCCCCAATCTTGGTCGCTGCCAGAAAGCCTCGCCCGCCCGGAAAACGGACATCGCGCAGGTTGGACTTCCCCCGCTTTCGTGGACACCGTGATCCGCGAAAGCGGGGGAAGTCCAAGCCTGTAGGGCGAGGGCTGAGCGGCGATGGCTACCTTAACCCCGTCCGGGAGACCCTGGGTTCATCGCGCCGCTCGGGGCGGTCGGCCTGGCGAGGGCGTGTGGAGGGCGGTGCGCTCGGACCCGGAGCGTGTTGTTTAGTAACTGCTAGGGCGTCGTGATGTTGACGCGCCCGTCCGGTGGCTCGACACTCCGGCGCACGGGATGGCGCGTTCCTTGCGGGAGGCTCGGAGTGGAGCGAGCCGTTAGCCGGCAGCGAACTTGGGGTCGGGGGCGCGGATTCGAGCACCAGGAGGCGTTAGAACGGATGATCGACGGCGGCCGGATGCAGGAGCAGCATGAGGATGACCGACACCTGCTGAGGGCGAGACTGGAGGTTCTCGCGGCGAAGCCGGTTGCTTTGCGCGAAACCTTGATTAGGACCGCGGAGCGTGCCGCCGTGTTGCAGAACGAGGCGGCGCGTATCCGTGCGCACTCGCGGGTTCTCCGCGGCGTGGTTCTGCGGGTCACGCTTGACCGTGATCCTGCATCCGGTCGGTTCGCTCGCGGACTCTTGGAGGAGTATCTGGATGGATGTCCGGTTGAGGTCGTCTGCGACGCGAAGATGGTCGCTTCCGAGCTGATCAATAACGCGTATCGGCATGGCGAAGGCGAGATCGAGTTGAAGGTCGAACGCGATGCGCGTTGCGTGCGTATTGATGTCGCCGACGAGGGTCCGACCGGCGCGGTTAGGGTGCAGCGGGCTCGCGGGCGTCGTGGTCTTGAGATCGTCGATGCGCTGTCGCTGCGCTGGGGAGCGTACGCTGGCAGCACCCACGTGTGGGCAGAGCTGCCGATCGCTCCCGAGCGGACCGACTTGAGTTGATTCGGTTACGAACGGCCGACGTTGGGAGCAACGGTTAGCGCCGGCGTTCGCGTTATCAAGTCATTCGCGATGGGGATGATCGATGGCGCCGCGTCTTGGTTGTCGGGGCGCGGATTGGTTGGCAGCGAGTTTTGCGGCGTGGCTGTGGCTGGTGCGGGATGATCGTGGTCGAGAACAGCGAGCGGGTGGGGCGCCGTTTCGGTGATCGTTCAGCGGCGCGGCTGGTCGTCGCGGAGCTCATCGCTGTAGTGTCGCCACAGGGTCGAGCGGCTGACGCCCAGCGCGTCCGCGATGTCCTGGCTGCGGATCCCCTCGCCGACGGCCTGTCGGATGAGCCCGCGCGTCTCTTTGTCGCGGCGCTGCCGTGCTGCGCGCAGTTGTAGAAGAGCTCGCGGCTCCACAACCTGATTGATAGCCACCAGCGCGCCTGGCTAACCGAGATCCGGCCAAAATCGCGAACGTACGCCCGCGAGCTCGATCACGCGCCGAACCGGCTCGCTGACTTCTCGATCGACCTCCAACCGTCCCGGGTCCTGGGGTGTGTGGGAGCCGGCGAGGATCAGCTCTCGCAGACCGCTGCTGTCGATGAACTCGAGCCGGGAGAGATCAACTCAGACGACATATCCTGGTGGCGCAATCGCTGAAGTCGGTCCGCGAGCGCCTGCGCTACCGGCAGGTCAAGCTCTCCGCTTAGCGCCAGCCGCAGCGTCCCGTCGGGGTCGAAGCGTTCTCGCATCCGAAAATGGGGGCTTGTCTCAAGCGGGCTACCCATCGTCGTTGCCGTCGTTCGAGGAGGCGTCCGCGTCGAGCTCGCTCGGGTTGGCCGGGGGGCCGAGAGTGCACAGGTTGATCGCGATTTCATTCCGGATGTCGATGCCGGTGACGAACGCGACCGTCTGGCGCCCCAGGGCCTGCTCGATGACTGATCGCGCCGGCGTCTCTAGGGCCTGCTGAATCGTCAGGCGTGATTCGCGCAGCAGTTCGGTCTTGCCCAGGGCCAGCAAGGTTCGCTCGGCGGCTGTGAACGCGTCCTCGAGCACGATCAGCACGGTGTCCGCGTCGGCGAATAGGGCGCGTGCCTTGGTCGGACCGCGACCGAAGGCGTCCTTTAGGCCCACCAGCCCGTTGGAGATCTCGAGCACCGGAGACCTCGCCGGCTCGTCGTCAGCGTCGGGCCGGTCTGGCAAGAGCGTGTTGGTGCCGATCGCAGATGCGGACATCGCAGCTCGCCGGAAGGGTTCCCCTGAAGTGTCATTTTGACACGCAGAATCCGAACCGGTTGTTCGCAATCGAACACGCCGAGTGAAATCGGGCGTCGTGCTCGCTCTCATCTGCCGGCCGTTGACCCTGGCGACCTCGGCTCGCGTCGTCCGGCTGGAGCGCTATATGCCAACGATGCTGGCGGGTTGTTTGGAGCTTAGGGTGCAATCAACCGTGGACGGCTACGCGCTGGTTGGCGATGGCGCTCCGGTCGGGCTGGTGAACGAGTTCCTTGGCTACCTGTCCGACCGCAACTATTCGCGGCAGACCGTCCGTGCCTACGCGTTTGACCTGCTGGACTTCACGCGTTGGTTATCGGGCGAGCAGCTCGTCCTCGACGCTGTCGACACCGACGTGTTGCTGCGCTACTTGGCGGCGTGCCGGACCGTCGTGTTGGCCCATCAGCGGGGCGGGAACATCTACTCGATCCGCGACGCCCGCAGCAGCGGATACGCGCCCAAGACGGTCAATCGTCGGCTCGCGGCGCTGTCCGCACTGTTTGCGTTTCGAGCGATGCGCGAGCCGGGGTACGCGAGCCCTGTCCCGAGGGGCCGGGAGGCGCGGCAGACAGTCCGTGGTGAGCGGGCGGGGTTGCTCGGCCATCTCGCGACGCCGGCGCCTCGGTCGCGCCTTCGGGTGCGTGAGCCGCGGCGACTCCCGCGCGGGTTGGATGGGGCGGAAACCGCGGCGTTGCTCGGAAGCTTCCGCACGGTGCGGGACCGGGCGATCGCTGGGCTGATGCTGTTCTCGGGTCTGCGGAGCTGCGAGATCCTCGGGCTTCGAGTCCACGACGTCGACATCGCGCGAGGCTGGGTCCGCGTGCTCGGCAAGGGCCGGAAGGAGCGGCGCGTGCCGGTCGACCGCGAGGTCGCGGCGCTGGTTCAGAGCTACCTCCTCAGCGGGCGCCCGGAGACCGACAGCGAGATGCTGTTCATCGTCGCGAAGGGCCCGACGCGCGGCCAGCCATTGACGCCGGCCGGCCTGCGCACGATCTTTCGCTACCACCGCACCCGAGCGAGGGTGCCGGCGGGGCATCCGCACGCGTTACGGCATACGTTCGGGACCGCGCTCGCAGAGGCCGGGGTCGACCTGGCGGTGCTGCAGGCGCTCATGGGACATAGCCATGTCGACTCGGCCGCTGCCTACATCCATCTCGCGCCGCAGCACGTGCGTCGCGCCTACGATGCCGCCCGAGCCCGCCAGCAGTCCTGATCGGGCCGGCGATTTGATCGCCGCGTTCACCGGGCACTTGCGCGCGACCGGCCGTGCCGATGACCGGCACTACGAGCGGGCCGCGGAATGTTTCTTTGAGCGCTGGCCCGACCCGGCGCTGTGGGCGGCTCAGCCGCTGGCGGCTCGGCTGGCCGCGAGGACCCGGACCAGGATGCTGGTCACGTTCCTGATGCTGCACGGCCATCTACAGCCCGGCTATGACTATCTGATCGCGCGCCGGTTCATCTCGCTGTGGCGAGAGCTCGCGGCGAGCCCGCTGCGCAACGACATGGAGCGGTTCGTTGCGGCCACCCGCGAGCTCGGGTTCGCCGACACCGTCGCCCGCGGCGCCGGGAGCCTCGTCGCGGCGCGCCTGCTGATCCAGACCGGCAAGCCGCTCCCTGAGCTGACCGCTCATGATCTCGATGAGTTCGAGGTGGCGCTCGGCGAGCGCGACCACCGCACCCATCGGCCGTCTGCTCACTACCGGCGGATGCTGTTCACCACCCGTTCCACGCTCTATCACCTCGGGATCCTCAATCGCCCGCCGGTTCTGCGCCCACCCCGCCAGCGCCAGACCTTCGCGGAACGCTTGGCCAAGGCCGGGGTCCCGGCGGCGATCCTTCCGAGCTTCGTCGCTTACGTCGAGCGGCTCCAAGCCACGCACGCCTATTCGACGATTTGCGGCACGGTGACACACTTGGGGTTCTTCGGCCGGCACCTCGCATCGGTCGATCCGGGGATCAGCAGCCTCGCAGAGCTCGATCGTCGCCGCCATATCGAGACGTACCTGACCGTGACCGCCCGCGCGACCCGCGCCAGAGGCGGCGGGCCGATCTCGATCGAGGAACAACGCCAGCGGATCATCACCATCAACTGCTTGCTCAACGACATCGGCCACTGGGGATGGCCCGAGGCGCCACCCCGCCGCCTGGTCTTCCCCAAGGACATCCCCCGCCGCCCCCAACCACTGCCGCGCTACCTGCCCGTCGACGAAGACCGCCGACTCACCGACGCGCTACGACGATCGCCGCGAACCCTCGCCGCGCACGCGCTGCTGCTCGCCCGCGCGACCGGCATCCGGATCGGCGAGCTGATCGATCTCGAGCTGGACTGCGTGCACGAGATCCCCGCACAGGGCGCCTGGCTCAAGGTGCCGCTCGGGAAGCTCAAGACCGAGCGGATGGTCCCGCTCGACGACGACACCGTCGCGATCGTCGACCGGATCGTCGAGGTCCGCTCACCCGGTCTGCCGCTTCCCCACCCGCGGCACGGCCGCCGGGTCGAGTTTCTGCTCACTCACCACGGCAAGCGGGTCACCGACTACACGCTAAGGCGCGAGCTCCAGCGCGCCGCCAGCCAAGCCGGGCTCAGTCCGATAGTGCCGCACCATTAGGCCGACCC
>Ga0335080_10006795_pt1 | contig 11831 bp, 6 predicted proteins | sample Lox_Sample_34_FD_206720 | JGI IMG/M metagenome (GOLD analysis project Ga0335080, IMG submission 206720) | Soil microbial communities from Loxahatchee National Wildlife Refuge, Florida, United States - Lox_Sample_3.4 | ecosystem: Environmental > Terrestrial > Soil > Wetlands | place: USA: Florida...
CAGAGCTCGAATGGGAGGTTAACGAACCATCAATGCCTAATATTAGGCAATGAATTACAGGTGCGCCCTCAATTTATCCTTGACAGAGGGGCACTTCATGGGAGGGATAATGACTTTGAGGGTTGCAATCAACGGATTCGGCAGGATCGGCAGGGCCTTTTTCCGCAGGGCCCTGGGCGAACGCGGGATCGAGATTGCGGCCATCAACGACCCTTCCGGTCTGGAGATCGCGGCCCATCTATTGCATTATGATTCCGTGGCGGGCCCTTATCGCGGCCGAATCGACCACAATGACACAATGCTACGCGTGAACGGCAAAACGATTCCGTTTTTCTGTCGCAAAGACCCAGCGGAGCTTCCATGGCGGCCCGAAGGGATCGATCTGGTCCTCGAAGCGAGCGGCATCTTTACCGCCCGCTCCGACGCGGCCCGCCATCTCGAAGCCGGCGCGGGGATGGTAATCATTACTGCCCCCTCACCGGAGAGCGACCTGACCGTGGTCATGGGAGTCAATCATGACGAATTTCACCCGGGCCGCCACCGTATAGTCTCCAACGCCTCGTGCACCACCAACTGCATGGCGCCGCTTCTCAGCGTCATCGACGGGGCGTTCGGCATCGAGCACGGCTTCTTTACTACGGTGCACTCCTATACCAACGGTCAGGCGCTCCTCGACCAACCCCACGAGGACCTGCGCCGCGCCAGGGCAGGCGCGCTGAACATGATCCCCACCACCACCGGAGTGCTGCGGGCGCTCTACCATGTCCTTCCGGGGCTGAAAGGAAGGATCGATGGAATGTCGATCAGGGTGCCGGTCCCGAACGTCTCTCTTGTCGACCTGGTGCTGACCGTCGGCCGGGAAACGGACGCGGGGGAGGTGAACCGGTCCCTCGAAAGGGCAAGCCGCGGCAGGCTGCGCGGGATAATCGCCTGTACGGAAGAGGAACTCGTCTCCGCCGACTACAGAGGGAACGAGCATTCGGCGGTGGTGGACAGCCTTCTCACCGCGGTGATCGGTGGCAACATGGTCCGGGTCGTGGCCTGGTATGACAACGAGGCCGCCTTCGCCAGGCGGCTTGTGGAGCTGGTGCGGCTTGCGGGGAAAGCATCCGTTCGGTAATCCGTCCAAAAAATATTTTCGTAGTGACATTGTCATTAAATTTTGTTATCCTTTGAACAACCAATTTGCATCCTGCCGAGTTGTTTCCGCCGATTTTCCGACCTCCGCCAATCAAAGTATCATGACAGTTTTTTATATCTTATGGCTGCACGTCCCGGCTTTGAGATGAATTGCATGGAACATCAAAATTCAGAATCCTCAGTAAATACCGCCCGGCCTGCCTACTGATCCTCTTTAGCGTTTGAATGATTTAAAAGCATCCGCTTCATGGGCTGTAAAAAGCAGATTACTGATCCAGACAAAAGGTGTTCCTCCCGACGCCTCGTCAGTATAAAAATAACAGTGAGGCCCGCCCATTACGACCTTTACTCCGTGGTCCCGATATATACGGGCTAGTTCGTAAGCTCTGAGCGAGTTGAGGGTCCAGGTCGTTATAAATACGGCGTCACACCCGGCATTGATATCCAGCCCGCCTGTCCTTTCATCCATCAGCCTTAAATCTATCCCTTTTGGCATAAGAGCGGCAAGATAGGGAAGAGTAAGCGGCGAGACCGAAAGCTTGGCTACCTTGAAGAGTCGCCGACTGACAGGGTCCTTATAGTGAGTAGGTTGAATGATGTTTATTCTCATGGCATACAAGGTGAGCCATTTGCAAAACTACTGCGGGGCCGGTCTACGTTGTTATCGCTAACTCAAAAGCTCAACGTACTTCCCAATGTACGCCTCGCTTTTTCGTTCGCTTACGCCTAGTATCCCGGCCTCCTCGGGACGTTTTGCAAAAGGCTCATATTAATTCGAATTAATGTTATATTTTAGCAAATTCTTTTTTAATCGTCAATAATGGCCCGGCAAAAAAGTTTCAAAAAATTATCTTGCGGCTTGGGCAATCGTTCATTAAACTGGTACATCAAACCAGAAAGGGGAGTATTCATGAACGTTATCGCCATCAGCGGCAGTGCCCGCAAGGACGGCAACACCGCCATCCTTGTGCGCCACGTATTCGCCGAACTGGAAAAGGAAGGAATCGGGACCGAGCTGGTGCAGCTGGCCGGGGAAAGGATCCGCGGGTGCGTTGCCTGCTACCAGTGCTGGAAGAACAAGGACGGTGCCTGTGTCATCAGGGATGACATTGTCAACTCCTGCATCGAGAAGATGAGGGGAGCCGACGGGATCATCCTGGCTTCACCCACCTATTTCGCCGACGTTACCAGCGAGATGAAGGCCATCATTGACCGAACCGGCATGGTTTCGCGCGCCAACGACGACATGTTCAAACGCAAGGCCGGGGCGGCGATTGTTGCAGTGCGGCGCGGCGGGGCGATCCACGCCTTCGACACCCTCAACCACTACTTCCTCATCGGCCAGATGATCATCCCCGGCTCCAGCTACTGGAACGTGGGGGTCGGCCGCAATATCGGCGAGGTGGAGAACGATGCGGAAGGTATGCAGACAATGAAAGACCTGGGTGAAAACATGGCCTGGCTTTTGAAAAGGATAGCAGCGTAAGCCGGCAAAGCCGGAACCAAACAGGAAAATCAAAGGCAATAAAACGCGGCTCAAATCTGATTTAGGCGAATCTTCGCGGATATTCCAAACAAAAAGAAAAGGTTTTGAAATCTGCGTAAATCCGCTGAATCCGCGTCATCCGCGGTCCATTGCAGTTTAGATTTGTTCATCTTTTGTGAAGACTCAAGCCGTAAGAAACCAACTTTAGGTATTATGACCGTCTGGCGTTTCATCGACAGCGGCGCCCTTGACGGCGCCATGAACATGGCCGTTGACGAGGCGCTCCTGCGCTGCTTCGATCCGCGAAGCTCCCTGCCGGTCTTTCGCATCTATGGCTGGGAGCCGCCCGCCCTGTCGCTGGGTCGTTTTCAGAAGGGGCACGATGTCCTGGACCGGAAACGATGCGACTTGTCGGGGGTGCCGGTGGTCAGGCGCATCACCGGTGGCGGGACCATCTACCATGCGGATGAGCTCACCTACTCTCTGGTCTGCGCTCCCCGTCATGTCCCTCCTGCGGCTTCCATCAAGGAGTCTTTTCGCGTCCTGACTTCCTTCCTCATCCGTTTTTATACCGGACTCGGTCTTGACGCCAGGTACGCCGTCGAACATTTCCCGTCCGGGACCGGCTTCGGAGAGAGGACCGCTTTTTGCTTTGCCGGCAAGGAGAGCTACGATATCATTGTTTCCGGCAGGAAGATCGGCGGCAATGCCCAGCGGCGGCTGAGGGACATAATCTTCCAGCACGGCTCGATCCCGATGGTGAACCATGCCGCGGTTGGCGCGGAGTTCCTCCGGGATCCACCCGCCCGCATCAGGGAAACAACCTTTGCACTGGGAGACGCAGGGGTGACGTCGGACCGGAAAGAGTTGCAGGGACTGATGGCACAGTCATTCGCCGAATCAATGCCGGCGCTTCTGCATGGAGATTCCCTTACTCCCGAGGAAGAGAAAGTTGCCGTTTCCCTGTACGGGCAGAAGCATGCACAGGATTCATGGATATGGGAAGGGTTGGACAAAGAATGAGAATAGCGCGCAAGCCCGAATGGCTGCAGAAAAAGGTAAACCCTTCGGCCCACGCCGAGATGGACCGGCTATTGGAGGACCACGGGCTCCATACGGTCTGTCGCGAGGCGATCTGCCCCAACATCACCGAATGCTTCAAGAACCGCCAGGCGACCTTCCTCATCCTGGGCAGAATCTGCACCCGGCTCTGTTCGTTCTGCAACGTGACCAAGGAGTCGCCGCTTCCCGTTGACCCGGCGGAGCCAGAACGGGTGGCCCAGGCCGTGCTCCGCCTCGCTCTCTCCCACGTGGTCGTAACCAGCCCGACCCGCGACGATTTGCCTGACGGCGGCGCCGGGTCCTATGCCTCATCCGTCCAGGCGATACGGGGGGCCTCACCGGATACGAGGATCGAGATACTCATCCCCGACTTCCTGGGAAGCCGGGAAAGCATCGCCACAGTTGTCGCCGCGAAGCCGGACATCATTTGCCACAACGTTGAGACCGTGCCGCGCCTCTACCATATCCGCTCGGGGGCCGACTACCGCCGTTCCCTGGCGGTCCTGGCGACCGTGGGGGAACTCGCTCCGGACATCAGGACCAAGTCGGGAATGATGGTCGGACTGGGCGAGACGGAGGAGGAAATGCTTGCGGTCTTCGCCGACCTGCGCGGCGTCGGTTGCTCCTATCTTTCCATCGGCCAGTACCTGGCTCCGAGCAGGAGGCACTTTCCGGTTCAGGGGTTCGTGAGGCCGGAGCAATTCGACTACTACCGGGAGAAGGCGCTCACCATGGGTTTCTGGCACGTGGAGAGCGGCCCCTATGTGCGCAGCTCCTACCATGCGGCGAAGTATGGTGAGGAGGATGGGACCTGATGATGAAGAAGCCAAGCCGCAATCAGACGATTGCTCGCGGATGCCTTTCCTTGCCCATCAATTCGGCTATTTTATCCCTCAGGTTCTCAACGCTGAACGGTTTCTGGATGAATCCCGACGGCCTGTCGCCGGCAAACTGGCCGGATACGTTTTCCTCGCTGTAGCCGCTGATCAGGAGCACGTTTACGTCGCTTCTCATGCGCCTCAGCTCATTCAAGGTAGTCAGCCCGCCCATTTTGGGCATCGTCATGTCGAGTATCACGAGGGTTATTTCATCAGCGTGCTCGCTGAATATCTTCAGCGCTTCGGCGCCGTCGACCGCTCCGCAGGCCTGAAAACCGAGATGTTCGACAATAGCCATGCACATGTCGAGCACGGTCTCTTCATCATCCACAATGAGGACCTTGCCGGTAAGACGACCCGGCATACGGGCGGCATCTGCCGGCGCTGCCATGTCAGGCTCCCGGCATTGCCCCGTAACGGTTACCGGAAACAACACCCGGAATACGGAACCGCGTCCCGTATCGCTTTCCAGCAGTATGGCCCCTCTATGTGCCCTGACGATCCCCATCACGGCCGCCATCCCCAATCCCCTCCCCATGAATTTGGTGGTGTAGAAAGGTTCGAATAGCTGGGCCCGGGTCTTTTCATCCATGCCGCAACCCGTGTCCGCCACCTCAAGATAGACGAATCTTCCCGGTGAAGGCTTCATATCGACCCGGCTGCGGCCGAGATAATCATCATCGCAATCCATGGCGCCGGTTTCGATGGTTATCGTGCCAGGACAGTCGCCAATCGCTTCGGCGGCGTTTATTATCAGGTTCATGATGATCTGCTGGATCTGGTTCCTGTCGGCCTTGATCGAGGGGACTTCCGGGGAGGTCGCAATGGCCAGCTCGATGTTCCTTGTAACAGTGGTGCGGAGAAGGGCTGCGTTCTCACGAACTATGTCGTTAATGTCGATATCGCTCAGCTCGAACAGTCCCTTGCCGGCGTAGTCAAGCAACTGGCGAATCAGTTCCGAAGAGCGCCGGCACGCTTTCAGGGCTTTCTCTATATTGCTTTGGGCCGGAGAATCGTCCGCCAGTTTCAATCGGGTCATGTCGAGGTTACCGAGAACGACCGCGAGAAGATTGTTGAAATCATGGGCAATGCCGCCCGCAAGCAGTCCCAGGCTCTCCAGCTTCTGGGTATGCAACAGCCTGCGCTCCGTCTCCAGCCGCTCAGCCTCGAGTTTTTTGAACGCCGTGACGTTGCGGCTGATACCGAAGATGCCGCATGGTCTGCCCTGTTCATCGCGCAGCACACCCTTTGTTGTCATGGCAACCTGTTGCTCTCCCTTGAAGGTCAATTCCTTTTCATAGGTGATTGTCCTCGGTTGAGCCAGGAGCGACCGATCGATCTCCATGATCGCCCGTGCTTCTTCTTCCGGGAAAAGAGCGGAGGGATCTTTGCCGAGCACCTCCTGGACGTTTTTCCCGACATTGCGGGCGGCCGCGGAATTGCAGAACCGATAACGCCCCTCCAGATCCGTCGCAAAGACGGCGTCCGACGTGCTTTCGAGCAGGGCATTAAGGAACTCCCTGCTTTCCCGCAGGGCATCCTGCGCCCTTTTCAGTTCGGTGATATCCTCGACGACTTCTATCACCGCGGAGATCGCCCCATCGGCCGACAGGACGGGCGCGGAAATGACCCTGAAGTTCTGAATGCGGTCCCCCTGGGGGGTCTCGGTTATGGCATCATGTATCTTGCCGTCCCGCAGGGTCTGCACAACCGGGCAATACGGGCATACCTCGGAGCGGGGGGGGATATTGAATCTTTCATAGCAGATGTGGTGCTTGCTGAGATCAATTTGCGGGTTCCATTGTTGCATGACCGGATTCAGGAACAGAATCTCAAGATCGGGACTGATCATGGCTACGCCGATTCCTATGTTAGCGAATATGGCGGAGTACATCTCCTCGCTGGCGCGGAGCCTCTCCTCGACGCGCTTGCGTTCGGTAATGTCGCGAAAGCTGCATACTCTCCCCGATATGTTATCGCCGATACGCTGCGGCCTGGAATAACTCTCGAAGACGCGGCCGTCCCTGAAATGGATGATGTCCAGACTCTCTTCCTCCGGTTTGTCATACAGCGCCTTCACTCCGGCGAGAAACTCGTCGGGACTTACCAGCTGATCCTGAACAAAAGCCAATACCCTGGAATAGTCCCGAGAGAGGTTTACCTCTTCCGGGATATGCCATAATTCCCTGAATTTTTCATTGTAATCAATAACGCTCTTTCCTTCCCCGTCGACGACGAGTATGCCGTCGGCAGTGGATTCGAGAGTGGCCCTGAGCAGCGAAACCGACCTTGAAAGCGCTGCCTCGGCGGACTTGCGCGTTTCGATCTCACTGTTCAGAACCTTGTTGACCTGCTGTAATGTCTCCTCTGTCTGCTTGATGGAGGTTACATCGACTACCGCGCCGACGAGTCCGGCGATTGCTCCATCCCGTCTGGCAAATGTCGCCTTGTGAAAAATGACATCGTGGCGCGCGCCGTCGGCGGACTGGATGCAACCCTCGTAAACCTGCACCCCAGGGTTATTGAAAAGTTCTTCATCCTTCCGCTGGTATTGGGCGGCCAATTCCCGCGGAGCGATCTCGTATACCGACTTGCCGGCGATCTCCTCGCGCAGGACCCCGTTGAACGTCTCGAAGGCGCGATTGCAGCTTAAGTACCGCCCCTGGCGGTCCTTGCAGAAGACCGGGTATGGTATGGTGTCGATCATAAGCTGGAGGAATTCGGCCTGCTGCTGTAATTCCTGTATTGTTCGCTTCAGCGCACTGTTGGATGCGGCCAGCTCTTCATTCTGCAACCGCAGCTTCTCGTAATCTGCAACCGGTATTCTTGTCTTCTCCATTATGCCTGCATTGGTCCCCGAAGGGGCACCAGTTCCTCCAAATCAGGTTGTTTTTTCAGCTCTTGCGAAAAGCGGTTGGGCTTGTCGGGCGCGAACAAATTAGCAACATAATCGATTCGTTGTCAATAGGAAACCCGAGACAAATAAGGATCTTGTTTACTTGAGTGTTATTGCAGAAGAGCGGAATTCTATTTGATCAACCTCCGGTCCCGGACGATGGCAAAACCTGTCTGGGTTTTCGCCATTTTTTTCACCTCGGTGGCATAGGAGGCAAGCTGCGGATAGGATTCCATTTTGGACACTTCAGTGCTTACGATGCCGATGGACAGGGAGAGCAGCCTGAAATCCTCGGTTTCGCCACGGCGGTTCATCGCCGTATAGGAACCTCTTTCAAAATCCTCACTGCCGTGGAAAACGGGGAGCCTCGCTCTGAAACGGGCCGCTATCTCTTCGGCTATTTCCAGCGATCTCTGGGGCCTGGTCGCGGCGATAAAATCATCCCCACCGATATGTCCGGCGAAGTTGAATGAATCGGAGTCGTGTCTGGCAAGAACATCCGTAATGATTGCGGCCAGGGCCTTTATTACCTGGTCTCCTTTCTCGAAACCATAGTGGTCGTTGAACGGCTTGAAATGGTCAATGTCGATGTAGGCCACGTCAAAATGCATGTTCTGGGCCAGTCTGCTGGCGATTTCCCGCTGGATGAAATCGTTGCCCGGCAGACCGGTAAGAGGATTGCACCCTTTCGCCAGGATTATGTTCCTTTCGGTGATGGCGTTCAAGAGAAGTGATATGGCCACCGTCCCGTAATATTTCCCCGTGCGGGTTACGCAGATATCGTCGTACTGCAGGGCCGATTCCCGCGACCGGATCCGCCGCGACAATTCATCGATGGTGGTGTTTGCTTCGCAGAGGAAAAAATTTTTCTCCATTACGCCGTCCACCGTCTTGTAAGTATTCATCGCATATCCGTACCCGTGTTTTCCGATGATATGGTTTTCCAGGAACCTGCCTCTGTGGAGCATGCCCACCACCATGGTTTTGTCAACGACCGGCAGGGCCCGCAGATCCGGATTTTCCGTGAACCTTTTCAGGGCATTCATGACCTGATCGGCGGGGGCGATGGGCTCCACCCTGGAAGCTATATCGCCGATGAAATGAGGCTCACCGCCTCCGCTCGAAAACTCCTTTCTGGCATTCGTCATGGCGACGTTCGGTTTTTCGTTCATCTCCGGAGAAGGGCGACTTAAGTAAAAGCCCTGGACATAATTGACGCCGATGTTCTGCAGCACGGAAAGCTCTTCCGCCCTTTCGATGCCTTCCGCAACCACGTTGATTCCTATCCTGTGGCACGCAGTGGCGATGGCATCAACCAGGTTGTACTTGATGATGGCCCGATCTATGCTGGCGATGAAATGCCTGTCGATCTTTACGAAATGCGGCTCGATGGTGGAGAGCATTTTCAGGCCGCAATAACCGGCGCCGAAATCGTCGATGGCTATCCTGTAACCCTTGCGGCGGTAGCGTTCAAGTGATTGCCTGAAAAAGCCGTAGTTGGATATCATACTCTCCTCGGTGATCTCCAGCACGATCTTCTCTCTCGGGATATGGAGCGCTTCCATCAGCGTGTCGCAGACATCGATGAATCGGCCGTTGTCCATGAGGGTTTCCGGGCAGATGTTGACGAAGAGACAGACGGGTTTGGCTGAGAAATTGTATCGATGGGCTGTTCTGACGGCCGTGGTCACGCAGGCGCAGTCCAGTTCACGCAGGCATCCGCAGCGGATGGCCTTTTGAAAAAGTTCGCCGGTCCTGTCATAGGGGGCCCCCAGGTTGGTTCTCATGAGGGCTTCATAACCCATCACCGAGCCGCTTTCCGTGTTGAATACCGGCTGGAAATACGTGACAATGGAGTCCCCGGCGATAATATCCTTCAGTACCGCAAGGTCTCTGGCAACCGCGGCATCGCTTTTAACCGCCGACGGTTTGCCGGCAGAAAGGGCAATGCTATCGTTGAATTCCCATTTCATCCGCACTTTTTCGGCCATGTTCTTTCTCCGGAAACTCCCTTCAACTGCCGCGCCGCGTGATGGTGTTTATTAACGGTTGATCGAGGCGATTGCTTCCTTTACGGAATTCTGGTCGAACTTGAAGCGGAAGCGGAAATAAGGACCCTGGGCCGTGTAATTCCCGGCGGAGAAGTCCTTGTCGGTGAAGCCGACCAGGTTGTAGCCTACGCTCACCCAGGCGTTTTTTATGACGTTGTACCCCAGCGACGGGCCGGAGCTGTAGCTGATCTGGCCGGAACTCCAGGAGTGGAGAATGCTTCCCCGGACGCCGATGTCCCATTTACTGGTCAGGTCGTAGCGGCTTTCGATGCCCACCAGGTCAGTAAAGCCGTTGTAATCGGCGCCGTCGATGGTCTCGTACGCATACTTTGCGCCGTACAGAACGGAGATCTGCGTCTTGTTGTCCAGCTTGTAGTTGGCGCTGAGGTTGTTGACCACCCGCCGGTTCTCGGTACTGGAAGTAGTCGCGGCAAGGCCGGTAACGGTTGTGGCGGTGCTGGCTCCCGATTGCTTGTCATAGAGGAAATCGAGCCGGTCCAGGAAGATCCACTGGGTAGACAAGGGACGATAAACCATGCCGAAACGCAGGTCACCGGTCACGTTCTTGGTACCGGCGGCCGATTTTACATCGAAGAGTTCCAGGCGAGCCGACCATCCCCAACCTTCCCTGGGCTCGCCAACATAGGAGCTCACCGCCCCCCACTTGTTATCCGTTTCGGAGGTCCGCAACTCCAGGCGCGTGCTCGTGTTCCACTTCTTCTCCGTATAGGTGGTACCCAGAGAAACGGCGGTGAAACTCTGGTTGTCTCCGGAGGCGGGCGGCACATTGACGTTGAACGTATAATACTTGCTTTCCTTTATGGTCTGGCTGCGGTCCAAGCCGCTGTCCACGCTCCACTTGTCGGTGATCTTAAGGGTCTGCTTCAGGCCGAACAGGGCGAACATCCGGTCGCTGTTCTCGTTGAGATTGCTCCCCATCGACGCGTTAACCGCCCCTCCCTCCCAGGGGGTCGCTTTCACACCGCCGCTGGTCGTATTGGTCTTGGTGGCGGAGCCCGAGGTAATCTCCTGCTGGGCAAACAGCGTATATTTTTCGCTCAGCTTGTAGTCGGCGCCGAAGGTGGTGCGGGTCGGGAAGCTGACGTTGTTGTTGCTGCCGATGGACTGGTCATGGTCCGCGCGGAGGGTCAGTTTCTTGTCGAGGGTGAGCCAGCTTCCGCCGACGGTCAGCTGCTCCGAGGTCCGGACGCTGCCGTCGCCCAGCTTGTCGCTGGCATAGAGCCCGCCCAGGTGCGCACTGTAGGTGCCGTCTGAATAGGCGGCCCTGGCGTCGGCCACGTCCTCGACGCCACCCGTAGAGAGGTTGTACTGCCGGTACGCCTTCCCATCCAGGCTTATCTTGTCGGTCAGCTTGTAGGCCGCGTCAAGTCCTCCCTTGCGGGTCGCGGCTTCGCTGTTGTTCTGCTGGCCCAGCCCGAACCCCTCGTCCATTTGCCGGAAGTACAGCTTGGCGTCTAATTTCGGGGAGTGGTGATCAATTTCGGCCAGATAGGCATTTCCCTCCCGGTCGGTATTGCCGTAACGGGTGTCGGTCCTGGCGGCCTCGGCCCTGATCGAGGTCCCGTCCATAATCTTGTAGTTGGCGTCCAGGCCATAGCTGTGTCCCTGGCCGCTGACCTGCCCCTCGTGGATATAGGTGAAGCCGGCCTTGAGCTTCTGGTCGAGGAGCTTGGCCCCGACCCTGCCGCCGAGGGTGATTGCCTGGGAACCGCCGGCATTGGTTTCATATTCGGCGACGATGAAGATGGGGTTGAAATTCTCGTCGCGGCTGGCGATGGGCTGCTTGAAGAAAATGGTACCGGCGTCGTAGTCGATGCTGTAATCGGTAAAACGGCTCATGGGAGTGGAATTGATGATGATCTCGCTGCGGAACCGGTCACGGGTTTCGACCGTGATGGTGTCGGAATTCACCACGATGTTGCTGCGCGACAGGTGATAGAGCCCGGAGGTGCCGTCGCCCTGGATCTCGTCCCTGGCATAGGCCTGGGAGGTTTCGCTGCCGAAGACGTTCGCTTCGACATATTTGCCCTGATATTCGGACTTGAAGCCGTTCATGCGGCGGCTGTAACGGGACAGCTCGGTGACCGTTAGGCCGGTGTCGAAATCACCGAACAAGGCATAGAACTGATCGCGCTCGATCTTCACATAGAGCTTCCGGGCGCTCGCCGCGTCATACTGCTGCTGGGTCGCGTCGCCGTACAACGTGTAATAGGTATTGGGGTCGATGGTCTGGAAGAGGCTGCTTCCTCCGCTATTGTCTTTGCCTTTGTCGCTGTCATAGGCGATCGTCAGCAGCC
>Ga0335080_10006797_pt1 | contig 11830 bp, 8 predicted proteins | sample Lox_Sample_34_FD_206720 | JGI IMG/M metagenome (GOLD analysis project Ga0335080, IMG submission 206720) | Soil microbial communities from Loxahatchee National Wildlife Refuge, Florida, United States - Lox_Sample_3.4 | ecosystem: Environmental > Terrestrial > Soil > Wetlands | place: USA: Florida...
ATCGAGGCTCCTAGTGTTTCTTATGCCGACTCCCGGGACTTCCAGGACAACCTCCGAAGCATCTCCGGATTGGCGCTCAATCAAAAGGCTCCCGCCTCGATCGGCGACGGAGAGAATGCTTCTTCTGTTTGGTTCGAAAGCGTCTCCGGAAACTATTTCGATGTGCTGGGCGTGAAGCCCATCCTCGGCCGCGCGTTCGCTCGCGAGGAATACGGAGACAGGGCCAAAGCGTTCACGGCGGTCATCAGCTACCGGCTGTGGCAGAACTACTTCCATGGCGACCCGTCCATTCTCGGCCGCACTGTACACGTGAACCGGCAACCGGTCACCGTTGTCGGCGTGGCGCCTCGGGAATTTCTGGGCGATTTTCCGGGAATCGCCCTGGACGTATGGGTTCCCGCGCCACTCGCCAATGAACGCGAGCGCTATGCGCGGCACTTCGGGGCCATCGTCAGGCTCAAACCCGGCGTCAGCATTTCCCAGGCAAGCGCCGAGGCAGCGTCGGTTGCCGGGCGCCTCTCGCGCGCCTTTCCGAACACCAACGAGGGCGTCGGCGCCCGGATCGTACCCATTTGGAAGGCACAGGAGGGGGCTTCCCGCATTTTGGCATCGCCGATGGCCATCCTCGGCGCCGCGTGTGGACTGGTGCTGCTGATTGCCTGCGCCAACGTCGCCAATCTTCTGCTGGCTCGTTCCGCATCCCGGCAGAGAGAGTTCGGCATCCGCCTCGCCGTGGGAGCGAGTCCTGCTCGCTTGCGCCGCCAGTTATTTTGCGAAAGCCTGCTTCTGGCGACTCTGGCGACGCTTGCGGGGTTGCCTCTCGCTGTGTGGTTTCAGAACCTCCCCGCATATCTCGTGCCGCCCACGGGAATCCCGGTGTACTTCAACGTCTACCCCAGCGCGCGGGTGTTCCTTTTTGCGGCCCTGGTCTGCCTGGTGGCCGCCCAGATTTCCGGTCTTCCGCCCGCGTTTCAGTCGCTGCGGCGCAGCGTAGTGGATGCACTGAAGCAAGGAGGAAGAGGGGATACCCAGAGCGGGCAATCGCGGCGAATCTCCGGGCTGCTGGTGATATCCGAGGTGGGCCTGGCGCTCGCGGCTCTCGTGACGCTCGGATTGTTTCTCCGGAGCCTTTACGGATTGCAGAACACGGCGACCGGTTTTGATCCCAGTAACGTGACCGTGTGCCGTCTTTTCCTGGCAACGAACAACTACACTCCCAGCCAGGAGCAGCAGTTCTCCCGACAACTCCGCGAGCGCCTGCTCGAATCGCCAGGGGTGACCGGCGCCGCTTATTCCGACTCGATCCCGCTCGGTTTCGGGCTTGGGAAATGGAATGACATTGTGGTGGAAGGATACGCGGCGAGGCGCGGCGAGAACCTGAGCGTGCATCACGCCTCGGTGTCGCCCGGCTACTTCGATGTACTGCGGATGCCGCTTCTCGCCGGACGCGATTTCAAACTTGAAGACAACGAAAACACGCCCCGCGTGATGATCGTCAACGAATCCTTCGCGCGGCGCTTTTTCGACGGACGCGACCCGGTGGGGCGCCGGGTGCAGGTTTACGGCAGAACGTTCGGGATCGTGGGAATGGTGAAGGACAGCAAGTATCTTAGCCTGTCTGAAGCGCCCGAACCATACTTCTATATATCCTTCGACCAGGTGCACTACGGCAGTGGCGAAAACGGCGTGTCATTCTACGCCCGGACCGACCGCGATGCGCGTGGTTTCGTTCCAGTACTCCGCCGCGAGATGTCGGCCATCGATCCGAACTCGGCCGGCCTGACGGCCATGGCGCTTTCGGATTACATCTCGGCTGCCTGGTTCGGGCCGCGGCTCGCCTCGTTGTTCCTGGGAGTGCTGGGTATGATTGCCATGCTGCTCGCCGGAGTCGGTCTTTACGGAGTTATGGCTTACTCGGTCAGCCAGCGGACCCGGGAAATCGGCATCCGCATGGCGCTGGGGGCCGATCCTGAGGGCGTACTCCGCATGGTCATGAGACGAGGCTTGTTGCTGGCATTATCGGGGATCGCCGCCGGGCTCGTCATCGCTCTTGCGGCGGCCCCGCTGATCGCGACTCTCCTGTACCACGTCAGTCCTGCGGACCCCATAAGCATCGCGGGAGCAGCGCTGTTCCTCATTGTGGTTGCGGTAATCGCGAGCCTCATCCCAGCGCTGCGAGCCACCAGGATTGACCCGATTCTCGCGCTTCACGAGGAATGAGTGGATGGTCGGCAATCCGGCAGTGCACCGCCAATGTCTGGAGCGCTGTTCGCGCTCCAGGGCAACAAAAAGAAATGGGTGACTGTCACCAGATTTTCGATTTTCAGGCTTTGCGGCGGCGCTGGCGCACGGCCTTCTCGCGCTGCTTTTCCATTTGAGACTCGATCGCGGTGAGTTCGTCGTCGGGGAGTTTTTCCATTTGTATGAGATCGGTGCGGGCGCGGCCGACGGCGCGGATCAATTCGTCGAGTTTCATCTGCGTGATCTTGGCGTCGCGATTCTGCGAGTGCTGGATGAGAAAAACCATGAGGAAGGTCACAATCGTGGTTCCGGTATTGATGACCAACTGCCAGGTATCGGAATAGTGAAAGTATCGGCCGGTTGCGCCCCAGACGAACACCAGCAGGATGCCGAAAATAAAAGCCCAGGGCGAGCCCATTGCCAGCGCGGTTAAATGCGCGAAGCGGTGAAAGAACATGTTGAACCCGGCTGGGGCGGTCTCTTTCGTTTGCATCCACCGGGTTAGAAGCAAGTTAACAGCCACCGACAAGAGTCCAGAAAAATCAGCGGCTCCGGGCAATTAGAATGAAAGTAGTGCTGTTTCGCGTGCATTTTTTTCCGGGCCTTTGCCTGTTGGCTCTGGGGCTCGGGCTTCAATTCCTGCTTTTGCGACGGCTGCTGGAACGATTCGGCCGGCGCGCCTGGTTGATGGCGGCCACAGCGGTCTCGACCACCGTGTTGCTGCTGGGGTATCTGCTCGAGTTTCACCGCTTCGCGCGCTACTTCCCGGTGGGATTGGCTACCTGGACGGAGTGCGCCGCGCTGGTGGAGACGATGCTGCTGATCGGCGTCTTTTTCGCAGCGCTGGTGTGGCGGGCGCCGATTCTGCGGCGACACACCCAGGACTTAGCAGCATCGCGCCGGGCATTTTTGAAGACCGCGAGCGTGAGCTTGGCGATCGCGCCCCTGGCGGCCACCGGATTCGGAATCATCCAGCGCAATCGTTTCCGCCTATCCGAAGTCAGCGTTCCGGTTCCGAATCTGGGCAAGGATCTGGACGGCTTGCGGATCGTGCAGATCACCGATATTCATTTAAGTCCATTTCTCAGCGAGCAGGAATTCGCGCGGACGATCGATATGGCGAATGAAACGCGCGCGCACATCGGTCTGGTGACCGGAGATTTGATCAGCCGGCGCGGCGATCCTTTGGATGCATGCCTCAAGCAATTGGCGCGGTTACGGGCTGAGGCGGGGATCCTGGGGTGTCTGGGAAACCACGAGGTTTATACGGGAACCGAGGAATACGTAACCGAATCGGGGCGCAAGATCGGAATCGATTTTCTAAGGCATCGCGCGCGGGTGCTGAAGTTCGGCAAGACTGCGCTCAATTTCGCCGGTGTCGATTACCAGCGCTTCGAGCATCGATATCTGGTCGGCACGGAGCAGTTGGTGATGCCCGGAGCGATTAACGTACTGTTGTCGCACAATCCGGATGTTTTCCCGGTGGCGGCATCGCAAGGTTTCGATCTGACGATCGCCGGCCACACGCACGGCGGGCAAGTGAATTTCGAAATTCTGCATGAGAACTGGAATGTCGCGCGCTACTACACGCGGTATGTAAGGGGGCTGTACCGCGAGGGGCGCTCGGCGGTTTACGTATCGAGCGGGATCGGCACCATCGGCGTGCCGGTGCGAATCGGAGCGCCGCCCGAGGTTTCCCTAATTCGTCTGTGCGCTACCTGATTCTCAGCGATATTCACGCCAACATCGAAGCGCTCGAGGCCGTCCTGGAACAGGCCGGCTCGGGGTACGATCGCATTGCGTGCTGCGGCGACCTGGTGGGCTACGGCGCGGATCCGGATCGAGTGACCGAATGGGTGCGAGCAAACGTGGCTGCCACGGTGCGCGGCAATCACGACAAGGCGGCCGCGGGACTGGAAGATCTGGAATGGTTCAACCCAGTGGCGCGGACGTCGGCTGTATGGACGCAGGCGAGCATGCAGCCCGAGAATCTCGAATTCCTGCGGCTACTGGTGAAAGGTCCCGAACTGGTGGACGGATTTCAAATTTTGCACGGCTCGCCGGTGGACGAGGACGAGTATCTGGTCACCGCGCGAGAGGCGGCGCAAATCAAAGAGTACCTTGCGTCTCCCGTTTCGTTTTTCGGGCACACGCATTTGCAGGGCGGATTCCTGTGCCATCGAAACGGCGTGAAGCCTTTGCAGGGCGTAGCGCCGGATTCGAGTTCGGAAGTGATCGAGCTTGAAAACGATCTGAGCTATCTGATCAATCCCGGATCGGTGGGACAGCCGCGGGATGGCGATCCTCGGGCGGCCTACGCAACTTATGACACCGAATCGCGGCTGGTGACGCTATATCGCACCGGGTACGATATCGCGGCGGCGCAGCGCAAGATTCTCAGAGCCGGGTTACCGCCGATGCTGGCGGCACGGCTGGAGGCGGGAGTCTAAGCTGGACGCGTTTCGATCAAGCGGGCGTAGATTTCGCCCATGTGTTGCGCGGAGGATTGAATGGAGAATTTCGATCGAATGAATTCGGCGCCGGCCGCGGCGAGACGCTGCCGCAGGTCCTGATTGGCAACCAGAGTTTCGATCGCGGCAGCCAGGGCGTCCGCGCTTCCGGTGTCGAACAGGAGTCCCGTTTCGCCGTGGCGCACCAGCTCCGGATTCCCGCCGACATTGGATGCGATCACAGGGCGCGCGCACGCCATGGCTTCCATGAGCGAGTTGGACAGCGCCTCCGAGAGCGAGGGGAGCACAAAGATGTCGAATGCCCGGAGCCAACGTGCGGCCTGGTTGGTTGCGGGTACGAAGACGCAATCGCCGGCGATTTGTAATGCGCAGGCTTCTTGCTGAAGCGAGGGAAGCATCGGTCCATCGCCGACAATGGCGAGCGTAGCTGATTCGTGCAAGTGTCGAATTTGCGCAAAGGCCTGAAGCAAAGTGCCGAGTGCTTTTTCGGGGCGCAAGGCACAGACGACACCGATCACGAAGCGATCGGGAAGCCCGGGCGGCCTGGGCTCATCGAGCGGGCGGAAGACGTCGAGGTCGATGCCGTTGTAGCAGAGCGCGATGCGTTCGGGTGGGACACGTTCGCCGTCATGCAGGTGCCGGCGGATGTATTCGCAATTAACAACGATGGAGTGGGAGAGGTGATCGGTGGCGCGGACGAGCCGGCGATAGCCGGGCGGAATCAGGTCGCGGTGGGAGCGCTGGCTGGAAATGGCGACGGCGCCAGTAAGAAGGCGCGCGGCGGGAATCGCGAAGACTGCGGTCGGATAGTCAAAGGAGTGTACCAGGCGGATGTTGTGGCGGCGGATGTAGGCGGCGAAAGAGAATACACCGGAGATGGCGCGTGCGGAGGCGAAAGATTCAATCGGGAAATGCGCGAGGGAAACGCCCGCATCTTCGAGCTCGCTCTCCGCAGCCGCGGAGGGACGAAAGCATCCGGCGAAAGGTTGAAATTGTGTTCTATCGAGGTTCTTTGCGACTTCGCGCAATTGTCGCTCGCTGCCGCCTCCATCGAGAGTGCGAGCCATCAGCAGAACCGGCCACGGCATTAGAATTTTTGATCGATGACCGGGATAACCGGCACAGGCTCATTGTAGCCCGCGAGGGCATTTGGACGGTGATGCCGTGTCATACTGAGGACGAGCCTGAAACAGACTGAATTTACCCGCGAGCGCCGCCAATATTGGGATGGGGTCGCACGATCGCTCGATCATCAACTGGCGGTGCGGGCCTATTATCGCGAAAGACTCATCGAGATATACCGGTTCCTGATTCCGCCGGGGATGCGCGTGCTGGAGCTTGGGTGCGCGCAGGGCGACCTGCTGGCCGCGCTGCGTCCGTCGTATGGCCTCGGGATCGATCTTTCGGGCGAAATGGTGGCGCGGGCGCGAAAGCTGCATCCGGAGTGCGAGTTCATCGAGGCGGATGCGCATGCGCCGGGGATCGATGAAAAATTCGACTACATCATCTGCTCCGATCTGCTGAACGATGTGTGGGATGTGCAGCAGGTGCTGGAACAGGCCGCGCGGTTGTCGACGCCTTCGACACGGCTGATCGTCAACACGTACAGCCGAGTGTGGGAGCTGCCGCGGCGGATTGCGGAGACACTCGGCATCGCGCGCCGGATGCTGCCGCAAAATTGGTTGGCGACGGATGATATCGCGAATCTGCTGCACCTGGCGGATTTCGAAGTAGTGCGGTCGTCGATCGAGATTTTGTGGCCGATCCGGACGCCGCTGGTCGACGCATTTTTCAATCGATTCGTGGTCCGGCTGTGGCCGTGGAATTGGTTTGGGCTGGCGAGTTTTCTGGTAGCGCGGCCGGCGCCGCGGGTGGATCGCATCGCCGAGCCGGTGGTGAGCGTGGTGGTTCCGGCGCGAAACGAAGCGGGCAACGTCCCGCAGATTTTCGATCGCGTGCCAGAGATGGGCGCGGGTACGGAGCTGATTTTCGTGGAAGGCAATTCGACCGATGACACATACGCGGCGATCGAGCGCGAATTGGCGAATCGGCCGAAGGGGCGCGCGAAGCTGTTCAAACAGCCGGGAAAAGGAAAAGGCGACGCGGTGCGCGTGGGATTCCGTGAAGCGTCCGGCGAGCTGTTGATGATTCTGGACGCGGACCTGACGGTCCCGCCCGAAGATCTGCCGCGATTTTATGAAGCGTGGCGGACCGGCAAAGCGGACTTCGTCAATGGTGTGCGGCTGGTGTATCCGATGGAGGAGCGCGCCATGCGCTTCTTCAATTTTCTGGGGAACAAATTTTTCAGCATCGCGTTTTCGTGGCTCCTGAGCCAGAACATCAAGGACACGCTGTGCGGGACCAAGGTGCTGAGCAAGCGCGATTACGAGGTAATCGCGGCGAATCGGGCGTATTTCGGCGAGATCGATCCGTTTGGGGATTTCGATCTGATTTTCGGAGCGGCGAAATACAATTTGAAGATCGTGGATCTGCCGGTGCGGTATGCGGAGCGCACCTATGGAGAGACAAACATCCAGCGCTGGAGCCACGGATGGCTGCTGCTTCGGATGGTAATGCTGGCAATGAGAAGGTTGAAGTTCGTGTGAGGCTTTTCGGCCTGCGGGGACGCTATACGACCGGCGGGCGGCGATGTTCGGCCCGCGTGGCTTGCTCGAATGCGTGCGCGAGCTGCAGCACACTCCACTCATCGCGCTGTCGTCCGACGATTTGCAATCCGACCGGCAGTCCTTCGGGCGTGTAGCCGCAGGGCATCGAGATGGACGGGCTCTCGACAATTGAAATCAGCCAACAACATTTCATCCACTCGATGTAGTTCTTCATTGGCACACCGTTGATCTCGGTGATGTAGGGCTGCGTGATATCGAAAGGCGGAACCTGCGTGGACGGAACGATGAAGTATTCGTATTTCTCCATGAAGATTCGCATTTGATCCCAGGCGTGGCTGTGCAGCGTTTGGGCGCGCCCGATATCGTCGGCGGAGAGTTTCGAGGCGCGATCCACTTCCCACAGGATCGTGTCTTTGAACTTGTCGCGATGAGTCTTGACGAGCGCGGCGAAGCCCGCAAGGTAGCCATAGGCGCGCAAAGTGTCGTAGGCTTCTCCGGCGCCTTCGAGATTCGGTTCGGCTTGTTCGACAATGCAGCCGAGCGATTCGAAAGTCTTGCGATGCGCGTCGACGGCAGCGCGGATGCGCGGATCGAACTGAAGTCCGCCGAGATCTTTGAACCAGGCGACGCGCGCGCCTTTGAAGCTGCGCTCCAGGTTGCCGGCGAATCGAGCGCCGGGTTCGGTGATGGAGATGGGGCAGCGCGGATCCGGGCCTGCCATCACGCTGAGCAGCAGCGCGGCATCGGCGACGGTGCGACCCATGGGTCCGGAGACGCCAAGGGTCGACCAGGCGTTGCCGATGGCTTCATGCGGCACGCGGCCGGGAGCCGTTCGAAATCCGACGACACTGCAAAACGAGGCTGGATTGCGGAGCGATCCGCCGCTGTCGCTGCCATCTGCGATGGGAACCATCCCGCAGGCGAGACTCACCGCCGCGCCGCCGCTCGATCCGCCGCAGGTTTTCGAAAGATCGTAGGGATTGTGGGTCGCGCCGAATACGGTGTTGAAGGTTTGTGAGCCTGCGCCGAATTCAGGCGTGTTGGTTTTGCCGACCGAGATTGCGCCGGCGCGCTTGATTCGCTCCACCAGAATCGCGTCGCGGGCGGGAATGTTGTCCTTGAACAGCGGCGAGCCGAACGTTGTGCGGACACCGGCAGTCTCCACCAGATCCTTGTGAGCGACGGGCAATCCGTGCAGCGGACCGAGCTCCGCGCCGCGAGCTTGCGCTTCATCGGCCTTGCGCGCGTTTTCGCGGGCGTGATCAGCGATGAGCGTGACGATCGCGTTCACTTTGGGATTGATGCGATCGATCTGCTTCAGGTGCGCGTCCATGGCTTCGCGCGCGCTCAATTTCTTGCGGCGAATGAGCGAGGCCATCTCGACCGCGGTCTTGAAGCAGATGTCCGGTGTGCTTGCGGCGAGCATGGGCGATGCGGCCGCGGCAGCGAGGATCTTGCCGGTTTCGCGGCGAGTGATCGGATCGGGCATGAATCATGGATAGCACGTTCGAGACAGACGGTCGCCGGAGTGCGGGGCTGCGCGATGACCCGGCGCTATAATTGATCCACCATGAACATCACGCGGCGGGAGTGGGCTCTCGCGACGGCCTGCTGGGCCGAGATTTTGCGCGCGCAGACCGGCGGTGATCCGAAATTTGCCTGGTTCGAGCCGGCCATGGCGTCGGAGATTGAAGCGATCGTCGAACAGATCATTCCCGACAACGAGACCCCGGGCGCGAAACGCGCGGGCGTGATCAATTTCATCGATCGCGCGCTGGCCGGATTCGATCAGGACAAGCAGGAGTTGTACAAGACGGGACTGCGCGAGACGCAGGCCAAGCGGGCGGAGATGTTCGTGGGTTCGACATCGATCGCGGGGCTGAGCGGAGATCAGCAAATCGCGCTGCTCAAAGCCATCGAGAAAACGGATTTCTTCGCGCAGGTGCGCACGCATGCCGTGCTCGGTTTTTTGGGGAGTCCGGCGCACGGAGGGAATCGCGACATGGTGGGTTGGAAGCTGATCGGCCTGGATCATCAGATGTCGTATCAGCCGCCGTTCGGATATTACGACGCAGAGGCAGCGCGCGGAGGGTCGAAGTGAGCGCGGCGCAATATCGACCTTCCGATGAAGTGGACTTTCTAGTGATCGGCATCGGCGCAGCCGGCGGCGTGATGGCGAAAGAGCTTTCGACAGCCGGATTCCGAGTGGTCGCGCTGGAGCAAGGCCCCTGGCTGCACGAAAAGGATTTTCGGCACGATGAAGTGGCGATCTCTTTTCGGGCCGGGATTATCAACGATCCCAAGACGAGGCCGAATACGTTTCGCAAGACGCCTTCCGAGACTCCGGTGCACCAGCAGGCCGTGGAATATGCCTCCCTGGTTGGCGGCGGATCGGTTCACTTCACCGCAAATTACTGGCGGTTTCATCCCGAGGATTTTCGCGAGCACAGCACCTGGGGTGCGGTGCCCGGCGCCGATCTGCGCGACTGGCCGATCACGTACGACGATCTGGAACCGTATTACACCAAGGGCGAATGGGATCTGGGGATTTCTGGATTGGGCGGCTCGAATCCATTCGACGGACCGCGATCGAAACCGTATCCGCTGCCCCCTATGCCGGTGAAATCGTCGGGCGTGCTGTTTGAGCGCGGCGCGAAGAAACTGGGACTGCATCCGTTTCCGGCGCCGGTGGCGGTGCTCTCGAAGGACTACCACGGACGCGCCGGCTGCGTGCACTGCGGATTCTGCGAAGCATTCGGGTGCGAAGTCGGGGCGAAATCGAGCACGCTAGCCGCGGTGGTCCCGGCGGCGGTCAAGACGGGTCGCTGCGAAATCCGGCCGGATTCCTACGTTCGGAAAATCGAAGTCGGAAAGAACGGCCGCGTGACGGGCGCGATCTATTTCGACAAGAACAAGAAGGAGATTTTCCAGCGTGCGAAGGTGGTGGTTGTGTGCGCGAACGGAGCGGAGACGCCGCGTTTGCTGTTGATGTCGAAATCGAACGCGTTTCCGCAGGGGCTGGCGAATTCGAACGGGAACGTCGGCAAGTACCTGATGTTCGACAACGGCGGGATCGCCTTCGGATTGTTCGAGCATCCTTTGAACGAATACAAGAGCATCGTGGTGACGCGGGTGCTGCACGACTTTTATCGATCGGATCCCAAGCGCGGCTACTGGGGCGGGGGCGGACTGGACTCGCGGTTCGACTACTATCCGATCGGATTCGCGCTGGGCGGTTTGCCGGCAGATGGTCCGCAATGGGGCGCCGAGTGGAAGAAGACGCTGGCCGAATACTATACGCACATCGGCGGAACGTTGGCGCACGCCACGTGTCTGGCGGTGGAGGAAAACAGCATCTCGCTGGACGATTCGGTGAAAGACGCGTGGGGAATGCCGGCCATGCGAGTGACGTTCAGGAATCATCCCGACGACATGAAGAATATCGATTTCCTGATGGCGCGGCAGAAGGAGATTTTGGCGGCGGCGGGCGCAAAGAAGATCTGGCACGATCCGACCACGACGACTGAGACCACGTACTCGCGGCATCTGATGGGAAGCTGCCGGATGGGGGACGATCCGAAGCTCAGCGTGGTGGACAAATGGAATCGCGCGCACGATGTTCCGAATTTATTCCTGGTGGACGGGAGCAGCCTGGTGACATCGGGTCGCCAGCAACCGACGGCGACGATCCAGGCGCTGGCGTATCGATTGGCGGAGCACCTGGAGCAGGTCGCCAAGCGCGGCGAACTGTGAATCCTGCGGAAAACCGGTGACCGTCACCAGATTTATTGGCGGACCGTCGGGTACTTGATTCCCAACTGCTCGAGATAGGTCTTGTACTTTTTCGAGTCGTAGTAGAACTGGCGCATTTGCGGGCGGTAGGCGGCCATACGTTTTTCGTTCAGCCAGGTCGCCGGTTTGTCTTCCGGACGCAGGAGCGGAGTGTATTTCACGTCCTTGGTCTGGACGTTCTTGAAGTAGTCCCAAGCCTTGTCGACCAGCTCCGGATGCAGCAACAGATCGAGCATGGTCATCGCCTGGACCTTCGCGCCGGCGACAGCACCTTTGTGCGCGATGGGCGTGGCCATCGCGACCGCGTTCGACCAATTGTGGCCCGGCAGGTTGGGGATATTGGACGGATACCAGAGCGTCGCAGTGGGGACGGTCCAGGAGACGTCGCCGATGTCGTCGGATCCGCCGCCCATCCGTTCTTCTTCTTTCACCGGCGGCTTGGGATCTTCGATCTTGGTCTCGAGTCCCTCTTCCTTGACCTTGAGCTCCTTTTGAAGCGCCTTGGCGAGAGTCTGATCGTCATCGCTCCATTGGGGCAGTCCGACTTGCTGGATGTTGGCGAACATCGCCTCAGCGATGGGCTTGTTCAAGTGGACCGGCCAGGCCGCGCCCAGCACTCGCGATGTAAACGTGGTGTCCGTCATCAACGTCGCACCTTGCGCCATTTTGTCGCCGATCTCCCAGAGTCCTTTAATGTGT
>Ga0335080_10006800_pt1 | contig 11828 bp, 8 predicted proteins | sample Lox_Sample_34_FD_206720 | JGI IMG/M metagenome (GOLD analysis project Ga0335080, IMG submission 206720) | Soil microbial communities from Loxahatchee National Wildlife Refuge, Florida, United States - Lox_Sample_3.4 | ecosystem: Environmental > Terrestrial > Soil > Wetlands | place: USA: Florida...
ACCCCCTCGCCGATCGATTTAGAACGCAGTTCCATATGGAACCCGCCTTGCATCATTGCCCCATTTTCTATCGATGACCGCCGCGACTAGCTTACCCCGCTTAGATTTGCCGTTGTATTGCGGGGAGGCGCAACTTGGTGCCGATATAGTTGCATATCCAGCGTTTGGCTTTATTGGATCGCTCGCTCCCGACAACGACCCTATCGCAAAAGTGCGTCGCGTTGAACAGAAAGCGGCGCATTAACCAACACTGGATGATCAATTCTCAGGACGCCCCAATGCGCGTCCACGAGTACCGATAGCCAACTATCATTTCTCAGCGATTACGTGATAGCGTCACCATCGCGCTTGCACTTCATTGCGATGGGCTGAACGCAGTGTAGGACAGGTATCCATGACGCTCCCCAAGTCATGCCTCAAACTCCTCTGGCTGCTCGCGACCCTGAGCCTCGGCAGCGCGGCGTCCGCGCACGAGCTTAAGATCGGCATTGGGCTCGAGACCAGCTCGATCGACCCGATGTTCTCCACGATTTCATCGAATGCGATGGTGGCGCGGAATTTCTTCGATACGCTCGTGCTCCAGGACGAGCATCAACGCCTGCAGCCGGGGCTCGCGCTCACTTGGCAAGCCATTACTCCGACGATCTGGGAATTCCGCCTGCGGCCCGGAGTAAAATTTCACGACGGCAGCGACTTCACCGCGGAGGACGTTGCCTTCAGCCTGCGCCGCGCACCGGAGGTCAATCCGACCGTGGGCGCGTTTCGGGTTTACACGCGACAGATCGTGAAGGTCGACGTCGTCGATCACCTCACGATCCGGACGCATTCCGCTGCGCCATATCCCTTGATGCCGTACGACATGAGCGTCGTCCCCATCGTCTCGCATCGTATCGGGGAAAATGTCGCGAGTGCCGATTTCGATTCCGGGAAGGCCGCGATTGGAACTGGCCCGTTTCGGTTCGTTGAATGGATCCCGGGCAATCGGATCGTGATGACGCGCAACGAGGAATACTGGGGTCCCAAGCCGGCCTGGGAGCGCGTGATCATCTCACCAATGCAGAATGAGACGGCACGCCTTGCGGCACTGCTCGCCCACGATGTCGATCTCATCGAGGGACCGCCGCCGAGCGCAATGGCGATGCTGCGAGCGCGAGCGGATATCCGATTGGCTCAAACCGCGTACTATCGTCTCGAATATCTGGGAATGGACACCTACAGCGACCGGGCGCCTTTCGTCACGGATCTCGCGGGTAACGGGCTCGACAAGAATCCATTCAAGGATCTGCGTGTGCGCAAGGCGATCATGAAAGCCATCGATCGCGACGCCCTCGTCAACTCGATCAACGAGGGCATGGGGATACCGGCGGGGCAATTGCTGCCGGACGGGGTGTTTGGAACGAGCCCTAAGCTGAAGCCCGAGCCCTATGATCCCGAGGGAGCCCGGAGGTTGCTCGCGGAAGCGGGCTACCCCGATGGGTTTGCAGTCACGCTCCATGGCCCGAGCGGAAGGTTTGTGAACGATGCGAAAATCACCGTCGCGGTCGGTCGAATGCTCTCCCGCATCGGGGTCGTCGCGAAGGTCGAGACACTACCGGTCGCAATCTTCAAGACCCGCCTCGGAAAGTACGAAATGGGCATCTACGTCGATGGCTGGTGGACGGATACCGGAGAGACCTCGAGCTCACTCCGCGCCATCGTCGCAACCGTCAATCGCGCGACCGGTTGGGGTGTCGTAAATCGCGGCCGCTATTCCAATCCCGGCTTCGACGCGTTTCTGGAGCGCGCGCTTGCCGAATTCGACGATGCGAAGCGCGACCGACTGCTTGGCGAAGCGTCGGAAATGGTGATCCAGGACGTCGGGGTCGTGCCGCTCTATTACGAGGTCGCGTCCTGGGCGTTCCGGGCGAACATCGGCTACATTCCGCGCGCCGACGGGTTCACCCTCGCGGCCAATGCATTCCTGGTGTCCAACTGAGGAACATGCGCCGGCGCGAATGCGGTTATGGTGACACGAAATGATGGGAGGCGAGGTGAATACCTCCTTATCGCAGGACGGAGTCTCGACTCCCGCTTGCAAATCCCCGGAGACCCTGCTTCACGATCTGCTTCAGCCCGACGCGGTCGAGTGCGCGCGCCAAGTTCGCTGCAAGCGCGTCGGCCGCTTGCTTCCGCCGGTACGCCGAGATGCGCCTGTGTAGCCGGCGCAGCCACGCAGCCTTCACGCCGAGCTTCGCCGCATAGTCCGCGACTTCCTTTACCCGATTCCATACGGCAATATTCTGAATCCGCATGGCCTCGATCGCGGTCGCGTCAAATGTGCCATCGAAACATGACGGCTCAGGAACGCCGGACATCATTAAAACGAGCCACGTGCGGATGCACTTTCCGCACCGTCCGCAGTTCCGCCACTGGTCCCTGCCTTGCCAACAGACGCGAAGCCCTGCCGTCGCAACCAGATCACCTGCAATGGCTGCGATTTTTTCCGGTTTCGGGTACCCAGCCGCATCGTAAATGATTCCGAACTCGTCGCCCGAATACAGATGATCCAGGACCGGATTCGACCCGTAGGGAAGCTCGGCATCCAGGTATGAGCCCGAGCTGGCGATCAAGCCGAATTCGAATTCGTCCGAGAACTGATGCAGGCAGCTCGCGAGCTGACCCGCGTGCGAATCCTCCCAATTCTGTAGACCCAGTTCCTTGATGTTGGTGCGAATAATTCTGAGGGTTACGCCCATTTTGTTCAAAAATGGGGTCGCGCGCTTATTTGCCAGGTCGAAGGCGTCTCGATTTGCAAGGTTGATGTCAAAACCATGCACCATCAGCGCAGTGTCGAGGTTGTATACCTCGGTGCCAGCGGGGCGAGTCCCGTGCCGAAGCACGGTGAACGTCGAATCAACTCCGCCGGAAAAGGCGGCTATCGCGCGGCGCCCGGTTTTCCGCCGCTCGAGATCGACGATTTGATCCGGGATGATATCGATATGTTTGTACCGCGTCGGACGCCACAGCCGCCAGAATGCTTGGACGCTTTCCAAATTATACATGGCGGTCCGGGAAACAGGACCGTGAACGTGCAAAGGCAGACCGATCCCCATTACGTGAAGAAGCAAACCGAATAGATAGCCATCGAGCACGTGCGGACTTTCCTGCACGCTGTCGTCAACGATCTCGTAGGTGACTTCGGTGCCTGGGCCCCCGCTATCTTGCTTGCAGCGTACCTTGCGAACGAGTGCCTCAGGCGTCTGCCGCGCGCTAAATTCCATATGAAGAGCGTCCGCCATCGCCGCTAGCTCCCGCCTGCCTCTCCGTGGTGCGCCTTCGCCAATTTCTCACCGGGCCGTTTTTCGCGGCATTGGCGGCCTGCTCCGCCCGGAGGTATCAATTGCATAGCAGGCGCAAGAATGCCCCACGACATCACGGCCGCTATCGTAGCAATCGGGAATATCGCCGCCGAATGGATCTTGGAGCTCTCGCGGTAAATCGGCTTTACCTGATCGACGACCGCATTGGCGGCGGCCGCGTCATCGCGGACGAGATCGATCGGATCAGGAAAAAGGTCACCCTCGGACGTTCTCGTATCGCGCGCCCACAGCATCGACCAATCGCTGGCCGCGGCGCCCCGGGACCGTCTCCTCAACGCGCCTTTTGGGAATTCCACGAGATACAAGGAGAGCCGTCCGCTCCATCGAGTCATGCAATATCCCGTGATTGGCAAAAGTACCTAGCGCTTCTTCAGGTAATTTTACCGCATCAAACCAAGCGTCCGGAGTCCGCGCTTCACTCCCTGTTTCATGCCAATCCTGTCGAGACTGCGTCCCATCGTCTTCGATATATTCGAGAAGAACAGTTCACGTCTAAATGTCGCCATGCGACGGTGCAGCCGTCGCACCCATGCTGCCTTAATGCCACGTTGCGCTGCGTAGGCCGAGATTTCTTTCATCCGCGTCCATTCCGAAACATTTGCGAGTCTGATTGTGTCAATGGTTCCCAACTCGAAGTCTCCATCGAAGCATGCGGGATTCGGAACACCGGCCGCTAGGAATGACAGCCGTGTTCGGACGCATTTTCCGCACCGACCGCAGTTTCGGTACTGGTCGCTTCCCTGCCAACAAACTCGAAGCCCTGCGGTCGCCACGGGGTCCTCGGCGAGGGCCGCGATCTTGTCGGTCTTCAGGAATCCAGCGGCATCGTAAATGATTCCGAATTCGTCTCCGGATAATAGGTGATCCAGGACAGGATTGGAGCCATAGGGAAGTTCGGGATCCGCGTAGGATGCCGTACTGCCTATCAGGCCGAATTCGAATTCATCAGAGAACTGATGCAGGCAACCCGCGAGTTGGCCCGCATGCGAATCCTCCCAATTCTGCAATCCCAGCTCCTTGCTGGTCGTACGAATCACTCGGAGGGCCACGCCCATCTTCTCCAAGAACGGCATTGCACGCTCCGCTGCCCTTTCAAAGGCATCGCGATTTCCGAGATTTATGTCGAACCCATGGACCATCAGAGCCGTGTCGAGGTTATAGGATCCCGATCCAACGGTGCGGTTTCGGTGGCGAAGCACCGTGAATGTTGAATCGACTCCGCCGGAAAACGCGGCTATCGCCCTGCGTCCAGGCTTGCATCTTTTGAGATCGACGACTTGATCGGGCACGATTTCTACACGCTTGTAACGTTCTGGACGCCACAAACGCCAGAACGCCTGTACGTCTTCCAAATTATATAATGCCGAGCGCGAAACCGGCCCGTGAACCCGCAGCGGCAGACCGGTTCCCATCACGAAAAGTAGGGCGCCAAACAAGAAACCATCGAGTGCCTTCGGGAATTCCGGATTGCCGCCGGCGATCTCGTACATGATCTCGGTGGCGGGACCGCCACTATCCCGCTTGAGGTGTACCTTGCGAACTAGTGAGGCCGGCGTTCGTCGCGCGCTGAAATCCAGATGCAGAGCGTCCTTCATCGCTTTTTTTCCCCTGTTTTTATTGGCTCGCTTTCCCCTTTCGTCCATTCAGTTGAAGGGATAAACGTAGGATTGACAAGCCGGAGCGCTTCGAAATCTCTGTCTCCAGGCGAATGCAGCACTATCTTCTTGCCGCATGCGGCTTGCAGGGTGTGCGATGCCCGGGCGACTCGATCCCGGTCAGAGCGCCAAACGCACCTCCTAAGGGACCGTTCTGGCGTGCGCAATGCCGCCGACGGAATGAGCCGGCGCTCTCAGCGAGCAATAAGATTCTCGGTTTCCTCAGCCCGAAACATATGGGGCCTTCTCGCGACACAGTTCGCCATGCCGCCCTCGGAGCTTCCTCCCTCAGACACGTCGCCCACTGAAATTCGTTCTCAAACCGAGCCTTAGGACCGCTGGCTGTCGCTATAGTATCTTCCGAGCCCTCAGATACAACGGCAGGAGCGATGGCAAGTAGCGATGCAGGAAGCGGCGGATGACGTTGTGCGGGTACCGATCGTCGTACCTCTCCAACGGCCATGGTGTTCGGTTTCGATATTCGAGGTACTCCGCTTTTAGCGGATGATAATTGAGATAATGCCACGGTTTCGATGGCCCGGTGAAATGAACGATGCGGATGGTGGCGCGTTCCGCTCGTGTCATTTTTTTGAAGCGCATGATGTCATGATAGAAAGCATAGTGCCCGTGCTGTTGGTGATTCCAGATCGAATCCAGCGGCAACCAATCGCCCCGGAGAACGAAATTGATTGCGCACTGGTCCGCGAACGTCACCCTATCAGGATGATCACGCGCGAACGCGAGCGCACTGGTACCAACTCCTTTTTCCCGCCACTTGTTCATATCGATCAGTAGAACCCCAGAATTGAAATAGCCGGCATTCGACGGCAGTTTTAGTTTTTCTCTGATGGCATCGGGAGTATAACGCCAAGGCGTGGGGCCGGGATTCGTAGCACGCGTAACCGCGCCGACGATCTTGCCGCGAAGATCGGTTCGCCAGAGATCACTGATTTCTCCGCGTACAATCAGGTCACAATCCAGGTAAAGCACGCGGCCAATCTCGGGCGGCAGCAACCGATCTATGAGCAGCCGAGCGTAAGTAACGCGGGTAACCTGGGGAAGGGTCAGCACGAGGTCATTCAACGCGTCGTCTTCCACAGAAATGAAAAAGATCTCAACAAGGGAGGACCGCAAAAATTCGACGAGCTTCTGTTGGCCGGACAAAGGTCCGTCACAGAGGATAAAAATTCGGAAACCTTGTTCGCGATTATTGAACACCAATGAGAACAACATCGTCGCTAGATGCGGGGTGAACCGGGCATCGACAGCGCAGATGATATTGATTTGAGTGTCCATGTGTATTGTCTGGGAATGAGCGCGGTGCCTCCATGCTAAGTTTGGAAGCGCTGGCAAGGCAACGCATGGTTTCTCAGACCGCCGAACGGACTGCTGCGTGGGAGATCTGCCTACGGGGCATCCCCTGAGTTAGCGCGCATGAGGCTCGGCTAGCGAAAGGGGGCGGCAGTCCTTCCCGCTTCCTCACCAAGAAAACATATTGGATAGCGCGATACACTCGGCATAGCCGTATGCGCACCCGCCTTACATCGCCATCGCCGAAGATGATGATAACTTGTTGGAATTTGGTCATGCGCGAATTTCCCTAAGGGGCACCGCGGCGTGCCCGAGGAGAAGCTTCAATTTAGCCGACGGAACTAGCTCGTTCCGATGCGCGCAGTATGTGGTCGCGATCACGAGGCTCGCCGTCCTCTGGTACACGACATCATCGCATGAATCCGAGTGCGCGAAGACAGCCCTTCACGGACGATTTCAGGCCGACCCCATCGAGGGCATGTCCGACCTTCTCCCGGAGTCTGGCGGCAGCCTCCTTTCGTCGATAGGCCGCCATGCGCCGATGGAGAGCCCGCATCCATTCCGCGCTCATACCTCGCTTCGCCGCAAAGTCTGCTACTTCCTTTACCCGCGTCCACTCTGCGACATTGCCTATCCGCATAGCCTTAATTGCGACGGGGTCGATCGGTCCGTCGAAGCATGGAGGATTGGGAACGCCGAGCATGATGAAAAAGAGTCGTGTGCGGAGGCACTTTCCGCAGCGGCCGCAGTTGCGCCACTGGTCCTCCCCTCCCAGCAGACGCGAAGGCCCGCAGTCGCCACGGGATCCTTTGCGATGACTGCGAGCTTTTCGCCCTCGGGGTATCCGGCGGCATCGTAGACGATTTCAAATTCATCGCCCAAATAAAGATGGTCGAGAACCGGATTCGATCCATACGGCAGCTCGGCATCCACATAGGAACCGGAGCTCGCGATCAGGCCAAATTCGAACTCGTCGGAGAACTGATGCAGGCAGCTCGCGAGCTGGGCCGCATGCGAGTCCTCCCAATTCTGGAGGCTGAGCGCCTTGATATTGGTGCGCACCGTCCGAAACGTAACACCCATCTTGCCGAGAAAAGGCTCCGCCCGCTTGGTCGCCATCCGAAGCGCCTCTTGGTCCTCAAGGCCTATGTCGAAGCCGTGCACCATCACTACGGTATCGAGGTTGTAAGCCTCCGGGCTCGAGGCGCGGCTGCGATGGCGAAGCGCGGTGAAGGTCGAATCCACTCCTCCGGAAAATGCGCCAATGGCCCGCCTCCCAGGCTTTTGTCTCGGGAGATCGACGATCTGGTCGGGGATGATATCGATGTGCCGATATCGGGTCGGGCGCCAGAGACACCAGAACGCTTGTACGTCCTCGAGGCGATAGATCGCCGTGCGCGATACCGGGCCGTGAATACGCAGGGGCAGCCCCGTTCCCATGGCGTGCAGAAGGATGCCGGCCACAAAGCCATCGACCGCGGGAGGCAGGTCGGGTACGCCGGCGTCGGAGATTTCGTAGGTGACTGTGGTCGTGGGACCGCCGCTATCGCGGCGAAACTGCAGCTGGCGGACGATTGATCCCGGCGTCCGGCGCGTGCTGAAGTCCAGGTGGAGTGCATCCGCCATTCAAGCAGATCTTCGTCGGGGTAATTGGCTCGCGGCAATACCTCGGATATGAATTCATCATGCATGATCATGCATGCCCTGACCAGCCTTTAGCGCTTCTTTAACTGTATTGCCGAGAATTGGTCTTGCGACACCCCACACATCACTCGTATTGGCGCTGAATGGCCTCCGCCGGAGAAATGCAGCATTCCGCAGGCAACGACGAAGCGCGGCGCGCCGAAGAGGGCCTAGCCCGTCCGCGCATGCCGACGCGCGTTTACTATCTCGATCCGGGGTTGAGGACCAACGTCGGTCACTACGCCAACTATTGCCGTTACATCGTGGGTGAGCTGCGGGGCCGGGGCGTGGAGGTTCTCGTTTTCGCGCATCGCGACATACTGCTGTCGCTGCAAAAGGAGCTCGGTGCTGTCGCGCATTTTCAGATCCACACGCACACTCCCTTTGTCACATGGGATGGCTGGCGCGGTTGGCTCGCCGACTTCGCGACCTATTGCCGGCATTTCCCGAGCGTTCCGCAACGCAGCTCGGGCGCTTACCGCGCACGCAGTGGATGGCGCGCCTGGCGCGGATGGCTAACCCGCTTCGCTGCTCTCGCGGATACCACGCTCCACGACCTCCGCTCGCTTCCGGCTCCGCGGTTCGACGACCTCGTCATCCTCACGGATGCTCGACCCGCGCATCTCTGGGCGCTGCTCCAATGGCGCCGATCGCTCCCAAGAAGCCGCCGGCCGGCGTTCGTCGCGGAGCCGATCAAGACCGGATTGCGCCTGGAGCAAACGACGGACGGCATTCGCGCGGCCATGCCGGATCCCCGGCTTGACCCGACCGCAGCCATATTTCGCTACCTGAGCTCCCGGTTTCCCCGCGAGCCCGATGCGCGCTTCCATCTCGTGACCTTCGCGAAAAGTACGGGCGATCTCTTCAAGATGCTCCTTCATTACCCGGTTCACACGCTGCCGCTTCCATACCGGGCCGTGGCGCCGCTTAGAAATCGAGCGGGGGCCCGGCCCATCGTCGTTGCAATCCTGGGATTCCAACGTGCCGAGAAGGGCTACGATCGAATGCCGGAGATCGTGACGCAGCTCTTGCGGTCCATTCCGGAGATCCGGGTCCTCATTCAGAACCCCGACCCACTCGGCTTGCAGGAGACGCAGCAATCGCTGCGAGAAATCGCGGCGAGTAGCGATCGCGTCATTCTCGAGGAGGTGCCGGCGGACGGTGCGAGATGGATCCAATTGCTGGGCATGTCGGATCTCGTCCTTTGTCCGCACCGCACGAACTTCTACATGTCGTTCTCCTCCGTGGTTGCTGAAGCACTTGCAAACGGCATCCCCGTCGTGGTTCCCGCCGGGACCCCGCTCGAGGCCCAACTCGAGGCCTGCGGACGCCCTGGCGCCGCGTTCGCGCGCTTCGACCCCGCGTCCATCGCCGAAACCACCAAGCAAGTGCTCGCGGAATTCGACCGGTTCGCGACGGCCGCTCATCAAGCCGCAGTGCGTTGGCCCGAGACGAACGGACCCGCTCGCTTCGTCGACCGGACGATTTCCCTGATCGCGAACGCCGAAGCCTGACTCAGCGCGACAAGCCCAGTGAATGCAGCGCGCGGCTTGCGACGCGCTTCATGCCGATCGCCTCGAGCGCCAATCCGATACGCTCACGCCGCCGCTGGGCAGCCTCCTCGCGCCGATAGCGCTGCAAGCGTCTTCTAAGAAGACCGAGCCATGGGCCGGTCTTTCCGCGATGCTCGGCATATTCGACGATGGATTGGAGTTCTAGGTACTGAGCCTGGTTCCTGATGACGATGCCGTCGATCCCCGAGGCGTCGAGCGGCTCGTCGAAGCAGGCGGGATTGGGCTCGCCGACCGCAAGAAAATTGAGGCGCGTGCGCATGCACTTCTCGCAGACCCCGCAATTGCGATCTTGCTTCTGTCCTTCCCAGCACACTTTGAGACCGGGCATGGCCAACGGGTACCTGGTGATGATCGCTGCCTTGTCGGTGCGCGAATACCCCGCGCCATCGTGTACGATCGCGAAGGCATCCCCGGAGAGCAGCGGATCCGTCACCGGATTTGAACCCCAGGGCAGGTATAGGTGGTCGTAGGGCTCCGAGCTGCCGACCATCCCGAACTCGAATTCGTCCGCGAACTGGTGCAGACAGGCCGCGAGTTGGCCACCGAAGCTATCCTCCCATTTCTGGAGGTTGAGTTCCTTGCTGTTGGTTCGCACGATCCTCAGATCGAGAGCAAGCTCCCGCCGAAGCGCCTCGGAGCGAACGACGAGACGCTCGAAATCGCGGGCGTTCGCGAGCGCCACGTCGAAACCCTGAACCATGAGGACGGTATCGATCGCGTGAGTGGCGCCGTCCTGCGCATCGCCGCGATGCCGGAGGATCGTGAAGGTGGAGTCGACACCACCGGAGAAGGCGGCGATCGCGCGCCGTCCCGGCTTCGACCGCACGAGGTCGACGACGCGATCGGGAATGATCTCGACAGGCTTGTAGGCGTCTGGGCACCATAGCGTCCAGAATGCCTGCAATTCCTCGAGATTATACAGAGCAGTCCTCGACAGGGGACCGTGTACGCGCAGCGGCGCGCCGACTTTCATGATGCGGAAAAGTAGGCCAAACACGAATCCGTCGAGCGAGGCCGGATATTCCTCGCGGGAATGGCCCACGATTTCGTACGAGACGCGCGTCGCCTCGGTCTCTCCGTCGAGCCGCAACAGGACGTCGCGCCGGAGCGTGCCGCCGGTTCTGCGCGCCGCCACTTCCAGATGAAGCGAGCGCGGCATCAGCGACCGCGCTCGCGGACCGGGGCGGTCGTCTTCACCGCCCGCTCGTCGCCCGGAGCCGATCCGCAAATGCCAGGATTTTTTCTCGATCCCGAGAGAAATGCGGAAGGGATTTGAGCGCGCCCCAAAACGAGCCCAGCAGAAACAAGAGATTCGGCATATCGCCGCCCGGTGCGCTCGAGCCTCGGAGCACACTGCGCCAGCCCGACCGCAACACACGCAGCGCTGCCCAATAGCATTCGCGCGCGGCCTGCAATCGCTGCGACATTTTCCGCTTCCGAATCCCGGGATCGCGGAGCACGGAGCGATAGTGATCGAGCTTCGCTTCCGCCACGCCATGCGCGAATTGGAGCTGTCGAAGATAAGACCATTTCATTCGGCCTGAGGGCATGTAGTGACGATAAACGATTGCGGGATCGTAATAGAGCTGCCAACCCGCGAGGCGCAGAGCGAGGCAAATCTCAACGTCCTCTCCGGCAACCAGAGATTTGCCGATCCGGCCGGTATTGAGCTGTTGGAAATCTGCGTCATAGAGAGCCGAGAGCGCATCGCGGCGCACACTCAAGCCGGCGCCGCAGAGGTAGCCCCTCGTCTCCGGGACGTAGCCGGGGCCGGGGCCTTGCGGCCCGACCGCAAAGGCATTTTGGTACCGGCCGAACCACGGCGGCTCAGAGTCCTCGAAGACCGCGACGCCCTTCCCTCCGCAGGCCCCGATCTCCGGGTGGCTTGCGAATACGTCGCTGAGCCTCCGGATCCAGTCCTCGCAGACCCAATTGTCGTCGTCGACGAAACTCACGACGGCTCCGCGGGCGGCACGAATTCCGGCGCGGCGAGCGTGGCTCAGCCCTGGGATCGGCTCCGGGACGATCGCTAGCGGCACACGGTGTCCTAGAGGCCAGCACGCCCGTGCAATCTCTGCGGTTGTGTCGGTCGAGCCGTTGTCGACGACGATCACCTCCCAACGGATTGGATCGTCTAACCTCTGTGTGAGCAAATGCTGAAGTGTCGGCGTCAATCGCGTCGCGCTGTTGAAACAACAGATGATTACGCTCAAATCAATCCTCGGGGTCGCTGTCACGGGGGTCAA
>Ga0335080_10006801_pt1 | contig 11828 bp, 12 predicted proteins | sample Lox_Sample_34_FD_206720 | JGI IMG/M metagenome (GOLD analysis project Ga0335080, IMG submission 206720) | Soil microbial communities from Loxahatchee National Wildlife Refuge, Florida, United States - Lox_Sample_3.4 | ecosystem: Environmental > Terrestrial > Soil > Wetlands | place: USA...
GTAATGAGCCAGGGCTCGCTCGAGGTTGGGAAAATCTTCATCGGAATAGCGGAAAGGATACGTCCGCGCGTACTCCTCAATCGAATACTCCGGCAGGGGGGTCTCGAAATGCTCCAGCGTCACCGTGCTTTCGAAGCGTAGTTCGGACGTGGTCCCCTGAAAAGTGGCGACGGCGACAGAGTTATCGAACGGATCATGAAGCCAGCGCAACTGAGCAGGTTCCGGCGTGATGACCAGATTAGTCTCGATCAACCGCAGGTCGTAACTCTCGCGCGGACGAAACATCATGCGATGTTCGCCGAGCTCGACCGGATCGCGGTAACGGTAGACAGTGGAGTGGTGGACCGTAAGAATAGACATCAGTGGCCTGTTGCCAACATCTGGTTACTGGGAATTTCATTAGTCCAAACCCGAAAAACCTCGAGGGTGTTGGGCCCGAACGTCGTGGCGATCGCGACATCGGAAGCATCGCGGCCTCGTGCCATCAGCACGCGACCTATGCGCGGCACATTATTACGCGGGTCGAAGATTTGCCAGCGGCCCCCGATCCAGGCCTCGAACCACGCGGCGAAATCGCCAGGGGGGTAAGGCAGGGGCGTTCCGATATCGCTGAGGTAGCCGGTGCAGTATCGGGCCGGAATATTCATGCACCGACAGAAGGCGATGGCAAGGTGTGCGTAATCGCGGCAGACGCCGGTCCGTTCGTTGAAAGCCTCGGCGGCGCTACGAGTGGCGCGAGCCTCCTGATAGTCGAAGGCAATGTGGTGATGAACGTAGTCGCAAATCGCTCGCACACGCGGAAACCCTGGCGTCGTGCCGCTGAAGAGCTGCCAGGCTATCTTCGATAACAAATCGGTTTCGCAATAGCGGCTGCCCAACAGGAACGTGAGGGCTTCTTCGGGCAGATCCTGCACGGAGTCCTGCCCAGTCACCGGCACAATCTCATCTGGCCGCCCGTTATCTCGGATTACGCAGTCGGCCGCTAGACGGACGCGGCCCGCAGGCGCGAGTCCGCGCTGGCACCAGTTTCCGAATGCGTCGCGGTAGGGGGTGATCGGAAAGAATGGCTCGGTGATGAGGCGATCGGGAACAACGATGTCGGCGGCGCGCGAATAGTGGATATTCACCACAAGGATGATCGGTGTAGGTTGTGGGAAGCTATAAATCAGTTCGTAACCGGCCCGGAGTTGCATGGCGAACACCTTTAATCTGCCGCGAGGAAGACTGTAAGATAGGCTAAAGCGATTCAGAACGTGACATGGCGAGCGGCTGTACCATTCGCCGCCCGCGTTTCCGATGTCGTTGATGATACCGCGAATGCTGACAAAGTAGCCTATCCAACATAAGAGGACGCTTCTTCCGTAAATCCTGAGCCGAAACTCCAGGTTCGTTAGCGCTCGTCTCTCGGGACCGCCGGCCTCGCTCGATCGATTCTTGTTGATAAGTCCCCCTTCGCACCACCCATAGGCTCAAAAGCCCAAAAGCCCAAGGGTCCGCCATGCCGCACTGTGTGCCTTGGGGGTCGAAGAAACGGCCTTCTGCTAGATTGATCCTTCCGGGCACGCCACCGTCGGAAAGCTGGCCAGCGTTGCTGTTGATCGTTAACAGGGACAAAAGCCAACGTTATAATCGACGTTTGCCAATGCGCTGACCGTCTTCAACGCCGAAGGCGTACCCCGAACCGACGCGAGCGGATCGAGTCCGCGGTCGAAGCGGGCGGCAAGCACCTGTCGGTTCTCTACGAGGCTTTGGATCGCCGCTGATCCATCCCGCGGCGGCATGCGCGTTCTCATCACCGGCCCCCAATGGCTTCGAGCGGGTCGTGCAGTTCGACGCTGACGAGCAGCCTGCGGGGATCACTCGCCGAGTTCGCGAAACATTGGAAGCCGTGCTGATTCGGAAACCTGATTTGGCAGCCGCTCACGAAGCGCTCGCTCGCCAGGTTGTATTTGGCGCAAAACCAGCCTGCGAAAGCGTTGACACAAGTGGGACCGAATCCGCTTCGCCCGCAATGTGGGAGATCCTTGGTGATATTCGTGAGAGTATCCACCAAGTCGATCAGTCTGCGATGCATGGAGAAAGGCGCTCGCGCTGACTGCAGACCGGGCTGGCCGGAAACGGATTGAAGCGAAACTGCCGCGCACCCACTGCGACACAGCCCTGCCGCGGTTGGCGCCATGTCCGAAAGATTGCTCCGCGCCTGAAAAAGAAAACTTTGACCTGAACCGGAATAAAGCTTGTCAGCAGCGTAGGCCTACTGTACAATCCTTCCATTCACTTGCGGGCCTTTGCGACGGGCTCATAGGAGGTGACCATGTCGTTCAGCGCTGCCACGCTCACGATCCTCGTCGTAGTTGTTTTCTTATTATTTCGACTTATAGCCCGGCGGCGAGAACGCCCAATCGGGCGGGTAAACTCCGTTCCGGCGCTGAAGCAGAGAAGCCGGCGGCCGGCCAGCACATTTTCTGACAAACGCTGGCGGACAAGTCTGTCAAATCCCGCTAATCCTTTAAGCCCGATGAATATCAACAATCCGATGAATCCGATGAACATCAACAACCCGGTGAATCCCGCCAGCCCACGCAATATAAATAACCCGGCCAACCCGAACAGTCTTTTGAACCCAGCTAATCCAATGAGCCCTCTCAACCCCATGAACCCGCACCATCCGAGCCAGCAGGCCCGCCGGCACCAACCGCAACCGCCACCGCCCTTTCGGCATCGCTGAGAATTCGGGAGATTTCGGGAATTGGAAAAAGACGAAAAAAGTATCGCCCAAGTCGATCAATCTCTGAAAGATTGGGTTGGCTCTTTGGGTGAGGATGTTCCCGTCGATCTTCATTCGCCCGGTGGCGTGAAGTCGGAAATGGGCGTCGGGTTTTACCTGATGGAACTGCGTGAGAAGAAATCGCCTAGTAATGGGAGCTGCCCGCCGCTGCAGTTCACTCTTCGATATCTTGTGACGGTGCGAGCCGCCGAGCCGGAGCGTGCCCATACCCTGTTGGGGCGCTTGCTGTTCGCCGCCATGGAGCGCGCTGATTTTGCGGTAGTGCTCGATCCCCTGCCGCCGAGCGTCTGGAGTGCGTTTGGGCTAGCGCCGCAACCGTCCTTTCTGCTGGATGTTCCGATGCGCAAATCGCGGGAGCAGCCTGCCGTGAAAATGGTCCGCCATCCGCTCATTGTCGACTCGGCGCCAGTGGGCGCGCTTCGCGGAATCGTAGTCGGGTCCGAAAACATTCCGTTGGCCGGCGCGCGGGTGGAGATTCCGGCGATGCGGCTCGTCACCACTACAGATAGAAAGGGCGCCTTTCAGTTCACCTCGTTGCCCGCGGGGCGCGCCGTACAGCTACGGATTCACAGCAAAGGCCAGGCATTTTCGACGACTGCGGGCGGAGACCGCGTCGGGCAGGATAACCCGTTCGTGATTCGATTCCCAATTCTGGAGGAGTGACATGCCATTATCGACGTACCAGGCGCCCGGGATCTACATTGAGGAAGTTCCATCCGGCGCCAGGCCCATTCAAGCTGTGGGGACCAGCACCGCCGGATTCGTCGGCGTCGCTCCCAACGCCAAGGCGTATCTCAATGAGGCTCGCGCCATTAACAATTGGTCGGAGTTCTGCAAGGAGTTTGTGCCCGAAAAGGACGGAGAATCTACGCCGCTCTCGCATGCGGTTTATGGATTTTTTCTGAATGGCGGTCATCGTTGTTATGTAGTCAACGTTGGAGCGGGCAATGCGGTTAACGGGGGGACTGGAGGGGGCACCGGGCTGGATGTGCTCGAATCCATTGATGAGATCGCGATCGTCGCCATTCCGGGATTCTCGGATCCCGCGTCTTACGGAGCGGCTCTGGAGCACTGTGAAGGGTTGAAGAACCGGGTGGCAATTCTCGATGCATCCGATCCGGTGCGTGATATCGACCGGCTGATCGAGCCCGGTACGGTTCCGGCGCCCCCTGACGCCAAAGCGGGATCGCCCAAGCCGGCAGCCACCACAACAGGCGGGCTCCGGCCGCCCGTATCCAAAGGCGGATACGGCGCGTTCTATTTTCCATCCATCGTGGTGCGCGACCCGCTCGCGCCTAAGAAGACGGTGACGGTGGCGCCTTGCGGTCACATGGCCGGCGTATATGCGCGCACCGATGCGACTCGGGGTGTTCACAAAGCTCCGGCCAACGAACCCATCCGCGGCGCGCTCAACGTAACCTACCGCTTGACGAGCGACGAACAGGGCAAGCTGAACCAAAACGGCGTCAATTGCATTCGCCTGTTTCCGCGCGATGGCATCCTGGTTTGGGGGGCGCGGACTCTGGACGAAGGCTCCAGTCCCTGGCGCTATCTCAACGTGCGCCGGCTCTTCATCATGATCGAAGAGTCCATTAAGCGTTCCACCGGCTGGGTGGTGTTCGAGCCGAACGACCCGTCGCTTTGGAAATCCATCCGGCGCGATGTCAGCGCGTTTCTACGCCTGGTCTGGCGCGATGGAGCTTTGATGGGGACCACTCCGGAAGAGGCCTTCTTCGTGAAATGCGATACCGAAACCAATCCACCCGAGGTGATCGATGCCGGCCAGGTGGTGATCCTGATCGGAATTGCGCCGGTCAAGCCGGCGGAGTTCGTAATTTTCCGCATTGGCCAATCAGCCAGCGGTGTTCAAACGGAATTCCTCTAAATCTCAATAAAGGAGTGCACTGATGCCGGAGGCTGCTCAGCAACCACCCAACACACCCGCGGCCGGAGCCGCACCGGGAGTCTTTAACGATCCCTATCGCTCGTACAACTTCAAGCTCATCATCCAGGGCATCGCCGAAGGCCACTTCACCCGCTGCAGCAATATGGGGATCAAGGTGGACGCGATCGAATACCGGGAAGGCGGCTCCAGCCAGTTGGTGCACAAACTGCCCGGCCGCGTAGAGTACGAGCCCATCACACTGCATTACGGCTTCACCTCATCCATGGAGATTTGGAATTGGATGATGACCGGAGTCAAGGGCAAGGTGGAGCGCAAGAACGTATCGATCGTGCTCATCGACGCCGACGGGAGTACCGAAGTCGCGCGGTGGGATCTGGTCAATGCCTGGCCCAGCCGCTGGCGCGGCGCGCTGCTCGATGCCATGGGAAACGAAGCCGCGATCGAAGAGATCACGCTGGTATTTGAGTCGTTGGATCGAGGCTGATGATGAACGCCGCCCCTGGCTCTGGCCTGCGAGCTCTGCTGGTGAGGCTAGCACACGCGCTGCGGCGTGTAGCCGATTGGCTCCAACCGGTCCAACCGGACATGGCCCAGTCGCAGTTGGAAGGCCCGCCCGCTGACTGGTTGGAACGCGTGCGAAAAGGCGCGCCACAGTTGCTCGTGCCGCCTGCGCAAGGCGGGACGCCGCAACAATTCGCCCGCGTGCCTCGAGCTCCAGTGATGCCGCCGATCCCGGCGCCCGCGGTGCCGCAGCAACTTAAGCCGCACACAGCCGCGCCGGGAGTGCCTGTGGTCCAACTTGGCAATCGTAGGTCCGGAATCAGTGCTCCCGAGGCTCCGCACGTGCGGCATCCTGAGCCGGGGACGCCTGTTGCCCCGAGCGAAACACAACGCTCCCGCGTCCGTGCGCCTCAGCTCAGATTGGGCAGGCCGCTGCCGTCGCCCACGCCCTTTCCGCCGCCAAGCAAAGCGCCTGCGCAACAGCCACGTGCCGCGCGCTCGGAACGGCCCGCGCTTCCCGCGTCACCGACAACGCCGCAGCTACGCCCCGCCCCATCGGTGGTGACTAGTGCGGCGCCGGGGCGCGCCCGCGCGCGAACGTGGCCCGAACTGCCGGCGCCCGTTACTGTGCGTGCCAGGCCGCCTCAGCAGGCGAGAGCGCCGGAAACCTCGCCGGAATCATCGAGGCCTGCTCCCGCGCGGAATCCAGACATGCCGCCCCGCGCCAAATCGGTGCACACCCTCACTGCGCAGCCGCCCGAAAAGCCACTGGCGCTTCGCCCAACCGAACCAGTTGAGATTGTCAACGAACTCGATTCTTCTAAACCATCGCACCAACCCACCGCGGCAATCCCTAACCTGCGCCACCGCGGGACCAGCGCGATTTCACCGCCCCCGCCGAATTCTTGGCCGGAGCTCCCGGACGAAGCCCTACCCGCACAAACGGATTGGGCCGAGGCCATGGCACGTAGCGCGCGAGTGGGGCAGTTGCTCGCGGAACAACGAGGTGACGCGTCATGGAGCGCGTAGCATTTCTGCTGGAGCAAACCGGCGAACGGTTGGGTTGCCTGCTCAATCCCGAGAGCATCGTGATGCGCCGCACGGCGGGTGTACGCGCACGATCATCGGCGGGCGGTCCGATCGCAGGCAAGGGCCTCAAAGACGATCCCCTGGTCTACACCGGCGGCGGCGTCACCGAGCTTCTCCTCGACCTGCTCTTCGATGTTACGTTGGCCGGTTCCTCGACGCCCGCCGACGATGTCCGCACATGGACACGCCCTTTATTCGAGCTCGCCGAAGGAGACGCGGCGGACGACGGCTTCACGCGGCCGCCCGTCGTACGCTTTGTGTGGGGAAAGCAGTGGAACATCCCGGGAGTGGTTACCGCCGTGGCCGAGCGGCTGGAACAGTTCACCGCCGATGGCGCGCCGCAGCGCTCCTGGTTGCGCATGCGACTGGTGCGTGTGAGCGAGCCGGACGGAAATCGCGACAGCCTCGCCGCGCCGCCGCAAGCGTTGCCCGAAGTTTTGGATCTAGCGCCCGAGGACGTAGACGTTCACGAAGTGATCGGCGGCGGCCCCACGGGCGCCACGGAAAGTGAACCGGAGGGCGGGCAGGATATCGAGTCGGGCGCCTCGGCCGAGCGGCTGGATGAGATCGCCTGGAGACGTTATGGAGATTGCCGGATGTGGAGGGTGATCGCCAGCTTCAACGATGTGGAAAATCCGCTCGATGTCGCGGCTGGTCATTTGCTGCGGATCCCGCCGCTGTCCGCGCTTCCTTCGGCGTCACCGAACGACACTACGACATGAATTCCCTGACCGGCCTCCCCGCATTATCCGTCGAACTGAATGACGCCATGCTGGCGGCGCGTGAGCTCGGCGCGCTCGAGGAAATTCACGTCGAGCAGCGCCTGTCATTGCCTATGGTGTGTGAGCTGGCTTTTGTGAACGCCGCGCCGGATTTTGTGGACGCGGCGCTTGCCGGTCATGGACAGAAGTTGCGCATTACGATTCCGGGCTCCGCGGCGCCGCTCTTCACCGGCGAGTTGACGGCCGTGACTCAGTCCTATGAGTCCGCCCACAGCAGCACGTTGCGCCTGCGCGGTTACGACCTGCTGCATCGGCTCCGCAAACGCCAGCCGACGCGGGTCCACGTACAAACCTCGGTAGCGGAGCTGGCCGGCGAGTTGACCAGCGATCTGGGCCTCACGGTTGAGCCGGAGGCCGATGGGCCATTGCTCAAACGGCTGATTCAGCATTGCCAGTCCGATCTCGATTTATTGCTGGAGGCGCTCGAACCTTGCGGACTGTACGTGACGCTGCGCGACGACGTGATCCACATTTTGAGCCTGGCGGGGTTCGGCGAGCCCCTGCCACTGCAAATGGGCGAAGAGCTTCTGGAAGCGCGGCTCACGGTCAACGGCGACGCAGCGTGCCGCTCGGTATCGACTTTCGCGTGGGATCCTTCTCGCGTGGAGCGCCACACCGGCCGCGCTTCCGTTCCGCGATCGGGCCGCACGGCCACGGCCAGCGCCCCACCAGAGTGCTTCGCATCGTCCAGCGAACGCCATCTGACGGCCGAATTCGCGGAAGACGACTCGCAAGCCGAAGCCATGGCGCAGGCGGAACTCGATCGAAGAGCCGCGCGCGAAGTGACGCTGTGGGGCAGCGCGGAGGGCGACTCTCGGTTAATGCCGGGCGCTGTGGTGACGCTCGGCGGCGTGCCGGCATCGCTTGCCGGCGCGTATGTGCTCACGTCCGTCACTCATCGCATCGGGCGTTCCACGGGGTTCGTTTCCGAATTCAGCACCGAACCGCCGCAGCCGCGGCCGCGTTCGGGCGCCACCACCATCGCGCTGGGAATCGTGACCCGCGTGAACGATCCCGAGGGTTTGGGCCGCGTGCGCGTCTCGCTACCGGCTCACGGCGATCTGGAGACCGACTGGATGAGTGTGCTATCGCCCGGGGCGGGGGCGGGTAAAGGCTACACCGTGTTGCCCGATACGGGCGACCAGGTGGTGGTGCTGTTCGCTCACGACCGCAACTCGCACGGGATCGTGCTCGGCGGTCTCTATGGATCGGCCAATCCGCCGGACTCGGTGGTTCACGCCGGAGCCGTCACGCGCTATTCCCTGCGCACGCACGGCGGCCAGAAATTGATCTTCGACGATGGCGCCCGCAGCGTTCGCCTGGAAGATCCCGCCGGCAATTTTTTTGAGTTTTCACCGGACCTTTTGAAACTTCATTCCGTGGTCCCGCTGGAAATCGAAGCCATCGGACAGCCGGTAGCAATCCGCGGAAAAGAAATTCACTTTGAGGAGGCGTAGTGCTGTTGCTGAACGAAGACGCCGTGGTGCTCTGCAAGCATCGGGCCCCCGTCGCCATCCATGTCGACCAAACCCTGGTCACGATCGCCGGCAAGCCAGTGTTGGTGGATCCGTACCCGGTTGGCCGAGGAATCTCGAGGTGCCCGAACACTCTTCTGATCGGCGTGAAGCCGTGCCAGCGGGTGCTCGCGGTCAAGGATGGCTACTCCAACCTGCTGTTCATCAAAGGCCAGCGCGTCTGTCTCGACACGCTAAAAGGACCGACGGATGGAACACCTCCCGGAGGAGCGGAGTACCTGGTGAAGAGTGCCGGCCAGGAATTCGTATTTCAGAACCCATGAACCCGCCCCGCTATCGCGCCTGGCGCTTCGTACATCCCGATTTCGACGCACCCGAAGAGAGGCCTGGTATTCAAAATTCTCCGACGGGCGGCCTCGCGACGGTGGAAGAAGCGGCCAGCGTGCGTCAATCGATTTTGCTGTTGCTCTCGACGCGCACCGGCGAACGTGTGATGCGTCCGGAGTACGGCACGGACCTCCATCGGCTGGTGTTCTCGCCGAACGATAACACCACCGCGGGGCTGGCCATTCATTATGTACGGCGCGCGTTGAACCGATGGGAGCCGCGCATCGAGATCGTGCACTTGGACGCGGCCCGCGCCATTCGTACGGAATCGGCCAAACCCGATGCGCCCGCTAGCGGCTCTGATGCGTCTGGGCCAGACATGGAATCCTTTCTTACGGTGGTATTACACTACCGGGTTCGCTCTACACAGCACACCGAGCGCATCAGTTTTTCACTCAACCTGGCGGGAGAGCTGATCTGATGCCGCTCGTTTCGCCAAACCTCGACGATCGCGATTTCGATCAGCTCGTTCAGGAAGCCAAGGATTACATCAAATCGCATTGCTCCACCTGGACGGACTTTTCGCCGGGCGACCCCGGAATCGTGCTGCTCGAGGCGTTCGCCACTCTGACCGAGACGATGATCTATCGGCTCAATCGCGTGCCGGAGAAGGCGTATGTTGAGTTTCTCCGTCTGATTGGAGTTTCGTTGGTGCCTCCGTCTTCAGCCGCTGTGGGACTGACGTTTAGTGTGAGCCGCCCCGCGGCAACGGCGATCGACATTCCTCGCGGCACGCGCGTCACGGTCTCGCGAGCCGGGGCCGGAAGCGACCCCATCATTTTTGCTACGACGAAACCAGCCGCAATCCCTGCCGGGGCCACCGAAGTGACTTCCGTGCTGGCGCACCATTGCGACTTGGTTCAGGGAGAACTTGCGGGACGCGGCACCGGGCAGCCGGGGCTCACGATCCGCGCCAGCCGGCCTCCGTTGATCGCGCCCACTGGTGAGGAGCTTGACCTGGTGGTGGGCGTAGAAGCGCTTCCTGTGGAGCTGGAACTGGGCGCGCCCACGATCGAGTTCAACGGCAAGGCATACCGGATTTGGCGCTCGGTCGATCACTTCGCCGACACCGGTGGCGAAACGAAAGTCTATGTAGTCGACCGGTTGGCAGGCGAGATTCGTTTTGCCAACGCGGCGCAGGCGCGCAAGCCCGACGGGAGCCTGGCGGATCCGCGCGCTCTTGGAGAAGCGCCGGCTGCCGGCCGCGAGATCCGGCTGTGGTATCGCCGCGGCGGCGGCGCGAGCGGCAACGTAGCCGCCGGTACCATTACGGTGCTAAAAGATCCGATCCCCAGCGTGCAGGTAACCAACCCCACTCCGGCGACCGGCGGGCGTTCCGCCGAAACCCTGGCCAACGCGCGGGTCCGCGGGCCGCTCGAATTGCGCGCCCCGTGGCGCGCAGTCACTGCCGCCGATTTCGAGTTCCTGGCGCTCAGCCGCGGCGTGGCGGCGCGCGCCAAGGCGTTCACGCAGGCGGCGCTATGGAAGTACGCGCTTGCCGGCACGGTCGAAGTTCTGCTGGTTCCGGATGTTCCCGAAACCGAGAGACCCGGCGGCAAAGTTACCTTACAGCAACTGCGCGATCGCCAGACGCCGGTTGCTCTCGAAGCCGTTCAAAGTCTGTTGCAGGAGCGGCAGCCGCTGGGCACCAGCTCGGTGGTGAGATGGGCGGATTACAAATCGGTCCAGGTGAAAGCTCGCGTGGTAGCTGGGAATGAAGCCAACGCCGCCGCGATCCGCGATAGCGTGCTGGAACGGCTTTACGCTTTCATCAGTCCGCTGCCTTCCGCGTCACAGCCCACCGGCTGGAAGTTTGGTGAGGCCTTGCGCGCCTCCAACATCTACGATGCGGCCCGCCTGCCCGGCGTCAGTTACATCGACCGCGTACAACTTTTGGTGGACAACGTTCCCGACCAGGATGTCACGGCTCTCCTGGCCGACCCATTCCAACCGAACACGTGGTACGCCGGAGCCGGGCGCCGCGTCTTTCGCTCGGTCAACAATGGCGATGGCTGGGAGGTTGCGCAGCTCTTCGAAGGCTGCACCGTAAGGACCATCTGCGCGCACCCCACGGTGCCCGGGCTTCTGGCGCTTGCTGCGAAACTGGACGGACCGAATGCCGCCTCAAGCATTCGCTGCTCACGGGATTGCGGCAACACCTGGCCGGACGAGCGCACGATTCCCGGCGACGTGAACTCCATGGTGTGGGTTTCCCGCGATGGCGTCCCAGTGCTGCTGATCGCGAGCAGCGTGGGCCTGTTCGAACTACTTCTGCAGCCGGGCGCGACTCCAGTGCTGATCACGGTGTTTGATGGCGACAAGGAAGACGGGTTCTACGCGGTGGCCGCGGTCACGGATGCACGGGCGTCCGCGTTGCACGTGGCAGTGGCCGCCGCTCAAACCAAAAGGGGCATCTATCTTTCCGACGAGGGCGGAAAGGAAGGCTCGTTTCGCTTGATCGGGCTGGAAAACATCGATGTTCGTGTGCTGGCCATTCAGCGCGAGGGCGTTCGCTCATTCTTGTGGGCAGGTGTGGCCGCGTCCAATCCGAAAGATACCGGTACCGGCTGCTTCAGCTGGGAACTCCTTCCCTCGGGCGACCCACCGGAACGCTGGATCGCCTTCGGCAATAGTTGGAGCGGCGGCAGTTGCGAAAGCATCGCCTTTCAAGGCCCGATGGTGCTGGCGGGAACTCACAACGTGGGCGTGATTCGATTGCCCGCGCGCCGCACCGGCGCCCAGTGGGAAGGCCCGCGGCTGGACAGTGGTCTGCCGACGCGCGAAGTCAGGCAGTTGTTCCATCCCATCGAAGCTCTAGCCGTCGATCCCCAGCATAAGTGGGTGCTCGCCGGCGGAGGGAAAGTGGGCGTGTACCGCAGCCCGGCCGCGGATGCGCCGCC
>Ga0335080_10006802_pt1 | contig 11828 bp, 11 predicted proteins | sample Lox_Sample_34_FD_206720 | JGI IMG/M metagenome (GOLD analysis project Ga0335080, IMG submission 206720) | Soil microbial communities from Loxahatchee National Wildlife Refuge, Florida, United States - Lox_Sample_3.4 | ecosystem: Environmental > Terrestrial > Soil > Wetlands | place: USA...
AGCACCTATCTGGCGCACAAACTCGCGGCGGAGCACGGGGCTGAAGGGCAGGAGTATGTGAGTGCGCCGGTTTTCGGGCGTCCGGACAATGCAGCGGCGAAACGGCTGCTCGTCGTGGCGGCGGGAGAGAGTGAGACGGTCAAAAAGTGTAAGCCGGTGTTCGACGCTATCGGGCGGCAGACGTTCGTGGCTGGAACGGAGCCGTGGCAGGCGAACGCGGTGAAGCTCTGTGGAAATTTCATGATCGCGAGCATGATCGAGTCTTTTTCAGAGGCTTACGCGACGTTGCGCAAGGCGGGAGTCGATCCGCACCTGTTTTTAGATGTGATGTCGACGCTGTTCGGGTCGCCGGTGTATGCGAATTACGGCAGGCTGATCGCGGACGAAAAGTTCGAGCCGGCCGGATTCGCGCTGCGGTTAGGATTCAAAGATGTGCGGTTGGCGATCGAGACGGCGCGGGAGTGCAACTCGCCCATGCCGATTGCGAGCGTGCTGCACGACCGGCTGCTGGAAGCGCTCGCGCTAGGAATGAGCGAAATCGACTGGTCGGGCGTGGCGCGGATATCGGCGAAACACGCGGGGTTGTAGCCTAGCCGGAGGCGGAGGCCACGGCTTGCGTGGTGCACTCGGGACACATGCCGTGCGTGAAATCGGCTTGGGAGTGAGTGGAGATGAATAACTCCAGCTGATACCAGCTGCCATCCGTGTCGCGGATCTTTTTGCACATCATGCAAATTGGCAGAAGACCACGGAGATTGGCTAGTTCGCGCTCGTGGGCCTCGTCGAGCGCGCGCTGCGCTTCGATTCGCGCGGTAACGTCTATGCAACTACCGATGTAGCCTTGGAACTCGTTGTTCTCGCCATAGAACGGTGCGCCGCGGTCCAGGATCCAGCGGTAGACGCCATCGTGACGCATCAGGCGGTAATACATCTCGAATGTCTCGCGCTTTTGAAAACAGTCGAGATAGATGTCGAGGCAGCGCTGAAAGTCGTCGGGGTGGACGCCCTCGGCCCAGCCGTTTCCACGCTCCTGTTCCATGGTGCGGCCACGAAACTGCAGCCAGCGTTCGTTGAAATAATCACATCCCGCGGTCGTATTGGCGCGCCAGATCAGGATGGGGGCTTGTTCAACCAGGGTCTGATACTCGGACTTGGAAAGTTGTTCGCTCACCTACAACCAGCATATCGTTCGGCGGCGTTCCGGGAACCGGCAAATAGCCGGACGGACGTTACGAAAAGGACGCCGGTGATAGACTGATTACGTCCATGGCAAGCGCGACCATCTTAGTTGTCGACGACGAGGAATCGGTGCGCGTTTTTCTGCGGAAAATTCTCTCGATGCGGGGCTTCGACATGGTGGAAGCGGGCAGTGGGGCCGAGGCGCTGGCGCATTTGGAACGGCTCGGGAATTCCGTCAACCTGCTGCTCACGGACATCCGGATGCCCGGGATGAACGGTGTGGAGTTGGCGCGTGCGGCCGCGGAGTTGTATCCGGATCTGCCCGTCGTCTATATTTCCGGCTACCCGTTCGACCTGGAGTCGGAGCGAAGACTGCGACCGAAGAGCACGTGTGCATTCCTGCCGAAACCTTTCCTACCCAAGGCGCTCCTGGAGACGGTTCAGCATTGCATCTCGCCGCCGAAAGCTCTCCACGCGTAGAGGATACTCCAGCTCGATCTCATCAAATTCAGATTTAGCCAGGTGAAAGCCGCAGCTTTGTTGTAATTGCAAGGCAGCTCTGTTATCCGCGGCGGTTATGGACCAGACGCGTCTGAAGTCTGCTGCACCGGCCCACTCCAGCGCTGTTTTCAGGAGGGCTTTACCGATGCCTCGCTGTCGATACTCCTGGTGAACGAAGATCGCCAGCTCGGCCGAACAGGTGTGGTCGCGGACAAGGAAACAGTGGCCGACGACTTGCCCAGGCTCGGAAAACGCGGCGAGATTCACCACCTGGCGCAGCGCGGAGCCGATCCAGGCTCTGCGGGTCTCCACCTTGTACGGAGGCAGGCCCAGCGCAGCGCCGAGCGGGTCGAATTGATCGTACATTCCCGCCAAGAGATCGTGCTGCGCTGGGCCCACGCCACGGATTCGATAATTCCCATCCATATGTCTTGGATGAAGAGTGCGGTCCGGGCGATACATGGCGCGTGTGAACCGTTCGGTTCAGCCTTTCGGCTTCGGTTTGATGTTCGCGGCGAAGGATTGAGCCACGATCTTTCCGCCGCGCACAACGAAAGTGTCGGTAGCAAAGAGGTACGAATTGTCGGCCGTTTCGGCGGTCCAAATAATGTAGGCGTGGTCGCCGTCAATCGATCGCTGGTGCAGCGTGAACGAGGCGCCCGGTTTTCGGAATTCAGCCATCAGGTTTTGAAATAGAGGCTTGATCGCGCCGGGGCCTTTTAAGGCGCCGCTGGGGGCGAAGAAGACGACGTCCGGCGAGTAATCGGCCAGGACGCCGTCCAGGTCGTGTTCGGCGAAAGAGCCGAGGTGACGGTTAAGAACGTCGGTAGTGGTCAGCATGCTTGTTTCCTCCGAGACAGTGTTGCGACTGGGCTGCTAGCCCCAGCGTGGTTGTTCGTCCGGGTTGATTCCCAGAGCGGTCTTCCCCACGACTTCGTGGGTGAAAAAGGAATTGCCGGGGTGGATGCGGCCGAGCCGGGCATCGCGCAACATACGTTCGAAGCCGGCGGAGCGGAAAATGCCGAAGCCTCCGGCGACATCGAGCGCGCGATCCACCACGCGCCATGCGCCTTCCACGGCGTGGTACTTGGCGGCGAGAATCTTGGCGGGCCACAACATGCCGTGGTCTACGCCATTCGACCAGTCCTCGGCGATCCGATCGAGATGCGGCCCAATTGCTTCGAGTTCCAGGACCATCTCGGCGACGGCGTGCTGGACTTCCGGATGATAGGCCATAGTGCGCGAAATGGCCAGCGACTTTTTGGTCTTGACGGACTCGACGCTCTGGTCGAGGGCCCGGCGGGCGAGGCCGTAATAGACATTGCCGAAACCGATCAGCCCCCAGGCGAAGAGGCCCAGGATGAACGCATCGATGCCCGCGGCTCCGGCGGGAACGATGCGGGCGATGTAGCGGTCGGGGATGAAGACGTTGTCGAGTAGTGTGTCGTCGCTGCGCGTGGCGCGCATGCCGAGTACATCCCATGTCTGCTTAATCGTGTAGCCGGCAGTGTCGCGCGGCATAAATGCATGAACGATTTTGGGTTTCGCTGGATCGCTGGTGTCCATGCCGTGCATGCCGAAGCGGGTCCAGACCGGCGTCAGGCTGCCGAAATGCTTGTGGCCGGTGAAGCGGTAACCGCCATCGACGCGCTCCGCTTTGGTAGTGGACAGCAGGGCGGGTATGTCGTTGCCGCTTTCGGCGTGTCCGGCGGCGAAGACCTCGCCGGCGGCGGCCTCGCGGAGAATCCATTCGAGCGATTTATCGCCGCGGCGCCAAAGGTCGGCGGCCAGGCCGACCCAGTAGATATGCATATTGATGGCCAGCGCGGTGGCCGGCGCGTAATAGGCGAGGCGGCGCTGCTCGAGGCACGACTGCGCAAGCGACAGACCGGCGCCGCCGAATTCGGTAGGGACCGGCAGCAATAGATATCCGGCGGCGCGCAGGTCGCTGAAATCCTCGTCGAAGAAGCGGTTGGCTTGGTCGTACGTGGCTGCGCGCGCGGCGAAGCCCTTCAACATTTCTTCGGAGACGGTTCGTTTCGTAGCTGGGCTCATTGGTGTATTCTCCTTAATCTCCCGCAACAGCGGCTTGCTGGGGCTTCTTAGGCAATCGCAAGGGCAGAACTTTCGGCACCTGATCGCGATAAAGGCGATAGCGCTCGCCGTGTGCGCGGATGAGGTCGCGTTCTTCCCACTGAATGGCCATGAAGATGTACGCGGTGGTGGCGAGGGCGAAGACCAGGTGCGCGGTGGTCATAAAGGGCGTCGCCCAGAAGATGCAGAGCCAGCCGAAGTAGATGGGATGGCGAACGTACTTGTAGAATCCGGGCGTGCGGAACTCGAGCTGCGTGTAGGGCCGATTCAAGAGGTAGAGGTAGACCTGGCGCAGGCCGAACAGATCGAAGTGGTTGATGAGGAACGTGGCGATTAGAAGAACGAGCCATCCGATGGCGTAAACCAGCCAGAGAAGCAGGCGCTCGGCCGAGCCGGTCACTTCCCAAATGGTTCCGCCGATCGGCCTCCATTGCCAGAACAGCAGGATCATCGCCAGGCTGGAAAACAGGACGTAGGTGCTGCGTTCTACGGTCGGCGGAACCACTCGGGTCCACGCGCGTTTAAACCATTGGCGCGCCATGATACTGTGCTGTGCGGCGAACAGGCCAAGCAGTGCGAGATTGATCGCGAGGGCGTCACCCAGGGGCGCCTCTCGACCGGAATCTATGGATTTAACGACGCCGAAGTCGCCCAGAAAGGCGACGGCGTACAGGAAAGTGGCAAAGAAGACGAGGTAGCATCCCACCCCGTACAGAAACGCGGTGACTCTTCCAATCATGTTCCCCTCCGAAGCCCGGATCGGCTGGCCTATAATTTGTTAACGGGCCGCAACGCCGGGCGTGCTCTGAATGAAAAGTAGCATCGGCGGGGCGATCGAGTAACGAAAGAAGGCCAAAGAAAGCCCGAAATCGAGGGGCGGGCCGCATCAGATGGCGACTGCCGGATATCCGATTCCACATAAGTACCGTTTTGGCGAGTTTACCGTGGACGCGGGGCGCGGGGCTCTGTTGAAGTCCGGGCGCGAGGTGAAACTGCGGCCCAAGGTTTACGACGCGCTTCTATACCTGGTGGAGAACCGGGGAAGGCTGATCGGTAAAGAAGAACTGAACCAGGCGCTGTGGCCGAACTCCTTTGTTACCGACGACTCACTGGTGCAGTGCCTGGTTGAATTGCGGCGGGCCCTTGGCGATAGTGCGCAGGCAATCCTGAAGACCGTTCCACGCAGAGGGTACGTCTTTACGCCCGAGGTAGTGGGGGAGCAGGACGTAAATGCGGTTGCGGGGGAGCCTAGGGCGGAGAAAGTGGAGGTCCGGCATTTGCCGGCGCTGCGCACGCCGCTCGTGGGTCGCGAGCGGGAACTTGGCGCGGTGAAACAACTGTTGCTCGATCCTACAATTCGGCTGGTGACTTTAACAGGGGCCGGCGGATCGGGCAAGACCAGGCTCGGGCTGCAGGTGGCGATCGAACTGGCCGCGGAGTTCGAATCCCGGATTACGTTTGTGCCGCTAGCCTCGATTGCGGATCCCGAGATGGTAGCGGCAGCCGTAGCGGAAGCCATGGGGATCCACGAATCGGGAGGCCGGCCGTTTCGGGAGCTGCTGAGAGAATACCTGCGCGAGACGGATGCAAGCACGCTGCTCGTGCTGGACAACTTCGAGCACATCCTGCCGGCGGCAGCTCTGGTGGTGGATCTGTTGGAGGAATCGAACGCGCTCAAGGTGCTGGCGACCAGCCGCGCGGCGCTGCGCGTGTATGGCGAGCACGAATTTCCAGTGCCTCCGTTGGCGGCGCCGGAGAGCCGGCAGGTGAAATCGCTCGAAACGCTTTTGCGCAATCCGGCGGTGGCGCTCTTCGCGCAGAGGGCGTCCGCGGTGAAGCCGGATTTCGCGGTGACGGCGGACAACGCGCACGCGGTAGCGGAAATCTGTTCGCGAGTAGACGGGTTGCCGCTGGCAATCGAACTGGCGGCCGCGCGCGTGAAGATGCTCCCTCCGCAGGCGATGTTGGCCCGCCTGGAGAGCCGGCTACAGCTTTTAACGGCGGGCCCGCGCGACCTTCCCGAGCGGCAGCAAACCCTGCGCAAGGCGATCGACTGGAGCTATGACCTGCTGAATGAATCGGAGCAGAAACTGCTTCGGAGACTGGGAGTGTTTTCGGTCGGTACGACGCTGGAGGGCGCCGAAGCGGTGTGCAATACGCGCCGCGACCTCGGAGCGGAAATCTTCGACGTCATGGCCTCCCTGGTGGACAAGAGCCTGGTTCTGCAGGCGGACGATGGCGCTGATGAGCCGCGCTTCACCATGCTCGAGACCATTCGTGAGTATTGTGTGGAGCGCATGGAAGCGGGCGCGGAAGCGCAGGATGTGAGGCGGGCGCATGCGGCCTACTGCCTGGTACTCGCGGAAGAGGGCAACCCCGAACTGAACGAGGCGGATCGTGTCGCTTGGCTGGGGCGCTGCGATCTGGAGCATGACAACTTTCGTACGGCGCTCGATTGGCTTTTCCATGTTGAGAATCTGGAGTGGGCGTTCCGGCTGTGCTTTGCGCTCTTCCGGTTCTGGGAGATGCGCGAGCACCTGGCGGAGGGCCGCGCGCGGCTCGAAACCTCGCTGCGGCTCAGCGGGCCCGGATACGAAAAAGAACGCGGCAAGGCGTCGCATTACCTGGCTGCCATTACCGCTACGCAGTGCGATTTTCGAGCCGCCGCCCATTATGCCGAGCGAGCCTTCGAGATTTACCGGGGCCTCGACGATGACTGGGGCGTTGCGATCTCGATCAACGCACGCGCTATCGCAGCGCTGGAGGGTGGCGATTACGCTGTTGCGCAGCGCCATTTCGAAGAGGCCATAGCGTGCTGGAGGTCACTCGGCGACCGGATGGCGGTAGCGCGATGCCTGAACAACTTAGCCAACGTGGTGAGGATCCGTGGCAATTATGCGCGCGCTGGAGCCGTTTTGCAGGAGACGGCGCACATCTTCGCGGAGTTGGGGGACCGCAGCGGCGCCGCGTGGACGTTGAGCCAGTTGGGCGACGTGGCCCGGGAGCAAGGCGATCTCGCCGCGGCCCGCGACTCTTATCATCAGGCGCTGGTGGCCTTCCGGCAGGCGGGAGACTTGTGGGGAATGGGACGGTCGCTTACCGATCTCGGATACATCGCGTGCGAGCAGGGCGACCCCGTGAGCGCACACGCCACCTATCGCGAGGCCGTGGAAATTTTCGATGGGTTAGGACATAAGCGCGGGATCGCGCGGGCATTGGAAGGCTTTGCCTGTTCGGCATGCGCACGAGGCGAATCGGCGCGTGCATTAACTGTCGCGGCGGCCGCAGCGCATCTCAGGCAGGTGATCGGCGCGCCGTTGCCCCCCCTGGAAAAATCCAAGTTCGACCAGCACCTTCGGCCGGCCTGGGAAGGGGTGAGCGAAGAGGACGGCAAGGCGGCGTGGGATCGCGGCTGGGCTATGAGCTTGGAAAGGGCGACGGAATACGCACGCGAGGGGATGGAGACGGCTAGCTCAGGTTAACTGGATCGACAAGGCGCCGGACGGCGGAGATCCGGTTCGCCGGGATGCCGGATCGTCGTGCATGTTCGCGGATGTAGTTCTCGTCAGGGGCGATGTAAACGCAGTAGACCTTATCGTCGGTAACGTAGCTGTGCAGCCACTGGATTTGTGGCCCGAGTTCCTGGAGTACGCGCAGCGACTGGAGCGAGATCTCGTGGAGTTCGATATCGGAAAGGGAGCCGGCGCCGGGGATTTCGCGTTCGATGACGAACTGAGGCACGGGACTAGTTTACACCAGGGGGTTGGTCAGGGGGCCACGGCTACACGCCGTACGGTAGGATGAGGCATGTCTTTGACTCGGCGGTCTTTTGTTTCGGCATTCGCGGCGGCGCCGCTGGTGAGTGCGGCTCCGGCGAAGAAGCGCATTTTGATACTCGGAGGCACGGGGTTTCTCGGGCCGGCGACGGTGGAGGCCGCGATCGCACGCGGGCATCAACTGACGCTATTCAATCGAGGGCGCACACGGCCCGGGCTGTTTCCGAATATCGAGACTTTGCTCGGCGACCGCGATCCGGACAAGGGCGAAGGACTGAATGCGCTGCGGAACCGGAAGTGGGACGCGGTGATCGACAATTCCGGCTATTTCCCGCGCCAGGTTTCGGCTTCAGCGAAGCTGTTGGCGTCGAACGCGGGGCAGTACATCTTCATCTCGTCGATCTCGGTGTATGCAGATAACAGCATCGAAGGGCAGGATGAGACGGGGAAACTGACGACGACGCCGGATCCGACGGTCGAGAAGATTACGGAGCAGACATTCGGTCCGCTGAAGGCGCTTTGCGAGAAGGCGACGGCCGAGGCGCTGCCCGGGCGGAGCGCGATCGTGCGGCCGGGGTATATCGTGGGGCCCGATGATCCGAGCGGCCGATTCACGTATTGGCCTGTGCGGATCGATCGCGGCGGGGCGGTGCTCGCGCCGGGGGCGCCGACCGATCCGGTGCAAATTATCGATGTGCGCGACCTCGGGGCGTGGCTGGTCACGCTGGTCGAGCAGGGGACGACAGGCACATTCAACGCGGCGGGCCCCTCGGATCGCTGGGGGGATTTACTGGACGCCTGCCGCAAGGCGACGAAATCGGAGCATTCACTGACGTGGGTGCCAGGGGAGTGGGTCCATCGTGAAGCGCCGGAAATGTTTCCGATCTGGGCGCCGTTTTTGGGCGAGACACGCGGCTTTCACAAGTGGAAGAACGAGCGCGCCGTCAAGGCAGGGCTGAAGTTCAGGCCGCGAACAGAGACGGCGACGGATACACTGCGGTGGTACAAGGCACAGCCGGAGGGCGGGCGGACCAGACTCGCTGGACCGCCGGCGGCCAAAGAGGCGGAGTTACTGGCCAAATGGAACAGTAAGGCCTAGAAACTCCGGCTATAGCCCAACATAATCACTCCGTCGGCAAACGCGGCGTCGCCATGCGTGTGGGCGGCGACGTCCTGAACACTGGCAGTACGGTCGCGGCGGACGGCGATGGCATAGCTGAAGGACCAGAGATTCCGGCCGCGGGCGAATTCGATACCGGGTTCGACCGACACGGCGTATCCGGGACGGCGGAATCCATCCTCACGGCCGATCAAGTCGCGCGCGGGGACGCCCTCATCGCGACCGGCGATACTCAACGCGATGCCGCGAAACTTGGGGACCGCCCAGGCGAAGCCGCCGCGGAAGAGATACTGATCGGGCACGGAGAGGGCGCGTGCAGCGGGCGTCGTCGCCGTATACGTGTTGCGCGGATTCAACAGGTACACACCTGTCGAGAACAGGGTGAAGCGCGCTGGAAGAGCGGAATATGCCAAGTAGTCGATCGCCACTCCCACGCCGGCATCTCCCAACTGGATCGACTGGTCAACAGTCGTCGGCGCGGTGGAGGGCGTGGCTGTCCCGGTGATGAGGCTGGTGACGTCGGGCTTGCCGGTCGGGACCTTAAGCGAGATCCCGATTTGGACATTCCGGTGCGACTCTGTGGGCGGCCTCCAGACCCAGAACTTGGCCCCGACAGACATGTCGTCCAAACCGGCGCTGTGGGTAACTCCGCTAGTGCGGTGGTTGATGCGGTCGGCGTCCATTATGGGAGCGCTCAGGGCCAGCGTCCAGCGCCGGCTTACGCGGTAGGTCAGCGACACGTCGAACAGGTTGATCCTGTTTTCCTGTTCGGTGTTCTGCAAGACCCGTTGGGGCTGCTCGACGTCGCCAATGAAATGGCGGAAGGAATCCTGCCAGCGATATCCGAAGCTCACGGTCCATTTGCCCGGGGTGGATGCGCCGGTGAAGAACCGGTTGATACCGCTCGCGGTTCCGTCGCCGAGTTCGGTTCCGCTCGAGAGCGCGCCAAGCACGGGCGCGCATTGTCTGGCGGCCACTCAACCCTGGCCGTGGGCGCGTTGAGCGGTGGAGAGCAGAGCAACGGCGGCGAACACTAGTGGCAGGCCACGCAGAATTCCGATTGACATTTCCCCTCCCCTAAAGTGGATGGAGTTGACTATACAGCGGGTCAGATCGGGCGCCAATAGTATCGATATACTATGTCGCGGTGATGGCGGTGAGTGATATTGTTCCCTCCATGCGGTATTGGGTCAGTCTGTCTATTGCGGCGGGTTTGTTAACGACTGTAGCGCTGTCGAGCGACTCCCGGGTAAACCTTCCGTTCAAAGATTTGAACGGCAACAAGGTCAAGGTGACGGATCTGCGAGGCAAGCCGGTAGTCCTCAACTTCTGGGCCACCTGGTGCGTGCCTTGCCGGGCGGAGATGCCGATATTCGTGGAAGCCGCCAAGGAGTACGAGTCGCGCGGGGTCGCATTCGTTGGAGCGTCCCTGGATGAGAAGCAAACGAGGCCGAAAATCCCGGATTTCGTGGGAGAATTCAAAATCGGATTTCCGATCTGGGTGGGCGCGAGCACCATGGACCTCGACGATCTGCGATTGGGGCAGGCGCTGCCCGCGACCGCGTTTCTCGATCGGGACGGGCGCATCGTAGCGCGAGTGCTGGGCCAGATCACAAAGGACGAATTGTACGAGCGGCTCGACTGGCTAACCGGTCAACGGAAGGAAGCGCCTGAGCTGTTGGTGAAGCACATCGCGACGAAGTAGGTTTATAGCCGGACGGCGACAAATGCGTCGCGACTGGCGCTTCAGTCCCCCCGAACGAAGGTCGGAACGGATGTGGTCGGCGCCACGTCTGAGTGGCTAAGGCCACGAGTAGGATGCTACGGGACATATCACGATCGTCCAGATCAGCCCTGCATGGTATCATCGTGGTAAGGTAACGCATGCTGTCACGAGCGTTCCTCACCATCGCGCGCGATATGCGACCCGTTCCTCACGATCGCGGCTCTGTGGGTACTGTCCGGTAAAGTCACCATGAAAATCAGAAACGCCGTTTTTGCAATTGTTTTGGCCGCTGCATGCATTGTGCTGGCGCCGGTTTATGGGCCCCAGATTCGGGCGTATGCCGCACCCGCCACGGCCGATGACCTGGATAAGGATATCCACTCCGTTGCGTCGCTCTATGCCCTGATTGAAAAGAATGCGGCCGATCCGGTAAAGTCGGAGACCGCTTTTTATCACGGCGCGATTCCGGGCATGCTGCACACCCTTGACCCGCATTCGAACTTCGTGGACCCACTGGAGTACCGCGAGATGCAGCGGCGGCAGCGAGCGCAATATTTCGGCGTCGGCATGCAGATTACCCAGAACAACAACAACCAGGTGGTGGTGATGGAGCCATTTCCGAAGTCCCCCGCCTCGAGCGCCGATCTTCGGCGCGGGGACGCGATCTCTTCGGTCGACAACAAGGAAACGGGCGGAATGAGTTCATCTGATGTCGCCGAAAAGCTCCGCGGGCAGAAAGGAACTCAGGTTATCGTGGGCGTCACGCGTGAGGGAACGCCTGCCGAAGTGAAGGCCACGGTAACGCGCGGCGAGATCGAGACCAGCGTAGTGGATGCGTTCTGGCTGAAGGACGGGATCGCCTATCTGAACGTCAACACGTTCGAAGCGCAGAATGTCACGCGCGATACGGAAATGCTGCTGCGCAAGATGGGCGAGCAGAATGTGAAGGGCATGGTTTTGGACCTGCGCTATAACTTGGGCGGCCTGGTGAATGAGGCGGTGGGTCTGGCGGGCCGGTTCCTCCGCAACGGTCAGATCGTGGTTTCGCACCGGGGCCGGGCTGAAAACGAGCAGGTTTTCAAAGCGAAAGCGAGTCCTCTGTCGCAGAATTATCCAATGGTAGTGTTGGTGAATCGCATCTCTGCTTCGGCGTCGGAGATCGTGGCGGGCGCGCTGCAGGATCACGACCGCGCCTTGGTAATGGGCGAGACCACGTTCGGCAAGGGCTTGGTGCAGGCGCAGTTTCCGCTGCAGGAAGGCGGAGCATTGCTGCTGACGATTGCACACTATTACACACCGAGCGGACGGTTGATCCAGCGGGACTACGAGCATCAGTCGTTCCTGCAGTATTACAGCAACGGCGGTAAGGGCGGCGATCAATCCACGCAGGAAGTGAAGAACACCGACAGCGGCCGCAAGGTTTACGGCGGCG
>Ga0335080_10006806_pt1 | contig 11822 bp, 7 predicted proteins | sample Lox_Sample_34_FD_206720 | JGI IMG/M metagenome (GOLD analysis project Ga0335080, IMG submission 206720) | Soil microbial communities from Loxahatchee National Wildlife Refuge, Florida, United States - Lox_Sample_3.4 | ecosystem: Environmental > Terrestrial > Soil > Wetlands | place: USA: Florida...
CTCCACACAGACCAGGTGATTCACATCGCCCGCGACTGTGGAATGAAAGCCCTCATCACCACGGCCTCCCGAGCGCAAGGGCTGACGGATGCTCTGGCCCAAATTCCAGACCTGAAGCTCTTGATACTCATCGGCGAAGACGGTGCGGTCTCAGCCAAAGTGCCGATTGACAGCTTTGAGAGGCTCTGTACAACTCCGGCCACGGCGCCCTGGAAAGAGACGAGTATCGAAAAGGATCTCGCCGCAATTCTGTACACCTCAGGTTCGACGGGAAAGCCTAAGGGCGTGATGTTGAGTCACGCCAATGTGGTAGCAGGCAGTCGCATCGTGTCTACGTATCTGGAAATCACGGAAAGAGAGCGCATCCTTGCCGTGCTGCCGTTCAGCTTTGATGCGGGCATGAATCAGCTGATGACTGCCTTTGAGAAAGGCGGAACACTCGTGCTGATCAATTTCACTTTCGCGCGCGAAATTGTACAAATGCTGATTCACGAATCAATTACCGGACTAGCTGGTGTACCGACACTCTGGAGCCTCCTCGCCCAACCAAACTCTACTCTGAACAAACAAGCACTCCCACATCTGCGCTACATCACCAACACCGGAGGCGCGATGCCGCAACCGGTTTTGAAAGTGCTTCGCGCAACGCTGACGACGACACGCATATTTCTGATGTACGGTCTCACCGAGGCTTTTCGGTCTACTTACCTTCCTCCGGAAGAGCTAGACAAGCGGCCCACGTCCATGGGGAAGGCGATCCCGGATAGCGAGATCCTGGTTGTGGATGAACATGGAAAGCTATGCGGCCCGGGCGAGGTCGGCGAGCTCGTTCATCGTGGTCCGACGGTCTCGCTGGGCTACTGGAACCGGCCAGAAGACACGAATCGTGTGCTGCGGCCTAATCCGCTCCTACCTCCAGAAATGGGCGATTGTGAAAAGGTCTGCTATTCGGGCGATCTGGTAAAGAAAGACGAAGATGGATTCTTGTACTTCATCGGCAGGCGGGACACGATGATCAAGTCTTCCGGATTCCGTATCAGTCCGACGGAAGTCGAAGAAGTTCTTTTTCAATCCGGCAAAGTTCGCGGGGCTGCGGTCATCGGAGTGCCCGACGAGATGGTTGGACAAGTGATTAAGGCTTTTGTCGTTCCGCGTGACGGCCAGCCGGTAGAAGCAGAGACGCTCCTGGCAATCTGCGCAGAACGGATGCCGCGGTACATGCTCCCGAAGGCCATCGAAGTTCTCGATGAATTACCGAAAACCAGCAGCGGGAAAGTGGACTATCCGGCCCTGCGTCGGCGAGAGGGACTCTGACATTGAATTTGGCCCGCTCTATTGCTGAGAGGTGCTTCTCCATCGCGCATGGAGAGCTGCAGGTCTCAGGGATACCCATTGGTGCGATTGTGGAACGGCACGGCACCCCGGCTTTCGTGTATGACGCGCGGTGCATGGACTCCCGGCTACAGCAACTGCGGGTAGCCCTGCCATCTCGTTTTAAGATCTTCTACTCAGTCAAAGCAAATCCCAACCTGACAGTGGTCCGCCATTTCGTGCAGGGAGAGTGTGGATTGGAGATTGCTTCGGCCGGCGAATTTCAACTTGCTCTCCAGGCCGGATGTGCTCCGAGAAACATTTTGTTTGCGGGTCCGGGCAAAACGTCGCACGAGCTCGAATTAGCGATTTCGCATGGCATTGGAGAGATTCACGTCGAATCTCTCACCGAAATTGGGCGGGTGTCCGCCATCTGCCGTCGCATTGGAGTTCGCACTCGAGTCGCTTTGCGAGTGAATCCGACCGGTGAGGCAGAAGGTGGTGCCATGCGCATGGGTGGCCATGCGACACCGTTCGGAATCGACGAAGAATCACTCGAAGAGGCACTGAACGCGATCCTCGCTGAGCCGCTCATGGATTTTCACGGACTGCATCTATTCGCCGGGACGCAAAATTTAGACGCCACGCGCCTGGCAGCTCAGTATCGTCACGGCCTGAACCTGGCCAGGCGGGTTGTCCACCGAATAGGGCGGCCGTTGGAGACCATCGATTTCGGCGGCGGCCTTGGGATCCCGTACTTCGCCCATGAAAAAGGGTTGGATTTGGACCGACTGCACGCGGAGCTGGCCACGTTGTTTGCCCCTTTAGAGAATGATCCCGACTTTGCTGCCACAGTTTTCTTGGTAGAACCTGGCCGCTTCTTGGTGGGCGAGGCTGGTATCTACGTCGCGCGAATCAACGATATCAAGGTGTCGCGCGGGAAAAAGTTTCTGATCCTTGATGGGGGTATGAACCATCACTTATCCGCGTCGGGAAACCTGGGCCAAACAATCAAGCGCAATTTTCCCGTGGCTATTCTGAATAAACTGGACACTCCAGAGGAGGAAACCGTGGACGTTGTCGGCCCTCTGTGCACACCGCTCGATACGATTGCGCGAGGCGTGCGCCTGCCTCGGGCCGTCATTGGAGACTTGTTCGGCGTCTTTCAATCCGGTGCGTACGCGCGCTCGGCTAGTCCGCTGGGATTTCTCAGTCATCCGGTGCCGCCGGAGATCTGGGTCAATGAGAATCAAGATTCAATTGTCGCTCCGCGCGGCGAGGATTCATTTGAGCGGAATATCGCGTGGACTAGCAGATAAGAGTCACTGAACGTGCATAACGCTCTCATTATCGCGTTTCACTTTCCGCCCTGCGCCGGTTCGAGCGGGTTGCTGCGCACAGAGAAGTTCTGTCATTATCTTCCCAACCACGGCTGGCAGCCGATGGTACTCACACTTCCTTCGTTCGCTTATCCTCTGACCGATCAACGCGGCAATGAATCCGTGCCGCGTGACATTCCGGTGATCCGGGCCTTTGCGTTGGACACGCAACGACATCTGGGATTCCGCGGAGCCTATCTTCCCTGGATGGCACTGCCGGATCGCTGGGTCAGCTGGCTCATCGGAGGTGTCCCCAGCGGGCTGCTGGCAATCCGGCGGAAAAATGTGGATGTCCTTATGTCCACGTTTCCGATGGCCAGCGCGATTCTTGTGGGACTTTGCCTCCATCGCCTTTCGGGTAAGCCGTGGATTGTGGACCTTCGCGATTCGATGACTGAGGATGACTATCCGCGAGACGAGCGCCAGCGTCGTGTTTGGCGCTGGCTCGAACGTCAGGCTGTCCGCCACGCATCGTTAATTCTGTTTACGGCGCCTTCGGCGCGCCGAATGTATCTGGAACGCTATCGCGATCTTTTACCAGAATCGTGTGTAGTCGTCCCGAACGGCTACGACGAGCAGGACTTCGCTTGTCTGCGATTCTCGAAGCCACAAGCATTCACTCCGGACCGTCCGGTCAAGCTGCTTCACACGGGCATCATCTATCCGGAGGAGCGGGATCCGCGGCCGTTCTTCCGGGCGCTCTCGCGGCTGAAGCGCGAGCAGCGTATACAGGGATCGACTCTGAGAATCGTCTTTCGCGCTCCCGGTTCGGAAGAGCTATATCTCGATTGCATGCGGGAACTGAACATCGAAGATTTAATCGAACTGCAGCCGCACGTGCCATATCGCCAATCGTTACAAGAATGCGCAGATGCGGATGGCCTATTGCTCTTCCAAGCCGCCAATTGCAACCATCAAATACCGGCGAAGGCCTACGAGTATATGCGCATCGGAAAACCGATCTACGCGCTCACTCACGACGCAGGTGACACAGCCGCGTTGCTTCGTGAGGTCGGCGGGGCCACGATCGCAGATCTAGCTAGCGAAGAAGATCTTTATGCCACGTTCCCCAGCTTTTTGGATGCAGTTCGAGCGGGCATGCATCCATTGCCGGATAGGACCATGACACAACGCTATGCGAGACAAGATCAGGCGGCTCAACTGGCACGTTTGCTCGACCGCGTTTCAGGTTCTTCGTCCGAAGCTATCCGTCGACAGGCTAGCAATTTCGCCGCTGAGCATGCACGCAGCCGCCAGGAGTAGATGAGAGCGCATGTGCGGAATCTACGGAATCGTTCATTTGTCTGGCGACGAAAAGCCTTGCCAGTCCGTGCTCGCGAGCATGGGCAATGTCATTGAGCATCGCGGGCCGGATGATTCTGGGTACTACATCGCAAGGTCGGTCGGCCTCGGAATGCGCCGGCTGAGCATTATCGATCTTGCTGGCGGCCACCAACCCATTTCAAACGAGGATGAAACGATATGGGTGGTGCTGAACGGTGAGATCTACAACTATCGGGCACTGCGCGATGAACTTAACTCCAAGGGCCACCGATTTCAAACCAATTCTGATACGGAAGTAACCGTCCACCTGTACGAAGAGTATGGCACGGCGTTCCTGCAGAAGCTCCGCGGAATGTTCGGCATCGCATTGTGGGATGGGCCAAAACGCCGGCTGTTGCTGGCACGCGATCGCATCGGTGAAAAGCCGCTCTATTTCCGTCGCGAGAAAGACCGGCTTCTGTTCGCATCTGAGATGAAATCTATTCTCACTCTCGGGGGTGTGTCCCGCGAATTGGATGTGCATGCGCTGCAGGAATACTTGGGGCACGGCTATGTTCCCGCGCCGCTCACGCTGTTCCGCGGCATCGAAAAGCTGCAACCTGGTCACATGCTTCTCGTGGAGAGCGGCCAGGTTGCGCAACGACAGTATTGGGATGTTCCAGTCGGTCCTTTTGAGAACCACTCCGAAAAAGACTGGATCCACATTCTGCAGGATAAACTCCTTGAGACCATCAATGCCCAGCTGGTGAGCGACGTGCCACTCGGCGCTTTCCTTAGTGGCGGCATCGATTCGAGCTGTATCGTTGCGGCAATTGCCCGGTCCACCGGGCAGACGGTGAAGACCTATTCGATCGGCTACCAAGGCGATCAAAGCTACTACAACGAACTGCCGTATGCCCGAATCGTCGCTAAGGCGTTTGCTACGGACCACCATGAAATCGTGGTCCGGCCCGACGTCACTGAGCTACTACCAAAACTGATTTGGCATCTAGACGAACCCATCGCCGATTCTGCCTGCTTGACGACCTACCTCGTGTCTAAGTTAGCGCGGCAGAGCGTCAAAGTGATTCTGTCTGGCGTTGGCGGGGACGAGCTTTTTGGCGGATACCGGCGTTATCTGGGAGACGGTGTGAGGCGTTGGTACCAAATGCTGCCTGCTCCCCTGCGTAAGTCCTTCCTTCCGGCCTTACTTCGAATGTCCCCGAAGGATCGTGCTACGCGCTGGAAGGACTATGTTCGGTACGCTGCTGCTTTCGTGGAGACGGCTGAACTCGATGCCGTGTCGCGGTACTTGAGCTACACCACACTCTTCTCTCTTTCAGCACAAAAGAGCCTTTTGAGTGCAGAGTTCCTGGGTTCCGATGCTGTTGCAAACGGGCCACTCACGATCTCTCGCTATTTCGATCACACTCAAGGTGCGGACAGCTTAAACCGCATTATTTATGCCGACCTCAAGACTTCTCTTCCGGACGATTTGCTGGCGTTAACGGATCGAATGAGCATGGCTGCATCGCTCGAATGCCGATCTCCTCTGGTGGATTCCGAGCTGATCGAACTCGCTGCGCACATGCCGGCAAACTTGAAGGTTCGCGGGCTCACCACAAAATATCTGTTGAAGAAAGCTGTGGCTCCCTGGCTGCCTGGCGAAGTCATCTATCGCAAGAAGCGCGGGTTTGGCGCCCCGGTAGGGTCATGGCTGCGAAATGACCTAAAGCCTTTGATTCAGGAACTCTTGTCCGAAGAGCAGGTCCGCAAGCGGGGAGTCTTTCAATGGTCGGCCATCTCTCAAATCCTGAAGACGCATCAGTCGCAGAAGCAAGACTTCACCGACCAACTCTTCGCATTGGTTGCTTTCGAACTCTGGTGCCGTCAGTACCTGGATTCAGGAATAGGGGCCACTCACGAGAGTGACGCCAGGCTCATTCCGGCTAGATAGTTCAGCCTAGGATTCGCAACTCGTTGGGCCCCCACGAAAGGAACAGCACATGACCCGATTGGCCAATCGGCTCCTATTGTACGTGTTCATCTTTATGCTCCTGGAGGCCGTTTGGAGCGTTCCCGAACTCAATTGGGAAGTAGCCCTAGCACGCACTGGCCCGCTTGGCTGGATCATCGCTTCCGTGGCCGCGGCGTTCGCTCTGCTGTTTCTTTGGCTCCTTCGACGACGCATCATCGCCGGGTTGCAGAGTATCGCGGCACGTGCGACGGCCGTCTCGACAATTTCCTGGTTCTTCGGCTGCTTTGCCGCCGGGATGCTTCTCCGCTTCCTGTGGCTGGTGCGCTATTCCGCGCCACTCCGATCGGACTATGCGACTTATTTCGGTCTGGCAAAAGGACTTGTCGATAGCCACGTTTACGGCTCAACCGGAACGGGTTTGGCATTCTGGCCGCCGGGTTATCCTTTCTTCCTCTACGCACTTTTCAGTCTGTTTGGCGTGCATAGCTGGATTCCTTTTCTAGGTAACGCGATTCTCTTCGCAGGCACACTTGCCGCTGTCGGCTGGCTAGCCAAAACCACAGTAGATGACTCCGTTGCCCGCCTCGCTACCTTATTGCTGGTGTTCTGGCCTTGCTACTTCATGAGTGGAGAGCTAGCTAGCAAGGAGATGCTGATACTCTGCCTAATTCCTGTTTCGTTGGCCTTGTATCTCAACTCTGTCCTCTCGGCATCGTCGCCTACTCGCGTTTTGTGCTTACCTTTATCGGGCTTGGCTGTTGGCCTGATGGCCCTGACCCAACCGTCCCTGATGCTATTCCCAGCGGTATTCCTCGGCTACGAAATCCTGCGTCTCAAGTCGCTGGCCAGCGCTTTCCTACGGCTGGTCGTGGTCTCCTTGATTACAGCGTTGGTCATATTGCCGTGGACGATTCGCAATCATCGCGTGTTGGGAAGCTGGGTTCCTGTTTCCACAAACGGCGGAGATGTCTTCTACCGCGCGAACAATGACAAAGCGAATGGCGGATTCACGGACGGCGGCGCCCAATCGATGTCGGACATGGACGAAGTCTCACGCTCCAAACTAGGCTTTCAGTTGGGAAAGGAGTGGATTCGCCAACACCCAGGGCATTTTCTTGTGCTGGCTCTTCGCAAGCAGATTCTCTTCCTCGGAGACGACGCTACCGGTGCCTACGAAACCCTGAAGCGCGGCCTGGGTATGGGCGGCATTCAATATGTAGCGTGGAAAGGCCTTTCAAATCTCTCCTGGTGGATACTGTGCCTACTGATGGTGTTGGCTATTTTGTGGAACTGGAGAGACCCAGTCCTTAGAAGGCCTGAAATTGGGGCTGTCCTGCTCGCCATCCTGTACCTCTATGCCATGCACAGCGTTTTTGAGAGCGGCGGAAAGTATCACGTGCCACTCCTCGGAATGTTCTCACTCGTTGCGAGCTTGTGCGCTTTTCAGGGTCACGTCGGTCAACCTAAACAAAGCTAAATCGAGGTTCACGTTGGCCGGAATTGCAGTTTATTCGCCAACTATCGATGCTCCTGCTCCTCCGGATCTGCGATCGGCTCGCTCGAAACGATCAGTTCATCAAACCACATGTAGCCGGTCGGATGATCGACTTTCATATTCTTGGAGGTCATATACGGGAGGAAGGTAACTGAATCGTATGAAGAGCTGTCAGAATCTTTGTTCAGCACAAAATTCGGCATATCAATCCACTTTTTCAATCTGTGACCGTCTGACGCCACCCACGCTTCTAGCACACTGTTGGACTTGCCCCATGTTCCGATGCTGACATGATAGGAAAATGTCATCCACTCGTCGGCCTTGTAGAAAAAACAACTCGAAGCACTGAATTGGCCATACCAGCAGTTGTACCCACCCTGCTGGATTTTGTAGGGGGGATTGCTTGCATTCGTCGCTACACCTTTGCCGCCACATTCCGTATACATCACGGGAAATCCGTTCACGCCGTTCCACCCGTAGCGGCCAGTCGTGATTTCCACGCTTGCACATGTTGCTCCCGCGTGGTGGAAGATGGATTGTTTCCAACTGCTCCCGACGGCCTTATCCCAGTCCGTCTTGACCATCACGTCGTTCACCCGCATCCGATATTGGACGTAGAAGGTGGAATTCTCCGCAAAAGCTTTGCCGAAGTTCAGCGTCCAAGCTCCGGCTTCGTTAGCGGGACTGTGGCCGGGGATCTCGAAGCGCAGCGATGACGCACCGCTGTATTTGACGGAAGCGTCCCTGGTGGCGCGATATGAACCATCCCAAGCGGGGAAAATGTACGTCCCCTGCTTGAACCATTTGTCGTCGTCGAAATCAACGCAAGCGACCACACCCTTGGCCTCGCAGCGCGCCTGGAAACTGCGGAGGGCTGCTCCACCTTCCTTAGTTTGCGACGTAATTTGCTCGGCCTCAGCAACGCGCTTTTCGAGCGCCGCATTGATCCTCGCGGCCTCGGAACGCGAGCGCAACCCTGCCGTAGCAACCAGAGCTCCCGCGATCAGGCCCAGCGCCGTTATCGGCTTCATTTCCACACTTCCTCCATGTTGAGAATCTTGCCGCGTGTCTGGCGTCGGCGTCTTATCACGGGTTTGCCATTTGTTGGCTTTTTTCCCGTAGCTTGAGCACAAAAGCATTTTGCTTCCAGCCGTTCACCAGAACAAAAGCATCCAAGCCCGGAAAATAGCGAAACCGTCCATTGCTTCCCGTTCCGATCGCCGGCCCCGGTCCGTTCGGATAGGTTTGTTCTTCGCAACTCATTTTGTCCGGGTGAAACAAGATAACTGAATCTCCGCCAGCCCAGCCGACGATGGCGCGTTCCGGGGCGGCATATGCAAGCCCGGGATATGCCGAATGCAGTAACCTATCGCATCCGGTTACGCGCCGCGACCAATCCTCCACCTTGAACTTAGAGCGCGGACCTAGATCAATGACCCAAAGCTGCCCCGTCCCTCCAAACATCACAAAGAGATTCCGCGCCTCGTCAATTGTTCCGTTGAGGTGGTAGTCAACGCCACCCTGCTGCGACAGCTTTCGGAATTCATTGTGCCCAGGATCGTAGCGGAAAAAATTTGCCGTATCGAATAAGTAGACAACTCCAATGCGGGAATCAAACGCGGTCACATAACCCGGAGCTCCCTGCGGCAACTCCGCTCCTTTGGGCTCAAGCCGCTCCCACTTGAGCTTATCCAGTGACAACTTCCAGACTGCGTTGCTCATGAACCCGCAATTTGATTTGCTACCACCGAACGCGTACATCGCATCCTGCGCAGGATCGTACACCAGGCCGTTGTAGGTGTGGCGCGCGGATGGGCTGCCATCTACGTAGGCCTCAGGACAAGAAATTACATTGGTAGTCGGGCTGGGCTCATTGAGACGACTCATCGCGGGCTTAGCCAAGTCCAGTGCATAGACTTCATTTCCGAGGTAGTCCGAGTGCCCGCCGCCCCAAAGTACCAACCGGCCTCGCTTCGTATCTGCTATCGCGCTGTTCCAGGCTGAGATTACCGACTGGCATCCACTGTTTCCCTGGACGTCAGGCCGGTCTGGACAATTGGGGAATAGCTGCGTGTTCTCCAACTCGTGCCAGCCCACGGTTTCCGGCAATGGCGGCACTGGTTGTCGGGCCACCGCATTGGCTTTCAAAATTCGCCAAGGGGTCAGCACTCCGATTCCAGAGGTCATCAGCAAAGTCACGCACGCCGCTCGCACTAAGAGTGGCAGCCGAGACCTGATACTCCCCTCTGTCGTCATCTCAGAATCTGTCCTCACACTACAGTCTACGTCGCGGAGAGTCAGCGCCGTCTATACGTTCTCCATTTTGCTTCGATTTCACACAGATGCCTAGCTGCAACAATTCTCCGACCACAGCCAACTATCTGCAATTACCGATTGGAACAACCACCGCCAAAAGCGAAGCACGTTTCTTGCAAAGGTTTCAGGTCTACTCTATTTTCCTTGATTATGACTACTGCCTCGTCCGTAGTGTCTCCCCCAGCAGATAGATTCGATGGTCGGCAGTTCACCGAAGAGTCGGCTGCGGCACTCCGAGAGTTGTTGTCGAGCGGCAACTACGCCGCGGCGCTCTCCCTCCCTATGCCAGGCCGCACGAATCCTCTAAACGAGGTTATCCTACGGAGCGGATTCTTACGAGGCGCCGTCAACGCTTGGGATGAATCACGCTACCACGACAGTTACCGTACGAAACTGGCTCGCGCCAAAGGCAAGAGCCCGGTGATCCTCTACGATCTTCTCTGGCTCCACAAACCCGTTCCCGAAGCGACGCTACATTCGATCGCTACACCCAAAATCATCGACTCACTTTTGGCCTCGAGTCTCCTGGTTTCCAAGAACGGTATGATCTACGCGACAGCCCGCTGTTTTTCTTTTCGTTCCCGTCAATTCCTTTTCGACTACGACCGGAGCCAGTCGGATTTCGTTTTCTTTGGGACCGACTCGTTCATCATGCCGAGATTCATAAACGGGCTTCTCCCGAACCGGCATTTCGCCCGCGTACTCGATCTGTGCACTGGCAGCGGGGTGCAAGGCATATTTCTGTCGGCCCAAGCCGACCAAACCACCTGCGCGGATATTAATCCACGAGCTGTTTCTTTGGTGCGTGCTAACGCTGTTCTTAACAACGCTCGCAACGTCAATGCCCTGCAGACAAACATGTTTTCGAATGTCGAAGGTACGTTCGACTGTATCACCGCTAATACGCCTTATCGGCCCATGCCCGGCGATTCCGGCGTCAGCGACCTCCCACTCCGGGGCGGCGATCTCGGAATCGAGTTTACTTTGGAGCTGGTTCGTGCCTTGGTGGACCGCCTGCGTGACAACGGCGTCTCTATTCTCTATACAAGCGACCCGGTAGTGAACGGTCGTCCCGTATTGCTGGAAGAGGTGAAAAAAGTGTTGGGAAGCCGTAACTTCGATGTGGCGGAATACCTGCTGTTCCGCAGCTACACCGACGAACCCTATCTGCTTGACCACTTTCGCCGCCTCAAGATCAGCGGCTACGATGACTGCCTTCTCGTCCTTCGCAAAGATCAGCCGGCTCGCTACACCCGTAAGGTGTGGCATCCGTCCTTCTATTGGCGTACTTATCTGCGTGCAGCGCTTCAGCGGCGACACTTCGCCTAAATGCCTAAATGCTCCGTCTAAAACTCTAAAACTGAGCCGGATCGCCTGGAGCCCACAGGTGGCCCTCAAACGAATCCGGCTGTTTCGTTTTCGTTCGTCGTTACCTGCTGTTGTTATTGCGGGATCGGCGTGGGCCCGTAAGGTGCCGGAATCGAACTGGTTGAGGTGATCAGTTCATCGATCCACATCGATCCCGTTGGATGGTTCACCGACGAGTTTTTGGCAGTCATGTACAGCAGGAACGTGAGCATGTTGTAGTAGCACTCCCCGCCATCCGGAGCATTGCCTGGGCATCCGGGATCTGTCGCAAAGTTGATGTTCCGAACGCGCACGAACTGCTGCAAGGGTTTACCTACCGGCGCAATCCATGCGTCTACGCTGCTGTTCGTCTGCCCTGGAGTTCCAAAGTGGATGTGCCAGTATTCGACGAGCCAGATATTGGGATAGTCGCTGTAGCGGAACGCGCCGCTGAACGACGGGTAGAGTCCCCAATATCCCGAGCTGGGCGTGGACCCCTGTTGATCGCACGGATTGCCTGTCGAACATTGCCCGAAGGGCGTCATCGTGGAGGTATCAATGAAGCCAACTGCCCCGCACTGCGTATAGCCAGACGGGAACGGCTTATTTTGGGGCGAGCCGTTAGGTTGGTTGAACCCATTCTGCACTTCCGTGATCTCCACATTGCCGCACGTCTGGAATGACGGAGAACCCTGATGGAAGATGAAGTGTTTCGAGGAGGAACCGACTAACG
>Ga0335080_10006808_pt1 | contig 11821 bp, 5 predicted proteins | sample Lox_Sample_34_FD_206720 | JGI IMG/M metagenome (GOLD analysis project Ga0335080, IMG submission 206720) | Soil microbial communities from Loxahatchee National Wildlife Refuge, Florida, United States - Lox_Sample_3.4 | ecosystem: Environmental > Terrestrial > Soil > Wetlands | place: USA: Florida...
GCAAGGGGCTGGGCGTACGCGGGGGCCCATGAGGCGGCGTTGCACAGGACGAGGCATACCAGTATCGCGCCCTCCGTGAATCGCCTCGGGAATGCCTTTTCCCACTGATTCATCCCCCAATGAGCTCCAGCCATGACACACCTCCGGATTTCGAACATACGGAAAATCCTCGCTCAGTGCACGGGGGGGTACGCACCGACAAACATCCCCTTCTCCCCGCCCAGAAGCTTGCCGACACCGGGTGGAAGAGGGACACCCCCCAGGGCCCCCGGAAACGCGTCGAGCATCTCATACCTCCCGAGAATCGCGCTCTTAAAGAGGGGACCATGCCAGCCGTCAAACTCGCGGCTGTGCGACGCATACGCGGGAAGGACCCCCCTCATCGCCTCCAGCGAATCGAATGCCGCCTGGCACGATTCTCCCGGCGCAGGGCTCCAGAGTATGAGCGGGATGGCCGGGGAATCAGATTCACGGACGAACATGTTCCCGTCGCAGAGAGAGACCATCTCGTCGGCGAGGATCGCGCAGAGCGCGGGGGGCTGCCACACGAAGAGAAGCGGACGGCAGAAATCCGTTCCCCCGACCAGGAGATTATCGATGAATGCGTGGCCGTTCCTCCCCTCGAGTGGGGGCCCCGTGCTCGCGTGCCACCCGAACCGGTCGCCCGCGGCGACGCGCCCGTTCCGGCCGAAGCAGGCCATGCTGTTGACGAACGTGTTGCGGCACACGCTCACGTGTGCGCTGTTGAGCACCATGACGCCGTGGTCGCAGTCGACGAAGACGTTGCCGGCGCAGACCGCCCCCTTCGAGATCTCAAAGAAGAACCCGTTCGCGCTCGGCCAGAGATGGTCGTAACCCGCGGGACCCTGCCGGCTCCCCACTCCCTGGACCCAGTTATCGACGAAGACGCCGTCCACGTTCCCCACGTCGTACCAGACGCCGTTGGAGAAGGGCTGGTCGATGATCAGGTTGTCCCTGCACGTCGCGCGGTAGCACTGGTTGAATATCTTGACCGCCGCGGGATAGTACCCCGTGATGTTCTCGATGTTGTTGCGGGCGAAAACATTCCCTTCCAGGAGCACGTCCGCCGAGCCGATAATATAGAGTCCTTCCGTGCGCGTGTCGCTCACGCGGCAGTGCCTCACGGTGAGGCGGTCGCCACGGAAATAGGCCCCCACGCGCGAACAATACTCGATCGTGCAGTTTTCGAGCGTGGTCCCGACGACCTCCTTCCCGTGGGCCGATTCGCCGGAGAGCCCCTCCGGGTCGTGTCCTTCCACCTCGAGTGCGCGGTAGGCGTACCGCGAGAATGTGAGCCCCCGGAGCGTGAACCCCTTCCGGTCCGACTCCCGCCCGTAGCAGGCGCCCGTCGTGCGGACGATCGCCGCGTCGTGCGCGGTGATCTCTATGCGCCGGCGCGCGGGGTCGACCCCGACGTAGACGCGCGCGGAATCGTAGTCGATGTAGTACGTGGTGTCCGTGACCTCCCCTTCCCACCCGACCGCGTGGAGCAGGCGCCCGTCAGCGAACACCATGTCGTTGTTGAACCGGTATACGGGGGTCCGCTGTCCCTCCCTGTCGCGCTGCCACCAGTCCGCGGGCTTCGCCGGGAACAGTCTCTTCCAGCGGGTCGCCCAGAGCCCGGGGGCGATTTTCTCCCACGACGCCGCGGGGAGAGTGCCGATGAAAACCGGGGCTTCGTCGCCGTACGGCTGTATTGTGATCCCCTGGTTGACCACCAGGTTGCCGGTCCTGTAGACGCCCCCCCGCATCACGATGACGTCCCCTGTGCGCGCCTTCGAGAGCGCCGACTCGACTGTGGTCGGCGAGGAGGGAGAATCTCCCCTCCCTCGCTCGTCTCCCCCGGGGGCGACATAGAACACTGCGGCCGCGCCCGGGGGAAGCGTGTACGAAATGCGGAGCGGCCCGTACGGACCCCCCGACGGCTGGGCGGGCGCCGGCTGTGCGATTGCCGCAAGAAGAGCGGCACATGAGACGCAAAGCGCCCGGATGTGCGTGCGACCCGGCATGTTATTTCTCCTGGAACGTGAGTTTCCCGTGCGGGCTCTCGGGAGGCCCGAGATAGCTCGGCCTGAGGCCGCCGCAGTCGATCACGATCTTTTCGAGCACAACGCCCGGGTCGACCATGACGAACCGGAGCGTGTGGTACCCCCGTGTCCGGATCCGGTGGCGAGTGTGGCTGATGCGCGCGTCGTCCTCCACGGTCTCTTCCCAGTCGCTGTTCCCGTCGCCTGTGCGGTACCCTGGGGGAACGAGCGTCACAGTCGCCAGCGTGTCCGCGTCGAACGCAACGCCGTAGCGGAGCGCCCGACCGGGCAGTACGCTGAGCGCGGGGGAGAATATTCCCGCGACATCCACGCTCCCTGTGTCCGTGAAATAGACGCGGTACTCGAGCGACGCGCCGCCCCCTTCCTCTCCAGAGGCCATCATGCCGGAGTGTGTGCGGCCGAAGTCCTCGATCTCCGTCCACAGGCCCTGGGAGGAATGGAGATTCCGCGAGCAGTGGGCCGCTTCCATGGCGACTGTCCTGTCCGTCTCCAGAAAGGCCGAAAGCGCCGCGAGGTGTACTCCGGCATCCCGCTCGAGGGGGACGCGCACGCGGAGGGACGAGCCCGCGCCGCGGATATCCAGGTACGCGACCGTATCCCCGGCGCGGACCGCGGGCCAGTCGATGCTGATCCAGATGCGGCGGTCCCCCGTGAGTGTCCCCCCGCGCGAGGAGACACGCACGAAGGGCCTGTCAGCCGTGACGGTGAAATCGAAGTGTTCTTCCCCCCTGTTGAATACATCGATGTATCGCCGCGTCGCACCGAACCTGTCGATCGGGGGGAGCGCCGGACCGGGACCGCCTCCCGGCCATGCGGCCTCGGAGCCTTCCACGGCCACACCCAGCGCGGCCGGAGGCGGCACGTTCCGCTCTTCGAGGTGTATGGCCCGGAGGCTGTTCTCGGGAGGGTCGCGCCAGGAGTTGTAGCCAATGTGGGGCTGATCCATGAAGTGGTCCCACCTGCCGCCGGCGAGCGATCGGTTGAACCAGGACATGAGCGCCGTGTCGGCGCTGAAGAGCGCCTTCACGCGCGAGGCGGCGGCGTTTGCGCTCGCCCTCCCCTGCCGGGCGTAGAGCGCGTTCTTCCCCGCCTCGACATAGAGCTCGTTCACAAGCGCACAGGCGCGGACGGGGAAGCGGACCAGCTCCTCAAATGCGTCCCTCCGGTCCGCGGGGAGCGCCTGTTCGATCGCTCCCGCTCTCCCGGCGAGTGCCGCATAGCCGCGGACGACGTTCTCCGCCTCCTGGTAGTTGACCAGGCTGTACGTCCCCGGTGAGAGGAGCTCAGGCTTCCGGCGGGCGCTGTAGCGCGTCGAGCGGGCAACGATCTCCGCGATCTCCGGCGCATGCGCCCGGCCGAACTCCCGTGACGCCCACGCGGCGGTGTACGCGCGCAGGTTGTCGGCGCGCCACCGGCCGGTATTCCAGGCGAGATCCATGAAGTACTCGACGGGAAGCTCGTACCCTTTCAGGTGTCCCACGTTGACGATCCAGATGCGCCGGGCCCCCAGCTCCGCGGCGCGCGACATCTGCGCCCAGACGCCGGCGATCGGATTGGTGTTGATCCACTGGTAGCTCCGCGGACCGCCGTGGTAATCAAAGTGATAGTAGACCCCGGCCCCGCCCGTGCGCGCGCGTTCCTCCGGCGTCGGCAGCCTCCGGATGTTCCCCCAGTTGTCGTCGGGCCAGAGGAGCGTCACGTCGTCCGGGACACGCATCCCGGCGTTGTAGTAGTCGAGCACCTCCTTGTACAGGCACCAGACCTGGGGCACGCGCGCCGGATCCGGATTAAGCTCCGCACCGAGTATGTCCCTCTGGACGCCGACGATCTGTTCCAGGAGCCGCATGTTGGCCTCGGGTCCGCCCGGAGCCATGGGCGTGTCGTTCGCGCCGCGGAGGCCAATTGTGACGACGCTCTCGTAGTTCCTGTTGCGCCGAATCCCCTCCCTCCAGAACGAGGCGAGCGTGTCGGGCTCACGCGCGTAGTTCCACGCCCCGAGCGTCCGGAGATACCGCCGGTCCCATTCCTTCTGCGCCCTGAGCATCGGCTCCTGGTGCGACGTGCCCATGACGATGCCGTACTCGTCCGCCAGCGGCGCGTTCAGCGGGTCGTCCTCGTTGAACGCGTTGTCCCACATCGCGGGCCAGAGGTAGTTGGCTTTCAGGCGGAGGAGCAGCTCGAAGACATGCTCGTAGAATTCATGACCGTACCGCGCTATCCCGGGGGGAATCGGCGGATTGCCGCGCGGGGCGATGTCGCCGTATTTCGCCCTCACCCAGTTGGTCAGATCCGGGGCCTCATCATTGAGAAATATGCCGCGGTACCTGACAGATGGGGGGCCCGCCGCGTGTCGGCCAGGCATGATAAAGAGCGTTTCGTGGCGCGCAGGGGGCACGTCCGCCCACCAGTACCAGGGGGAGACGCCCATCTTCTGCGCGATGTCGAAGAGCGCGTAGATTGTCCCCCGCCTGTCGCTTCCGGCGACCACGAGCGCGCGGGCGATCCCCGGGAGGGGGCGCTCGACCTGCGCGATTGCGTATGACTCCCACTCCCCCGCAACGCCCCGCACGTCGAGCTTTCCCCTGGCGACGAGCGAATCAATGAGCGGGCTATGACCGAGCGTCCCGGCAATGACGATCGACTCCGCGCGCGGAGGCACCGTTTCGAGGACACGCGGGGCGCGCCCCGTGACGCGCCGGAGGTCCCCGGCGAAAAGCCCGAGCACGCGCCGGACGCCGGGATAATCCCCCCGGTCCGCACAGAGCGGGACAGGTACGCCCCGGAGGGCAAGGGGAAAGCCGCCCCGGACGGGCGTGAACGCCACGAAATCTTCACCGCCGATCGCGCGGCACATCGCGGGAATGAGGAGACACATCGTGAGCGTGAGCGCCGGACGATTCATCGCGCGCCCCCTTCCCCCTGCGTTTCGTACGCCCTGAAATTCCCGCTCACCTCGAGGAGTGCAAGCATGTAGAGCATGCCGTCGTAATACCTGTAGCGGCCGCGGGGGACATTTGCTTCCCAGAGCGCGCGCACGAAGTCCCTGCGCCAGTCCACGGTCGCCGCAAGCGCGGCGACGGCGTTCGCCGCGACGAGCCCCGTGCTGTGGTCGGCGCCCAGCGGCTTTCCGTCAAGCGTAAACTCGTTCACGTACGCGTCCACCCCCTGCGACCGGAAGAACGCGAGCATCCGGTCGGCCTGTTCCTGCTCCCACGGCGCAGTGCGGCACCAGACCCAGTCCATCCCCAGGTTCATGGCCACACGCCATGCGTCGAACCGGAAATCCCCGTGCGCTCCCCCTCGTCCCCCGAGGGGAGTGCCGTCGAACGCCGCGTAGTCGGGGGAAAGCCCCGTGTGCTCGTCCGCGGAGCGGCGAAGGAGCACGCGGCTTGATTCCGCCGCCGCGTGCCAGAACGGGGCGTCCTCCGGGGCGTGTCTCGCCCAGAGCTCGTAGAAATGGGGAAGCTGGTACGAGGGATCGGTGAACATGTTGGCCCCCCGTGCCGGGACGAACACGACGAGCTTCGCCGCGCCGTCGAACATGTTCGTCACGCTTCCGCGGCCGGGATCGGAATCCTTGTGGAGCATCGCGTGGAGTATGTCGCGCGCCCCGGCCTCGTACGCCGGGGCGCCGTCACTCCAGCGGGAAGCGGCGATGCAGAGCGCGGTCGCGAACCACTCTTCCCCGTCGGATGCCGCGGTAGAGTCGATCACATCTCCCCGCGGCGTGCAGTGCCAGGCAAAATACCCGGCATGGGGCCCCGCACCGAACCGCATGTGCGTCCGGGCCCATCGCCAGATGCGGTCGAAGACATCCCGGCGGTCGAGCTGGACCGCGATCATCATGCCGTACGACATGCCCTCCGTGCGGACGTCGCCGTTGGCAATATCCTCGACGTAGCCCATGTCCCCCCCGGCCGGGTAGTAGACCCGCTCCGACGCGCTGTCTCCCTCGAAGAGCTGCGCCCAGGCGTGCGCGATCTTCCCGCGCGTCTCGGCGCTGTCCCTGCCGAGGAGCTCTGCGAAAAGGTCGGGATACGCCCCCGTTGCCATTGCCCCTCCCTTCCCTCCATCGGCCGTTGACGCCGGGAGCGCTGAGCAGCCGGCGGCCGCCGCGGCGGCCACACACGCCGTGAGTACGCGCCAGTTCACCTGAGGAGGACCATCCTGCGCGAGGCCGTGAAGCTCCCCGCGCTCAACCGGCAGACGTAAACGCCGCTTGCGAGGCCGCGCCCGTCGAATACCGCGGCATATCTCCCGGGAGGTCGGACGCCGTCAAAAAGCGTCGCCACGCGCGCGCCCAGAAGCGTATACACATCCAGCGTGACGCGCGTTTCGGCGGCGACCGTGTAGGCGATCACTGTCGAGGGATTGAATGGATTGGGGTAGTTCTGCGCGAGCGCGAACGACGCGGGGACTTCCTCCCCCGTACGGGCCACGCCGCTCTGGACGCGGACGAGGCTGTCCATCGCGCCCTGAAGACCGGCGCGGGCCGCGGCCAGCGCGGTGTCGGCCGAGACCGTCACGGAGTAGTTCCGCGAGAGCGCCGTGTCGGCCGACGCCAGCGCCGAAAGAAGCCTCCCCCAGGACGCGGGCGTGTACGCGCCGGAGGTGAGTGTATCGGCGCGCGCGACGAGCGAATCGATCGCGTTGTAGCTGATCCCGATCCGCGCCACGGCGAAGAACGCGGGCTTGCACTGCATGTTCGCGTCCCAGAGTGAGGAGGCCTGGTTCGTCTGGAACGTGTACTGGTCGTTCAGCCCGTCCTTCGAGACATTGACGATCTTCCCGCGGCCGGAGCCCGCGCTCCTGTCGATGAAGCACTTGAAGAGCATCCCGTACTGGTTCGCCTGCGAACCGAGAATGGCCGCCGGCGGCGAGGCGCTCCCTGTGGCCACGTCAAGCTCGGTCACCGACATCTCCGTGCATATCGGCGCGAACTTGTTGTACGAAGCGATGAACGACTGGGCCGTCGGTGTGGAGAGGTTGTTGTGTTCCTGCATCCCGATGCCGTCCAGGAAGCCCGACTGGAATACGGGCGTGCAGAGCCGGACGATCCCGTCGGCCTTGGCGGGGGTCTCCGTGTTGTAGTCGTTGTAATAGAGCTTGATCTGCGTCTCGCCGAAGAGCGTCGAGTACTGGCGCGCGAGCTGAAACGCGGTCAGGATGTACGTGGTGTCGCCAAACGTCGTGAACCACTCGTTGCCGGTCCTTCGCACGGCGTTCGTGTTGTCGTCGATGGCCTCGTTCACGACGTCGAACGCCGCGAGCATGCCGGGCCAGCCCTGGTGTATGAGTCGGAATATCTCGTGCATGTAGAAGTCCATCCGCTGCGTCATGACGGCTTTCGTCAGCCGCGTCCCGGTGGTCGTGTAGCCCGAGCGGAAGAACTCCGTCGGCGTCTGGTTGTGCCAGACGAGCGTGTGCCCCCGGAACGTGAACCCCTGGCGCTGTGCCCAGTTGAGCTGCGCGATCATATCCCCGTTGAAGCGGACGATCGGATGGACGTCGATCGAATCCTTCGCCGACTGCGTGGCGGCGGCCGCGTACGCCGCGGCGCTCGAGGCGATGTCGAGCGTGTACTGGGGCTTCATGTTGTTCCCGGGGGACATCCTGTTCATGTGGTACTTGATCAGCGTCCCTCCCTGGGGCGTGATCACCGGGGACTGCCCGGGAACGGGGGGGTCCGTGGCAAACCCGATGTTCCTGTACGAGAGGAGGCACCCGATCGTGAAATCACGGGCGAAGACAGTCCTGAGCGCCGGCACGTTCGTCTGCACAGACGTGTCCGACTGGGCGTACGCACCCGCGGCAACGCCCAGGGACACCGCCAGGGCGGCCACGCGCGTCAGGCGGACTCCCCCGCACAGTTGCGTTTTCTTTGCCATCACATGCTCCTTAGAGTTGTTGTGTCACACGCGATACATTCATGGCGCCGGGCGGCGCGCGGGCGGCCAGTCGTCCGTGCGGAACGGCGATGCGGGGAGTCCCTCCCGGTTGAAGAGGTTCGCCCCCGCGGGGTTGTCCGCCCATGCGTAGCGCACGGCGACGGGGTGGGGCACACCCTTCGCCCGGACGACCACGGATCCCCCTTCGATATTCGCATCCGCCCAGACAAACCGCCTGTCCTCCCCCGCGACCGCGAATGAGCGCAGCGGCGGGCCGCCCCGCGCCATGAGCCCGCTTCCCGTGTCGGTGAACGTGATCACGATACTGTCCCCCGCGGCGCGCATGGCACTGCAGAGAGGGCCCTGTGCGATGACGGCGCTGTCACCGTACGCGATACGGCGGGCGGCAAGCGCAAGGCGCTCGCCGACGTCCTTCTTATCCATCGGGTGTATGTCGTTCCACTCGCCGATATCGATCGTGACGGCCATGCCTGTGCGCGGCACGGCGAGCGCCCGGAGCTGTGCCTCCCTGAGGAGCGCCCAGCCGCTTTCCGAGGGCTGGTCCCGGGGCTCCATGAAATTCGGGAGCTGGACGAAGAGAAACGGGAAATCCCCCTCCCCCCAGCGGGCGCGCCAGTCGGCGATGAGCGCCGGGAAGAGCCGCCGGTACTCCAGCGCACGGGCTGCATTGGATTCGCCCTGGTACCAGATGACCCCCCTGATCCGGTACGGGAGAAGGGGGGCGAGCATCGCGTTGTAGAGGCCGAGGGGCTTCCAGCGTATGAACGTCTCCGGGCCGAGAGGTTTCATCACCGCCCCCGTCCGGTAGCGCCACTCACCCGCCAGGTCGATCCGTGTCGCGCCGCGTGAGATCTCGTAGGGCTTGTCGGGGACGAACCCGCCGCGCCCGGCATTGCTGATTACGCGCACAACGATCCTGTTGGGACCCGCGCGGAGGACGCCCGGGGGGATCGCGTAGCGACGGGGGGGATACTGGTATCCCGTCGTCCCCACGAACACGCCGTTGACGAACGCGGAATCCGCATCGACGATCCTCCCGAGCGTGAGGCGAGCCTCCTTTCCCCGGAGCGTGTCGGGGACTGTAAACGCGCGCGCGAACCAGACGACGCCATTCACAGGCGCCGCCGGCGGCTCGTTCCAGTACCCCGGTATGCGCATGCGCGACCATCGCGCGATGTCCACACGGGTATCGTACCAGGGCCGCCCCCGGAATCCCGCGTCGCGCCCCCTGAGCTCCGCGTACCAGGCGCCGATCCGCGCGCGGTCGCTCCGCTGTATGCTGTCGACGAAGGTCGTGTCGCGGTACCTCACGGCCTCCTCCAGGAGCGCCGGGAATTGCCCGAGCGCGCCTGCACTCATCCATGATTCCACGGGAGAGCCCCCCAGGCTCGTGTTGATGAGACCGATGGGGATGCGGTACCTCTCGTACAGCGCGCGCGCGAAGAACCAGGCGGCCGCGGAGAAATCCGGCACCGTGTTCGGCGCCGCGGCCACCCAGGAGCCGGCACTCAGGTCGGTGTCCGGCCTGTCGAAGTTGTAGCGCTGGGGGACGAGGAACTGCCGCACGTCCGTGTTTGCGGAGGCCGCGATCTCGCGCTCGTACAGGGGACGGACGCGCTCCACCTGGAGCTCCATGTTGGACTGTCCGGAGCAGACCCAGACATCGCCGAGGAGTATGTCGTGAAGCGACACCGTATCGCCGCACGCGACGCGCATTGCGCAGGGTCCCCCGGCGCCGTGCGGCGCGAGCATGACGCTCCATGCGCCCGCGCTGTCCGCGCGCGACCGGTACGTCGAATCAATGAACGTGACCGCCACGTCACGCCCCGGCGGCGCCCACCCCCAGATGCGCACCGGCGCGTCCCTCTGGAGGACCATCCCGTCCGCGACGAGCCGCGGCAGGCGCACCTGGCCCGGGCACGTCAAGGCGAGCACCGCAGTGAGCACGACAACGCCCGCGCACGTGCGGACGGCAACGTTCATGATCCCTCTTCCTCCGCGCGAACGCATGGATTATTTCGACACGAGCGTCACGACGCTCGACGGGTCGAGGTTCACGACGCAACCGCCCCCGGAGACATGGACGTCGCTGCCGGGGGCGCAATTCTTCGACTGTGACGTCGTGTACACCGCAAACGCCGGGACAGCCCTCCCGGGAAGCGCAAACGCCTGCTGCACGGGGGCCGATCCCGTGTTGACCGCGACGATCACGATACGCCCCGAAGAGCTGTCTGCATATGCCGTCAGTGAGATGTTCCGCTGCGGCGCGGCAGGGCACTGGACTTTCCTGTACCCCGGGCGCACGAACCGGGCGTACTGCGACATGACGTACCCCCGCTTTGTCACTGTACCGTCCTCGCTTATCGGCCCGTAGTACCGGACGATATACCACGTGACATAGGCGTTCATACCGGCGGCCATGCAGTCATTGATCTGCTTCCCTGTGGCGAGATCTCCGGCCCATGTCGTGTCGAGACTCAGGTACTCCGTCATCCAGACCTCCTTCCCCTCTCCCGCGGCAAGGGGGTATGGCGCAAGCCCTCCCCCGTAGAGGTGCCCGCCGATGATGGCGACATGCGACGCGGCCGTCGGATCCTGGAGCGTCGAATCGGAGAGCTGGTGCTTGAAGTTCTCCGATTCCGGCATGATGATCCGCGTGCCGACGGCAGCGGCGTTGTTTTTCGTGAAATTGAGGAACTGCGTGGCGTTCCAGGTGCACGATTCGTACGTGACCACGGCGTCGGGCTCGTTCTGCACAGACACGGCGTAGAGGGGGGCCCCGTTCGCCGCCATATAGTCGGCAAAGCCTTTCAGGTGCGCCGCGTAGGAGGCGTACGCGGTGTCGGCGAGCATTCCGCCGACGATGTTGTTGTTGGTCTTGAGCGCAGGCGGGGGAGTCCAGGGAGTCGCGAAAACTATCGCCCCCATCGACGCGGCTATCTGCGCCGTGGGGACCTGCGCGCTGAAGTCGCTGACGTTGTCCGTGTAGGGTATCCTCAACCGGAGTATCGTGAAACCGAGCTGGCCGCTCCCCGTACCGAATGCCGTCAGGACCTGCGACGCCGTCATGTCGGGCCGCCAGGGAAGTATGTTCGCCGCGCCGAAACCCCGGATGACCTGCTGGAGGCTGTCGGCGATCACTGTCGCGACGGGAAGCGGGCTCACGGCAAAGTCCATCGTCGTATCCCCCTGGACGACGACATTGCTGAGGAGCGTCGTGGCGATCCAGGGGGATGTCCCGGTCGTATCGTCGATCCGGACGGTGAACGTTCCGGCCTGGACGCTGAGAGGGGCGGGCGCTCCGGCCGTGACCGGACCCGCAGGAGCCGCGAGCGGGAGCGTGAACGGCGCGCCGCCGCCGCTCATGATCATTTTCCGCGTCTGGACGACGCCCCCGCCCGCCAGCGTGTAGAAATAGACCCCGTCCGCCACCCGCTGTCCGGCGCCGTTCGCGCCGTCCCACGTGATCGCGTGCGCCCCGGGGGCTTGAGACCCGGCGGCAAACCTTCGCACAACCCTCCCCAGCACGTCGTACACGGTGAGCTGGATCGCCGATTGCCGCGCAAGCGTATACGGAACGACGGTGTTCGCGGTGAACGGGTTCGGGTAGTTCTGTCCGAGCGTGAAGCGTGAAGGAAGCGCGGGAGAGGGACGCACCGATGTGGCGACGATGCTCAGGCGGTAGCGGCCCGTCGAATCGGTCACCGCTGTCCAGGTATTCGGGGGAACGCCGCCGTCCTGGAACGTCACGGAGGCGGAGCGCACGGGTGAACCTGTGGCGGAGACTGTGCCGCTCACAACGGCGGTCTGTGCCGCCGTGTATCCCGCGAGGAGCGCCTGGCA
>Ga0335080_10006810_pt1 | contig 11819 bp, 9 predicted proteins | sample Lox_Sample_34_FD_206720 | JGI IMG/M metagenome (GOLD analysis project Ga0335080, IMG submission 206720) | Soil microbial communities from Loxahatchee National Wildlife Refuge, Florida, United States - Lox_Sample_3.4 | ecosystem: Environmental > Terrestrial > Soil > Wetlands | place: USA: Florida...
GGACTTTGCCGACCTCGGTGGAGCCGGTGAACGAAAGCTTGCGCACAATGGGATTCGCCGTCAGCTCGCCGCCGATTTCGCGCGCCGCGCCGGTAATTACATTCAGCACGCCTTTGGGCACACCGGCCCGCTCGGCCAGCTCAGCGAGCGCCAAAGCGGAAAACGGGGTCTGCGAGGCCGGCTTCAAGACCACAGTGCATCCCGCGGCCAGGGCCGGCGCTGCCTTGCGGGTGATCATTGCCAGGGGGAAGTTCCACGGCGTGATGCAGGCCACCACGCCGACCGCCTGCTTGATGACCACAATTCGCTTATCGGGCTGATGCTGCGGAATGGTATCGCCATAAGCGCGCTTGGCCTCTTCGCCAAACCACTCGAGAAAGCTTGCCGCATAGGCCACTTCGCCGCGCGATTCCGCGAGCGGTTTGCCCTGCTCGAGCGTCATCAGCTTGGCCAGATCGGTCTGGTTGGCGATCATCAGGTCGAACCAGCGCCGCAGCACCGCGCCCCGCTCCTTGGCGGTTTTGGCTCTCCAAGCGGGAAGCGCGCGAGCGGCGGCTTCAATGGCACGGCGGGTCTCGGCCGCGCCCAGCTTGGGCACTCGTCCGATGATTTCCCCAGTGGCCGGATTATCCACCTCGATGGCGCCTTCGCTCCCAACCCATTCGCCGTCAATGTAAGCGGCCTGATGAAAAAGATGGCGATCTTCGAGAAGGTTTTCGACTGAAGCTGGAGCTTGGGTCAACGTTTGGTGCATCTCGTCTCCTGGCCGCCGGCGCTCCGGCGCCGCCAGGCTTCATCGTATCACCGATCAACCTTGCTAGAAATCCGTAGAGTCGCTGCTGGCGGGGGCATCGCGGACCGACGAATCGGGAACTGAAGTTTTAACCGGATATTAACTTGACCCTGCCAAAGGCCGCGCCGATCATGGGTTCTCCTCGCTAAACCCAGACGTAAAAACCAGGAACTTCGTTTCTATCTCCCAGGAGGCATTTTGCACATGAGAAGAATTCTCCCTTTCGTCGTCCTGATGGCCCTGGCTTTTGGCCTGCTTGCTGTCCCTCAATCGAATGCCCAAATCACTGTACTGGCGGTGGGCTCGCTGACCCACACCCGGGCCGGTACCTACGAAGACCTTTCCGGCCTGCACTATGTGCTGGAAAACGGCGTGCGCGCCGATGAGCTGGGCGGCTTCGGCTCAGGCATCGCATACGCCGGCGGCTATACCTTTCTCGCGGTGCCGGATCGCGGCCCCAACGCGGTCGAGTTCGATGACGCCATAGACAACACCGTGAGCTACATCAACCGCTTTCACACCATCAAGATGGAGCTCGAGCCCAATCCATCGGGCAGCGGGTTGCCGTTCACACTGACGCCGAAACTGCGCAAGACCACCCTGCTTTTCAGCCTGACTCCGCTGAAATATGGCAGCGGAGATGGACTTGGCGTCGGCTCGGGCACGCCTCCGCTCAACACCTTCTTCCGCCACTACTTCACCGGCCGCTCTGACAACTTCGATCCTAACCACGATTCGGGCTATGCCAAGGATGCGCGCCTCGACTCGGAAAGTATCCGGGTTTCGAACGACGGACGCAGCGTTTTCATCTCCGACGAATACGGCCCTTATGTTTATCAGTTCGATCGCGAGAGCGGCATCCGGTTGCGCAGCTTCCAGTTGCCTTCTGATTTCTTCGTGACCGACCTGCAGCCCGTGGGCGCCGACGAAATCACCGACAACAAGGTGGGGCGCACCGCCAACAAGGGCATGGAGGGTTTAGCCATTACGCCGGACGGCAAAACCCTGGTCGGCATCATGCAGAATGCCCTGATTCAGGATGCAACCGCCGCCAAGAAACTGCTGCGCATCGTTACCATGGACGTCCGCAGCGGCCAGACCACTCACGAATATGCTTACCTGCTTACCGCGGGCAGCGGAGTCAGCGAAATTCTGGCTCTGAACAATCATGAATTCCTGGTGGACGAGCGGGACGGCGATGGCCGCGCCAATGGTGACGACGCGGTGGTCAAACAGCTTTTCAAGATCGATCTTTCGAATGCTGTGGACGTAACCAACATGGATGGCACCACCGCAGCGACCCATGCGGTCGCCAAAACCCTGTTTCTGGATCTGGTTCAGCTGCTCACCGCCAACGGCATTGCCGCGGGCAACATTCCGGCCAAGATCGAAGGGCTGGCGTTTGGGCCGGATATCAAGTGCGGGCATAGCAAATTCCATACTCTTTGGGTAGCCAACGACAACGATTTTCTGGAAACCGTGGCCGATGCCAACGGCAACCAGATCCCCAACCCCAACCAGTTCTTCGTCTTTGGCTTTACCGATGCGGATTTGGCAGGATCAAAGCTGATACCGCAGCCGTTTGGCCAGGGTTTCCATCACCGCCTCTAGGTCTTAAGCTGTGTGGCGCGGGCGTTCGCCCGCGTTTTTTTGTGCGATCAAAGCCCCGATGGCTGGATCAGAATTCCAGATATCCCCCGGAGCTTGCCCGCCGGGCAATGCCGTTGGTTCCGTCGGAAGGCAGCAGGCCGGCGATTGCGCGCAAGTCTTCCCAGGCCGTCTCGGTCAGGGCCGGGTCGGAGCTGACCAGCTCGCGAATCATGTTCCACGCCGCGAGATTCAGCGCGCCCTCCGGGGCCGGCCCCATGGCCAGCGACACGGAGCATTGTGGGCAAAAGCAGATGCGCTGTGCAGCCGATTTTTGCCTAGGGCGCACCCCCACGGTTTGCGCGAACATGTAAACCGCCACGGATTTCTGGCCGGGCTCGATCTCGCGGTTGCAACGAAGACAATACAGATTTTCCAAGGCCCCTCCCAGATTTGCCGGCGGCGCAAAGGGCCATACTGGCCTGCCTTTCCGGCTTGGCGCAAGTATGTAGAAGGATTCCGGTGCGCGGGGCGGCACTTTTGTACGCCGGGTACGGAGAACGCAAAGCTAAAAAGGTGCATAATCTCCGAGCTTCCCCTTTTGAATTAGGAGGCTCATGAAAAACTTCGCTCGCGGAATTCTCTTCGCCCTGATCGTGCTCGCCCTTGGCACATGGTTCTATTTTCGCCTCGGCTTCCTGGATTTCCGCGCTGACGCCGCTCCCGGAATCGAATCCGGCCTCGCCATCTCGGCGCTAAAGGCTTCCGCCGCGCGCCACGCCCCGGAGCAGAAGAATCCCATCGCCCCCACTGACACCAATCTTCTTGATGGGGCTCGCTTATATCGCGACAAATGCGCCGACTGCCATGGCCGGCCGGATAATCCTGTAAGCGATTACGGGCAATCCTTCTATCCCCGCGCTCCCCAATTCATGCGTAGCCACCCGGCGCTCCCGGAGAACCAGAATTTCTATATCATCAAGAACGGCGTGCGCTGGAGCGCCATGCCCGCCTGGGGCAACATCATGGCCGACAGCGAAATCTGGCAGGTGGTAACGTTTCTCAGCCACCTGAACAGCCTTCCGGCCGAGGTACAGCAGAGTCTCCACCAGCCTGCCGGGAGCCCCGATTAACCGCGGACGGGGAAGAAGCACAAAGAAGAATAATCCTGCATAAAGTCTTCGTGCGTTCTTGCTTCATTGCCGGTTTGATGCCTTGGGCGCATCTGTCGCCCACGCCGGGTGAGGCCGCGAGGAGAGCTGTCGCGATAACCTTGGTGCGAGGTCCCCGCGCTTGGCTCTGCTAAAATCGTGGCTAACGGAGCCTGCTCCGCCGGTTTATGGCGTTTCCCATCACTCGCCTTCGCCGTCTTCGCCGCAACGAGCCGCTGCGTTCGCTGGTGCGCGAGACCCGGCTCACGGCCGAAGCCCTGGTCTATCCCATGTTTGTCTGCCCGGGCGAGGGGGTGCGCAAAGAGGTGCGCTCCATGCCGGGCGTGTTCAACTTATCTGTGGACCAGGCTGTTGTGGAGGCGGCCGAGACACATGCGCTGGGCGTGCCGGCGGTCATGCTCTTCGGGCTTCCCGAGAAAAAAGACGAGGTCGCGAGCGGCGCCTGGGCCGATGACGGAATTGTGCAGCAGGCGGCGCGGGCGATGAAACGCCAGGCGCCCGATCTTCTTATCATGGGAGATGTTTGCCTGTGCGAATATATGTCCCACGGGCACTGCGGCGTGGTGCGCGCTACCCCGCAATCTTTGGGCGCGGCGGTTGCTTCGCCTCCGACTGCCGATACCGAATACGAGATTCTCAACGATGCCACTCTGGAGCTGCTGGCTCGCACTTCGGTCTCGTTAGTCCGCGCCGGCGTGGATATCGTGGCCCCTTCCGACATGATGGATGGGCGGGTTGGCGCTATTCGCAAGGCGCTCGACGCCGCGGGGTTTCTCAACGCTCCGATTCTTTCTTATGCGGCCAAGTTCGCCTCCGGCTTTTACGGTCCGTTCCGCGAGGCGGCCGATTCGGCGCCGCAGTTCGGCGATCGCCGCTCCTACCAGATGGACCCGGCCAATCTGCGCGAGGCCCTGCGCGAGATCGAACTCGACATCGAAGAAGGCGCCGACATGATTATGGTCAAGCCCGCGCTGCCCTATCTGGATGTGATTGCGGCCGCCCGCGCCCGCTTCGATGTGCCCCTGGCGGCCTATCAGGTTTCGGGCGAATACGCGATGATCGAAGCCGCGGCCCGCAACCATTGGATTGACCGCGACCGCGTGATGATGGAGTCGCTGCTCTCGATCCGCCGCGCCGGGGCCAGCATCATCCTCACTTACTACGCCAAAGACGCAGCCCGCCTGCTGGCGTAGCTCTGCCGATTCTTCCGAAGAAAAGACTGCATCAGGCTCGGGCAGAAAGCAGGGTAAGGATATCCTGCAGTCCCTGGCGGATATATTTCAGGTTGCGGGTTGAGCTGGCTGGGAAGGGCAGAGGCGCCTGTTTCTTGTCGCCCCTGATCTCTGAGCGCAACTGCTGGCGCGCGCCGGCAATAGTGAAGCCCTCTTCGTAAAGCAGCTTCTTGATGTGCAGCACGCTCTCCACGTCCTTGCGGCGGTACATGCGCTGGCCGGTGCTGCTCTTGATGGGTTTGAGCTGAGGAAATTCGGTTTCCCAGAAGCGCAGCACGTAGGCGGGCAGGCGGCAGAGCCGCGCCACTTCGCCAATGCGGAAATACAGCCTTTCCGGGATCAGGACATCCGAGGTCTTGGCGGCTTTGGCCGCAGTTCTGGCGCGGGGGCTCATGGGTTAACCGGGGAAGCGGGCTCGGACGGCAAGCGGAGATTCCCTCTCCGCGTTTCTAGCATGAGCGGGCTTCCGGCCACAACGCCGAATTTCAGTGCATTAGCAGTTTCAGCCGCTCAGAGATCAAAGGCCCCGCAGCCGGTACTTCTGCTTCGGGGCCTGTACGTCGGTTGGAAAGAAGCGGCCGCTCGCAAGCGGCTAGTGCTTCTTCTTTTTTGCCTTCTTCTTTGCAGGCATCAGGTTCCTCCGTTGAACGATTTCCCTTGAACCAGCACAACAGGCCCGAATTACATAGCATGCCCAACCACTAGGGTAAGGCATCATGGTTAACTCAAGATATTGAGTACAGTTCCGATTATTGTCAATAGAATTTTCTTTTTTTTGATAGCGCCAGGGCCTGGAAGGCGGCTTCGCGATCCGGAGAAGTTTTGTACACTGGCGCCCTATGCCCGGCGATGGGGTCGAACTCGAAGTTTTCAAGAACCTTTACCGCTCGATTGCCGAGGAGATGGGGGCGGCGCTGCGGCGCACCGCCTTCTCGCCGAATATAAAAGAGCGGCGGGATTATTCCTGCGCGGTGTTCGATTCCGCCGGCGAAGTAATCGCCATGGGCGATCACATGCCGGTGCACCTTGGCTCCATGCCCATGTCAGTGCGGGCGGCGATCAAGGCGTTCACGCTTGCGCCCGGCGATGTGGTCATGCTCAATGATCCATTTTGCGGCGGGACCCATCTGCCCGATATCACGGTGGTGGCGCCGGTACATCTCGCGCCGGGCCGCAAAGCGCAGCCTCGAGCCGCGAGTCAGCCCGATTTCTACGTGGCGGCGCGCGCCCATCACGCGGACGTAGGCGGAGCTTACCCGGGCTCAATGGGACTGTGCCGCGAGATTTACCAGGAAGGCGTGCGCATTCCTCCGGTCAGGATCATGCGGGCGGGCAAGATCAATCAGGACGTGCTCGCTCTGCTTTTGCATAACGTGCGCACTCCTGAAGAACGCAAGGGCGACCTGGGGGCGCAGATTGCCGCTTGCCACACGGGAGAAGCGCGCCTGCGGGAGCTTTGCGGGCGCTACGGAGTGGTGCGGGCGAAAAGGGCGGCGGCGGACCTGCTCAATTATTCCGAGCAGATGATGCGGGCATTTTTGCGCCAGGCGCCGGCCGGAAGTTACAGGGCTGAGGATTTTCTGGACAATGACGGCATCACTCCCCGCGAAGTGCGGATTGCGGCCAAGGTTACGCTTCATGCCGCCAAACCCGGGAGTGAGCGCCTGCGCCACACCGTGACGGTGGATTTCACCGGCAGCGACCCGCAGGTTGAAGGGCCGCTGAATGCCGTGCAGGCGATCACCGATTCGGCTTGCTTTTATGTATTTCGCTGCCTTCTGGCCGAAGACGTGCCGGCCACGGCCGGGCTGATGCGGCCGGTGAGAGTGATAGCGCCGGCGGGCACTGTGGTGAACGCGCGCCCGCCGGCGGCGGTGGCGGGCGGCAATGTGGAGACCTCGCAGCGCATCGTGGACGTCCTTCTGCGGGCGCTGGCCCAGGCCTTGCCTTCGCACATTCCGGCCGCGGCCTCAGGCACGATGAACAATCTGACGATCGGCGGCATAGATCCACGCACCGGGCAGCCTTTCGCGTACTACGAGACAATTGCCGGGGGCATGGGCGCGCGCCCCACCAAAGCAGGCGTCTCTGGCGTGCACACTCATATGACCAACTCGCTGAACACGCCGGCCGAGGCGCTGGAATACGCCTACCCGCTGCGCGTTCGGCGCTATTCGCTGCGGCGGGCAAGCGGTGGCGAGGGGCAGCATCGCGGCGGAGACGGCATGGTGCGTGAGATCGAAGTGCTTGCTGACTCCGAGGTGACGTTGCTCGCCGAGCGCCGCTCGTATGGTCCGTGGGGGCTGAATGGGGGCGGCGAAGGTAAACGCGGCGAAGCCGGCATCGTGCGGCAGGATGGTTCGACGGAGAAATTATCCGGTAAATTTAACCTACGCTTGCGCCGGGGCGAGCGCATTCGAATCGAGACGCCCGGTGGGGGCGGGTTCGGGCGGAAAAATCGAAGACCGGCCGGCAAGCCGGAACCAGCCTGAAATTCCTGTTCGATTGCCCCGCTATGGGGATTCAATTCGACCCCTTGTGGCAACTCCAAGCCCTTCCCACACGTCGCAATAGCACCGCTGGCTGGAATTTGATTGATCAAGCAGACCCAACTGCGACTGCTTCTGGTGGTTACGGTGCTCGGAGTGATCGGAGCCCTGGCGGCGCAGTTATTCACGTGGGCGCTGCGGCTTTGCGCACGAATTTTTCTTATCGGCATTGCCGGGTATCATCTGCCCGGCCTGCCGCAGGAAGGCGGCGCCCTTCGCCAGGTCATCGGCCCCCACGGCTTGTGGCTGGTTCCCGTCGCGACCACCTTGGGCGGCCTGGTTTCCGGGGTTCTGGTGTATACCTGGGCCCCCGAAGCCGAAGGCCACGGCACCGACACGGTGGTCAAGGCGTTTCACCGGGCCGGCGGTTTCATTCGCAGCCGGGTGGCGCCGCTGAAACTGGTCGCCTCCGCCATCACCATCGGCTCGGGCGGCTCGGCCGGGCGCGAAGGGCCGACGGCGCTGATTGGCGCCGGCATCGGTTCCATCTATGCCACCCTTACGCATTGCAGCGACGAAGAGCGCGAAGTCATCGTGCTCTCGGGTATGGCGGCGGGACTTTCGGCGGTCTTCCGCTCGCCCATCGGCGCCGCGTTCTTTGCCATCGAGGTGCTTTATAGCGGCGTGGATTTCGAATCGCGCTCGCTGCTCTACACCATGCTGGCCTCAGTAGTCGCTTATGGCGTGAATGGGCTTTTTGTCGGCTGGCAGCCTTTGTTCTACTTTCCGCCGGCGCCGGGCAAAATCGCCGCCCTGGATTATGCCTGGCTCGGCGTTCTGGCGGTCGCGGCCAGCCTGGTAGCTACCCTGCTGCCCGAGGTCTTCTACCGGCTGCGGGACGTGTTTCGCTCTCTGCCCTTCCCGCCGGCCTTCAACCCGGCCCTGGGAGGCCTGATGGTCGGCTTGATAGCCATCAAATTCCCTCAGGTGCTGGGCGGCGGCTACGGCTGGATTCAGGAAGCGATTGACGGCAGGCTCGCGATCAAGCTGCTGGTGGCTTTGCTGTTCCTGAAGGTTCTGGCCTTTGCCTGCACGGTCTCCTCCGGCGGCTCCGGGGGCGTTTTCGCGCCGACATTATTTGTGGGCGCCATGCTGGGCGGCTTTCTGTCCTCGGTTTCACACTTGCCTTCCGCCATGTTCGTGGTCCTGGGAATGACGGCGACCTTCGGCGCGGCCGCCCGCGTGCCTATCGCCTCCATGATGATGGTCACCGAGATGACCGGAGGCTATCGCCTGCTTCCGCCGGCGGCATTCGTGGTGTTGTTGAGCTATCTCATCCAGAACGTGCTTTCCGCGCGTCTGAAATACAAGAGCCTGTATGAGGCGCAAGTGCCGGGACGCGCCCAGTCGCCTGCCCGTTACGTGGAAAATGTTCAGCTGGCACTCAATCTGCTTGCCAACCGGCAACTTCCTCGCGCCGCGAAAATTGGCCACCTCGATCTGGTGGCCGTTCTCAACTCCGGCGTGCCGGTGCAGATGCCGGGGGGAAGGGAACTGAGCGTAGGCGCGTTGCGTCCGGAAAGCCCCATGGTAGGAAAGACAATCGGGGACTGGCGTAAGGCGGAGGGCGGAAGGTGGCCGCAGGTCATCGCTATTCTGCGGAAGGGAAATATGATGCTTCCGCAAAAAGACACGATCTTGCAGAAAAGCGACTCGATCTTAACTGTAGGCTCGAGCCGGGCACGCAAGTTGATCGCTGAGCAACTGGCCCCTCTGCAGCTGGCAAAACCGCAGGATGCCGGCGATGACCGTTAGCCCCCGGTCCGAAAGCAGACTTGGCGCGCGCACGTGCGTAACCTGCACCTGCCCGGCGGCGGGCGCTAGGGTGTGATTGCGGTGGTAAGATCAGGTTTCAGCCCCAGAGGATAGTTAGAGCTCAGCCATGCCCACAACCATGCTGGCGGTGGTTAAGCCGGAGCCGGCGCCTGGCGCAGAGGTGCGGGAAGTCAAGATTCCTGTTTTCGCTGCTAATGAGGTGCTGGTCAAGGTCTCAGTGGCTTCCATCTGCGGCACCGACCTGCACATTTATGAGTGGGACCGCTGGGCGCAAGGGCGCATTCACCCTCCGCTGATTCCCGGACACGAGTTTTGTGGGGAAGTTGTCGCTTACGGCGGCGAAGTGACCAGCGTGAAAGAGGGAGACTTTGTTTCCGCCGAAATGCACGTCGCCTGCGGCAAGTGCCTGCAATGTCGCACCGGCGAATCGCACATCTGCCAGAACGTAAAGATTATCGGGGTAGATGCCGACGGGGCCTTCGCCGAGTATGTGGTCATTCCGGAGTCGAATATCTGGAAGCTTGATCCCGCCATTCCCAAGGAGTACGCCTCCATTCTCGACCCGCTGGGGAACGCGGTGCACACGGTTCTGGCGGGCGAGATTGCGGCCAAGACGGTTGCGGTTACCGGCTGCGGCCCGATCGGATTGTTTTCCATTGCCGTAGCGCGGGCGGTGGGCGCGGCCCAGGTGATCGCCATAGAAGTCAACGAGCACCGGCGGCGAATCGCCAAAGAGATGAAGGCCGACGTGGCGCTCGATCCTTCAAGAGAGGATGTGCGGGCAGTGGTGGCCGAGCGAACAGGCGGGCTGGGCGTGGATGTGGTCCTCGAAATGGCCGGCCACCCCAGCGCGATACGAACCGCCTTCGACATCGTGCGCCGCGGCGGCAGAATTTCTCTTCTCGGGCTCACCAACAAGCCAATTTCTCTCAACTTTTCCGAAGACATCATTTTCAAAGGGATCACCGTTCAGGGCATCAATGGTCGGCGCATGTACCAGACCTGGTACCAGATGACGGCTCTCTTGAAAGCCGGCAAGCTGAACCTTCATCCCGTGATTACCGATCGCATCCCTATGAAAGACTTCCCGAAGGCCATGGAGCGGCTGAAGACCGGCGAGGCAAGCAAGATTTTGGTGTATCCGAACGGAGTGCGATAGCTTGCCGCATCAAGCTCCCGCGGGCAGCTTCACAATTCTTTGCCGGATGGCGTAGGTGACCAACTGCGCCTTATTGTGGATGTTCAGCTTGCGCATGAGGTTGAACTTGTGGGCTTCGACCGTCTTCACGCTTAAGCCCAGGTGCTGGGCAATCTGCCGCACGGAATTTCCTTCGGCAATGAGCTTCACCACCTCGCGCTCGCGGGGCGTCAGGAAAGAGCCACGAATGCGACCTCCGGCAGCGGTCCCGCCCGCCGAAGCGGATTCCCCCATAACCGCCGGACTTACATACTGGCCGCCTTCTGCGATCTTTCGCACCGCCTGGATCAGCTTGGGAGCTGGCGTATCCTTCAGCAGATAGCCGCCCGCGCCCGCCTCCATCCCCTGGCGCAGATAGTCCTCATCTTCATACATGGTCAGGAAGAGGACCCGGGTCTCCGGGCAATGCGCGGTGATGAGGCGCGCCGCCTCAAAGCTGGAGAGGCCGGGCATGCCGATATCCATCAGAACGACTTTGGGGCTGAGCTCCTGCACTAATTCCAGGGCGCGCGCGGCATCGCTGGCATCGCCTACCACTTCAAGGTCGGGCTCGCCTTCGAGCAGGCGCCGCAGGCCCTCGCGGAACAGGGTGTGATCGTCAACTACCAGGCACGTGATGGACATGGTACCGGAGTTGGATGTCAGTAGTGGCATTAGCGTGCAGCAGCCAAACGCGGAGAACCGGCGTGGGTGGGGGTCGCCGGGGCCGAACTCTCGCGGGCTGAACCAGTTCGGGGCATTCCCGGACCTGGCAATTGGGCCACATTGCGGCCGCCGGAGGGCGCCACCGTGGCCATAGTTCTGAGAGTTTGCCCGGATTTGGCTGTTGTCTCGAACCTTGCAACCCGGGGGGCCGGAAGCACCACCTTGATGCTTACGCCGCCTTCTTTGCGCGTGCTGATGCGAACCTTTCCGCCCAGCGCAGCCACCCGTTCCCGCATCCCGAGGAGGCCGAAAGCTCCGCCTCGTGAGCCGCGCTTGGCAGGAAATCCGATGCCATCATCTTCCACCAGCAGGCTGGCCCCGCCCTTGCCGCCTTCCAGGCGCACGCTGAAGTTTCGCGCCTGCGAGTGCTTGACGATGTTGTGCAGAGCCTCCTGCAGGCAGCGGTAGAGCGCAATTTCCATCTCGTGGCCCAGCGGCCCCGGGTCTCGTGGAATCGTGACCGAAGCCAACATGCCCGTGCTTCGGCACAGCTCGCGCACTTCTTTGCGGATGGCGGCCAGCAACCCCATTTCTTCCAGAACTCGGGGCGAGAGCCGCCCCACGATGCGGCGCAGGTCTTCAATGGCATGATCGAGCAGGCGCAGCGCCTCCTGCGCTTTCAAGCGCGCCTCGGGACTCAGGCTTTCGCTGGCCAGCATGCCCAGGTACAAGCGCAGAACCATCAACCCCTGGCCGGTGCCATCATGCAGCTCGCGGCTGATGCGCTTGCGCTCTTCCTCCTGCGCCTGCACCAGGTGACGCGACAGCTCCGAGGCGTAAGGCCCCAGCGCCTTCAGTGCGCGAGCA
>Ga0335080_10006813_pt1 | contig 11818 bp, 14 predicted proteins | sample Lox_Sample_34_FD_206720 | JGI IMG/M metagenome (GOLD analysis project Ga0335080, IMG submission 206720) | Soil microbial communities from Loxahatchee National Wildlife Refuge, Florida, United States - Lox_Sample_3.4 | ecosystem: Environmental > Terrestrial > Soil > Wetlands | place: USA...
TTGGCGCCGTCTACAGATATAGCCCCGACTGAACAAAAAACCCTCTCTTCTAAGAGCGTGCAATAGCATCTGTTGCCCCGAAGCCAGGGTGCTCCGGGAAAATAGATCGGAGGAACGAATGATCAGATTGATCGCTTTTGCCGCCTTCGTCCTGGCCATCACGACGCCAGCGCAGGCAATGACAATTGCGCCGGTTCATGAGCCGGATGGAATGATCGCGCAAATCGCCTACGGATGCGGACCAGGCATGACACGGGTTAATGGTGTTTGCGTCGCCAGAACCACGGTCCGCCAGTACCGCAGATGTGTACGGTGGCAAGGAGGCGCTTGTGTTGGATGGCGCTACTACTAAGACAGAACCGGATTGGAAGTTTTCGTTCTGTACCTCCCATCGCGGCGGAGAACCAAAGCGTGGCTGAAACGACCAAACTTTCCGTCGGCCAAGCACTCGAAAAGTTGCGCGGCACCAAAGCGCCAAAAGCAAAGATGGCTCGGCTCGACGAGAAAATTGATACGCTCGACGAAGAGACCCGTCGCTTGCGAAGAATGAAAGGCCGCGTTGAAAGGGACCAGCTAACTAGTCCGACTGAGCAAGATGCTCAAACGACCGATTCAGGGCGGGTCACAAAATTAAAAATATTGGGAGTCGCAGTCGGAGCAGTTATCGTGATCCCCATCTTGGCATGGAAATGGGGGCTTTTTTAGCCGGAGCAGAAGACCAAATCATTTCGAAGATACGTCGCGAGGCGGTCGGTCTGTGACACTCACTCACGTCCCCTTTCACGGGGTAAGCCGGCATCAATATTAGTGCCTATACTTCCGCTTTCCACGCCCAACACGGACACGCCACCGCGTCTTTTAAGTCGCTACGAGAGCCACGAGTAAAATTGAGAGACGATATGTTATGGCAATTTTTGGTGGGTGGTGGCGCCAGTCTTGTCAACATCACGATCCACGCGCTCGTGATGACGATGGTCGTGGGTGTCGCGCAAAACGCGGGTGTAAGAAAAATACAGCACCCATCCCTGTTTCTTATAGCTATCATGATTCCGACGGTGTCTATTTTGATGGCCACGCACGCGCTTGAAGTGGTCGTTTGGTCCTGGACGTATTCAATATTTGATGCAGCGCCGGCCGATGCCAACCTCGTTTATTTTGCGTTTGTTAACTACACGACCCTTGGATATGGCGACGTTCTTCCTGTGGAACGCTGGCGGCTTCTGGGCCCAATGACCGCGATGAACGGCGTGCTGCTGTTCGGATGGTCGACTGCGGTCATTTTTGAAGTGCTGCGGAAAGCATTGGCACTACACCGGCGATAAATCCGAGAAGGGTGGTGAAACATGGACCCGCTGCTCAAGGAACTCCGCCATAACCCAATGCTCTGGCTGCTGGCGCTTGTGCCGGTGGCATTGGTGGCTGCGCAAATGGCTCCCGGCGCGCACACGCTGCTGTTCGTTCTTTCAGTGCTCGCGATCGTGCCGCTTGCCACCTTGCTTAGCCATGCTACCGAATCTGTTGCGGAAAAAACTGGCGATGCCGCGGGCGGGCTGCTCAACGCTACGCTTGGAAATCTGACGGAGCTGGTCATTGCAGCGGCGGCGCTCCGCGCCGGAGAGTATGCGCTGGTGAAAGGCTCCATAGCCGGCGCTATCGTGACCAACACGCTCTTTATGCTTGGAGCATCCTTTCTTCTCGGAGGCCTCAAGCACCATCTTCAGGAGTTCAATCGGGCTACCGCCCGACTCCACGCAGCTTTGCTGTTTCTGGCTACCATTGCGCTCATAAGTCCTTCGGCCATCGTCAAAGCTGACTTGTTGCCGGGCGCGGCTTTGACCCAGAAGCTCAGCGTCGCCTTGGCCGTCCTGCTGATTGCCGGGTATGGATTGGGCTTGCTGTTCTCGCTCAGGACACATCGCGAAATTTTTTCCGGCGCCGAGCACGCTGAAACAGGCGAACCTGCCTGGCCGATAAGACTAGCCCTGATCACGCTCGCCGTAGCAACGGTTCTTGTGGCGCTCGTGAGCGAGATTTTCGTCGAGTCCGTCCAGAAGGCGGCAGAGACATTCGGAATGAGTCAAGCGTTTGTCGGTTTTATCGTGGTGGCACTCGTAGGCGCTGCTGCCGAAATGGCGGTGGCTTTTTCCGCAGCACGCAAGAACAGACTGGACCTGAGTGTGGGAATTGCGCTGGGAAGCGCGTCCCAGATCGCGCTATTCGTCGGTCCCGTACTCGTGCTTCTCAGTTATGTCATCGGACCGATGCCAATGGACCTGCAATTCTGGCCCGGCGCGGTAGTAATGGTCTTTGTTGCGACACTTGTTGCGGCGTTCATTACAAACGGCGGCCGCTCGGCCTGGTTCGTTGGCGTTCTGCTGATATTCGTCTACGCGGTCTTTGCCATCACGCTCTATCTGCTGCCGCCGCAAGTACCGTGATCGTATCGGTAACCTTTTTCTTCGCCCGGGACCTGCGACAGAATTTCCTGGCTTCTTGTTGATGCAAAACAGCGCAAGCTTCGCTTGGCGCTAACGCAAAGATATGGTCAATCCGGCAATAGTGATCGATGCCTCCAGGCCAACCTGCTTTCCTTCCAATTGCAGAACGACGCCCCTGGAATTCCGCAGCACAGCTGTTTTTGCGCCGCCCGCGACCGCAATCCCGGTAGAGACAGCTGAATAAGTGCCAGCGATGTCCGTCGCATACCGTAGATTGGAAGCGGTGCCTACTAGGCGCATTCCTGACGCGCCAATGGTGCCAGCGCTAACGCCACGGATTCGCAACCGGTAATGGTGGTGATGAAAGATCAACGTGCCGGAGCCGCCTGCAGCGCCCACGACGAGCCCGACCTTGGCAAGCTTAATGTGTACCTCGCCGGTGTCAGCGTTAGACTGCGACGGCCCGCCCGCCAGCAGGACCGCCGCGAGCACAATAACCGCACATAATTTCGTTGGATGAAAGAGACCCGGTATATTGGCCTGCGGACATCCGCGCATATCAATGTCCACTGAACACCAGCGTCTGGAACGGAAGGATCAGCGCCTGCAGCCGTAAGATTATCGCGTGTACGAGAGCAAGCGCATCAACAGCATGCAAAGCGAGAGCCCGTAAGGTGCCGGTGTCTTTTGCCGCGATTACGTCGTGGTTGTTGGAATAAGCATTGGCGATGCAGCTGCTGCCCGGTGTCACTCCCTCGAGCCCGCCCTTGAAAAGAGGCTCGAGAAACACAAGAAGCGTGCCCGGTCGCGTTACCTGTTGCGCTTCCAACAATTGCTCGCCGCCGCGAAACTGGCCGGCGGCGATATAGTCCTGCACGCCGGTCACCACCATTGGGATGATCGTAAATGGCTTGGACACGCAAGTGACCTCTGCGGCCATGCCCACCTTCATGATCTGTGCCTCGATCTGTCCGAACCCGGCCTGCAAAGATCGCTCACCGGCTCCCTCGGGGATCAGAACGCCGGCCGGACGCATCAGTGGATTGACGACGTCGCCGACTCGCAGAAGGAACTGCTCGACCCGCCCGTTAACTCCCGCGCGGATCACCGTCTTGTCGAGCTCGACCTGAGCCTGGGCCAATTCGGCCTGGGCGCTCGCTTTCTCTGCCGGCAGGAGCGTAGATATCCGCTCCTCGGTGCCCTGCTTCGCCGCGGTTGCGGCGGCGATCGCGCCGAGCTGACCCCGCTCGCGTTCCTGCAGACGTTCGATCTCGCGGAAAGGAACGTTTCCCGGATTGCGTCGATACAGTTCCTGCTTCGTCTCGAGTTCATCGACCGTCTGCTGGTGCGCGCTCTTGGCCTCCTGCAGCTGGCCTTCGGCTTTCGCCACGTCCGCCTGCGCCACTAACATCTGCGCGTCGATCTCCGCAATCTTGCGCCGCGCCGATTCCACCGCGGCCTCCTGCTTCGAGCTGTCCAGCCTAAAAATCTGAGTGCCCTTCGTGACGGGACCGCTCACGCCGAGGTTAACTTCAGCGACGCGCCCGTTCGTCTCGGGAAGGATCGGAATCGTCCGGAAGAAAAGCGTTACGTTGGTCGTCGACGGGTGGTTGTAAAACACGGTCGTGATTAGGAGCACGGTCAGGATCAGGCAGCCGGTGATGCCCCATCGGAGCTCGAACCACACAGAGTAGAAGGTTATTTCCTTTCCCAGCCGCTTGCCCTGGACGTAGCGGCGGTAAAGATAGTCCGGAAGGAGTGTGACCAGCGAGCAGAGAAGCATTTCAAGCATGGTCGAACTCCTTTCTGCCAGCTACGGCACGCGGGGGTTTTCGTGGCACAGGTGTCGCGTCATCGCCGTGGCCGGCGTCTGCCGCATGTGTCGACCCGCCGGGGTCCGGTACGCCTTCGGCGCCCGCGCCGGGCTTGACGCCGGCTATCTTCTCGACCGAGCCCGCGATGCGGCCAAGGAAGCCACTGAAGTTGGGAAGGTCGACGAATGCCAGCAGCAGCCCCGCGACCCAGAAAATGTGCATGTGCGTGAAGAGAGCAATCAGGCCGAGGATTGCCACAATCTCGAACTGCACTTTTTGGCCCTTGTGCGCCACCTGCTCGGGCAGCGCGTGCAGGCGTAAGTACAGGATACCGAACCCGACAACGGCCACGCCAAGGATTACGGCCGTCACGACCATGAGCACGTCGGTCTCGCCGGGCGCGGTGATGAACGCCGGCATATGGTGAGAGGCGGCGGGATGCAGTTGCTCAGCCATGTGGAAATCCTACCACCACATTGCGCCAGCGCAAAAACGCATCGGCGACGTCGAACTCAACAGGGCCTCTCGACGGCGATTCCGGTGATGAATCGCGTCAGGATGCTTTGGCCTGCGGTTTCTTGGTGACTTCGCGAAGGCTGCCAAGTCCAAGCAGCCGCGCAATGTCGCCCATTCGTTTCTTGTCCTCGGCGGTCAGTTCGCCCCGCGCGCTCATCAGCTGGTTGATCAGCCCATACGCCTTTTCGCGGGCCTCGGTGTCGGGCGGCAGCATCGATGGAATTGCCGCCAGCGCCGCTTCCTGGTCGATCAACAGGATGTTGAACTGCTCGCGCACCAGTGCTTTGAAATCCGCAACTGACATATCGCCGTGCGCCTCGCGAATGCGGCGGGCCATTTCAAAACCGCGTTCGTCGACGGCCGCTCGATTCATGCCGGCGTAAATGAGAGCACGGACCACGGCCGCGCGGAGACCGCCGACGGGTATGCGGGATCTGAGCTCTTCGATTCGTTTTTGCAGCAGTTCTTCGTGCAAGAGATTCTTTGGCGCTTTTCGCAGACGCTGCGTTCCGGCCGGGTCGATTCCGACCGCGGCCTGCAACGCCGATGAACCGTAGATTGCGAGGAACGCCCGCTCAGCCATTTTTTCGCTTGCCTCGCGCCAAGAGTCGAGCGCGGAGACAATCTGGTTGGAAAAATTTTCCTGCATTGCCACAAACGGGTTGTCTGCTGAAACCGGCTGGCGATGCTTGCGAATTTGCTCCGCGAGCGAAGCAATCGGAGTCATTACCGAATTTTGATCGGAGAACATCTCATATTGCAGGCGCAGAGGATGCATTTGCCGCATCCCGTCTGCGACCGGCGTGCTGACCATCGCCCGCACCATGGGTTGCACAAACGTGCGATAAAGCGCGAGGTTTATTTCAGAAACGCGCGCCGCCGTCGCGAAACGACGTTCGTCTGCAATGTCGTTGCCTCCAAGCGCTCGGATGTCCTCGAGTGACCTGGCTTCGCACCGCATGACCCAATTTCCGGACGCCAGGTCCGGGTTGGCGGTGTCAACGGTCTTGTCTTCGAAAATAGCCTCATAAAGCCCAGGCGGCAGAGTGTCGATCAGGTCGATATTGCTCGAAAACTCTCCATGTTGCTTCTTGGCAACGCCGCCGGAAACGAAGATGCCAAGATGGCCTATGGTTTCATGGATCGTATAGACGATGGTCTGTCCGTTCGCGCAAATGTCATCGACACTGTCATAGAGATCAAGAATCCATCCGAGTGCCTGTTGCGGCGGCGTGACATTGTCGCCCTTTGAGCAGAACACGACGATTGGAGAACGGATGTTACGAAGGTCGATCATTGTTCCATCCGGCGTCCTGATGCGTCCGGCAGCCAAATTGTTACCGATAAACAGCTCATCAACGATGAACTGAATTTCTTCCGCGTTTAAATTGACGTGGCCACCCCACCATTTTTCGAACCCCAGATAGCGGGGCGCCTCCGTGTCGATCTTCGAATAAAGATTGTATTGTTTGGTCCACAACGTATTTGCCGGGTTCTGGTTCTCGAAGTTCTGCACCAGCCAAGCGCCGTCAAACTTGCCGTGGCCAAGATCGCTCGCAAGCGCGGTCAGCCAGCTACCACCCAGTAATCCGCCCGAATAGCGCATCGGGTACTTCCCGCGCACGCCGGCCCAGTACGAGAGTGGCGATCCGGCGACAATGATCGGTCCAAACAATTCCGGGCGAAGAGCCGCGACCATCATGATCGCCCAGCCCGCCTGACAATTTCCGATAATGCAAGGCTTGCCGCCGGCCGTCGGATGGGCGGCCGCAACCCTTTCGATGAAGATCGCTTCGGCGCGAGCGATGTCCGCAATTGTCTGTCCCGGGACAGGATCCGGAAGGAAGCCGACGAAATAACACGGATGGCCGGCCTTGAATGCCACGCCGATTTCGCTGTCAGCCTTGAAGCCGCCAATTCCAGGGCCGTGCCCAGCGCGCGGATCAACGACGATAAAAGGCCTCAGCCTGGGATCGATTTCGACTCCGGCGGGCGGGACGATGCGCACAAGCGCATAGTTGACCGGCCGTTCCAGGGTGCGTCCGTCAATCAAAAGTTCGGCTTTATAGTCGAGAACGTGCGGTGCAGCTTCCGCCATGTGCTCGCGATACTGGTTTCCGCGCTGACGCATCACGTCCCAGAACAAAACACTGCGCTGGAGGGCGTCGATTGCGTATTCCATCGCCGGCGCAAATGGGCCGAACGGGGTCCGACTCAACTCCGGTGAAGGCGTGCTTTTTTGAACTGATGCCATTGCCGAACTCCTTCCTGCATGCCGTGGCGTCGCCCGCCAGGGCAGAACCTTCAGTCAGTGATGTGATAGCCCCCGTCGACATAGAGCGTTTCACCGGTAATGAGCCGCGCTGCGTCGTGCGCCAGAAAGGCGGTCGCGGCCCCGACGTCTTCAATGCTGACCAGGCTGCGCGCTGGCGCTTTCGCTTTCGCTTTGTCGAGCAAGGCGTCGAATTCGGGGATGCCGGATGCCGCTCGGGTGGCGAGTGGACCTGGAGAGATCGCATGCACGCGAATGCCCTTTGGGCCGAGCTCTGCGGCAAGATAGCGCACCGCGCATTCGAGCGCTGCTTTGGCGACGCCCATAATATTGTAGTTCTTCACGACCATCTGGCTGCCGTAGTATGACATCGTGAACAAAGTGCCGCCCTTGCGCATCAGTGGTTCGGCCAAATGCGCCATGCGGATAAAAGTCCAGCATGACACGTCCATGGTTGTTGCGAAGCCTTCCCGCGATACGTCGACCACGCGTCCCTGCAGCGCTTCCTTCGGCGAAAAAGCGATGGAGTGAACCAGAAAGTCGAGCTTGCCCCATTCCTTGGTAATCCGTTCAAAGACAGCTTCCATCTGGCCCGCCACGCTCACGTCGAGCGGCACAAAGATCGGAGCTTCCAACGCGCGCGCGAGGGGCTCGACGAACTTTTTGGCTTTGTCGTTAAGATAGGTTACGGCCACCTCGGCGCCAAAGGCGCGGAAAGCCTTCGCGCAACCCCATGCAATCGACTTGTCGTTGGCGATGCCGACGATGAGACCCTTTTTTCCTTCCAGGAGCTTGGCCTTCACCGTGGGGATCGTCGGCGCAGCGGTCTTGTTCATGTGAGTCTCCACGTGACGTTCCGCGATCTGTTCGATTGCACGAAAGGCACGGCCTCGATCCTGGCGTCGTTGATGTGCACGAATTCCGGGCTGTGGTCTAGGGTTGACCCTCGATCAAGCCACCCATTGTCATTTCAATGACGGGCGATTGAGACAATTAAGGGACCGAAGCATTGCCGCCTCCCCGACCATTTTCACAAAGTTTGTAACCGCAGGACGACACCGAACGCCTTGATCTACGTCACTATCGGTAGCCTCATTGCGGCCTGGTGCATCAGGCGGGATTGGGAATGTGGGCTTTTTGCGAGGAAACTCGCCGCACGTAACCTTTTGCCCTTCACCGAGCAACGGGTGAACTCTGGCATACCTCCCCCACCCCTCCACAAGGCAGGATTCGAGCGGTACGATACGCTGCCACATGGTGAGTAGCATTCATAAGGAGATATGCGTATGGCGACCGAAACCGACGATGTTTTGCCAACCGCATTGGACTGCCGCAAAAAGAGCGCGGAAATGGAGGCGGAAAAAGCCAGCGAGTACATGCGCAAGCTCAAGATCGTCGAGGCCGAGAAAAAGGAGTTGTTTGATCGGCTGGCCAAGCCTTCCGGCGTGAGTGATGAAGAACGCATGAAGCGAGCGGGCGCCATTATCAAGCGCGCGGTGGACAACGGCTTGACCGAGGTCGAAGTCGGCCGGTTCTCAAACAGTCTGTTTACAGACAAGGGACGCGCCATCAACCAGCAGGAGCCTGGTTGGGAGAATACGCTCACAGGTCTGCCGAAAGAGCTTTATCAATTCTGGAAGGTGCACCTCCAGCCGCGCGGCTATCGCTTGAAGTACCAGATTGCCGAGTGGCCCGGTGGCATGCCCGGGGACATCAGCATCACGCTGGTCTGGAGTTGAGCGCTGCTGGTTCAGGGAGCGATATCACATGGCCAAGCACAAAAAAGAAAAAGAGAGCAAAAACGGCAAGATGAAGCGAAAGCTCTATGAAAAGGAGCTGCACAAGCTTCAGGTCCAGCTCTGTTATCTTCAGGAATGGGTCAAGGCCAAGGGACAAAAGGTCATCATTGTCTTTGAGGGGCGCGACGCCGCGGGCAAGGGCGGCACAATCAAAGCGCTGACTGAGCGGGTCAGCCCCCGCGTATTTCGCCTCGTCGCGCTCCCCGCGCCTTCCGACCGCCAAAAGACGCAACTGTACATCCAGCGATACATGGAGCAATTCCCCGCCGGCGGCGAGATCGTTATCTTCGACCGGAGCTGGTATAATCGCGCAGGCGTCGAACGCGTGATGGGCTTCGTAAGCGAGCAGCAAAGCGATCGATTTCTGGAACTGTGCCCGGGGATCGAGAAACTCGTGATCGAAGGCGGCATTACGCTAATCAAGATCTGGCTCGAAGCCGGCATGAAGGAGCAGGAGAAGCGGTTTTCTGCTCGCGTTGAAGATCCGCTCCGACAATGGAAGCTGAGCCCAATGGATGTCGAATCGTACTCTCGCTGGTACGACTACTCCCGGGCGCGCGACAAGATGCTGAAGGCAACCGACAGCAAACACGCGCCTTGGTACATTGTCCGTTCCGAGGACAAGCGCCGCGGCCGCCTCAACTGCATCTCTCACATCCTCAACGCCATCCCCTACAAGAAAATCCACCGGCCGAAGGTCAAACTGCCCAAACGGTCGAACAAGGGTGCTTACGACGATATAGCAACTTTGAAGGGTCGTCGGTTTGTGAAAGAAATCTTTTAAATTACCGGCAAAAAAAGAATAGGGCCGCAATTACTGCGCGGCCCCGATTCCTTGAGTGCGGACTTTCGATCTACGCGATCCGGCGAGCCAGCAGGCTAGAGCCTGTAGCCGTATTTCTTCATGCAGGCCGCACCGCGCGTATAACGCACATTCGCTTGAGTCGACGTCCCCGGAGTGCCTTCCTTGTCCATAACGGACTTGCACCGCGCATACGCCTGATCGTACGTGAGTTTTTTCTTGGCCGAGGCGCTGTCGGCAAAGCAGAAGGTCCCGGCAAGCGTCGCAGCCAGCAAAGTCGCAAAAATTTTGCTTTCATGCAGCATGGTTCCCCTCCTTTAATTTATCTGAAAAACCATTGATTATGGTCGCCGTCACATTAGGCCTAGGTCAAGGCCGTGAGTCAAAGGCCACACGCGGATTTGAAGTGTGACCTGCCTAGACAGGGTTGGATTGTCGACAATGCTCGAAGCAGCGAAGTATTCGGCGATGGAACGCATGCGTGATGGGCGTGCGGTTGAAATCCGCGCCCTCGCGCCGGATGACAAGGCCGGTCTGTTGGACGCTGTCGATCACACCAGCTCCCAGTCGATGTACCGCCGCTTCTTCGGCGCAAAACGTGAATTTTCGGAGAAAGAGCGTGCATTCTTTCTAAACATCGACTTTGCTAGTCATGTCGCGCTTGTCGCGGTCGTCGAAGAAGCCGGCCGCGCAGGAATCGTCGCCGGCGGCCGCTACATTGTCCAGCGACCCGGCGCGGCCGAGATCGCTTTCGTTGTAATCGATGACTATCAGGGGCAGGGCATTGGCGCGGCGTTGCTGCGGCATCTGGCCATACTTGCTCGCGACGCCGGGCTGAAGGAGTTCACTGCCGAAGTGTTGCCGGAGAACATTCCGATGTTGAAGACGTTCGAGAAAAGCGGACTGCAAATGAGCACGAAGCGGAAGTCAGGCACCGTGCACGTCGCGCTTCAACTTGGTCGATCAGGGTTGACCGAATGATTAGCGATGCCAACTGACAAACTGGTCCAGGCAAAACTGAAAACACCGCGGGCGGCCGCTATCGCGGGAATAGTCTTTTCCGTGTTGTTTGTTGCCGCGTTTTCGATGCTGCGCATTTCCGTTCCGAGCGACCCCGGCGAACCCGGCGAGTGGCTCAAGACCAGCTCGAGACTGGTCAGTTTTGCGCTCAACCTTCTCCCGTTCGCTGGAATTGCGTTCCTTTGGTTTGTCGGGGCATTGCGTGATCGCCTTGGCGCCCTTGAAGACCGTTTTTTTGCAACGGTGTTTCTGGGAAGCAGCCTGTTGTTTCTGGCCATGCTTTTCGTTCTGGCGGCCGTCGTCGGCGCGATCATTCTGACTTTTGCTGCCGATTCCGAGGCTCTGACCAGCGCCCCAACATTTCAGCTGGCCCGCACCCTCACCTATAACCTCGTGAATATTTACCTGATAAAGATGGCAGCCGTGTTCATGGTGTCGACTTCGACCGTCATCACCTACACCGGCATTTCGCCTCGCTGGGTTGCCTATCTTGGGTTCGCTCTTGCATTGCTGCTCCTGTTCGGTAGTTCATATTTTTCGTGGGTGTTCGTGACTTTTCCTTTCTGGGTGTTCCTGATCAGCATCTGTCTCTTGACCGACGAGTTTCGTCGGCGGCTCCGGCCTTCAAGTACGAAGGCCTGAGAGCTCTTTTACTGCGTCTTCTCAACACCTGAGGCGCCGCCCAATCCCTGGGCATCTCCCACGCGGGCAAGGGCAAGGTCCTCGGGATAGCGAAAGTGCTCTTCGATCGCGCGGTCCAGCAATTGCAATTCATTTCGCAGAGCGGGGTGCCGATTCTCCGGTAATGTCTGAATCAGGTTTTCGATCATTGCGCGCAATCGTCGGGCAATCTGCATATTTTGCGCGCCGCAATGACGTATTTCGGTGAATGCGAGATGCACAAAGTCTCGCCAATTCGGCGTTCGAAAGATCACGACCAGCTGGCCGGTTTTATCGAGGATCTCGTCGGTGCGCAGGTTCTTGTTTCCGGCTTTCCGCAGCAGCCGATGCAGCTGGTCGATTGCAATCACGGCCGTTGTCGGGTCATTGATGGCGGGTGACAGAGCCTTGAGCGCGATGTCGACGATGATCCGGAAGGCGAAGGTCGGGTCCTGTTCCAACGTCCGTTCCGGCCCGAATGCGACAGTTGATTTCAG
>Ga0335080_10006814_pt1 | contig 11815 bp, 9 predicted proteins | sample Lox_Sample_34_FD_206720 | JGI IMG/M metagenome (GOLD analysis project Ga0335080, IMG submission 206720) | Soil microbial communities from Loxahatchee National Wildlife Refuge, Florida, United States - Lox_Sample_3.4 | ecosystem: Environmental > Terrestrial > Soil > Wetlands | place: USA: Florida...
TGCGGTTGGCGACGTCGGTGGCCACGCGCAGGTCGTCCTCTCCGGTATGGCGGTGCAACAGCGTCTTCAGGGCAGCAACGAGCGTCATGAACAACGTGACGCCTTCGCGCTGGCTGAAGTCCTTTGTGGCTTGCGAAAGCTCGGGTGGCAACGCCACGCGTCGCTGTGCCGTGCTGAAATCGTCGATTTTCCGTCCCCGACGCCTCCTCGCGAGCATCATCACCGGTAACGGAGCGCGCAGCCGCTCCTCCCAATAGGCAAGCTGTGCGACCAGGTCCGGATTCGATCGCCAACCGCGCTGCCAGTCGGCGAAGTCGGCATACTGAATCGACAGTGGGGCGAGCGGCGATGCACGTCCGGCACTGAAGGCCTCGTAGATGGCGGCAAGCTCCTTGGCGAAAACGCCGAGCGACCAGCCGTCCTCGACGATCCCGGTCACCGCTACGAGCAAGAGGTGGGTGCGCTCGGCCAGGCACACCAGGCGTGTCCGCATGAGCGGACCGCGCTCGAGGCCGAACGAATGAGACAGCTCTCCCTTGATGAGCTCGCGTACGATCGTCTCCCGCTTCGGGCGTGGCAGCGCCCGCAGGTCGTCGACTGCCAGGGGGACGATCAGCTGTGGCGCAATGACCTGGGTGCACCGGCCATCGACGGTGGCGAGATGCGTGCGCAGAATTTCGTGGCGGTGCACGATCTCGTTGATGCTCCGCTCGAGGACTGCCGCGTCGCAAGGCGATGTCACCCGGAGGACATGAAGGACATTGAAAAACGGCAGATCGGGCAGCAAGTGCTGCAGGTTCCAAAACCGTTCCTGTGCGAAGGAAGGCGGCGCTGCGCCGTTTCGATCGGATACGCGGACGATCGCCGATGGCGCCCGGGACGCCGCGGCGGCGTGGGTCGATGCCTCGATCCGCTCGGCCATCTCCGCGACGGTGGCGGCTGCGAAAACATCCGAGACATCGACCTCCAAATCCAGGATTTCATGCAGGCGAATGAGAATGCGCGCGGCGAGAAGAGAGTCTCCGCCCAGGACGAAGAAGTCATCATGCAGACCGACCTGCTCGACTTGCAGCACCTCCGCCCAGATTGCGGCGAGTGTTTTCTCGAGCTGCGTGCGGGGCGCAAAGGAGGCCTGCGGGACGGTGCTTCCGGTCGCGACACCCAGCCTGGCCGCCAGACCGATGCGCTGCACTTTCCCGGTGGGGCCTTTCGGGATCGCCGGGACGATGAAGACCTGGCGCGGCACCTTGAAGGGAGCGACGCGTTCCATGGCGAAGCGACGAATGTCCTGCGTCGTCGCCGCTGCGTCGGGATGCAACACGATGGCTGCCGCGACCTCCTCTCCCAGCGTCGGGTGAGGGACCGCGAAGGTCGCTGCCTCCGCCACCGACGGGTGCTCCAGCAGCACCAAGTCGACTTCCCCGGGCGTGATCTTCTCCCCACCGCGATTGATGATCTCCTTGCTGCGGCCGGCAAGAAAAAGGTATCCGTCCGCATCGAAATAGCCGAGATCGCCGGTCTTGAACCAACCATCGGCGAATGCGGCCTCGGTGGCCGCCGGGTTGTCGTCGTAGCCCGCCGTGACGCTGGCGCCCCGGACCACGACCTCACCGGTTCGGCCGGCCGGCAGCACGACCCCGTCCTCGTCCATGATCGCCACGTCCAATTCGACCGGCAGGCCGATGGAGCCGGGCTTGCGCCGACCCGGCGGCAGCGGATTGCACGCGACCGGCGAGGCTGCGGTTTCCGTTATGCCGCAGAACTCCAGCACGCAGGTCGAGAATGTCCGCTCCAGCTCCGCCGCGACGTGCGGCGGCATACGCGCCGCACCGGAACGCACGAAGCGCAGCCGATGGCGCGCGGCCCGCTCGGGATCGCGGCGCGCCTCGGCCAGAATGGCTTGATGCATCGTCGGCACGGCGGAGTACCAGGTCGGCCGGAATTCGCTCAGCCAGCCGAAGAAGCTCTCGATGTCGCATCCAGGCGTGCAAACCACGCTCGCGCCGGCCGCCAGCGAAGCCATCGCGTTATTGATCAGGCCGTGCCCGAGAAACAGGGGCATCATGTTCAAGCACCGATCGGCGCCCGTGAGCGCCAGGGTCGGGCCCCAGCTGCAAGCCGCCGTACAGATATTGAGGTGCGTCAGCGGCACGATCTTCGGCCGCGACGTCGTGCCCGACGTCAGCATCAGCAGCGCGACATCGCCGGGGCGGGCCGGCGCGGGCGACGGCGCGCTTTCATCGCCGCCCGCGAGCGTGAACAGACCAGCCTCCGCATCCATCCTGGTCGACAGCTCGATGACCTGGATCCCGCGCGAGCGCGCCACCCGGCACGCCGGGGAGTCGACCTGCGTGATCACGGCCCGCAGGCGCAGATCGGCGAAATACCGGTCCAGCTCCTCGGCCCCATAAGCCGGGTTCAAGGGCGCACACGTCGCGCTCGCCGCCACCGCGAGAATCGCCACCCCCAGCTCCGGACCATTCGGGAGCACCACGGCCACGCGATCATGACGGCCGAGCCCGAGCGTCCGCAGCGTGCTCCCGACCTCATCGACGTGCTGGCGGAGACGGCTGTAGGTGAGCGGAGCGCGCCCGGGCGCAAGGATCGCCGGTGCGTCGGGAGCTCGCGCCGCGTGATGTTGCAAAAGGTGGGGGAGCGAGCTGAACGGAACGGCGGGTTTGGGCATGGTCACGCTCTGAGAGCCGAAAGAAGGACCGCTTCCACTCGTGCCGCGAACGGGAAGTTCGCAAAGAGGGCACGGCAAACGCTTGCGAACTTCGGGACGCTAAAGCGTGATGACTTTTCCTCGAATCGTCATCACGCTTTAGCTCATTGTTTGAGCATGATCTTTTCCGAAAACCGCTGCACACTTTTTCGGGATCATGCTCTAGCGCCCGCGCCCGAGGATTTCGACGACAGGCCGGACATGTCCGGCGTCCGCCAGGCCGGCATTTGCGTGCTCGAGCCAAAAGCCCATGCCCATCTCGCTGTACATCGTCGCCGCAGTGGTGAGAGCCGCGCGGGCATGCTCCGGCTCGCCGACGCGCCGAGCGAGCGTGCCGAGGCCAAGGTGGCACTGGGCGACGAGCGGCCGCATGCCGTGCATCTGAGCGAGGGCGAGCGCCCTCCGGTAGTGGCTTGCGCTGCTTTCGGCATCCAACCGGCCCGGATAGGCCGCGATGTCGCCGAGAAGGTGCAGCGCATGGGCGGCAAAGCCGGGCTGGTGCCCGGAAGATTCGACCGAGCGCGCGGCCAGGCGCGCCGCTTCGTCGAGCCGACCGAGCAGCAGATAGGCACGCCCCACCGCGTGATAGGCCCAGCTGCGATGGGCGACGACTCCCCGCGTCTGCTGATGCTCGAGCAATTCCTGGCCCTGCCGGGCCAGCTTCAGCGCCTCGCCCGCCTCGCCGATCTGCGCCAGCGCCCAGGCGGAGGACGCGAACGCCCAGGGAAGTTGGATGTTCCCGCTCTGAAGCGACGCAATCCACTTGTCGATCTGCGAGCATGCCTTCGTCCAGTCGCCCTTGAGGACATGAAGCATGCTCCCGGCGAAGCAGGTCCACGCCACCGTGTAGGCATGCTGCGTTGCCTCGGCGAGCCGGCTCGCCTCCGCGTCGTACTTCGCCGCCTCGGCAAATCTGCCAAGCTCGGCAAGGCTCATGATCAGGTGGGCGCGACCGAAGATCGAAGCCGGCACGGCCATGCCGAAATATTCATGGGCCCAGTCCGCCGGCATCTCCGCAAGACTATCGCCAAGATGCTCGATCACGTGCTCGTAGTCGGCGCGATAGTAGTGCGCCTGCTCGAGATGGCTCGTCGCCAGGATGCGAAGTTTCAAATCCCCGAGGCGGCGCGCGATCGCCAGGGCACGGGTACCGGTCCCGACCGCCTCGTCGAGGTCGTCGAACGTCGAGAGCACCGTGGTCATGAAGGCACAGACCCGGCCCTGGCGAAGAACGTCGTTCAACCGCTCGGAGATGCGCTGTGCTTCGCGCAGGTGCTCGAGCATCTTGCGGCCTTCGCCCAACTGGCGCAGCACCGGCCGCAGCTCGAGGTGGATCTCGAACTCCAGCTCCATCGTGGCGTGGCTCTCGGGCAGAGACTTGAGGACCTCCAGCGCCTGCTCGATCCAGGAGCGGGCGTCCGTGAGCGCCGCCCGCGCCGCCGCCCGCGCGGCGGCCTCGCGCAGATAGTGCACCGCCTTTTCCCTCAGCTCGCCACGGACGGCGTGATGGGCAAGCCGCTCGACTTGTTCGCCGAGCCGATCGGCGTAAAGCGTTTCCATGGCCTCCACGACGCGCGCGTGGATGTCGCGCCGACGCTCGCGCAGCACACCGCTGTAGGCCACGTCGTGCGTGAACGCATGCTTGAATCGGTATTGCAGTTCGGGAAAGAGCTGTGCTGCGTAAAGAAACTCGGCATCCTGCAGGTTGCCGAGCAGGCCGCCGAGCTCGTCCTCCGAAAGGCCGCATATCGCGTGCAGCAAAGCCAGGGGAACGTCGTATCCGATGACCGCCGCCTCCTGCAGCAGGCGTTTCTCGGCGGCGGGGAGCGCATCGATACGGGCAGCGAGCACCGCCTGCACGGTGGGCGGGACCTCGACGCTCGACAGCGGTTTCGCAAGGCGGTAGTTGCCGCGCGTGCCCTCGAGCACGCCATTGTCGGCCAGCGCCCGCACGATCTCTTCCGCGAAGAACGGATTCCCGCTGGCGCGCTCCATGACGAAGCTTTTCACCGTCGCGAGATTCGCGTCGGTGCCCAACAAGACCTGAAGCAGCTCCGAGAGGTTTTCGCCAGAGAACGGGGTCAGCTGCAACAGGCGATAGTTCGACCGGTCTCCCCACGCGTCCTTGTGGACCGGGCGATAGTTCACCAGCAGGAGCACACGAAAATCCGCCGCCTCGGCAACCAGCATTTCGAGGAGACCGTAGCTGAGCGAATCGTACCAGTGCAGGTCCTCGAAGACCATGATGAGCGGCCGTATGCGGCTTTCGCTCAGCAGCAGGCGGGTGATCGTCTGATAGGTGACCTGTCGGTGCTGGAGCGGGTCGAGGGATCGGAACGGATGCTCGTCCTCGAGCGCTTCCAGGAGATCGAGAACCGGCGGAATCGAGTCCAGAAACGAGGAGTCGAGCGTCAGGATCTTTCCCGCCACTTTTTCGTGGATCGATCGTGTGCTGTCCTGGCCATTGACCTTGAAGTACTGCTTGAGCAGCTCGATGATCGGCAGGTAGGGGGTTGCGCGACCGTAGGACACCGAGCTGGCTTCGAGGATGAGGCAGTCCACCGGATGGTGCGATTGAAGGAATTCCTGCACCAGGCGCGACTTGCCGACGCCTGCCTCGCCGACGACCGCCATGATCTGTCCCTGGCCATTGGCGGCAAGCTGCAAGGCGCGATGGAGCTCCTCCATCTGGAGGTCGCGGCCGATGAAGCGCGTCAGCCCTCGCCCGAGGGACGCCTGCAGGCGCGTGCGCGCGGCCCCGGCGCCGGTCAGCTCGTAAACCTCCAGCGGATCGGGCAGCCCCTTCACCGGCACCGGGCCGAGCGACCGGACCTGGATGTAGCCTTCCGCCAATTTGAAGGTGTTGGCGGTCATCAATGACGAACCGGGCCTGGCGATCTGTTCCATGCGCGCGGCGAGATGCAGCGTCTGCGCGACGACCGTGTAGTCCATGCGCAGATCGTTGCTGATGGTCCGGACGACGATCTCACCTGAGTTGAGCCCGACCCGAATCGTCATCGGCACGCCGTGCGAGCGCTGAACCTCGTCCGAGTATCGGCCCACGCTCTGCTGCATCCTGAGCGCCGCGTAACAGGCGCGGACGGCATGATCCTCATGTGCGAGCGGCGCGCCGAACAGCGCCATGATCCCGTCGCCCATCACGTTGCTCACCGTACCCTCGTAGCGATGAACCGCTTCGATCATGCAGTCGAGCACGGGGTCGAGAAGCTTCTGCGCGTCCTCGGGATCGAGGTCGGCGAGCATGCCCGTCGAGCCCTTGACGTCGGCGAACAGGACGGTGACCTGCTTGCGCTCGCCTTCCAGGGCCCCTCTGGAGGTCAGGATCTTGTCGGCGAGATGCCGGGGCGTGTAGTCCTTGGTCGAGGCGAAGGGCGGATCGTTTGCAACCGATTCCAGGCGATTCCCGCATTGCGAGCAGAACTTGGCTGCGGACGACGCCTGGCTCCCGCAGTTGGCACAGACCCGCCCCAGGGGGGTTGCACATTGCTCGCAGAACTCCGCATGAGCCCTGTTGTCGTGCTGGCACTTCGGGCATTTCATCGCGGATACCGGGCGATCGAGCGAGCCATGACGAGGGTACCGCCAACCAGGACGGGCAACAAGGGGATGCGACCTCCGCGCCGGGGCATCGTTCGCGCCTTGCGGGATGTGCCGGAACCTGAGCGGGTCGGGCGTCTTCCGGATTCCGTCGACTTTGCCACATCGTTTTGGCGTTGCGCCTTCCCTATGATATTGCGGCGGCCCGCGCGAGGGCTGCCGGGCGTCAGCTTGGCAGCAATCAGGGTCATCACGGCACGCATCTTGCACGTGTAGTGGTGTCTGCCGACAGGTTCAGACAGGTTCGCACGTGGGCGTCATGAAATTTTCTCGCCGTCGATTTCTCCAGCTGGCAGCAGGCGCTGCTGTGCTGCCGGCCGCTTTGCGGCTTGCAAGCGCACAGTCCTATCCGGCCCGGCCGGTGCGCCTGATCGTCGGCTTTTCGCCCGGCGGCGCCGCCGACATCGTCGCCCGCCTGATGACGCAGTGGCTGCGCGAGGGCCTCGGCCAGCAATTCGTGGTCGAGAACAAGCCGGGCGCCGGCACCAATATCGCCACCGAGAACGTCGTGCACGCGCGGCCCGACGGCTACACGCTGCTTTATTGCACGTCGTCGAACGCGATCAACGCGACGCTCTATGAGAAGCTCAATTTCAATTTTACCAGCGACGTTGCGCCGGTGGCATCGATCATGCGCGCACCGCTCGTCATGGTCATAAATCCGTCCTTGCCCGCCCGAACCGTTTCCGAGTTCATCGCCTATGCCAAGTCCAAACCGGACTCGATCAGCATGGCGTCGGCCGGAAATGGAACGCCGGGGCATGTGGCCGGCGAGATGTTCAAGATGCTGACGGGCATCAACATGGTTCACGTGCCCTATCGTGGCGGTGCGCCCGCACTGACCGATCTGCTCGGCGGGCAGGTGCAGGTCTATTTTTCCGTTCTGCCCGATTCGATGGAGCACATCAGGGCTGGCCAGCTGCGCGCGCTGGCGGTGACCAGCGAAACGCGCTCGAAGGCGCTGCCGGACGTGCCGCCCATGCGCGATTTCGTCCCCGGCTACGAGGCGGACGCCTGGGGCGGCATCGGCGCACCTAGAGGCACGCCGGCCGACATCGTCGAGAGGCTCAATGGTGCGATCAATGCAGCCCTCGCTGATCCCATGGTGCAGACGCGAATCGAGGAGCTGGGCGGCGTGCCGATGCCGATGACCCCTGCCGAATTCGGACGATTCATCGTCGCCCAGACCGAGAAATGGGCAAAGGTGGTCAACTTCTCCGGCGCGAAGGCAAGATAGCGGTGTCGTGACGGCCCGCGGAGGAACCGCAGGCCGACGCGCGAGCAGCCCGATCGTGCGGCGACCAGACAGCACCAGGCTCAAATCCGGCTGCGACCGGAAGGACGGGGCGGCTTCACATCGTCCTGCCCGACGACCGCAGGGGTTTGCGGCAGCCGCTCGGGGGGCACCGCGATCTCGACGCCGGCGCGTTCCTGCGCGAGCCGCATCACGATCCGCACGTCACGGCCCCCCCATCCGCGCGCGAGCGCTTCCGTCATCTCGGCGAGCGCAAGGTCGCACATGGGCATGGGCACGCCGAGCTCGCGGCCGAGCTCCACCGCCAGCGTGACGTCCTTGTGCGCGAGCTTGAGGGCGAAAGCGGCCGGGTCGTACTTGCCGGGCAGGAACGCGTCGACCAGGCCATCGAACGCCGGCCGGCGCCCGTGGATGCCCTGGCGGACCGCCTGCCACAGCATGACGGGATCGACCCCTGCCTTGACGCCCATGCTGAAGGTTTCGGCGAGCGTACAGTGGAGCACGGCACCCGACATGTTGTGCACCAGCTTGGCGACTGTCGCGCTGCCGATGGGCCCGATGTAGGCGGCCTTGTCGCCGATGGCGTCGAGCACGGCTTTGTGCTCCCGAAAGGTGCTCTCGTCGCCGCCCACCCAGATCGCCAGCTTGCGCACCAGCGCGCCGGCCCGGCCGCCGCTGACCGGCGCGTCCAGCATGTGGGCGCCCTTCGCGGCGAATGCGGCGTTGAGCGCCTTCACGACCGCAGGCGAATTGGTCGACAGATCGAAATAGGCGGCGCCGCGCCTGATGCCGGCGATGAGTCCGTCCGGCCCTAGCGCGACCTTTTCCACATCAGGAGGCTCCGGCAGCGAGGTGAAGATCACGTCGGCCCGGCTGGCAACCTCACGCGGGCTCTCCGCCCAGACGGCGCCGGCCTCGAGATGAGGGCTCGCCGCCTCTCGCTTGAGGTCGCGGACGACGAGCTTGTAGCCGGCTTTTTGCACGTTGGCGGCCATCGGACTGCCCATCGTGCCCACACCTATGAACCCAACCACTTTGTTCTTCGACATTCTCTCACCCGCACCGCTCATCCGGTCAGCCGCAGAGGTACTATCCGGGGTTGTGTACGCGCCGGCCATATAGCATAGAGCGTTCGGTCAAAGAAACCGGCGCCGGGGGTCATGCCGTGTGGGGGGCAATCGCCGGACAGGAACACGATGTGGCTGAAGGGTTTGCGTGCTCCGCGGCTCGGCCGGGCTCTGCCGGACACCGCGCGCTGCGGGACGTGTCGGTTGGACCTCTTGCGGCGCGGCCGGTGCGCGACCGCGTGCGCGTGCGTCGTGCAGATGTCGGGTTCGGCCGCCGCGGGCGCCTTGCGCAGTTGTTCGGCGAGGGCGTGGACTGCCTTCTTTCAGGGAGGCGGGCTGGTCGCCCAACCCGCCGCCTGAACCGCCGTCAGCCTGCCGCTACCATCGCATGCAGGCCGGCAGACAGAAGCGCTCGGACCGACAGTCGCAGGCGCACTCGGCCGAGACGCAATTCGGCCGGTAGACCGTCTGGTCGACCGGGGCCGGTGCGCCCTGGTTCATCTGATAATCCGATTTCGCATGCGCCGCGGTCGCAACGCCGAGCGCGATCGCGGTGACCATCATGACAGTCGCAAGACGAAGCAATGCCGGGGGGATCATCGCTGCCTCCTTTGATCTCGAGCTACGCGATACGGCCCCCTTACGGGCCATGCCCCTACGTACTGCGGAACGCTTCCCCTCGCAGATGAACCCGATCACACGGTGACAAAAAGTTTTCCGTAAAAAGACGCACCGCCGCTGTGAACTGCCTCACATCCGGTCCGGCGTGATGCGGGCATGATGGGGATGCCGCGGCGCATGTCCGGTGCCGAGGGCACGACGCGGAGAGCGGAGAACGACAATGCTGCGCGAGCACACGATCCAGTTTCTCGAGTACACCATCGTGATCCTGCTGCTCACCAACGCGCTGAGCGTGGCCGCGGCGACCTACGCGATCTGGGTCGCGAACGCGTTCGCCGAAAAGCGCCGCGAGCTGACCGCCGTCGTCCAACGCAAGGCCGGCGCACTGGTGTCGCGGGCGAGCTGACGCATGATCCCGAAAAGTGGACACCGGTTTTCGGAAAAGGTCATGCTCAAACAAAAGGCTAGAGCGTGATGACGATTCGAAGAAAGGTCGTCGCGCTCTAAGCGCATCGCAAGCGCGCCAAGGCTGCGGACCGGCTTACGCTCGCCGTCCGGTCACGGTTGAAGGCCGGCGCTTTTGCCGTTAGGTTCCCTGCCCTCTCCGCGTTCAACCCCGAATCACTCGACAAAGGAAAACCTCCATGAAACGGACGACAGCCGTTCTGCTTGTGCTCGGCTCGATGATGGCGGCCACCGCCGCCTTCGGCCAGCCGATGAATGCGGACGATCTCAAATGGATCAACCAGTGCATCAACGACAACAAGGGCGGCGCCAGCGCCGAAATCGTCCGCAAGTACTGCATCTGCATGAACGAGAAGATGGACAACAACGAGACGCAGTCGATCACGCAGTGGGAAAAGACCCATCCGGCCGAGCGGGCGGCATGCGACAAGGCGTCGGGCTGGAAATAGCCAACAACGCCGCGGCCGCCTCTCTTCGGCCACGCTCCCGGCGAAGCGGAGAATCCGTTTCGCCGGGTTTCGTTTTTTGAATTGACGTCAATGCGTGGTGACCGCCGCGGCGCGCTTGCGCAAGTGGCGCGCCGCGATCTTCTTGAGGTCGCGCAGCGCCTCGCGGTGACTGCGCGCGGCGCGCACCTGCGCGATCTGCACGCCGTTGACCTTGAGCGTGCCGTCGCCCCAGGGCGCGAGCTCGATCTCGAACCGGGCGCTGCCGACCGTTGCGACGAACTGGCGGACCGCTGCGCCGTGGCCGGCGGGCGGGATCGCATGCGCTTTCCAATGGGGCTTGGTCGGGGTCATGGGAAGCCGCCGGCTCACAGGTGCGGCGTCTGTCTACCCCTTCGGCGGGCCGCGGCCTTGATTTGGCTCAAGTGCCGCAACGACCGGCCGGACATCTCACGCCGCCGGGTAGGTGAAGAACCCGCGGCCCTTCTTGCGTCCGAGATAGCCGGCGTGACACATCTGCTTGAGCAGCGGGCTCGGGCGGAATTTCGGATCATCGAATCCCTGGTACAGCGTCTCCATGATGTCGAGCACGATGTCGAGCCCGATGAGGTCGGCCAGCGACAGCGGTCCCATCGGATGGTTGGCGCCGAGCTTCATCATCGAGTCGATGTCCTCGGCCGAGGCCAGGCCCTCGTAGACGCAGTTGATCGCCTCGTTGATCATCGGGATCAGCACCCGGTTGACCACGAAGCCGTAGCTGTCCTTCGACACGCGCGCCTTCTTGCCGAGGGAATCGACCAGCGCCACCACCGCGGCACAGGCGGCATCGCTCGTCTGCAGCGCGCGGACGACCTCGACCAGCTGCATCATCGGCACCGGATTGAAGAAATGCATGCCGACCACGCGATCGGGGCGGCGTGAGGCGGCCGCGATCTGCGTGACCGAGATCGACGACGTGTTGGTGGCGAAGATCGCCTTGTCGCCGCAGACCAGGTCGAGCGTGCGGACGATGTCGGCCTTGAGCTCGTAGTTCTCCAGGACGGCCTCGACCACGATATCGCAGGGTGCGATGTCCTCGATGTTCACCGTCGGCCGGATGCGTGCGAGCGTCGCGTCGCGGGCGTCCGCCGGCAGCTTTCCCCGCGCGGTCAGCCGTTCCAGGCTCTTGGCGATCGTCGCGATGCCGCGATCGACGTATTCCCGCTTGAGGTCGCGCATGACCACCGGGTAGCCGGCGGCCGCGAACGCCTGCGCGATGCCGTTGCCCATGGTGCCGGCGCCGAGCACGCCGACGGTGCGGATGTCTTGTCGGATGTCGCTCGTCATTCAAGTCAGTCCGTGCTGAACGGCCCGATCAATACGCTTCCCCGCTCCTCCGCCGGCAGCGTGCTCACGGCGAGCTGCAGCGAGCGGGCCTCGTCCTCGAGACCGATCCAGCGCAGCTTGCGGATCAGCTTCGCCCATTCCCCCGGCGACGATTGCGCCGCGGGGCGCGCGCAGGTTGCTCGCAAATGTCTCATGAACCCTACTCCCGGTCTCGGAGCGGCTCGCCACCAAGCTTGCCACGTTGAATGAACAAATCCCAGTCTGCTTCGACCGCGAAAGTCGCGCTGATTGA
>Ga0335080_10006815_pt1 | contig 11814 bp, 9 predicted proteins | sample Lox_Sample_34_FD_206720 | JGI IMG/M metagenome (GOLD analysis project Ga0335080, IMG submission 206720) | Soil microbial communities from Loxahatchee National Wildlife Refuge, Florida, United States - Lox_Sample_3.4 | ecosystem: Environmental > Terrestrial > Soil > Wetlands | place: USA: Florida...
TCCGCGCGCACCAGCGTTGCCAGGCCCGCCGCGATTCCGGCGAGCAGCCAGCCGGCGCGGTCGCAGGACGCGGCACCCGCCTCCTCTCGCTGCCAGGCGCGGACCAGCAGCAACAGCGTCGCCGCGGAAAGCGACGCCGCCAAGACCTCGGTGAGCGGCACAGCCGCGTAGTTCGCCAAGAAGGGGCAGAGGACAGCAAGCCACAGGGCCGCAAGCCAGACACGGTCCTTCGCCGGCTGGGGAGCCAGCCGGGCCGCGAGAGCCGCAATGAGGAAACAACTCGCGAGGTCGAGCAGCACCTGGGCGAGCAGGACAGCCGATTCTGAACGGCCGGCCACGGAATACACGGCGGCCACAAACAGTGGATACCCGGGCGGCCGCGCGTCGGTGGGCAGAACGGTCCCAGCGCTCAGCAGCCCGTAGACGTGCTTGTCGAGCAGATTGGACGCAAGCTGGAGATACGCGGGCGTGTCACCGCCTTCGGTGGGGAAGAAGCGCACGGCTGCCAGGCGAAGCGCGAGACCCGTCAGGGCAGCCGCCACAACGGATTTCTGCATCTTAAGAGAGGCCAGCCTCATTGACAGGTTCGGGACCCCACGCTAGCTTGGACTCACCCGATGTCGGACCGCAAGCCCGTCTTCCACGACGAACGCAAACAGCGCTGGAGCGTCACGCGACGCGCGCTGGAGATCACCGGGGTGTTTCTCGCGGTGCTGCTGTTCGTGGTGGCGTTCGGCACCATCGGGCACATCAGCCTGGGCGATCCGGTTTTTCCCGCGTTCAAACCTGCGGTTCACGCCATCAAGGGGAAGCCACAACCTGCCAAGCCCGTCATATACCGCCACGGACGCAAACGGCGCGTCGCCGCGCTGGGCAAGGTCGCAGACAACTACGATCCGATTCAGGCTGCCTTCTACGTGAACTGGGACTCGACGAGCTTCGCCTCGTTGCAGCAGAATTTCCGGCACCTGGACCTGCTCATCCCTGAGGAAGCGCACGCCATCTCTCCGGAGGGACATATCAAGCAGGACGTCGACGCCAAGCTCGTCAACTGGCAGACGCATCTCGGCATTGAGATCCCGACCATGCCGCTGGTGAACGACACCGACGGCAACGCTTGGCACGCGGAAGAGCTTGCGCGGGCGCTGGAGAATCCAAAGGCGCGGCGCCGTATGACCAGCGAACTGCTGGCTTTCGCCAGCGGCCGGCACGCGGCGGGGATTGTGGTGGACTTTGAACTGCTGCCGGAGGCGTCTCTGCCGGGCTTTCGCGCGTTTCTGTCCGAACTCGGAGCGGTCCTGCACCGGGCCAACCTGAAAGTGATGGTCTGTGTCCCTGCAGTCGATTTCGGGATGGACTACCGGGCCATCGCGCCCACTGTAGACGCTCTGATCCTGATGAACTACGACGAGCACTGGAGCACGGCTCCCGCCGGGCCGATCGCGTCGCAGGAGTGGTACACGAAGAACATCGACCAAGCGCTCAAGGAAGTGCCGCCGCAGAAGCTGATCGTCGCCGTAGGCAGTTACGCCTACGACTGGCCGCTGCCGGCGAAGGCCGCGAAGGGGGCGAAGCCTGCGAAGCCGGCGAGGAATGACGTGCGCCTCGCCGCGCAGGCGCTCAGTTTTCAGGATGCAGTCGTGCGCGCCCAGGAAGCCGAGTCCGACATCGAGATGGATTCGGATCATCTGAACGCGAAATTCGACTACTCCGACGACGACGATCGCACGCACCAGGTGTGGATGGTCGACGGACCGGCGGCATTCAACCAGATTCGCGCCGCAGAGCACCGCAGCGCCCAGGGGGTCGCGCTCTGGCGCCTGGGCTCGGAGGATCCCTCGCTGTGGTCGGTGATCGAGGCCACCAATTCCACCGAAGAGATTCGTGCGCGCCTGGAAACGATTCCTCCCGGCTATGACCTGGTTCTCGAAGGCGACGGAGATATCTGGCGCATCCTGTCCACGCCCAGGCCGGGAACGCGCACCATCAAGTACGACGCCAGCAACGACCTGATCGTGGACGAAACGTACACCAAGCTGCCCGAGACCTACCGCGTGCAGCAAATGGGTGCCGTGCCGCACAAGGTGGCGCTGACGTTCGATGACGGGCCCGATCCTGCTTATACACCGCAGATCCTCGACGTCCTGAGGCAGAAGAACGCGCCGGCCGCATTCTTCGTGATCGGAAGCCAGGCGAAGGACAATCCCCGGCTTCTGCGCCGGACCTATGCGGAAGGGCACGAAGTAGGCAACCACACGTTTACCCACCCGCACTTCACGAGCGAGTTTCCCGAGGCGTTCATTCGCTCGGAGTTGAACCTGACGGAGCTGGTGATCGAGTCGCGGCTGGGCGTGAAGAGCATCCTCTTCCGGCCGCCGTTTGGAATCGACCACCAGCCCGACTCCACCGACGACGTGGTCCTGCTGCCCGTGCCGCAGAAGCTCGGCTACCTGCTGGTGGGCGCGCGTATCGACCCGCATGATTGGGAGGCGCCTCCCGCGGCCGCGATCGTCAAGGAAGTGCTGGCGCAGGCGAAAACAGGGAAGGGAAACATCGTGCTGCTGCACGACGGAGGCGGCGACCGCTCCGCCACCGTCGCCGCCCTTCCAGAGATCATTGACGGCCTGCGCAGCCAGGGCCTGCAGATCGTGCCTGTCTCCGCACTGATCGGCCAGACGCGCGCGCAGGTGATGCCGGCTCTTGTGGGGAACGAGTGGCTGATGGCACGTCTGGACGCGCTGGTTTTCGACCTTTCGAACCTGGCGGGCCTAGGCATCACCGTGATCTTCATCGCCGGCATCATCCTGGTGAGCGGACGGGCCGTAATCGTCGGGCTGCTGGCGCTGGTGGAAAAGATGCGCGCGCGCGAGCCGGAACATCCGGATTTCCGGCCGCTGGTGAGCGTCGTCATACCCGCGCACAACGAAGAAGCCGCCATTGAAGCGACAGTGCGCTCAGCACTGGCTGCCGACTATCCGAATATCGAGGTCGTGGTGGTGGATGACGGCTCGACGGACCGGACCGCGGAAATCCTGGACCAAAACTTCTCAACGGACGCGCGTGTGCGCATCCATCACCAGGTGAACCGGGGCAAGCCCGCAGCGCTGAACCAGGCGATCGCCATGTGCTCCGGGGAAGTGATCGTCACCATTGACGCGGACACCATGGTCCATCCCGCGGCGGTCGGGCGCCTGGTCCGCCACTTCAAGGATCCCGGCACCATGGCCGTGGCCGGCAACATAAAGGTGGGCAACCGGACCACGTGGATCACACGCTGGCAGGCGCTCGAGTACATCACCAGCCAAAACATGGAAAAGCGCGCCTTCGACCTGTTGAATTGCATCACCGTTGTTCCCGGCGCGCTGGGCGCCTGGCGCACCGAGGCGGTGCGCAACGCGGGTGGCTTCGTCCCCGACACGCTGGCTGAAGATGCCGATCTCACCATCTCGCTGCGGCGGCGCGGTGGGCGCATTTCCTATGACGAAGAAGCGGAGGCGTACACCGACGCCCCGGAAACGCCGGGCGCGTTGATCAAACAGAGGTTCCGCTGGACCTACGGCACGCTCCAGGCCGTGTGGAAGCACCGCGACACGTTGTTCCGCCGCCGTTTCGGTTCGCTGGGCTGGGTGGCGCTGCCCAATGTGTTTCTGTTCCAGATCCTGCTTCCGCTCGTGTCCCCGGTCATCGACCTGATGTTCCTGAGCACGGTGCTGATCTGGGCGCTGGCGCAACTGCCGATCGCGCGGTTCGGCCAGATCTGGACGACGGACGACGTGGCGCGGTCGCTGGTGTTTTTCGGGCTGTTCATGCTGATTGACTTCGCCACGTGCGCTGTGGCGTTTGCGCTGGAGAAGGACGAAGACTGGTCGCTGCTGCTGCCGCTGCTGCTACAGCGTTTCTATTACCGGCAGCTCATGTACATCGTCCTGTTCCGCGCGGTGGTGCAGGCCTGGAAGGGCGGGGCGGTGGGCTGGCGCGGCGTGCAGCCGCAGACGCGCCCCGCGCCTGGCGGCGCGTGACGCGGGTCGCGCGGGGAAGCAAATCTGCCGCCCGTGCGTCTCAATTCGGAGGGGGTTTGGATATGAAAGCCAACAGAATCGGCATCGCGGTACTGGCCTGCCTCGCCTTCGTGACCGCAGGCCGCACGCAGCAGCACCCGTCCGATATGCAGCGTCATCACGCCTGCCTGGAAGAGGAGCGCGCCTCCATCGAACGCGGCGAAGGCTTTGGCATGGCGATGCCGGCCGACCACGCAGGCTATCCCGGCCCGCGCCACGTGCTGGACATGGGCGCCGAGCTGCACCTGACCGCTGAACAGCGCGCTGCGATGGAGAAGCTCCACTCCGGCATGAAGGAAAAGGCGCTGGTCCGCGGCAAGGAGTTGTTCGAAGCGCAGGAGCGCCTCGAGCAGATGTTCCGCGAGGGCCGCACAGAAGCCGACCTGCGCGAACAGTCGTTCCGCATCGACACCATCCACGCCGAGCTGCGCTGGATTCACCTCTCCGCACATTTGGCGGCGCAGAAGATTCTGACGCCGGCCCAGATTGCCGAGTACACCAGGCTGCGCCACGCGCAGATGATGTAGCACCGGCAGCGCACGACTAGCCCTCTCCGCTATTGCGGCAGGTCGCGGCTCATGCGCTCGACGACGGCCTTCGGCTCGGTGACCGGCGAGTTGTTCAGGTACTTGCCGAAGAAGACCAGGTATCGCTGCAGCCTGTCTTCGATGTGCCGCGGCTCGACGAAGCCGTGGTTCTCGCGCGGATAGGTGACGTATTCCACGGGGACGTGCAGGTCGTGCAGCGCCCTGTAGAATTCGTCGCCTTGCGGCATTGGCACGCGCGTATCCGCCTGGCCGTGAAGAATCATGGTCGGCGTCTTCACGTTCGCCACGTACTTCATCGGGGAGTGCGCCCAGTACTCCTCATGGTTCTCCCACGGAGGTTTCGATCCGTGGAAGACGGTCAGGTAGCGGTGTATGTCTGTCTGGGAGTACATCGAGTAGAGATCGGGAAGGCCGGCGCCGGGTGAGATGGCCTTGAAGCGGTCCGTCTGCGTATCGATCCACATGGTCATGTAGCCGCCATAGGACCAGCCGAACGCGCCGAGGCGGTCGGGATCAGCCCATCCACGATCCACCATGGCTTGCACGCCGCTCATGTCGTCCTGATAGTCGCCACCACCCCAGTCGTGCTGGTTCGCGGACTGGAAGGCCTCGCCGCGCCCGTTCGAGCCGCGGAAGTTCGGCTGCAGCAGCATGTAGCCGTTTGCGGCCATCACCTGGGTGATGATGCTGAACGAGAGGCTGGAAACTCCAGTCGGGCCGCCGTGGGGATACAACAGAAAGGGAGACTTGCGCCCCGCGTCCCAATCCACGGGTCTGGTCACGATCCCGTCGATTTCCAGGCCGTCCTTGCTGCTCTTCCACTTCACCACTTCGACGGAGCCTAGGGCGTAACCGGTGAGCCAGGCGTTGTGGCTGGTGATCTTGTCGAGGGAAGCGAAGGTCAGGTCGCTATGGAAGACGTCTTCGGGATGCGCGGGGTCGGTGACCGTCCCGACAGCGGTTTTTCCGCCGATGTCGGCGAGCGCGACGACGCGGTCGGCAGGCGTCAGCGCCTTCACGGTTCCACCGGGGACGTCCGCCACAAAAACGCGCGCCGCTTCGTGGTCCTCCGTGCTGAAGTAAATGTGCGCGCCATCCGCAGACCAGTGTGGCGAGCCAGCGTCCAGATCGAACGCGCCGGTCAGTTTTCGGGGTTCTGCGCCGAGCGCATCCACGACGAACAGATCCACTTTGCGCAGGAACGGTTCGGGCTGGCCCAGAAAGGCGATTTGCTTGCCGTCAGGGGACCAGCGCGCGGCGCTGCTGCCGCCGTCGTACGAAGACACTGACAGCTTCGTGCCGGCGGCGAGGTCCAGAACCCAGACGGATTCCCGGCTGCTATCGTCTTCCAGGGGACTCGGCCTCGACGTGAAGGTGATGCGGCGTCCGTCGGGCGACCATCGAGGATCACTGGTGGAGAAATCGCCTTTCGTAACCTGCTTTTCCTCGCCCGTCGCGACGTCCCAGGTCCAAAGGTGGGCCGGCTTCAGGTCGTGATCGACGACGACCGCATCGTCCTTGTCCTTCTTGCGTTTCTCTTCTTCGTCGGTCGGCGGCGCGATGGCGGTCAGCAGCAGCGTGTTGCCGTCCGGCGAGAATTGGAAGCCGCGGACGCCGCTCTTGTGCTTGGTTACTTGCCAAGGCTCTCCGCCATTGACGTATATGAACCAGACCTGCGGTTTCGAGTCTTTTTCGTCGCCGGCTTCCATGGTGAACGCGAGCAGTTGTCCATCGGGGGACCAGGCGAGGTTGGAGGCGCTTTTCTCCTCGCGAGTGTACTGCCGTGCCGCTGCGGGCGGGCCCGCGGCGGGAACCACCCAGACATGGGTGACATACTTCCCTGGCTGGTCCTTCTCCGGGCGGTTCTCGGCGACGAGATAGGCGACGCGGGTTCCGTCCGGCGAAACGCGTGGGGACGAGACGCGTGCGATGCGCACGGCATCGGCCGCGGAGAAGAGCTTCTTACCGTCTTTGCTGCGCGCGTCGGGCGGCGCCTCGGCCTGCGCCTTCTGTTTCGCCGCAGCCTCCTGGGCCGGCGTCGCCGTGGAGAGAAGCGCGGTCAGGCACGCGACCGCCGCCGGAATTCTCATGAATCCGCTGTTCATTCGAGCTCCTGTGGGGTTCGGGCGCGAACCGCGCACGGCGCGCCATGCTACGCTGCTGCAAAGGCGGACACAAGCGCCGCCGGAGAAGTCGCGGGCGTCTCCAGCACAGCCCGGCTTGCGTCGCCGCTCGCAGGCGGATTCTGCTGGCGGAAACGGTTTCCGGTTGGTAGCATCCAATTGCTGGGCTGTATCCCTGAGTGCACGGGAACGGCACCGGAGGGCACATGAGCGTTCTTCCGTCTGAAGGCTCTGCACGCGTCACAGTACCCGAAATCCTTTCCCGCAAGAAATTCCATTCCGGGCAGCCACCGGTCACCGAGCGAAGAATCACGTCGCTGACGGCTTATGACTACCCGACCGCACGGCTGGTGGACGAGGCGGGTGTGGACATCGTGCTGGTGGGCGACTCGCTGGGCATGGTGGTGCTGGGCTACGAGAGCACGCTGCCGGTGACCATCGAGGAGATGCTGCACCACACGCGCGCGGTGCGGCGCGGCGTGCGCCACGCGTTGCTGGTGGCGGACATGCCGTTCGGCACGTTCCACAACGGCGCGGGAGACGCGGTGCGCAACGCCACGCGCTTCGTGAAGGAAGCCGGCGCGGAAGCGGTGAAGATCGAAGGCGGCGAGCGGCGCATGGAGCTGGTGTCGCGGATGGTGGAGGCGGAAATCCCCGTGATGGGCCACATCGGGTTGACGCCGCAGTCGCTCAACGCGCTGGGCGGCTTCCGCGTGCAGGGCAAGACGGCGGAGACGGCCGAAGCGCTGGTGCGTGACGCGCAGGCGCTGGCCGCGGCGGGCGCGTTCAGCATCGTGGTGGAGGCGGTGCCGCGCGAGATTGCCGCGCGGATCACCGAGAGCGTGCCCGTGCCGACGATCGGCATCGGCGCGGGGCCGGATTGCGACGGCCAGGTGCTGGTGTTGAGCGACCTGCTCGGGCTGACGGGAGGGCATACACCGAAGTTCGCCCGGCGGTATGCGGACGTGGGCGCCGCAATCCGTTCCGCCGCCGCACAGTACGTGGACGACGTGCAGAAGGGCGCCTTTCCTTCCGACGGCGAGTCGTACCACCTGCCGTCGCCGGCCGCCGACACAGTTCCCGCGAAGAAGCGGTAACCTCGCGGCGCGCGAAAAGGATGCCAAGATGACGCAGGACGAAATCCGCACACTGTTCGCATTCAACGCTTGGGCGAACCACCGCACCCTGGAAGCCTGCGCCGCGCTCACGCCCGCGCAGTTTCGGCAGCCGGCCCCATCAAGTTTTCCCACGATCTACGGCACCATGCACCACATCGTGGGCGTGGAGTGGCTGTACCTGGAGCGGTTCCACGGTCGGTCGCCGTCCTCGCTTCTGCCGGGCGAAACGTTCGCCGACGTCGCCGCGATGTCGGCCCGGTGGCAGGAAATCAAGAAAGGCCTGGAAGACTACGTTCGCAGCCCGGACCTCGGCGATCCCGAGCGCATCGTCGAGTACAAAAACATGAAAGGGAAGCCGTTCCGCTACCCGCTGCGCGCGCTGCTGCAGCACGTGGTGAACCACAGCACCTACCATCGCGGGCAGGTGGTGACGCAGATCCGGGAAGTAGGCGGCAAGCCGCTCTCCACTGACCTGCTGCGTTACTACGACGCCCTCGCCGGGTTGCCGATCGACTGACCTGCCTCCCTTCGATGGAAACCATCCACACTGTGGAATGGATGAAGCAGGCTGCGCGGCAGGCGCGCGCCGAAGGCCGTCTGACCGGCTTCGTTCCCACGATGGGCGCCCTCCACGAGGGGCACGCGTCGCTGGTGCGCGCCGCCAAAAGAGTGTGCTCGCCTGTTGTGGTTTCCATCTTCGTGAACCCCATGCAGTTTGGTCCCAACGAGGATTTCGCAAAGTACCCGCGGAGGCGCGAGCAGGATGTTGCGCTGCTGGAATCGCTTGGGGTTGATTACCTGTTCGCCCCGGAAGCCTCGGAGATGTATCCACCGGGCTTTGTGAGTCACGTCGACGTGGAGGGCCTTTCGACGCGGTTCGAGGGGCGCACGCGGCCGGGACACTTTCGCGGTGTCGCCACTGTCGTGCTGAAGCTGCTGGAGATCGCGCAGCCGTGGCGCGCGTTCTTTGGCCGCAAGGACGCGCAACAGGCACGCATCGTCCAGCAGCTCGTCCGCGATTTTCATCTCGACACGGAGATTGAAGTCTGCCCGATCGTGCGCGAACCGGACGGTCTCGCCCTTTCCAGCCGCAACGCGTACTTGTCGCCGGACGACAGGAAGGCGGCCGTCGTATTGAACCGGGCGCTGGCCGCGGCTCGCGACGCGATTGGCCGGGGCGAAGGCAGCGGCCCGGCGGTGGTGGCTGCCATGCGCGGCGTCCTGGACAAGGAGCCGCGGGCGGCGGTGGACTATGCGGAAGTGGTGCGCGCGGAGACGTTCGAGCCTGCCACGCGACTGGCCGGGACCTGCTACGCGCTGCTAGCTGTCTTCTTTGGCGCCACGCGCCTGCTCGACAACCTGCTGATCGAGGAGCGAGACGGCCGATTCCACTGCACGTTGTGACCCGGGCCCGCGGAGGTAAGCCGGGAGGGTTGCGGCGCGCCGCCGCATCCGTGCGCGGAGCGGGCCGGCGCTACTCCTGCTTCAACTCGCCAAGCGCCGCGAGGACTTCCGCGGCATGTCCCTTGGCGGACGCCTTCTCCCAGACGCGCAGGACCTTGCCGTCCGGTCCGATCAGCACGCTGCTGCGGACGATGCCCAGAAACGACTTACCCAGGAAGGTCTTCATGCGGCGTGCGCCGTAAGACTCGATCACGTGGAAGTCGGTGTCGCTGACCAGGGTGAAATTGATTTTGTGCTTGGCGCGGAATTTCGCCATGGTGTCGGGCGGATCTGCGCTGCAGCCGACGATGGCGGTGCCCAGGCGGTCGAACTTCGATTTTGCGTCACGAAACTCGGACGCCTCTGTGGTTCAACCCGGCGTGAGCGCCTTTACGAAGAAATACAGCAGCGCATTTTTTCCGCGAAAGTCCGCCAGGGAAACGGTCTTCCCCTCGTCATTCGGCAGCGAAAACGCAGGAGCTATGTCTCCGGGCTGCAACATCTGTCACCTCGGCAAGGATCGTACCCATTGTTACAGGCGGCTTTGCCAGTCCGCCACCGGTTTTCAGGATGCGGCCAGCAGGCGCCGCAGCGTATCGTTCACGGCCTGCGGATTGGCCTGCCCTTTTGTGGCGCGCATCACCTGTCCGACCAGGAATTTGAAGACGCCTTCATTACCAGCGCGGAACTTTGCGGCCTGCTCGGGATTCTTCTCGATCACATCGCGGCAGGCGCGTTCGATTTCGCCCGTATCCTGGATCTGGCGGTGGCCGTCCGCGGCGGCAATCTCCGCGGCGGAGCGGCCCGTCTCAAACACCTTTGCAAAGATCGCTTTGCCGCTGGTCGCGGTCACGTCGCCCTTTTCAACGAGCGCGATCACCTCAGCCAGAGCGGCGGGCGCGATCGGGCTCTTGTCAATTTCCAGGCCGGCAGCGTTCAAACGGCGCAGCAGTTCCGTCTGAATCCAGTTGGCGGCGGATTTGCCGGGCGCGCCGGCGCGCACGGTGGTCTCAAAATAATCGGCCAGGCCGCGGGTCGCGGTGAGCACGCTTGCGTCATATGGCGTGACGCCATACTCGCTTGCGAAGCGCGCGCGGCGCGCGGAGGGCAGCTCCGGCATTTCCCTGCGCACGGCGGCGATGAGGGACCCGGTGACGCGCACGGGCAGCAGGTCCGGCTCGGGGAAGTAACGGTAGTCGTGCGCCATCTCCTTGGAGCGCATCGGCTCGGTGCGGCCGGCGGCAACGTTCCACAGGCGCGTCTCCTGCGCCACGCGCCCGCCGCTTTCGATGAGCTGAATCTGCCGTTCGATTTCGTATTCGAGCGCGTGCTCGAGGTAGCGGAAGGAATTGAGGTTTTTCACCTCGGCCTTGGTGCCGAACTTTTCCTGGCCGCGCGGGCGGACGCTCACGTTCGCGTCGCAGCGCAGCGAGCCTTCCTCCATGTTGCAGTCGCTGACTTCGGTGTAGAGCAGGACCTGCTTCAGCGCATCGAGGTAGGCGTGCGCCTCCTCCGGCGTGCGCATGTCCGGTTCGGAGACGATTTCGATGAGTGGAACGCCGCCGCGATTGAAGTCAATGTAGCTGGAGCGGGTGGAGTCCGCGAAGCCCTCGTGCATGTTCTTGGCCGCGTCGTCCTCCATGTGCAGGCGTGTGATCCCGACGCGCTTCACGTTTCCGGCCGCCGCGGCGGGCTCGATTTCCAGCCAGCCGCCGGTAGCCAGGGGCAGCTCGAACATGGAAATCTGATAGCCCTTCGGCAGGTCGGGATAGAAGTAATTTTTTCGCGCGAAGCGGGCGAATTCGTGGACGGTGCAGTTCAGCGCGAGCGCGGCCTTGACAGCCAGTTCGAGAGCGCGCTGGTTGAGCGTGGGTAGCGCGCCGGGCAGGCCGAGGCAGACGGGACAGGTGTTGTGATTCGGCGCGTCGCCGAACTGCGCCGAGCAGGCACAGAAGATCTTCGACGCCGTCTTCAACTGCACGTGCGTCTCGATCCCGATCACCGGCTCGTACCGCGCCAGAATTTCAGTGGACAGCCCTGTCAATGTGGTTTCCGGCCGCGCCATGGAACCAAAATTATAGCATTCGGCCGCAGCCCGGAGTTCCCCTGGGCGCGGGTAACGCGCAGCAGCGGGACCGCGTACCATAATGCCATGCGCACTGCCATCGTCTCCGATATTCATGGGAACCTCGCGGCACTCGAGGCGGTGATCGCTGATTTGAAATCAGCATCACCGGACCTGGTTGTCCAGGGCGGCGATCTGGCGATGGGCGGGCACCGGGCCGCTGAGGTGGTGGACCGGGTCCGCGAGCTGCGCTGGCCGGGCGTAACGGGAAACACGGACGAAGTGCTGTGGAGCGACGAATCGCGGGCCGCGCTCGAAAAGAGCGCGCCGAGACTCGGCCCGCTGCTGCGCGTGATTTTCGACGACGTGGCGGCGACTGCCGTTCTGCTCGGCGCGGAACGCGTGGCGTGGATGCGCGCCCTGCCGGCGGAGTGGCGCTCGCAGGAGGCGGGGATCGCC